>Ga0207829_100029_pt1 | contig 358701 bp, 325 predicted proteins | sample TtaePargueraPR_4_FD_187738 | JGI IMG/M metagenome (GOLD analysis project Ga0207829, IMG submission 187738) | Aerobic enrichment media microbial communities from Bioluminiscent Bay, La Parguera, Puerto Rico - Tt and P1 (SPAdes) | ecosystem: Environmental > Aquatic > Marine > Unclassified ... | reverse complement strand
GGTATTGCCATTGCCATCATCGTAAGTCCAAGTTACCGTGTAAGTACCTTGCTCGGTATATGAAGTTGGGTCCGTTGTTGTACCAGTAATAGTGCCTTCGCAGTTATCAGTTGCAGTAGGAGCAGTTAACGATGTCACTTCACATTGTGCGGTTACATCTGGTAATGTCGCTAGGGTTGGTGTTGGTGCGGTGGCATCTTCAACCGTAACGATTGCAGTACAATTATCCGTTTGACCTGAAGTATCAGTAACCGTTAAGGTAACATTATTGGTTCCTATATTACTACAATCAAAATTTGTTTGAGAAAGGGCTAATGAAAACCCAAAATCATCATCTGAACCATTATCAATATCTCCGGCAGTAATACTTGCATTTCCAGTAGCATCAAGTTGAATTGTTATATCCTGACACTCCGCAACTGGAGGATTATCAACTCTAAATGTTGCACTGTAATTAGCACCGCCGTCACTTCTGTACAAGGTTGTGTCTAGAATATTATCACCGTCCCAATCGACATCAGCTCTAGTGTAGACTTCTAATATGTAATCACCAGAAGGTAACCCATTAAGTATATCGATATTTGCACCCGTAGATTCCCATGTTTGATCAATACTTGAATTTCCACAAAAGTTAGACGTTCCATCATCTACATTAAATAATATCTCTGATGGTATAAAATCTCCAGCTATACTCGACACTTCATATATTCTGTAGTAAATGAACCCATTCATTATATTATGAGTGCCACATTTATAGGTTTTATTTTGGGCACCGTTGAGCACTAAACTACTTCCAGGAAGAAATGTTCCTAAATCTGAACCGTTGAAATCAGGATAACCGGTATTGTCAACCAAATTAAAATATTGATTTCCAGTCCCATTAATATCTAAAATGATGGAGCTTGCGTAAATATCTGATTGCGCATTGGAATACCCAATACAAATAAGTAACAAAGTAGCAAGAATAACCCCCTTTAAGTTTTTCATAAAGAAATTGTTTTTGGCTAAAATTTAATGGTGAGGGACTTAATTAGTTCGGAGGATATCGTAAAAGTATTATTTCTAAATTGTTAGCTACTAAAATACCGACTAATTACTAATAAAATCTATGAATTGATGAAATGGCATAATTTGGACGAAAACAGCAAGAAAAAAACTTAATAATCAGATGGTTATATCAGAATCAGGAGAAATTATAATTAATAAGAGATTACTTTCAAAAATAGTGATTGATGCTTCAATCTCAAAAAGACAAAACAGTCACTTCATGTCTTATTAATAAAATGCATAACTACAACATGAGGTATTGTTATAGCTGCTAAAAACGCAAAAAACAAGGTAATAAATCTGATGTCTAAAAACGTTGAAACGTAATAAATAAGTCCTAATCCAATAATCGATGTTAACCAATTTAAGAAGGATGCCCGAATATATTTGATGAAACTGGACGTATCTATTTTACCGTACAAAATTTTTGTTTGGTCCTTTAATGATGGAATAGAGTGCCAAATAATGAAATAAATCGCGAAAGCCCATAGCAATGAAGCTAACTTAAACAATATGATAAATAGTACTACGATAAAAACCTCATGAAAAAAAGGAACATCTTGCTTAAAATTCTTGTAATTAACAACTATTGAAGCTATGGTAGCAAACGAAGAAACCAATAAAAAATTTAAGAAATAGGATTCTGGTATGGTTACAGATGTTAATTCAGAAATTATGGTGGTGGTGGCATCTAGGTTTAAATAAAAAAGTAAGCCAAAGATTAAAGCGCCATAGGATACAAAAAGTAGACTTGCATAAAGACCTGACTTTTCAAGTTTACTGTAAAAATGCTGTTCCCCAAAATGATAACAGCTAAATGCAACAAAAACGCATAGCGCTATCAAAGGAAATTGAAAAAAAGCAAGGCTCATCAACGCAATAACGCTTATGTAAAGTGCAATATATTTTAGTTGCGACTTACTTTCATCCCTCTTTATGTAATTAATCAAAGAAATATCATTGGCACCATGAACGATGCCCACCGTTAAAATAAAGAAATAAGCTAAGTAATTTTCAAAATTAGACTCTATCTGGATAGTCAACCAAAGGATAAATACGGTTAAAACTAAGTTGACAATTGGGAATTTCATGGTATAAACATACAAAAATTACTAAATGTTTAATTTTTTTGGGAAAATTTTAAACATTTATTGTTTAACTATTAGTACATTTACTTCGACAAACTAATAAATTATAAAATTATGAATTTACTAACTAGCATGTTTGCTGAGGTGAGCAAGATTGCCACCGACGATTACGTAGGCTTTACATTTTTTGTAGGATGTATGGCTATGATGGCCGCTTCTGCATTTTTCTTTTTGTCAATGAGCAGTTTTGACAAAAAATGGAGAACATCAATCCTGGTCTCAGGACTTATTACATTTATTGCTGCTGTACACTATTGGTACATGAGAGATTATTGGGCGAATTTTGCCGAGTCACCAACCTTTTTTAGGTATGTAGACTGGGTATTAACCGTTCCATTAATGTGTGTTGAGTTTTATCTTATCTTAAAAGTAGCAGGTGCGAAAAAATCTTTAATGTGGCAATTGATCCTTTGGTCTGTTGTAATGCTCGTAACTGGTTATGTAGGAGAAGCGATTGCAACTACAGGAACAGGCCCTGCACTTTGGGGATTCATCTCTGGTGTTGCTTATTTCATTATTGTTTATATCATCTGGTTTGGAGAGGCCAAAAAATTGGCAGAGCAAGCAGGTGGTGCAGTATTGAAAGCGCACAAAACCCTATGTTGGTTCGTATTAGTAGGTTGGGCCATATACCCAATTGGTTATATGGCAGGAACCGAAGGTTGGTATTCTTTTGTTGGTGAATTAGGATTAAACATGGACATCATTTACAACATTGGTGATGCCGTAAATAAAATTGGATTTGGCTTAGTAGTGTACGGTGCAGCCGTAGCTTCTCAAAATAAAGAAGTTGAAGCTTAATCCACATAAAATTGTTATGAAATTAAAAGCCTCCTTTTTGGAGGCTTTTTTGTTCAAGGGTGTTCAATTTTTATATGAAAAAGTTGAATAGGGAAATGAAAAACAGACTGGTCCATAATATCGTTCTTATCCAATTCTTAGTTTCCAATTTATAACACACGTTAGCTATAGGCGACGCACTATCTATACTTGCATGCAAAGGCACAAATACTCGAAACGTCAATACCCACAACAGAACAATAATGATTAGACTCATTACAGTGTACCAATTTACATCTAGCCAAAACTGATATAAAGCTATTATCAACTGGCTAAACATCAGAGGCAAAACAATGAAGGTAACCCTCACGGTATATTGGCGATGCCAAATGAATAAATCCTCTGCTGCATAATATTTAAAGCTGGGATAAATTACTAACTGTACAGCCCAAATAAGTATTAAAAAACCTGTATCTACCAGTAAGCGTACTAAATCTATCACCATATCATTTTGTTTTCCTTATAACCCAAGCCCAAAGCATCAATAAGGGGTGAATAACCACCAAACGCAACCAGCCTAACCATTCCGGTACGCAAAGACCATTCTCAATACAAGACCCTACTTGGATAAAGTAAATATGAGATGGAACAAAAAGTAGAAGAAGTAGTATAATTCCCTTTGCCGCAAAAAGTCTTGTCTTAGGAAAAATAACACCCAATGCCAATAGAATTTCTAACACACCACTGGCGTAATTTATAAGTTTAGGATAAGGTAGGTAATCGGGAATTAAGCCATAATAAAAATCTGGGTTAACAAAATGGTAGCTCCCGGCAAAAAGGTAAAAACCAATAAGAAGGTATCTTAAAAAGACTATCATGTAAGCTGCCATTTATAATCGGTATGCACCTTCTTTAAAATAAGAAAGAAAGGTATCCACCAAATAAAATCATTGGTTATTAAGGTATACATAAACTCAAAGGGCACATCACCTTTTAAATAATTGAAAATAAAACCAAGAGGCCCAAAAATCTTTCCTAAAAAACCTACTGCTACTATGGGCCAATGACGAATGGGATTATAAGAAGCCCACCAATAGCCCAAACCATAAACTCCTATAACCATGCCCATACCTTGCCACACCATAGGATGATTTAAAGGTTCCATGCCAACGAGATTAAAAAAATGATTTGGAAATAAGACCACCCAAGCACCCCAAAGAAGATTGTAGATTGCTGCGAGTTTTAAAGTGAGTTGCATTTTTTTGGCCAAAGATAAGTCTTTAAAAGCTGAACTATAATATAGAAGTTATAATTCACCATTTCTTAAAAAAGGTGAATTATGTATTATTCGTTCTTAGATGCCTTATTATAGGCCCTTATCATAAGAATGGCCCATATTGCTACCAAGGCAATAACTATGACGGAAAACCAAAATACTATCTCATTTGCCGTCATTCTCTATAAGTTTTAGGTAGATCATTACACCTAAAAGTGTTGGCGCCCAAAGTCCAACAAATATGCCATGTTTCCAATCACCTGTTAAAAATAAATACTCTGCAACGAGAATTATAACCGCGCAAAGCAGCAGCATAAGTAAATTTGAAGAACCTAATTTTTTGAAGTAATCCATTATTAGTTAATCGTTACGTGCTCAAGTTAACAAAATTAGCTTATAAGCGAAATCTGTAACCAGTTTATTTATAATGTAATTTATATTTCTTGTAGGCTATAAAAGCTATAATAAATATAATACTCAAATAAATAGCTATAAATTGAAAGCTTATAATTTGGTCGCCGCTTGCATAGGCGTGTAAACCAGACAAATAGAAATTAACTCCGAAGTAGGTCATCAATATACTGCAAAACGCTAGGACAGCCATAAAATTAAAAAGCCACCTACTGCGCATACCAGGAATAAGCCTCATATGAACCACAAAGGCATAAATCATTATGCTTATCAGTGCCCAGGTTTCCTTAGGATCCCAACCCCAATAACGTCCCCAGCTTTCGTTAGCCCACATACCGCCAAGGAAGTTTCCGATGGTTAACATGACCAAACCAACCGTTAGGGCCATTTCATTAATTATGGTCAATTCCTTTAAATTAAGCTTCATTTTAGCCTTATTCTTTGAGGTTGTAAATATCATGAGCACTAAGGCTACAAAACCTAAAATCCATCCTAAAGCAAACGGACCGTAACTTGCAACAATTACCGCAACATGAATCATTAGCCAGTAGCCTTGCAATACAGGTTCTAGATTAGCAATGGCAGGATCCATCCAATTCCAATGGGCTACCATTAAAATAATGGAAGTCACAAAAGCCGTTGCTGCCAATGTTAAATCGCTTTTTCGTCCAAATAACAATCCAAAAAGCATGGTTGCCCAAGCCACGTAAATCATGGACTCGTAGGCATCACTCCAAGGCGCATGCCCCGACAAATACCATCGTACCACCAAACCTGCTGTGTGCAGAACAAATAAGGCTACCACAATACCTTTAAAAATTGTGACACTAATGTTTATTGCCTTACTTTGAGACTTGAAGATTTGTATGATTAACAATACAAAGAGTAATGTTCCGGCATACATATACCAACTGAACAACCGTTTAAAAATATCGTACTTGTTGTACAAAATTTCTGTTTTAATTTTTTCGTCGGATAGCATGACCTCACTACCCATTTTTTGTTGGGTACGCTTGAAATCCTCTAGCAGTCTGTTAGCATTTGTAAAATCTCCAGTTCGTTTTGCATTATCCAAGGTCATTAAATAGAAGCTAAAACCTTTGTCCACAAAGTTTGCGTATAAAGAATCCTTGATAACATTCTTATAGCCTTCGTTTCTATATTCAAATGGAGAAATCCATTTATTATTTTCATCTTCAGGTATTGGGAAAATTTTTACCGAGCGCCCTTCAATGGCATCAGACAATAAACTCAGGCGCCCATAGGTTTCCTTGACTTCTTTTTGAAAACCATTTGGCACTTGTGCCTTAAAGGATTCTTCTATATAGGGACCCAATTTATTTCGGCCTTGAGGTGTAAAAAAGTCTAAAAGGCTCACGTACTTTTGATCGTAATCTACACCAATTATATTTCGGATGGAATCGGCTTTGCGCGGCTTGAGATAAATAATAGGAACATTATACCACAGCATTGGCGATTCTTGGATGGATAGAAATATTTGGGTTGCGTTGAAATCGCCATAAACATCGCTTTTGCTTATTTTTCTTAACATCTCCGATGCATAGGTATGCATAGGCATCATTCGGCCACTGTAATCTTGGATTACCAATTCCGCAAATTTTTCAGCATGCTCCTTTGGTGTAATATTGGCACTTAAAACGGAATCTATCTGCTCTTTTAGTGGTTTTTGTGGGACGGTATGGTCGTGACCGTCATTTGCAGAATGCTCTTGACCAGTCGCTGTAAAACTTAATGCCAATAGCACTATGGTAGCTAGTTTTGCCTTCCTCTTTTTCAATTTGTTAAGCATTTTTCGGAGCTCGTCAAACCTCGTGTGCTTGGCAAATAAAATAGCCATTAGACCAAAGTATAGCAGCATATATCCAGCGTAGGTAACCAATGTTCCCCATCTGTCATGATTTACAGATAGTACGGTTCCTTTTTCATCCGGATCAAAACTAGCCTGGAAAAAGCGGTAACCACGATGATCTAGAATATGATTCATGTAAATGTGATAATCAAAATCGCCTTGTTCTTCGTCAAAGACCGTTATTTTGCTCTCGTAAGAGGAATACGCTTTTTCAGTACCAGGATATTTTTCGGCAATAAAGTCATTGAGTTTAATCTTAAACGGGAGTTCTTCTACTCGTGATCCGTATTGCACATCTATTTTTAAACCACCCACCTCAACGCGTTCAAAACCATTATAAGAGCCTTTTCCCCCCAATACACCAACCTGTTTGGTTTTACCATTGGCAGTTATGTTTAAAACCAACCCATCTTCATCACTCTTAAGTATCGTTGGCTTTTTAACAATATCAAATACACCTTTAACTACAGGTTTAGGAAAAACCAACTGCATATTACCAATAACGTATCGCGACCTTAGCCGTAATGGCTGCAGGCTATCTTTGACTAATTTTCCGGTAGTGCCAGTAGCCATAGTCATAAACTCGCCTTCGAATGGCGACTGGATAAAAAGTCCATCATCTGTATTGGTGATATTTATGGCGCCTTCTTGATATTTGTTTAAGGAAATGAGCATATTGTGTAAATTGGAAACCTCACCTTCCTTTAAGAAGTGATTGTGCGGTCTACCATCACCTGCTTCAACTATTTTGAGGTATGATTCTCCATCCTCACTAGGTACTATATCCTTCTCTGCACCTTTGATAAACTTTTCTAATTTAAAGTTTACAGGAATATTATCGTACTCTATAGTTTCGTCAAAATCGTTCTCTAATCGTGGTGAGAAATCAACCTCCCTCTGAAAATTATAACGCTGAAGGACACCATTAACTTTGTAATCGCCTACAATGTATGCTGTGATGTAGGTTTTTTGGGATAGAAATTGATTTTCGGTAGCTCCTTCCCGAATACTCATAATACCTTCATAGCCTATATATCGAGTTATTGCAGCACCAACTATGATCAAAATCCAAGAGAGGTGCAAAATGAGGGTCGCCCATTTCTCCTTTCGCCATAGTTTATATCTTGAAATGTTACCAACAAAATTGATAACGAAAAAAACCATGATGGTTTCGAACCACCAGGCATTATAAATCAATTGCCTTGTGTAAGGTGTTGGCGAGGTCTCCATATTTCTGTCTAGAATAGTACCTGTAGCCATCGCCGCAGCAAATACTATAAAAAGGACAGCTGTGAGTTTCGTTGAAAAGAGGAAATTTGCGATTTTCTTTTGCATAGCAGAGGGCCTGTTTTAAGCTCGTGCAAAGATAATGCTTTTGCTCATTTGGATAAAGCTTTTTGAACTTCAAATGTTGTTAAAATCTGTCTGTCTTTGCTATTTTTCAACTCTAGAACGCAGAATTCTGTTTTGTTCTTCCATTAATAGTCTTAAATCGGAAAGCAATTCGATATCCTTAGGGGTCACCACAGTTGTATCGCTCGTATCTTGAGCCTTTGTTCGCAAACGGTTCATAAACTTTACAATAATGAAAACGGTGAAACCAATGACAAGAAAATCAATAAATACGCTTATGAGAGAGCCATAAGCTACAGCCACCTCTGAAACCAATACCTTATCGCTAGCATCAATCACTGCCTCTCGCAGTATGAGTTTCTTATGCTCAAAATTGGCACCATCCGATAATAGTGATAATGGCGGTAAAAGTACCTCCTTTGCCAAAACATCTATAACTTTATTAAACGCGGCACCTATGATGATACCAATGGCCATATCCATCATATTACCCTTAACCGCAAATTCTTTAAATTCTTTAATAAGTTTCATAATACTTAAGGTTATTTTAAACCGTTAAATTTAATAAGATAAGCTGGTCCTTGTTTTGTTACGTTAAAAAAACTAAGAGACAAAGCAGGACCTTAAAATTCTTTCTATTTTTACGCTATGATTAAAGTTTGTCTCCTTGGAGCCGGTAATGTGGCTACTCATCTTTACTTGGCATTTAATAAAGCTCAGGATGTAATCGTTGTACAATGGTACAACCGTACTTTAGCTGAATTGGCACCTTATAAAAATGAAGTGGATGTTACAGACAATCTCGATGATTTAAAATTAGCAGACCTTTATATTCTCGCTGTAAGTGACGATGCTATTTCTGATGTTTCATCTAAAATGCCATTCAGTAACCGTCTTGTAGCGCATACTTCTGGCAGTGCCTCGATACACGATTTGGACAAAAAACATGCTAGAGCCGTTTTTTATCCTTTACAGAGCTTTTCTAAAAACTTAGAATTGGATTTTACGACGGTTCCTATATGTTTGGAAGTTTTGGAAAAATCGAATATGAAATTGTTGAAAACCATTGGACAGGCCCTTGGCTGTGCTACCTACAGAATTAACACTGAGCAAAGGCAAACCCTGCATCTTTCAGCAGTTTTTGTGAATAATTTTACGAATCAGTTGTATAGGATTGCTCATGAAATAAGTGATGCAAAAAGTATAAATTTTGATATCTTGAAACCTTTAATTCAAGAGACCGCAAGAAAGGTACAGGAACTGTCTCCGTACATGGCGCAGACCGGACCCGCAAAACGCAATGACAAAAAAACCATAAAACGCCACTTAAAGCAATTGGAAAATGAAGACCATAAAGCAATATACAAGTTGCTTACTGCTTCAATTCAGAAAACGCATGGAGTTTTAAACAAGGACTATAAAAAACATGGCAGACGATAAAAGCTACAAAGAATATTTAGAACACATTAGCACATTTGTATTTGATGTAGATGGTGTTCTAACGGATGGCACCATCTCGGTAACCACCAATGGTGAACTTCTTCGCAAGATGAACATCAAGGATGGTTATGCTTTAAAAACAGCTGTAAACGCTGGATTCAAGGTGTGTGTCATTTCCGGTGGATCTAACGAAGGCGTGCGCTCGCGTCTCCGAGGGTTGGGAATTACCGACATTTATTTAGGAACACATCACAAAAAGGAGCAGTTAGAGGAATATATGGATATCTATGATATTGACCCAAAAAATGTGTTGTTTATGGGTGATGACATACCAGATTTTCCCGCCATGAAAATAGTTGGCCTACCGTGCTGCCCTCAAGATGCAGTACCAGAAATAAAGGCAATCTGCAAGTATGTATCGCATAAAAATGGTGGTCAAGGCGCTGCAAGAGACGTGATTCAGCAAGTCTTAAAAGTTCAAAATAAATGGATAAGCGATTTTAGTTCAAAATACGATTGATTTTATCCATGGGCCGACGCAGCAGAAGACATAGTACAGGATTTGGTTACATTGGATTTGGCAATGACCAAAGGACCTTCAACCAAAGGTCTAGCGTACCGTTTTCAGTTTACAAGGAAAAACTTGATCTTGAGGCTCATCTCCACTATGAAATGGAGTTTATGCACAAGGACTTATCCAAGGCAGATAAGCAAAAAATCAAGGATAAAATTAGACGACAAGAACGCAAATTGTTCATTAGAACCACAATTATAAGCATTGTTGTTTTTGCTGTTGTGGCCTACACCGCTTATTACCTCATCAATCAAATCGTATCGCGCTAAAACATTAACATGGTTCATTTTCTCAATCTCATTCGTTGGAAGAATTTGGTAATTATTGCGTTGGCGCAAATTTTGGTAAAATATGCCTTACTGCTTCCATTCAAAGAGAGTCACGGTGTTAGTACATCACTGACAGATCTGGCATTTTTCCTATTGATTCTGGCAACAATTTGCATAGCAGCCGCTGGCTATATTATCAACGATATTTACGATTTAGAAGCTGATAAAATGAATAGGCCACACAGTGTTATCATAGATAAACATATTTCTGAAAAAACTGCTTTTTATCTTTTTATAGCCTTAAATGTTCTTGGCGTTGGAATTGGCTTCTACCTTTCCAACGGTATAGGGCAATCAGGTTTTTTTGTTCTATTTTTTCTAGCTTCTGCCCTACTTTACTTATATGCGTCTTATCTGAAACGCGTGTTACTCATTGGGAATCTTGTGGTATGCTTTGTAATAAGTCTGAGTATACTTCTTGTGGGAATTTTTGAGCTGATACCTGCCATTGACGAAGCTAACAGAAGCATTCAAATTACCTTTTTTAAGATTATTTTAGATTATGCCATTTTTGCATTTCTAATCAATTTTGTTCGCGAACTTGTAAAAGACATCGAAGATATAGATGGCGATTATAAAATTGGAGCTAGGACTTTACCTATTGTCCTCGGAAGAAACAGAGCCACTATGTTAGTTTTTGCAATATCGCTCTTGCCCATCGCAGCCATAACCTATTACGTTGTTACCTACTTATTTAAGCAAGTGGAAGTAGTACTTTATTTTCTTGTTTTAATCATTGGGCCACTTATTTATGTTAGCATAAAATTATTTCTAGCACAGGATAAAAAACAGTTTAAACATATAAGCCTAATGCTTAAACTCATAATGATTACCGGCTTAATATCCACGGCCTTATACCCATTTATTTTAAAATAATGACATTACTTAACGAGCGTCTTAAACCTTATAACCTTATCCTAGCTTCAGGATCTCCACGGCGACAAAAATTTCTCAAGGATCTTCAACTAGATTTTAAAATAGTATTAAAACCCATAGAGGAAATATATCCAAACACGCTAGAGAAAGAAGCTATTACAGATTATTTGGCGAAACTAAAAGCAGACCCTTTTAAAGAAAGTCTTGACCCACAGGATTTGGTCATTACTTCAGACACCATTGTTTGGCATCAGGGCAAAGCGCTTGGTAAGCCTGAAGATAAAAATGAAGCTTTTGAGATGTTGCAAAGTTTAAGTGGACATACCCATGAGGTGATTACCTCGATTTGTTTCACAAATATAAAATTCCAAATTGTTAAAAACACCACCACAAAAGTGACCTTCAGGTCTTTGACCGTTGAGGAAATTTGGTTTTATATCGAAACATTTGAGCCCATGGATAAAGCTGGCGCTTACGGCATACAAGAATGGATTGGAGCGGTGGGCATAACACGTATAGATGGGTCTTACAATAATGTAGTTGGTTTACCTACCGATTTATTTTATGAAACGTTAATTAACATTGCAGACTCTTTTTAAGGTGTTATTTTTAAAAAAAGTTGACGATGAAGAAGAACGACACCCTTAAACCTATTATTTTATTTCTTATTATTCTTGCTGCGCTATTGATGAGCTTTTCATGCGAGGAGCGCATGTCCAAGACATCTAAAATTGCTGCCAATGTTAACCAAGAGGACACCACAAAAAAAAGCAACCCTCAATTGTCTAGTGAATTTAAATCCTATTGGTATAATGGTGAAGCCGAAATCACTTCGTACAAATTAGAGCAAGCGAGGTATGGAGAAATTCATGAAGGTACCGCTATGCTCATCTTTGTAACAGAAGATTTTTTACCAAAAACCCAAGTAAAGGCAGAGACCTATGATGCATCCAATATTTCTGTACTAAAGCTAAATGCCACGAAAAATTTTAATACAGGACTCTACCCCTATTCCATAATGCAGAGTACGTTTTTTCCTGTGGCCAATGATGAGCATGCACTGAAAATATCCTCATCTATACAAGAGTGGTGTGGACAAGTTTACGCCCAATTAAACAACAGAGCAATGTTTGAGATAACATCGCATTCCTACTTCCAGGGAGAGGCAGACAAATCCTTTAAGCTGGAAAAAACATGGACTGAAAATGAATTATGGACAAAACTTAGAATCAATCCTTTAGACTTACCAACCGGTCAACTCCAAATTATTCCATCCTTGGAATTTACCAGATTACGACATAAGGCTATAAAAGCCTATGAGGCTAACGCTCAACTTAAAAACGGCCAATATACCATTAACTATCCCGAGTTAAGCCGAGAATTAACAATACTGTTCAATCCAGAGTTCCCTTATAACATTATAGGCTGGGAGGAAAAAACAATAAGTGGTTTTGGAGCGAATACAGAGGTTCTTACAACTAAAGCGACGAAGCTCAAAACCTTAAAAACTGCCTACTGGAACAAAAACAAAAAGGCAGACCTTGTTTTAAGAGATTCTCTTCTATTAAAATAGTATTGGTTTTCTAGGTATATTTGTTAAGACCTAATCGTCTTTTCAATGTTGAATTTTTTTACCACATACCAATCAGAACTTATTTCTACGGCCATACTCTTTGTATTGGTCTTTACCATTAGAAAAATAATCGTTCTTGCAGTTAAACGCATTGGGAGAAAAAGTGGCACCTCAGAGGTGAGAGCAGTGCTTATTGGCCGCTATATTACCGTAACCTTAATTGCCATAGCCTTTCTCATTGAGGCATTTATCTTGGGTGCCGACACAAGTGACATCACTTTAGTGTTTTCTTCGGTTTTTGCCGTAATTGGGATTGCTCTTTTTGCAATTTGGTCTATTCTGAGTAACGTTACCTCTGGTGTTATCATGTTTTTTTCTTTCCCCTACAAGGTTGGAGATAAGATAAGAATTCACGATAATGACTTTCCGGTAGAAGCCGTTATAGAAGACATTAGAGCTTTTCAATTGTACCTCAGGGCAGACAATGGCGATTTGGTTACCTATCCTAATAACCTAATTCTACAAAAAGCTGTGACCCTCGTTAAAAAAGATGCCTTAGACGAAAAGCCTGAACAGTAAACAAACGCCATGGCCAAAAAACGCACGGAAAATTATAAAAAATACGTAGGTCAGGTTCCTGGCACCCTAATTTATACTGGCAAAAAATCTGATAAGGATTTTCATATAGAGTGTTTTGATTATACCAATGACAGTATTGAGGAGTCGATTGTCTTAAATATAGATGATGTCTTAAACTATAAAAATACCGATTCCGTAACCTGGATTAATGTCGATGGTCTTAAACATACCGATAAAATCGAAACCATAGGTAATCTGTATGGTCTTCACCCCTTGGTACTGGAAGATATTGTTAACACCACTCAGCGTCCTAAAATCGACGAATACGAGGATTATCTCTTTATTGTTTTAAAAATGCTCTATTATGATGCCAATGAGGAATTAATTGTAGAGCAAGTGAGCCTGGTACTGGGCAAAAACTATGTCCTCACCTTTCAAGAAGATGAAGGCGATGTTTTTGATACCATTAGAAAGCGGTTAAGGTTGAGCAAAGGTCGTATTCGAGGATTGAAATCAGATTACCTCTATTATGCGCTCATAGATGCCGTAGTGGACAATTATTTCAGCATCATTGAAACCTTGGGCAATAAAATTGAAGATCTAGAGACCGAACTGTTTACAGGAAATTCCCGAGAAAACGTCAATGTAGATGTTCAGCAACTCAAAAGAGAAATATTACGAGTGAGACGCGCCATATTTCCTCTGCGCGAAATCATAAGTCGAATCGAGAAAAATGAGCATCCTCTAATTTATAAGCGGACAATAACCTATTACAGGGATATTTACGACCATTTAATTCAAGTTTCAGAAAACATAGATATCTACCGTGAAATGATCTGGAGTTTAATGGACATGTACATGACCACCATTAGCAATAGAATGAACGAGGTAATGAAAGTACTCACCATAATTGCAACGATTTTTATTCCCTTGACGTTTATAGCCGGGATTTATGGGATGAATTTTGAGCACATGCCCGAACTAGAATATAAATACAGCTATTTTATACTGTGGGGAATAATGATTCTATTATTCCTGGCCATGCTCATTTACTTTAAAAGAAAGAAATGGCTTTAAGAGCATGAATTCTTAAAATACGGATAATCTATTTGCAATTTCAAGGAATAGCATTTATCAACAATTCGTTAATAAGTCAACGTTAAATAAAATTAAAATACCTAAGGACCCTAACTATCTTTTATATCTTTGAACGGTACCAAACCACTAAACCAATGCATCGATTAAAACTAGGAGTTCTCCTGTTATTAAGCTGTGTATTGTCCTTGCAGGCACAACAACCCAAAAGACTAAATTCTTCTGAAATATTCGAGGCCGTCCAAAAACTACAGGTTTTAGCGTCGGTACTTTATATTGCCGCCCATCCAGACGACGAAAACACCAGGTTAATCGCTTACATGTCCAATAAAATTAAGGCTAGGACAGCCTATTTATCCTTAACAAGAGGTGATGGCGGACAAAATCTCATTGGGCCTGAATTAAGAGAATTATTGGGCGTAATCAGAACCCAAGAACTTTTGGCCGCACGTGGTATCGATGGTGGTGAACAACGCTTTACCAGAGCCAATGACTTTGGTTACTCAAAACATCCTGACGAAACCTTAACGATTTGGAATAAAAACGATGTACTTTCTGACGTTGTCTGGACTATCAGGGAGTTTAAACCAGATATAATTATAAATCGTTTTGACCATAGAACACCAGGTCGAACCCATGGTCATCATACAAGTTCTGCCATGCTCAGTATGGAAGCTTTTGACATGGCTAACGATCCTAAACAATTTTCATCACAATTACAACTTACCGAAACCTGGCAACCAAAACGGCTGTTCTTTAATACATCATGGTGGTTTTACGGGAATCGCGAAAAATTTGAACAAGCTGACAAAAGCAATATGCTCAGTTTTGATATTGGTGTATATTACCCAACCAAAGGTTTATCTAACAACGAAGTTGCTGCTTTAGCTAGCAGTCAGCATCTATGCCAAGGATTTGGTAGGCTTTCTCAGCGCGGACAACAAAACGAGTACATTGAATTTCTTAAAGGTGAGCCTTTAGTAAACAATGATGACCCTTTCGCAGGCATAGACATAACCTGGAATCGCGTAAAAGGCGGAAAACCCATAGGCGAAATATTACAGAAAATTGAAGCCCAGTTTAATTTTACAAATCCGTCAGAACACCTTCCGGATTTAATCAAAGCCTATGAGCTGATACAAACTATTGACAATGAGCATTGGAAAAATGTAAAGACCAAAGAAATACTAACCATTATAGAAGCTTGTGCTGGTTTATATCTGGAGGCTTCAGCCAGTGCTCCTATCGCTGCGCCTTCCACTCAAGTAGCGCTAGACATTGAAGCTTTAAACAGAAGTAGTACGCCTATCGAATTAGTGTCTTACAAGTTGTCTACATTAAATGATGAATTCTCAAAAGAAATAGACTTAGAAGAAAATCAAAAATTCAGTTTTCAAGAAGAATTGACAATTCCGGAAGAGACGCCCTACACAGCACCTTATTGGCTCAATAAAAAAAGTTCCCTAGGAATGTACCATGTAGAACGGCAAGACTTAATTGGTCTTCCAGAAACGCCTCGAAGTGTTGTAGTGGATTTTAACCTTCGCTTATTAGGTACAACCATAACGATAACAAAACCCGTAGTCTATAGATATTCGAGACCAGACAAGGGCGAGCTCTACAGACCATTTGAGATTATTCCTGCTGCGTCATCACAAATTGAAAGTAAGGTTATAATTTTCAATGACGCTAAACCAAAGGATATTACAGTAACGGTTAAAGCAGGAAAAAACAACCTTAGTGGTATCGTAAAATTAGCCCATCCTGATAACTGGCAAGTACATCCAGAAATTCAACCTATTAACATCCCAAACAAAGACGATGTCCAAAAGGTAATATTCACACTAATTCCGCCAACAGTGCAAAGCGAAGGTTTCATTACTCCGATTGTTGAAGTTGACGGAAAAACCTACACGGACGAACGTATTGAGATAGATTACGACCACATTCCATACCAAACGGTTCTTTTGCCGAGCCTTAGTAAAGTTGTTAAACTTGACATTGCCAAACGTGGAGAAAATATTGGCTATATAGAGGGTGCAGGTGATGTTGTCCCAGAAAGCCTGAGACAAATAGGCTACGACGTTACAATCATTAACACTGAGGACATCACGGAAGAAAATCTCGCCCAATTTGATGCTATAGTAGTTGGTATACGCGCTTATAATATCATTGATGAATTAAAGTTCAAGCAGCGCTACTTGTTAGATTATGTTAGAAATGGTGGAAATCTCGTTATACAGTACAATACAAATAGAGGTCTAAAAACGGATAGCCTGGCACCATATGACCTAAATGTTTCTCGAGATCGCGTTACTGATGAAAATGCACAGGTCACTATTTTAGAACCAGATCATCCCTTTTTAAATGTACCAAATAAAATCACGCAAGACGATTTTAAAGGCTGGGTCCAAGAGCGCGGACTATACTTTCCTAATTCTTGGAGCAAAGAATTTAAACCTTTACTGGCCATGAATGATAAAGGGGAAACACCCAAGGAAGGTAGTTTATTAGTAGCCAAATATGGCAAAGGAAACTATATTTACACTGGGCTGAGCTTTTTTAGGGAGTTCCCTGCAGGTGTACCAGGTGCCTTTAGGCTTTTTGTTAATTTACTTTCTGGTGGAAGTGAAAGCCAACCTTAAATTTAAAACCAACCAACCCGTGATTAATATGCAAAATAATGATGAACCAAAGGAAAAGTGGAACAAGATGTACACTATAGTATTGATAGCTAATGCCATATACATTGTTCTCTTTTACTTTATAACAGCCTCGTTTGCCTAATATGGCTCAAACTTTAGATTGGATAGATTGGATTGTCCTTGCCTTGACATTGTCCTTTATTGTGGGCTATGGCACCTGGAAAACCAGAAACCAAAAAAGTGCTCAAGACTACATTAAAGGTGGTAATACCACACAATGGTGGACCATTGGCCTTTCCGTTATGGCTACCCAGGCAAGTGCCATTACATTTTTGTCTACAACAGGTCAAGCCTACTCCGATGGTATGGGCTTTGTTCAATTTTACTTTGGCTTGCCCATTGCCATGGTGGTCATTTGCCTTGTTTTTATACCCATATATCACAGATTAAAAGTCTATACAGCCTATGAATTTTTAGAAAATCGGTTTGACCTTAAAACAAGGACACTTACGGCTATTTTATTCCTAATTCAGCGTGGCTTGGCGGCTGGTATAACCATATTTGCACCAGCCATAATCCTATCTGTAGTTCTGGGCTGGAATATTATAACACTCAATATCATCATTGGTTTACTGGTAATCATCTACACAGTTTCTGGTGGTACAAAAGCGGTGACTGTTACACAAAAGCAGCAGATGTTTGTAATATTCGCCGGAATGTTGGCGGCATTGTTTATAGTTATTGATCTCATTCCAAAAGAAGTTGCTTTTATCGATGCCATAAACATTGCCGGAGCAACAGACAGAATGGAAATTTTAGACTTTTCCTTTGATTTGGAAAACAGATATACGGTATGGTCTGGTTTAATAGGCGGCACATTTTTAGCCCTGTCCTACTTTGGTACAGATCAAAGCCAAGTACAGCGTTATCTATCGGGAAGGTCGATTAAAGAAATGCAAATGGGCCTTTTATTTAATGGTCTTCTAAAAGTGCCTATGCAGTTCTTTATTCTATTGGTGGGTATTATGGTTTTTGTTTTTTACCAATTTAACAAAGCACCATTAAATTTTATTGATGCCTCGACGGAAACCGTACTAAATTCTGAATTTGCCTCAGAATATAAACAGCTTCAAAAGGAACAAGATGTCTTATTCACGCAAAAAAAAGCAACAAGTCTACTCTTAGCCAAAGAGAAAAATAAAAGTTTGGTTCTGGAATTACGCCGACTTGACAGTATTGAAAAATCAAATCGTTTGCATTCCAAATTCCTGATAAAATCTGCGGTAGATGAAGAATACAAAGCCAATTACCAAAAAAAGAAAGAGCAATTGGTATCAATGACACCTGGTACTTCAAGTTACGAGGCAACTAAGAAAGCCTTGGAAGACTTATATCTAGATGCCGCAAGAGATACCCAGACCAATGATCGCGATTACATCTTTATTACCTTTATCTTAAATCATTTACCAAAGGGTCTCATTGGCTTATTATTGGCCGTTATCCTTTCTGCTGCCATGTCTTCTACAGCTTCAGAAATTAATGCCTTGGCTACGATTACATCCATGGACCTCTATGGGAGAAATCAAAAAGAAGAAAAAGACGAAGACCATATGGTCAGAGTAACCAAATGGTTCACCCTTGCGTGGGGACTAGTAGCTATATTAATTGCCTGTTTTGCCAATTTAGCCGAAAACCTCATCCAACTCGTAAATATTATTGGATCTATTTTCTATGGAAATGTTCTAGGTATTTTCTTGTTAGCCTTCTTTTTTAAATCCATTAAAGGTCATGCCGTTTTCAACGCGGCTATCCTTACCCAGATTATAGTGGTCATTGGTTGGTGGTTTGATTGGATGCCATATTTATGGCTTAACTTATTTGGATGTATCCTTGTTATTTTGATTGCAGTCCTACTCCAAAATACCGTCTCTAAAAACACACCACAACTTGAAGGCTAAAACCATTAATTGGGGAATCATAGGTGCTGGAAAAATAGCTGAAAAATTTACACATGACCTGCAAGATCTAAAACACACTAGGTTGGTTGCCATATCCTCTAGAAGCCAATCTAAAGCAGAAAAGTTTGCTTCAAGGTTTAATATCCCAACAGCATATGCTGGTTATGACAAACTTGTCAAAGATGACAACATTGATGCCGTTTACATTGCAACGCCTCACTCTTATCATTGCAATCATACCAAACTAGCTTTAGAACAGAAAAAAGCAGTACTCTGCGAAAAACCTCTAGCCATGAATGCTATTGAAGTTGAGGATATGCAGCGCAGTGCACAAAAAAATAATGTGCTATTGATGGAAGCCATGTGGACGGCTTTCCTACCGAATTATGAGTACGTTAAATCAATTTTAGATTCGAAGAAATTGGGAGAGTTATTACATTTAACGGCTGATTTTGGCTTCTTCACTCCCTTTGACACAACATCTAGGCTATTTAACAAAGCTACTGGCGGCGGCAGCTTACTGGATATCGGTATCTATCCCGTTTTTTTGGCTTTAAGCACTATGGGAGAGCCGGAAGCTATAGAATCCAAAGCTAAATTCTTTGAAAATGGCAGTGATGCCGAATGTGAAATGCTTTTTAAGTATGGCAAAAAAACGGCACGATTAAAAAGTACCTTTTTAAAGAATACAAAAACCGAAGCCTTTTTTGAATGTGAGCGCGGCACAATACAACTACATTCCAATTTTCATGAGCCAACAGCTGTAACTGTCATTGATGAAAACAACAAGAAAACATATACGGACTTTAAGGATAATCGTTTAGGCTACTGCCATGAAATTGAACACTTCAACGATTTACTGAGAACTAGTAAGACCGAAAGTCCTGTGATGTCTTTTGAAGTGAGCCAGAATCTGATAAAATATCTGGATATGGTGCGCTCTAAAATAGGCTTAGAATATTAAAAAAAACGCAACCCTAAGGTTGCGTTTGTAAGTTAAAAACAGTCTAAAACTACATAGCTCCCCATTCTTTTAAGGAGTCTTTATTCATTTTTACATAATCATCATTACCAGCAGCTTCAGCACCAGCAAGTGACTTTTTAGCAATTTCTATAGCCTTCTTCTTATCACCCATTTTGGCATAAATTAAAGATTGTTGCCTTAGTTGCCAGTAGCCTGGATTCTCAATCATAGACATGGCTTTATTCATCCATTGTTCTGCCTTTTTTAAGTCTTTGCCTTCAGTTGAGTAATAGACCGCTGCATTGTAATAATCCGCTGCCGAAGGTCCTGCCATGACCTGCTCGATGGATGCACTTACAATTTCGTCTGTTGGAACTTTAAAGGTTAACTCGGCATACGTGTTCTCCCACATAAATCCTAATTCTGCTGAGCTACTTGTTAGCTTATCAAATTGGATGGTAAATGTTTCTACAGTCATTCCAATTTCTGAGGTTGGAATGGTTGTTTTTGCAGCAACTTTAGATTCGTCCCATTGTCTCGGTGTTCCCCAATTTTCGGTGTCAGAATAAAATACAACGTCCCACGAATTTTGGTTTGGCGTAGTGAAAATAGCATAAGATCCTGCCTTTAGGGTTTGCCCGTCGATCACTACATCATCACTAAAGGTTATTATGGTATTCTTGTTAGCACCTGTACGCCACATTTTTCCAAATGGCACCAAGTCTCCGAATATTTTTCTTCCTTTCATACTTGGTCTAGAATATTCCAGTGTAACATCCGTAAGGCCAACCTTCTGCTCTACCTTAGTGAAAGGACTAGGCTGAGGGGTTTCAATTTGTGCATTTACAGACCCGATAAGCGTTAGTGCACATACAAAGAGTAAAAGTCGTTTCATTTTTTTAGTGTTTAGTGTTTACACTTGTAAAAATACGATTTGTAAAAAGTAGACATGTTAATTAAACCTTAAATACCTCAGTCAAAATAAAGTTGATTTCATTGTTAGTTTAAAAGTATTTATCGTAATATTGCAATATATAAATAAATTAAGGTCATGGGAGTTACCAAAAGTGAGATATTTACAGATGCCCAAAATGAAATTGCAGCCTTGGCTAAGGCCTTTGCGCATCCTGCCCGCGTAGCCATTTTACACCAGCTGTTTAAATCCAATACCTGTATATGTGGCGATTTAGTTAATGAAATTGGTTTGGCTCAAGCTACCATTTCGCAGCATTTGAGAGAACTTAAATCCATTGGTATTATCAAAGGAAATATTGAGGGCACTAGCGTCTGTTACTGTATTGACACCGAAAATTGGGCACGGATTAAATCTGTCTTAGTGGCATTTTTAGATAATCACCCAGAAGCGAATAACTGTTGTTAAAAAAGTATACTATGTTATTATCAGAACTTAAAAAGGCATTAGACCAATTAGAAAAAGTAGAGTTTCGATTACCAGATGGCTCTAAAGTCCCACATCACTTCCATGTAACCGAGGTGGGAAAAGTAAGCAAGCATTTCATCGACTGTGGTGGTACAGAACGAAAAGAAGAAGTTGTGAATTTTCAACTATGGACAGCAGATGATTACGATCATCGCTTAAGCGCCCAAAAACTTGGAAGCATTATTTCACTTGCAGAAAAAGCCTTAAGACTCAAAGATGCCTCTATTGAAGTGGAGCACCAAGGAGACACTATTGGAAAGTATGGCTTGGAATTCAATGGCTCACACTTTGTACTCACTTCAAAGCAAACAGATTGTTTAGCCAAAGAAAAATGTGGCATCACTATAGAAAAACCCAAGTTAAGTTTATCGCAGTTACAAGAACAATCCTGCTGCGACCCAGCCTCTGGATGCTGCTAATCTTTTCTAATTTCAACCATGAAGAAACTTAGTTTTTTAGACCGCTATCTCACCCTTTGGATTTTTATGGCCATGATAGTTGGTGTGGGCCTTGGTTATTTAGTGCCATCAATTCCAAAAATAATAGATTCATTTAGTTCAGGGACTACCAATATTCCCATTGCCATTGGACTTATTGTAATGATGTATCCGCCTTTGGCCAAGGTTAATTACGCCTTACTCCCGAAAGTGTTCAAGAATGTTAAGATTCTATCTATATCCTTGATTCTAAACTGGATCATTGGCCCTATTTTAATGTTTGTGCTTGCTCTTGTATTCTTGCAAGATTATCCAGAATATATGGTTGGGCTCATTCTGATTGGTCTGGCACGTTGTATTGCGATGGTCTTGGTATGGAACGACCTCGCTGAGGGCAGTGCAGAATATGGTGCGGGACTTGTTGCTCTTAACAGTATTTTTCAAGTCTTTGCTTATAGTTTTTATGCCTGGTTGTTTATAACCAAACTTCCTCCTTTACTCGGATTTGAAGGGGCTATCGTAGATATTTCCATTGCAACCATTGCAGAAAGTGTTGCTATCTATCTTGGTATACCATTCTTATTAGGCTTATTGAGTCGTGTGGTTTTGGTTCGTTTAAAAGGTGACGTTTGGTATACAGAAAAGTTTATACCTACCGTGTCTCCCTTAACGCTCATCGCGTTGTTGTTCACCATAATTGTAATGTTTTCACTTAAAGGTGAGTTAATAGTCCAAATCCCAATGGATGTGGTGATTATAGCAATTCCATTGCTTATTTACTTTACGGTGATGTTTATAATCGGCTTTTTCTTTACCAAGGCCTCTGGTGGATCATACGATAAAACAGCTGCCGTAGCATTTACGGCAGCTGGTAATAACTTTGAATTAGCTATTGCCGTAGCCATTGCAGTATTTGGTCTTAATTCTGGACAAGCTTTTGCTGGTGTCATAGGACCTTTGGTAGAAGTGCCTGCTTTAATTTTACTCGTTAGAGTGTCCTTTTGGCTACGCGATAAGTATTTTAACAAGACTTCCTAATCCACTAACTAAATAATTATTCGTTATGAAAAAGGCGCTTAGTGCATTTATAAATCAGCTAGATACAGGATTGATTGCCAGTGATAGAACAAAAGTTCTACAGCCATTAATTGAATACATTCAAGAGCGTGCGAATTCTGAATCAGCCATCAACCTTAACCTAATTTGCACCCATAACTCAAGACGCAGTCACTTAGCGCAAATATGGGCGCAAACTATGGCTTATTATTTTAAAATCAAGGATGTACACTGCTATTCTGGAGGTACAGAAGCCACAGCCTTATTCCCAAAGGTTGTGGAGACTTTGAAAACGCAGGGATTCGATATTGAGCCTTTGTCTACTGGAGAAAACCCTATCTATGCCATTAAATTTGATGCCAACCATACGCCTATAATTGGATTTTCAAAAACTTTTGATCATTTCTTCAATCCTGAAAATGATTTCGCTGCTGTTATGACCTGCAGTCATGCCGATGAAAACTGTCCTTTTATCCCTGGAGCCAACCAGCGCATTGCCCTAAATTATGAAGACCCTAAACTTTTTGACGATACACCACAACAAGACGAAAAATACTTAGAGCGCAGCATACAAATCGCTACCGAGATGAAGTATGTATTTTCAAATATCAAGAGCTAATTTCAAGGATTTTAAGTTAGATCAATTGAATATTCTGCCATCACCATCATCGGGAATCCAAACCTTATCGGAAAGCTCAAGTTTTTCAAGAGCCCTTTTAAGGTCTTGGCGTTTAGTAGGGCAATGATTTAAAGCTTCCATATGGTTGGCGATGACCTTTCCAGGTGCATTTTTTACAAATTTTAAAATATCCTGCATATGCATCAAGATAGGCTTGTAAAGGTCTAATCTAGCAGAACCGCAGGCTACAACAGAAATATCTGGTTTTAGTTCCGTTAACACCTTATGAACATCTTCAGTATAAATGGTATCCGAGCTAAGATATAATGAAGGCTCATTGGGCCACTGCACATGAAAACCCATAACGTTACCCATACGTTTGGCCACGGAACCATAGCCATGCCGAGCTGGTATTCCGGTTATCTTAGCACCTAAAAAATGACTCGGCTTCCAATAATCAATAGTTTGAGCCACTTTTAACCCTCTACTTTCCAAAATATTAGCATCATTTATACTGCAGATTACAGGAACATCTGAATTTCTTAAAAAATTCTCTGCAGTTTTATCCAAATGGTCTGGGTGCAGATGGGTAACTAAGCAATGCGTTATATCGTCCAGTGAAGATTCAGTATGCTCAGGTAAATCTATGATGGGATTACGTCTTGGCTTAAATCTAATAAAACTAAAGGGAGGTGCTGCCTGTCCTTTCTGGCCCAACATAGGGTCAATTATTATTTTCGCATTAGCCGTTTCTACAAGCATGGTAGCATTACGTAAATGTTGTATGTACATATATTGGAACGTTGGTATTACCGCAAATGTAATCCCAAAAATTGAAACGTATAGCTAAATCGACTTGAGTAACTGCCTAGATACCGTACTAAACAGCTACCACAAAAAAGCTTTTCGAAAACTGAAACTACCTCAAAAAAGCCAATAAAGGCACTAGACTTTCCTTGGGTCCTTCTTCCATTGGAACGTGTCCTAAATCAGGTAATACTATCAAGGTGCTATTGGGCAAATCGTCATGAAACTTATGAGCGTTTTCAACAGGAATTAATTCATCCTTATCGCCCCAAATTATTAAGGTTGGCTGTTGAATGGTTGCAATGGTTTTGTAGTCACTTGGATTATTTCTTGCTCCCAGTCTATCTACAAACGCCTGCCGATTTCCCTCACGCAACGTAAGTTCAAAATAACGATCGACTAGAGCCTGAGTAACCTTGGACTTATCGGCATAGACATTTTTTACACTACTTTTTACCACAAACTTAGGTGTTATATAAGTTAAAACATTTTTGAGTACTGGAATTTTGGCCAACTTAAAGGCTACTGGTTCGCTTTTAGCAACCGATGGATACCCAGAAGCATCAATGAGCACTAATTTTTGAACTCTACTTGGGTATTTCACCGTAAAACTCCACGCAATTTTTCCTCCAAGGGAATTTCCTCCAATGACGCAATTCTTTACGCCAAGCTCTTCTAAAAACTCATAAATAAAACGCACATAATGGGCAGTGCTGTAATCTCGGTCAGGGAAAGGTCCTGTTAACCCATATCCTGGCAAATCCATTCTAATAACGCGAAATTCATTCTTAAGGACGTCTACCCAATCATTAAATGTATGGAGACTTGACCCTGTACCATGTATTAAAACTAAAGGAATAGAATCTCGAGGGCCTTCATCCCGATAATGAACAGCCATTCCATCTACATTTATGAAAGCCGAAGGTGGTTGAGCATATTTCTCCTTAAGGTCTTGAAGTGGTATATCTGAATAGCCAAATATCAGCAGACTTGCAAAGGTTAAAAGCCCAACTGAATACAAAATGATTTTAAAATACTTGCCAATTGGTCTCATCGAGAGCGGTATTTTAATTCAATTTTCATCATGCAAGTCATACAACGGTTGATTTTTTATGTTTTATTTTCAAGTTGATTATACCTTGAGGGCGACCACTCTAACTTAGAAAACAGGTATATAAGTCCTTACTACTTTTCTAGCTACCATTGGTTGCTATTATTTATTAAAAGTCTTTTTGAAGAATATGTGGGTATTTCTGATATACTCTAATTATCAATTCCCCAAAAAGAGTATTCGCCCAAGCAAACCAACTTCGTGTAAAATTATTAGGGTCGTCTTTATGAAACGATTCATGCATAAATCCTGTGTTGGCATGTGTTTCTTTTAACAATTGTATACAATTTGTTATTTCAGTCTCATCCTCTGAAGTGAGCGCCCTAAGTATTATTCCCATAGGCCAAATACTGGATTTCCCGGTGTGTGGACTGCCCTGACCTTCTGCTGCCTTTCCCTTAATATAATAAGGATTGGAGTCGCTTAACAAAAATGACCGCGTGTTCTTGTAGACCTCATTATTCAAATACTCTGGCTTAAGATAAGCCAAGGACATTAATGACGGCACATTAGCATCATCCATAAAGACTTTGTTGCCAAATCCATCAATTTCATAGGCGAAGATCTTTCCAAAATCCAAATGGTCTTCAATAGCATAGCGCTCGATAGCTTCTTCAATTTCTAGGGCGAAATCCAAACATTCCTGTGCAAACCCAGTGTCATTTAAAACGACTTTATAAAGTTCGTTGAGTTCCCGTAGGGCAATGGCTGCAAAACAGTTGGATGGAATTAGAAAAGGATAAAGGGTAGCGTCATCAGATGGCCTAAACATGGAATGAATTAAACCTGTATATTTAGTTGGTCTACCAGTACCATCGAATACAGGCGAATCTACCATATTACTTGTTTTTCTGATAAATTCGTAGGGTGACGTTCCATCCTTTCTCTGCTCCGTCCTAAAAGTCTTTACTACTAAGCGCATAGCCTTATCCCATTCTTCGGTAAAAAAAGAGCTATCCTTAGTACGGTTGTAATAGTCATAAGAAAGTCGCACTGCATAGCACAAGGAGTCTATTTCCCATTTCCTTTCATGGACTCCTGGCACTGGTCTTGGGATGTCATCATTCCAATGTGATACCTTAGAGAGGTCCTTATAAAAGGCATTGGCGTAGGGATCAATTAAAATACACTTCACCTGTCGGTTTATTAAGCCAATAACCAAATTTTTAAGCTTATCGTCTTTGGTAATCAATGGCATATATGGCCATACTTGAGCCGTAGAGTCGCGCAGCCACATCGCATCGATATCGCCAGTTATAATGAAGGTATCAGGCTTATTATCTATAAGCTCATAATCAACGGTTGTATCTAAAGTATTAGGGTAACAGTTTTCAAACATCCAAGACAACTCTTTGTTTTTTATGGAGGCTTTTATCGATTTGATAAGGCGTTCTACCTCTGCACTTACAAAGGTTCTTTTTCCCACTGGTGGGCGATTGGTTACAAAATCCTTAGTAAGATTTTGAGATATGGCAGACCATACAGTTGCAGACGATAGTGCCATTGCTCCAGAAGCCAAAACGTTGGTTTTAATAAAAGTTCTTCTATCCATTGCGTTTGGAATTTCAACATTAACAGCTATGATATCAACTATTTGCGATTCATTTCAATAATTAGCTTTTAAAGTTAATTAAATTTCAATTACAACTAAATTCCAACATCATATATAAAAGCTACCTCAGACCTGTTAAATTTTGTTTAACCTTAATTAAAAATGATTAAACATTCTGTATATTTGTAATATAATATTTACGTCATGGCAAAGAAAAAATCAATCAAGAAATCAGACCTCATCGACTGGTATATGGACTATGTTTTAATGCACAGTCAAAACCCTAAATCGGTATATGCTTTTGCAAAGGACAACAATTTCGACGAGCAGAAATTTTACGACTTTTATGGTTCCTTTGAAGCTTTGGAACAGGATATTTTTAATGTGTTTTTTGAAAATTCCCTTAGCGTCCTTGAGAAAAATGAAGATTACCAAACCTTTGATGCCCGAAACAAGTTGTTAAGTTTCTATTACACATTTTTTGAAAATTTAACGGCAAATCGAAGTTATGTGGTGCATGCCTTACAAGGTCAGAAGAACAACATGCAATCGTTAAAGGTTTTATCTGAGCTCAAGAAAAGCTTTTCAAACTATATCGAGCAGCTTGGTATAAAAACCATTGATTTAAAGCAAGAGCAACTGGACAAAATTCAAAATAGAGGCCTTAAGGAATCGGCTTGGTTTCAACTTTTAGTTACGATGAAATTTTGGTTGGATGATACCTCTCCAGCCTTTGAAAAGACAGATATATTCATTGAAAAATCCGTTAGGGCAAGTTTCGACCTCATTGACGTTTCACCACTGAAGAGTATCGTAGACTTTGGCAAGTTTTTGTTCAAAGAAAAAATGCAAATGAATTGATTCTTACACCCAACAACCATAAATGAAGACCATAGATAGCATACCCATTACAAAAATTTCCAGAGCCTCAAAACTTGTTTCTACTGGAGCGAAAGTCGGCGTAAATTACCTTAAATATTATGGTGATAAAATTGTTACTTCTAAAGAGCGAGCTAAAAGTCGGCTCGATCAAAATAACGCAGAAGATATCTATGATAGCTTAAAAAAGCTTAAAGGTAGTGCCTTAAAGGTAGCTCAGATGTTAAGCATGGAGAAAAGTATTTTACCACAAGCTTATGTAGAAAAATTTTCTTTATCGCAGTTTTCCGTGCCACCACTGTCGCCACCACTTGTAAAGAAGACGTTTAAAAAATATTTCGGGAAACAACCCGAAGAATTGTTTGATACTTTCAATGCAACCTCAGTAAATGCTGCTAGTATAGGCCAAGTGCATCTAGCGGAAAAGGATGGGAAAAAATTTGCTGTGAAAATCCAATACCCTGGGGTTGCAGAAAGTATTGCCTCGGACTTGGCGCTGGTAAAACCGGTAGCCATGAAGATGTTTAATATCAAGGGAAAAGATTCCGACAAGTATTTTAAGGAAGTTGAGGATAAATTAACCGAAGAGACCAATTACCTACTTGAAATTGCCCAAAGTAAGGCCGTGGTTGAAGCGTGTAAACACATACCACATTTAAAATTTCCTCAATATTATGAAGAGCTGTCTTCTGAGCGCATAATTACCATGGACTACATGAAAGGGGAACATTTATCAGAGTTTGTAAAGCACAACTCGGATAAAGCTCTTTCTACCCAACTAGGTCAGGCACTTTGGGATTTTTATATGTTTCAAATCCACAAGCTCCGTAAAGTGCATGCCGACCCTCATCCTGGTAACTTCTTAATTTCAAATGAAGGCGATCTAATTGCTTTGGACTTTGGCTGTATGAAGGAAATTCCTGAGGAATTTTACGTACCCTATTTCGAACTGGCTAAAAAGGAAAATCTGGAAAATCCAGAACGATTCAAGGAGAAGTTGTACGAATTAGAGATTTTACGCACTGACGATACTCCTGAAGAAGTTGCTTTTTTCACTGATATGTTTTATGAATTGCTAAGTCTATTTACCCAGCCTTTCCATAGTGACATATTTAATTTTTCAGACCCTGAATTCTTCAATAAAGTTGGTGAAATGGGACAGCGCTATTCTAAAAGTACGGAGTTGCGCAATATGAATGGCAATAGAGGTTCCAAGCATTTCATTTACATAAACAGAACGTTCTTTGGATTGTACAATCTAATGTTCGATTTAAAAGCTGAAGATATCAAAATCAATAATTTCGTAAATCTATAATGGCAATATTCAACAGAGAAGACATCAACGCCATGCACCATTTGTACCGTATCAACTTAATAAATAGTTGTACAGGTTACAAATCGGCCAACCTCATTGGCACAAAAGATGCCAAAGGTATAAGCAATGTTGCTGTTTTCAGCTCTGTAACGCATATTGGCTCCAATCCCCCATTGCTGGGGTTTTTCTTAAGACCAACAACCGTTTTAAGAAATACCTATGAAAACATTAAAGAAACCGGAAAATACACCATCAACCATATTTACGGAGGCATTCTAGAAGATGCCCACCACACCTCAGCCAAATACGATAAAACCATTTCAGAATTTGAGATGACCAACCTCAATGAGGAGTATAAGGACGATTTTCTGGCGCCTTTTGTAAAAGGCTGTCCCATTCAAATCGCCATGTCCTATGTTGAGGAATATCCGATTAAAGCTAACAATACAATCCTCGTCATAGGAGAAATTGAAAAGTTGTATGTTCCCGACAACACGATGCAGAAAGATGGCTTTATAAATCTTTCCAAAGCAGAAATAGCCACTATTAATGGACTTGATGGTTATGCCGTTCCAGAATTAAAAATACGTTTAGATTACCAACGGCCAAAGCCTCAAGTTGAAAAAACTGATGGCTAATGAAACTACTCATAACAGGTACTACGGGCTACATTGCTAAACGACTAGCATTGCAACTCCTTGAAGATAACGACCACGAATTGGTTTGTTGTGTACGGGATATGAATCGTATTCCCGATGAGATTGAAGAACATCCACGGTGCTCGTTTATTAAAATAGATTTTTTGGAGCCACAGCCTAACATCATTCCAAAGGACATTGATGCAGCGTATTACCTCATACATTCCATGGCTACCGATAACGAAGATTTTGAAGAATTAGAACAACGCTGTGCCAAAAATTTTAAGACCCTTATTGAAGAAACCCAATGCCAACAGGTCATCTATCTCAGCGGTATTGTTAATGACAATTCATTATCTAAGCATTTAAAATCCAGATTGCAGGTTGAGGAAACCTTAAAATCAGACATCTATGGCCTAACTACCTTTAGAGCTGGTATTATCGTAGGAAGCGGCAGTGCCTCTTTTGAAATTATAAGGGATATTGTTGAAAAGCTCCCTGTTATGGTAACACCCAAATGGCTAAATACCAAAACGCAGCCTATTGGGATTAGGGATGTTTTGGCCTTTTTGGCAGGCGCTTTGGGTAAAAAAGAGCTGTTTAATAAATCCTATGATATTTTTGGTCCAGAGGTACTAACCTACAAACAATTATTACTGCAATTTGCGGAAGTACGCGATTTAAAACGATACATTTATACCTTACCTGTGTTAACCCCAAAACTATCTAGTTATTGGCTCTATTTTGTAACGTCCACATCGTTTCAATTGGCACAAGCTTTAGTAGATAGTATGAAGGTAGAAGTCATTGGAAAACCTAGTGACATTAATGCCCGTTTAAACGTGCAGCCCATGGCTTACAAAACCGCTGTAGAACTGGCATTTCAGCGTATACAGCAGAATTCGGTAATTTCAAGCTGGAAGGATGCCGTAAGCAGTGGAGTTTTCAAGGACCAGCTCTCTAAACATATAGAATTACCTCAATTTGGGTGCTTTAAAGACGTTCGATCAAGAGAAATTATTGACGAAGCCTTTACTATTGAAAAAATCTGGTCCATTGGTGGAAGAAATGGATGGTACAGTTTTAATGGCCTATGGAAAATAAGAGGTTACATTGATAAGTTGTTTGGCGGTGTAGGATTGCGACGTGGACGCACTCATGACACCTACTTGGAACCAGGTGATCCTTTAGACTTTTGGAGGGTTCTTTTTGCAGATAAAGATGAAAAACGGCTATTACTATTTGCAGAAATGAAGCTTCCTGGAGAGGCTTGGCTCGAGTTTAAAATTGTGAAGAACAGACTGTTTCAACGTGCTGTATTCAGGCCAAAAGGCGTTTGGGGAAGGCTGTACTGGTATATGGTTTTACCCTTTCATGCCTTTGTGTTCAAAGGAATGCTCAACGCACTAATAGAACCTAAATGAAAGGTGTAAAAAAACAAAATTTACCCACAAAAATCTGTCCAGTGTGCGACCGTCCCTTCACTTGGCGCAAAAAATGGGCAAAAGACTGGGATAACGTAAAATATTGTAGTGAACGATGCAGAAGGCAGAAGTAAATAACCATTTGGTATGGTTCAGAAATGATTTAAGAACCAAAGATAACGAGGTCTTATTCGAGGCCTGCAAAAATGCCGATAAAGTCATTGGTGTGTACGTTTTAGATCCTAAACATTTTGAAATGACCAACTATGGCTTTAAAAAAACCGAAAAGTTCAGAGCTAAGTTTTTATTGGAAACCCTTACGGATTTAAAAGAAGAATTAGAGCGTCTTAATATAGATTTACTGGTCTATCACCAATGTCCTAAGACCATTCTACCCGAAATCTGTAAAAAATATGGTATCACGGACATCTTCCTGCAAAAGGAATGGACCCAGGAAGAAGTTGACACAGCATTGGAAGTAAAAAGCGCTATACCTTCGCATGTAAAATGGCATTCTATTTATAATCAATTTCTCTACCATCCTGAAGATGTCAATTTTGAAATCTCTAAAACGCCACAGGTATTTACCGTTTTCAGAAAAAAATTGGAGAAATATGTGGATATCAAGCCAACGGTTGAAGTAGACCCAAAGTCAACCGAGAATAGAATTGACAATACTACACAAATACCAAGTCTTGAAGATTTAGGCTTTGAGACTTTCAATAAGCACCCAAAAACTGCTTTTCCATTTAAAGGTGGAGCGCAAGAAGCCCTTAAACGCCTTAATGATTATTTCTTCAACAGTAAAAAGTTAGGGTTCTACAAAAAGACACGAAACGGTTTGGTTGGTGTTGACTACAGTTCAAAATTCTCACCTTGGTTGGCCAATGGCAGTATTTCTGCTCGAACTATTTATTGGAACGTCAAACAATTTGAAAAGGAGCACTTTAAGAATCAGTCGACCTATTGGTTGGTTTTTGAGCTCATTTGGCGCGATTATTTTAAATACGTCTCTCTGAAGCACGGCAATCAAATCTTCAAGCTAGAAGGCATTCTTGGAAAAGATTATGACTGGTCCAAGAACCAAAATCTCATTGACAAATGGATTAATGGTGAAACGGCATCGGATTTTGTAAATGCCAACATGATAGAACTACAGAAAACAGGATGGATGAGCAATCGCGGTCGGCAAAATGTAGGCTCATACTTTGCCAAGGAATTACAATTAGATTGGCGCATTGGTGCCGCTTATTTTGAATCCCTACTCCTAGACTACGATGTGCACAGCAATTACGGCAATTGGATGTACGTTGCTGGTGTTGGCAATGACCCTAGAGACCGTAAATTTAATGTAGATCTACAAGCAGAGCGCTACGACACTAATGGCAAATTCAGGAAGATCTGGTTGCAACCAAGCTTATTTTAAACATGGATAACAAAGAACTACATCTCATTTTTCCGCATCAGCTCTTTAAAACCTCAGAGGTTTTAGAGCAGGTGAACCACATATATCTCGTTGAAGAATTCTTATTCTTTAACCACTACAAATTCCATAAACAAAAAATCGCTTTTCATAGGGCAAGCATGAAGGCGTATCAAGATTATCTTGAGGGTCTTGGAAAAAAGGTAACTTATATAGAGGCCATAGATGAGCAATCTGATGTGAGAAATCTGTTGCAACATCTTAAGAATGAAGGTATTGAGACCATTCACATTATTGACCCAACAGATGACTGGTTAGCCAAGCATATTAAGCAATCTAGCGACGGCTTAGAGATTAAATGGTATGAAAACCCGCTTTTTATAAATTCCAAAAAGGAGCTAAGTACTTTTTTTAAACCCAACAAAAAGAAATTCTTTCAGACCTCGTTTTACAAAAACGAACGAAAGAAACGCGATATCCTTATGGTTTCAGGTGCACCGGAAGGCGGAAAGTTGACCTATGATTCAGATAACCGAAAAAAATATCCTAAAGGGAAAACACCTCCAACACTACACTTTCCAGAGAAGTCTAAATACCATAAAGAGGCCGAAGAGTACGTAACTGAACATTTTAAGGACAACTATGGTCAACTTAATGATTTTATAGTCTACCCTATTGATTTTGAATCGGCAGAATCATGGCTGCAGCAATTTTTTGAGCATCGCTTTCACGAATTTGGGCCATACGAAGATGCTATTGTAAAGGAGGAGCATTTTTTAAACCACAGCTTGTTATCACCATTAATTAATGTGGGACTTTTAAACCCTTCCGACGTGATTGAAAAGGCTATAACCTATGCAAAAACCAATGATGTGCCATTAAATTCCACCGAAGGTTTTGTGCGACAAATTTTGGGATGGCGCGAATTTATAAGAGGTGTATACGGGGTAAAAGGAACTGAGGAACGCACTAAAAATTTCTGGAATTTCAAACGTAAGATTCCACAATCATTTTACGATGGCACAACTGGCATCGCGCCTGTTGATGATGTCATTAAGAAAGTCCTAAAAACAGCCTATGCACATCACATAGAACGCCTCATGGTTTTAGGCAATTTCATGGTACTCTGTGAGTTTGATCCAGATGAAGTCTATAAATGGTTTATGGAATTGTTCATAGATGCCTACGATTGGGTCATGGTGCCAAATGTTTATGGGATGAGCTTGTTTGCAGATGGTGGTCTCATGTCCACAAAACCGTATATAAGTAGTAGCAATTACATAAAGAAAATGAGCAATTACGGTAAAGGTGATTGGGAAGCTACTTGGGATGGTCTGTTCTGGACCTTCATGGACAAACACCGTGACTTTTTCTCTAGCAATCCTAGATTAGGTATGTTATTGGGAAATTTAGAACGAATGAAACAAAACACTAAAGAAGAACATTTTAAAAACGCAGAAACATTTTTCAACGCCCTAGATAATGACCAATAGAACTTCAATCAATGTGGTTTGGTTTAAGCGTGACCTTCGTTTAGAAGATAACGAGGCACTATTTAATGCCCTAAATACCAATCGCAAAACACTTCTACTCTATGTGTTTGAACCTTTATTGCTAAATGACGAACACTACAGCGAGCGTCATTTCAATTTCATCAAAGAATCGCTCAGGGACATAAATAAGGCCTTAGAAAAATACAATACCAAAGTTCTTTCCGTTACCAATGATCTCGCTACAGCCTTTAACCAAATCCAGGATTTTTACAAAGTCCACACCGTGTTTTCCCATGTAGAAACAGGACTCTTAGTTACCTACAACAGAGATAAGGAATTTAAACGCTACTGCCGAAATAACTTTATTCAATGGATAGAAAACAAGAATAACGGCGTAGAGCGCGGATTGTTAAATAGGGACAATTGGTTTGAGAATTGGGAAAGCTATATGAATCAAGATATACTTCCTTTTAATGCAGAACCTCAGCAGTTTTTGGATTTTGAAGCCATTGAGGAACTAGAAACTGTACTATCCCAAACCGACTTAAGCACGCCGGAAGATACACCGTTTCAAAAAGGCGGAAACACTATGGCAAGGAAATACGCCAACTCCTTTTTTGAAAATAGGCATACGGAATATATGTACAACATTTCCAAACCGCAAGCGTCCAGAACAAGTTGCAGCCGCTTGTCGCCATACATTTCTTGGGGCAATGTCTCTATACGGCAAGTATTTCAAAAAGCACAAGAGCTTAAAAAACAGAGCGATAACCGCAGAAATATTGGAGCTTTTATTTCAAGGCTGCGCTGGCAAGCCCATTTCATCCAAAAGTTTGAAATGGAGCACACTATGGAACAAGCTAGCATAAATAAAGGTTACCACAAACTAAAAAAAAGTATATCAGACCGCTACCAAAAGGCTTGGCGCGAAGGACAAACTGGTTTTCCTTTAGTGGATGCAAGTATGCGCTGCTTGATTCACACAGGTTATGTCAATTTTAGAATGCGCGCCATGTTGGTGTCTTCTTTCACGCACATTTTATGGCAACCATGGCAAGATGCCTCAACACACCTTTCACAACAATTTTTGGATTTTGAACCTGGCATCCATTTTCCGCAATTACAGATGCAAGCAGGAGAAACGGGAATCAACAATTTAAGGATTTACAATCCTACAGCCAATAGCCTAAAACATGATCCTGACGCCGTATTTATAAGAAAATGGGTGCCAGAGCTAGCTAAACTTACCACACCTTTTGTCCATGAACCGTATCTCATGACAGAACTAGAGCAAGGCTTATACAACTTCAAATTGGGAGAAGATTATCCACACCCAATTGTAGATATTAAAGAAAATAGAAAGCGCGCTAGCGAAATTCTATGGAACATGAAAAGCGACCCAGAGGTAAAACGTGAAAGTATTCGCATCTTAAAACGACATACCTTAAGAGATAGAAATCGCATGCTCAAAACCGATTGATTTTAGTCCATTTAGCACTCTTTTTCCTACAATCATAATTCTCTGTTAATTTTTGTTCAACTTTTATTTCAAAAGATTAAACAGTCGTATATTTACATTGTATGCTAATAAACACAACGCATTATAACAAAGAGCACAAACAAATCATAGCAGATTTGATAGGACCGTCATTTTCTTTGGTACAAAAATTGAAGATGAAAGGCGTAGGCTCTAAGCGTATGATTGTAGACGAGGTAAGTCCTAATATGCAATCTGTGATGAATGTAGTATCAGACATCAACTATGCGAATATTGAACTTAGACCCAAAGGTATTTTGATAATGATAACCAAAGGGCACAAGAATTTTACCTGGATTATACCCTATTATCAATTGGTGATCTATAAGGTAAATGGTTCAAGTATTCATGCACAAGGCAAGTACATTCATTTTAAAAACAACAAAATGTTTAAGGAAAATAAGAGATTTTTCAAAAAGCTTTTGGATGAAAAGGTAAAGTATGACATGAACTACGCAATGCCTGGACAATTATGAATTTGAGTGCAAGAGACATTGATCGCGTAATAGAAATGGCTTGGGAAGACCGCACGCCCTTCGGTGCCATCACTTTTCAATTCGGATTGAAAGAACAAGAGGTCATAGAATTGATGAGGCGCGAAATGAAACCGAGCAGTTTCAGAATGTGGCGAAAACGTGTACAAGGCAGAGCAACCAAACATATTAAAAAACGAAATTTTGAAAAGGGCAGATTTAAATGCTCAAGACAGAAGTCTATTTCAAATAACTCTATATCAAAACGATAACCCGTGCTTTGATTTAAGCCTGGAGTACTTAAAGACAGCACATAAAAAAGACTCTATGAAACGAGAAACACTTACAGCAAAGAATGGTCATAAACTTAATGGATTTTCAGTGGAAGAAATTGGCGACGACCATTTATTTACAACGTTAGACACACCGATGAAGGCCAATGCCTTCGATATGTCTAATGACGAAAAGAAAGAACGAATCTCCATATTATTCGGGGAAATAATGGATGTTTTAGGCCTTGATTTAACAGATGATTCCCTAAAAGGAACACCGGATCGCGTGGCAAAGATGTACATAGAAGAGATATTCTCGGGCTTAGACCCAAAGAATAAACCTAAAGTGGCATTATTTGATAATAAGTACAACTACAATCAAATGCTTGTAGAGAAGGATATAACATTTTATTCCAATTGTGAGCATCATTTTGTACCTATCATTGGTAAGGCTCATGTCGCCTATATTTCCTCAGGTAAGGTAATAGGATTGTCTAAATTGAACCGAATAGTGCAATATTACGCCAAACGCCCACAGGTACAGGAACGGTTAACCCAGCAAATAGCAAACGAATTAAAAACCGTTTTGGGAACAGAGGATGTTGCCGTAATCATTGATGCTAAGCATTTATGCGTGTCATCTCGCGGTGTTAAGGATGATACCTCGGCAACTGTTACTACATACTATGGCGGTGCATTTGATAATCCTCAGAAAATAAATGAATTGCAAAACTATATAAAAAATTAAGCTATGGATATTATAGAAAGAGCAAATGAATTTGAAAAGAGAAAATTTAAATTCAAAACAACGAGTGACAGAATCGTTGCTGCTAGGGAAGCGAAAGAAATTATCCTTGGCATCAACGAGATCTACAAAAAGAAAAAGGACCAAAAATTAATGGATTTAATGAAGCGGCTTACCGTAATAAAGCAAAAAATCGAAAAAAGATTAAAAGGTAGACCGTTAACAGTAGCATAATTACATGAGACACATAATCGTAATTGGTGGAAGCAAAGGCATTGGCAATGCTATAGTCAATGCCCTGTTACCATCACACAAAGTCACAAACATAAGTAGAACAGCTCCAGAGCATGAACACGATAACTTAACGCATATAAGTGCAGATGTTACCGATGACCAACTGCCAGATATCTCTAGTGCAGATGGTTTGGTTTATTGTCCTGGTAGCATTAACCTTAAGCCAATAAACAGATTAAGTATCGAAGATTTTAAAACAGATTTTGACATCAATGTTTTAGGAGCCGTTAAAGCTATCCAAAAGTACTTAGGTGTTTTAAAGGAAGGTACTAACCCTTCAATAGTTCTGTTTAGTACCGTGGCTTCTAAATTAGGAATGCCATTTCATGCAAGTGTAGCGGCGTCAAAATCGGCAGTGGAAGGTTTAACAAAATCCTTGGGAGCAGAATTAGCACCCACCGTTCGTGTTAATGCCATTGCGCCAACGGTTACAGATACCGATTTGGCGTCTAAATTGTTGCGCAATGACCGCATGATAGAAAAAATGAAGGAAAGGCATCCGCTAAATAAATATTTGCAACCAGAAGAAGTTGCGGACATGGCAACATTCTTGTTGTCCGAAAAAGCAGCATCTTTTTCTGGTCAGGTTTTTGAAATGGACTGCGGTATCGTAAGTTTTAAAATCTAATACGTATGAATCCACTTAAAGCCTTTGTTGGCACGCTAAGCACAAGTGATAAAAATGTTAAGCAAAATGCGACAGAATCTATATATTCTATTACTATTAATTCTTTACAAGGTCATCCAATTAATCTATCGGAATTCAAAGGAAGAAAAATCCTTTTTGTCAACGTAGCTTCTAAATGTGGCTTTACTCCGCAATACAAGGAGTTACAACAATTGCATGATACTTATAAAAATCAGCTCGTGGTGATCGGAGTTCCGTGCAACCAATTTGGGAAACAAGAACCAGGGACTTCAGATGAAATTCAGGAATTCTGTGAAATCAATTATGGTGTGTCCTTCTTAATTACAGAGAAGATAGATGTAAAAGGACCAAACCAACATCCTTTATATAGATGGTTAACTAAAAAAGCCATAAACGGTAAGAAAAATTCCTCCGTAAAATGGAACTTTCAAAAATATTTGGTCGATGAAGACGGAGAATTTTTAGATTTCTTTTACTCAATCACCAAACCAATGAACTCACGTATAACATCTTATTTGAATTAGGTATTTATGTTCGGACTTTTTAAAAAAACATCAGAATTAGATAAATTGCAGAAGCAATACGAAAAATTGATGGCAGATTGGCACAAGTTATCCAAGACCAATAGAGCTGAAAGCGATAAGAAATTCGCTGAAGCTGAAAAGGTATTGGCAAAAATTGACGCATTAAAAGAAAAGTCATAACAGCCTAACTTTTGATTTAAGTGCGACGCCCTGCTATCACCCATTTTCTTTGCTAAAATTTAATGTTTTTTTAGACAGATTAGGTTCTTCTAAAAACGTAATAAATTCTAAAATGGTGTAAGTTGAAAATAGGTTACTACTTCATTCTGTTCTTGATTATCAATTTTGGTGGCTTAGCTCTAGGCAGCTGGCTTATGGATAATGGCCCAACGTCCAGTTGGTATTTAGAACTGAATAAAGCACCATGGACACCACCTGGCTGGGTTTTTGGTGCAGCCTGGACCTTTATCATGATTTGTTTTTCATGGTATTTAGCCGAACTTTTTAAAAATCGCGCGTCGCAGTTTTTATGGCTCCTGTACGCGTTTCAATTAGTTTTAAATGTAAGCTGGAATTGGATTTTCTTTAGTAAACATCTAATCGCGCTAGCCTTGGTGATAATCGTGCTATTAACGTTGGTGATTCTTTATTACTTTATCACTTTCAGAAATGATCGACTCAAATATGCTAAATACCTACTGCTGCCTTATTTAATATGGCTTTGTATCGCAACGTCCTTAAATGGATATGTGGTTTTTAACAACTAATAACATTCAATATTGAAAATATATACCCTGCACAAAACTCAAAAATTACCCATTTCCCTAGATGAGGCCTGGGCATTTCTATGTAATCCTGAAAACCTGGGTAAATTAACACCTCCAGAAATGAATATGACTATCATTTCAGGAGCAGACCGTCCTATGTATGCAGGGCAAATATTACAGTATAGCGTTACGCCCTTACCCGGCTTTAAAACCAAATGGGTGAGCGAAATAACACAATACGAGCACAAAAAGTATTTTGTAGATGACCAACTCTACGGACCTTACGCCTTATGGCATCACAAGCACTTTGTACATGAAATTGAAGGCGGCGTTGAGATGGAAGATATCATTGATTACAAGGTGCCTTTAGGCTGGATAGGACAATTGGTCCATCCCTTTTTGGTAAAACCAAAATTGGAAGCCATTTTTGAATACCGTCGCGAACAAATGGAAGCGCTGTTTGGTACCTATCCAAACTCTAAATAAAAAATAACAATATATAATGACTGAGCCTATTACAGTATTTTGGTTTCGAAGAGACTTGCGTCTAGATGATAATGTAGGATTTTATCAAGCCCTCAAAAACGAAAATTCGGTTATGCCCATTTTTATTTTTGATACCGATATTCTTGATAAACTCCCTAAAAATGATGCACGTGTTACATTTATCCATGATACGCTTCAAGACATGCGCGAAGAGCTCCAAGACCATTACGGAAGCAGCATAGCAATGTATCATGGCAAGCCAATTGATGTGTTTAAAACACTAGTGGAAAATCACGATATTAAGGCTGTTTATACCAATCATGACTATGAACCTTACGCTAGGGAACGTGATGACTCTATTGAAACATTCTTGAATTCCAAACATATTGCTTTTAAGACTTTTAAAGACCAGGTCATCTTTGAAAAAGACGAAGTTGTAAAAAAAGATGGAGATCCCTACGTTGTATATACTCCTTATATGCGTACATGGAAAGAAAATTTCAAGTCTATTGATTTAGAAATATACTATACCAATTCTTATTTAAATAATCTGGTACAACACTCAAGGCTACCAAATTTAAGTTTAGGTGATATAGGCTTTGAACGTTCTAAGCAGACCATTCACCCTTATGATGTAACTCCAACCTTAATCAAAGAATACGAGGAAACCCGTAACTATCCAGCCAAAGAAGCAACCTCGAGGCTTGGTCCACATTTAAGGTTTGGAACTGTGAGCATTCGTAAAATGATGAAAAAGGCCATAAATGAAGACAATGAGACTTTTTGGCAAGAACTTATATGGCGGGAGTTTTTTATGCAAATTTTATGGCACTTTCCTCATACCAAGGACAAAGCCTTTAAAGCTAAATACGATAGAATTGAATGGCGGAATAATGAAGACGAATTTAAAAAATGGTGTGAAGGAAAAACAGGATATCCACTTGTTGATGCAGGTATGCGCCAACTTAATGAAACTGGCTTTATGCACAACCGCGTGAGAATGTTGGTAGGTAGTTTTTTATGCAAGCATCTTCTTATAGATTGGCGCTGGGGCGAAGCTTATTTCGCTGAGAAATTACACGACTATGAAATGGCGAGCAATGTGGGCAATTGGCAATGGGTGGCTGGCTCTGGTGTAGATGCCGCACCTTATTTTAGGATATTTAACCCTACCTCTCAGATTAAAAAATTTGATAAAGATTTAGAGTATATTAAGAAATGGGTTCCAGATTTTCAGGAATTGAGCTACCCAGACCCAATGGTAGATCATAAAATGGCACGAGAACGCTGTCTAGAAACCTATAAGGCAGCTCTAAATTAATTTTTTTAACCTACACAATAAAAAGAGAAAAGCTACGTTATACGGTTAGACACTTGTGTCTTAGAAGGAATAACCATTTCAAAAAACAATTTCAAAAGTCCTGATTTTCAGGACTTTTTTAGTTAACATGATTAACTCTAATTTCCTTCTAAACGTTCGATTTTAGCACCGATTGCCCTTAGACGCTCATCAATATTTTCATAGCCTCTATCAATTTGTTCAATATTGTGAATAATTGATGTGCCTTTTGCGGAAAGTGCGGCTATCAACAAGGAAATTCCTGCCCTAATATCTGGAGAAGTCATGGTTGTAGCCTTTAGTTGCGATCTAAAATCATGACCAATTACAGTAGCTCTATGTGGATCGCATAAAATAATCTTGGCGCCCATATCTATAAGCTTATCTACAAAGAATAAGCGGCTCTCAAACATTTTTTGATGTACCAGCACCTCACCTCTCGCCTGTGTAGCAATAACAAGGACTATACTTAGCAAATCTGGCGTAAACCCTGGCCACGGAGCATCCGATATACTTAAAATAGAACCATCTATGAATTTTTGGATCTCGTAACCATCCTCATGTGCCGGAATATGAATATCATCGCCTTGCTGGTCAACAGTAATACCCAATCGTCTGAAAACATTTGGAATTTGGCCCAGGTCGTCCCAACTCACATCTTTGATGGTAAGTTCACTTTTGGTCATCGCTGCTAGACCTATCCAGCTCCCAATCTCTATCATATCTGGTAACATGGTATGCTCTGTACCTTTTAGTTCAGAAACACCCTCAATAGTGAGGAGATTAGAGCCAATACCAGAAATTTTGGCACCCATTCTATTGAGCATTTTGCACAATTGCTGAAGATACGGTTCGCAGGCGGCATTGTATATGGTGGTGGTTCCTTCTGCCAAAACCGCAGCCATTACTATATTTGCCGTTCCGGTTACAGAAGCTTCATCCAAGAGCATGTACGTTCCCTGAAGTTTTTCTGCTTCAACTCCATAGAAATAATCCTCTCTGTTATACCTAAATTTTGCACCTAGCTTTATAAACCCTTCAAAATGCGTATCTAATCGTCTACGTCCAATTTTATCGCCTCCAGGTTTGGGGATGTAGCCACGCCCAAACCTTGCCAGTAATGGCCCAACAATCATAATTGAACCTCGCAGTCCACGACCTTCAATTTTAAAAGATTCAGACTCCAAATAGTCTAAATCAATGTCATCTGCCTTAAAACTGTATGAATTCGAACCTTGCTTTTGTATCTTAACTCCAAGATTAGATAGTAGCGTAATGAGTTTATTCACGTCTACGATGTCTGGAATATTATGAATCGTAACGGTCTCTGGCGTTAATAAAACCGCACACAGAATCTGTAAAGCCTCATTTTTTGCTCCCTGTGGCTTGATGGCTCCCTTTAATGTATGGCCACCTTCAATTTTAAATGTTCCCATAGAACTTAATAACGCTTTCTATTGCTAGAATATTTCTTTTTTGATTTTTTGGAACCGCCCTTGCCACTGTATTTTGATTTGGTGCGCATAAGGCTAGAGGAGTCTGTTAAGTCTTCTTCGCTATTCTTTAGATTGATTTTTCCTTCTGAAAGTTCATAAAGGTGATCAAAAATGACAGCGTCCTCAACGGTATCCTTGTTCCAATTGAGGTAGCATTTTTTCATGTGGTTGGCAATGGTATAAATAAGAGCGTCCTTCATATCACCATCTTCCCACGTACAAGCAACATCTATCATGGTCTTGATATTATTGCCGTAAAACCTGTATTTTGGATGATTCTGCGGATATCGCAAAGGTTCTGGCCTAGAGGTGAGCTCCTCTTTGGAAGGTTTTGGGTATGGAGAATCTGCATCGAGTTCAAAATCGGACATAATAAAAAGCTGATCCCACAACTTGTGCTGAAAATCTGAAACATCGCGAAGGTGTGGTTGTAAATTACCCATAACAGAAATTATGGCCTTAGCGAGTTTATTACGTTCTTCTTTGGTTTCTCTTGTTTTGGCGTAGTTAATCATCTTTTGCAGATGTCTACCGTACTCTGGGATAATTAAATGCTCCCGCTCTGTGTTGTATTCTAAATCGTTAGTCAAAATGGAAAATTGTGTAGTATAAAATGTTTTAACCTGTAGTCTTAAAGGTCGATGTGCAAAGTACAAAAAAATATAAACCTTAGTGCAGGAATTAAAGAGAAATTACACCTTCAATCTCAGTGGCCACCTCTTTGTATTTGGTGATAACTGCATCTGGATTTTTCATTCGCACGTTTACAGAAATGCTTGTGTACTTTCCATTCTTTGAGGGCCTCGTTTTAATTACAGCGCCCTGGTGGTTAAATAGACTTTTGAGTTTCTCTATTTTAGACGTTTCTGTAATCACTATAAATTTATATAAATATTCAGAGGGCCAAAGCGCTGTATCGTACAATTGCGCTCTTAGCTTTAAGTAAAATTCTTCTGTTTTTTTATCGTCGTTCATGATTATCTAATTACAATGCAAAGATACAAGTTAGTTATCACTTTTCAGTCTACTAAATAATCCCGATTTTTACACCTTTAAATGTTTGACTCTTGAAATCTAAAAAAATAGTTATCACGGGAGGCCCTGGAACGGGAAAATCATCAATCATCAATGCCTTGAAGCGGTCGGGTTTTACATGTTTCGATGAAATTTCCAGAGACATTACCTTACAAGCGAGGAAAGAAGGTATTGAGCAACTATTCTTAGAAGATTCATTATTATTCAGTGAAAAATTATTAGAGGGACGGCAACAGCAGTATATAGACGCCCATAATCATGAAGACCATGTTGTATTCTTAGATCGTGGGATACCTGATATTCTTGCTTATATGGATTATATAGGAGACACCTATCCAAAAGTGTATGAAGAAGCTTGCCGCAGCCATACGTACGATAGGGTATTTATTCTAGCGCCATGGCAAGATATTTTTGTAAGTGATTCTGAACGTTATGAAACCTATGAGCAAGCTACCTTAATACATGATAAACTCATTGACACCTATTTGCGCTTTGATTATGATCTAATAGACGTACCTTTTGACTCCATTGAGAAAAGAACGGAATTTGTCCTCAATACATTAAACCTAATTTAATGCATCCAATAGAGGTTTTAGAACGATACTGGAATCATACGGATTTTAGACCACTTCAAGAAGACATAATAAATGCCGTATTGGAGGGTGAGGACACCTTTGTCCTACTTCCCACAGGTGGTGGAAAATCGGTCTGTTTTCAAATCCCTGCCCTTATTAAGGATGGCATTTGCATTGTTGTTTCTCCTCTAATCGCATTAATGACCGATCAGGTAAACCGCTTAAAACAAAAAGGAATAAAAGCCATTGCCTTAACCTCTGGATTGTCTTATGCCGATTTAGACACACAACTAGACAATTGTATTTATGGCAATTATAAATTCTTATACTTGTCACCAGAACGTTTACAGCAATCTTTGGTGCAAGAACGAATCCAAAGAATGAATGTTAACCTCATCGCTGTTGATGAAGCCCATTGCATCAGCCAATGGGGCAATGATTTTAGACCTGCTTACAAGAATATTATTACATTGAGAGAGCTTCAGCCCAATGTAAACTGTATAGCCTTGACTGCAACGGCAAAACCCAAGGTGGTAGAAGACATCATTCAAAATTTAGATTTTATAAACCCAAAAATATTTAAAGCCTCCTTTACAAGGCCCAATATTGGTTATCATGTAATTAACACAGATGATAAATGGTTTGAACTCTATCGAATTTTGCAAAAGCATAAAGGAGCATCCATCGTTTATGTAAGAAATAGACGTGCTACCACTGACCTTAAAAAATTTCTAGAACAAAAAGGAATCAGCGCCACGTTTTACCATGGAGGTATTGCGAAAAAAGAAAAGGAAGAACGCTTAAAAAATTGGTCTTCAGGCCAAGTACAAGTAATGGTCGCAACAACGGCATTTGGCATGGGTGTAGATAAAGCTGATGTTAGAACCGTTGTCCATTTCAACTTACCGGAAAGCTTGGAAAGTTATTATCAAGAAGCTGGAAGAGCAGGCAGAGACCAGAATGAAGCGTATGCCTATTTGCTGAAACAAAAGTTGGACGAAAGCCGACTTAAAGCACAGTTTGTCTCAACGCTACCAGATTTAAAATTCATTAAATTCACGTATAACAAATTGTGTAATTTTCTTCAAATCTCTTACGGAGAAGGTGAAAATACCACCCATCAATTAGACTTCAAATATTTTTGTAAAACCTACAACCTAAATCCTAGCTTAGCTTACAACAGTCTTTTAGTCTTAGACAGGAATGCCATTATTAGCCTTGTACAACGGTTCAATTATCGTACGAAGGTTCAGTTCACAGCATCAAACAAGCAAGTATTCTCCTATTTAGAAAAACATTTGGAACTCAACACCATCGTTAAGGTATTATTGCGCACTTACGGTGGCATATTTGATTATGAAACTAAAATCAATTTGGATCTTGTGGCCCATAAGGCCAACTTTTCGGAGAAGGACGTCATTCAACAATTAAAACGCTTGGAAAAAGACCAAATTATAAGTTTAGAGCTTTCAAATTCAGACTCAGAAATCACATTGTTGAAACCTCGTGAGGACGATAGGACCATAAATCCTATTGCTAAACTCGTTGAACAGCAAAACACTATAAAAAAAGAGCAAATCGAAGCTGTAATTAAGTATACTCAAAACAATAACGTTTGTAGATCTATTCAACTATTGAATTACTTTGGGGAAACTTCCAAACACAATTGCGGGATATGCTCCGTTTGTATTTCTAAACAAAACCCTAACAATGACAATACCATTACTGAGAAAGTCTTAGAAGCTTTGCAACAGGGTGAATTATCTTCACGGCAATTGCTTTTAAGGTTAAATTGCAGCCAAGAGGACTTGCTACATAGCATAACCCAACTTATAGAATTAAAAAAAATAGAAATAACCGATAGCAACACTTACAGATTAGTATGACTACAAAACGAGACCTGAGAATAGTATTTATGGGCACACCAGACTTTGCCGTAGAAAGTCTTAAAGCACTATTGGATAATCATTATAATGTTGTCGGTGTTATAACCGCGCCAGATAGGCCAGCCGGTCGTGGCCAGAAGTTGCGTTCTTCGGCCGTAAAGTCATTTGCCCAGACGAGAGGACTAACAATTTTGCAGCCTACAAACTTAAAGGATGAATCCTTTTTAGATACACTTAAAGGTCTTAACGCCAACCTTCAAGTTGTTGTGGCGTTTAGAATGTTACCAAAAGCCGTTTGGCAAATGCCAGCCTATGGTACGTTTAATCTGCATGCATCATTGCTCCCGCAATATAGAGGCGCTGCTCCCATCCATTGGGCCATAATCAATGGTGAAACCACCACTGGAGTCACCACCTTTTTTATTGATGAAAAAATTGATACAGGCGCCATCATTGCACAGGAAAAAATTAGTATTGATGCCGATGAAAACGTTGGTCAATTGCATGACCGCATGATGACTGAAGGTGCAAAACTTGTTGTTGAAACGGTGCGATTAATTGAAGCAGACACCGTTTCCACAAAGAAACAACTCCAAACGGAGCAACTAAAAGCTGCGCCTAAACTCAACAGCGACAACTGTAAAATTGATTGGTCCCTTTCCATAACGGACATATACAATAAAATAAGGGGACTTAACCCTTTTCCCACGGCTTGGTGCTATCTTAACAATGGTGATAATCAAAATACCAAGGTTAAGTTGTTTGAAGTAAAAAAAGAACATGCAGAGCACGATTACGCTCCAGGAACACTTATTTCATCCAAATCTTCATTAAAAGTGGCATGCCATGGAGGTTTTATTGATATTTTAACAATACAACTGCCTGGTAAGCGCAAAATGGACATAAAATCACTTTTAAATGGTTTTGAATTTTCTGAAAACGCAATATTTCTCTAAGCCCTTGTATAGCTTGACATTAGAAAATGTTCGATAAAATACATGGCTTTATTAACAAATGCCGTGACTTATCAACAAAAACGCTGATTTCCCTTGCTATTACTTGCGTAGCTTAATTTTACTGATAAATTTGTGTACGGATTTTAACAAACACTAATTAAAAACCGATTTTTTAACAATTTAAATTTAATATTTATGAACAAAACAGATTTAATCAATGGTATGGCAGAGAATGCCGGAATTACTAAAGCAGCTGCAAAAAAAGCATTAGACTCGTTATTAATTGATATCGAAGGTGCTTTACAAAAAGGAAACAGAGTGTCTTTAGTAGGGTTTGGATCTTGGTCAGTATCTAGAAGAGCTGCAAGAGAAGGAAGAAACCCGCAAACTGGAAAGACTATTAAGATTAAAGCTAAAAATGTTGTAAAGTTTAAGGCAGGTTCTGACTTAAGCAATGCTGTAAACTAAAATCATTTTTTGATTATATTAGAAAACCTGCTCCTTCGAGCAGGTTTTTTTTGTGCGAACTTTAGGTCAATTAAGTTGTTTATTTCACAAAAATAATCTAGCTTTAGTCGTCTTATAATCAGTTCTAAGCTTATGAACAGTCCAGAAAAAGGCAGCCTTCTTATAGCCGAACCTTCTATAATTGGCGATATGTCCTTTAATCGTGCAGTCATCCTCTTGGCCGACCATAATGCCTTAGGATCGGTAGGGTTTATCCTTAACAAACCTTTGGACTATAATTTGAAGGACCTTATAGACGGAACAGATTCTGACTTCACTGTTTATAATGGAGGTCCGGTAGAACAAGACAATCTGTATTTCATACACAAATCGCCAGATCTAATTCCCAATAGCATTGAAATCTCAAATGGTATTTTTTGGGGAGGTGATTTTGATGTGGTACTAGAATTAATTAACACAGACCAGATTTCCGAAGATGATATTCGTTTCTTCTTGGGTTACTCCGGTTGGGCGGAACAACAGTTGGATGATGAATTGGAATCTAAAGCTTGGGTCGTGACAGAGAATATTTATGCCAAGGACATTATAGCAAAATCCTGCCGTACATTCTGGAGAGACAAGATGCTAGAGCTCGGTGGAAATTACAGTATTTGGTCTAACGCTCCAGAGAATCCAAGCTACAATTAGGTCAACCTTAATTGCGCATTCAACTTAGCCAAGGTTGTCTTTGCAAAACTATTCCCGTAACTCTTCTTCCTATATTTTGTAATAGGTACAATTCCCTGAATAACATTAGTAATGAAAAGCTCGTCTGCCTTCTGTAATTCAAAAGGACTGATGGAACTCTCCTCAAAATATAGGTTTACGTCCTTAAGCAATATGTTAACAATTTGCTTGCGCATAATCCCTTTTAAACAACCGTCTTCTAGAGGTGGTGTTTTTACTTTATCATCTTTAACCCAAAACAAATTTCCATTTAAAGCTTCAATTACCGACTTATTGGTATTTAAAATCAGGCAATTATCCAATGCATTTTCCCTAGCGTAGATGCTTCCCATAACATTAAGTGCCTTATTGTTGGATTTTAAACCCGACAGTAATCCAGGTGCTTGATAGTAATCCTTATATAAGTCAACTTCATTGGTAGCACTATCGTCAATGGTGTAAAATGGATTATGGTGTGGTTCTACAACGATATTAAATCCGACTTGTGCCGAAGGCGACGGTAAATACTTTCCTCCTTCTCCCCTGTCTATATTTAATCGTACTCTAGCAGTAGAGGCTAGCAATTTATTGGCATCAATGGTTTTTAAAATTTCAGATTCCAAATATTCCATGGTAAAACTCATAGGAATATCCATGCGCATAATTCGCATAGAAGACATTAGCCTAAAATAATGGTCCTCCCAAAAAAAGATTTTGCCGTTTAACACTTTAAGGGTCTCAAACAAAGCATCGCCATATTTGTATCCTCTATTGGCTACAGAAATAGCGGCTGAGGCCTCAGGTACTAATTGTCCATTACTATTTATCATAAAAAAAGTCCCGATTTAAATAAACCGAGACAAATATACTTGACATTATGTTGTGTTATGTTAAGCCGATCCTAAAACTTGCTTTAAGCTAGATATCTGGTTGTCCCAGAGCATTTTGGCTTCGTCTACTTCATCCTCTTCAGCAAAATCAGTAATCATCAAGGATACGTCTTTGGTTATTTCATCTACTTGAATGCGCATTTCAAAATAATAGGATTCACCTTCCTCTTCATCAACCATCCATCTAAACTTAATACGTTCACCACTCTTTTTGCTCAGCAATTTGGCCCTTTCCTCTGAGCCATCCCAAATAAAGGTAAAGAATTCTCCTCTCGAATTAACGTTGTCTGCGAACCACTCCGATAATCCTGAAGGCGTAGAGATATATTGGTATAATAATGACGGAGATGCTTGTATAACAAACTCCATTTCAAATTTTTCCTTGTCGTCCATAAATGCATGATATTATGTGCTCAATATATACAATTATGTAGCAATTCAAAACTATCTTATAAAAATATTTTTTTAGGTTTTGCTGTTTGTAGTCGTTATAAATGTTTTTATATTTGCAGCCGCAATTATGGCGAGGTAGCTCAGTTGGTTAGAGCGTCGGATTCATAACCCGGAGGTCTCGAGTTCAAATCTCGATCTCGCTACAGCAGTAGAAGTCCAATACGATAGTGTTGGGCTTTTTTTTGCACTGCCGAAAAGCTTGCTTTAAAGGCACAAGTGAAAAAAGAGACATGTGAAGCATGGACTTTTCCTATTGTCATGGCCACCCAAAAAGATTCTCCAAATCTCAATCTCGCTACAGCAGGAAAAGTCCAATACGTTAGTGTTGGGCTTTTTTTTGCACTGCCGAAAAGCTTGCTTTAAAGGCACAAGTGTAAAAAAAAGACATGCGAAGCATGGACTTTTCCTATTGTCATGGTTACAAAAACAGATTATCTAAATCTCGAGATCCCGCTACAAAAAATTAAACCAGACCCTTTCAGGTCTGGTTTTTTATTACACTATCATTAAATTAAAGAATTGAATTCAACCTCTAATCATCTGTGTTATTTGATTTTCTTCCAAAAACATAATTAACTCCAAACATAAACATTGAGGTATCCATCTCGTAAGATACCGTAGTACCAGGAATGGCACCAAGTGGATTATTTGGTGAAATCTGCATTGGGTCCAAAATCTGGCCTTGTGTGGCATCACCACTTGTGCCATAATGATAAACGGCATCAATTCTCCAATTGGTATTAAGCTCATAACTCAACCCGAATTGATAGGCGTTTTGAATAATAGCCGTGGCAGGCGTTGAAAAGAACGCCAATTCATCGGCGATTGGGTTAGAACTGTAGGTATAGCCTACACGGATAGGGAGCTTCGGTATACCTTTAAACTGTAATCCTGTAGAGAGTATAGACATATCTTTCCATCCAAAACCTTGGACTGCACCTGTAGGGAATCCATTTTCGCCAATAGCCCATCCACTCGCCTCAAATCCTTCTGTATTTTCATAAAAAACACGTCTAAAATCAAGAGCAAAGTCAAAATTGTCCCAGGAGTAACCTAAACCAATGGAAGCAATTGCTGGGTAGTCCATTTGAAAATTAACATCTGGTGCATCACTGCCATCTAAATATCTGTTATCGAATTCAAACTCACTGAAGGTTTGCGTGGTTTTATAGGACGCTCCAAGTTTAAGACCAAATCCTGAATCATAAAAAATACCAAATTGTGCTCCAAAACCAAATGCCGTTGCATCATCAGCTTTAGGATAGCCTCTACCATTACCGCCCATAGATTGAGGAAAATCTGGAGATGCTATAGGATTTGGTTCTAAGGCCAATGCAGCATAATTTATATTTGGTTGTATACCAACAGAAAGCTTATCGGTAATCTCGTAGGCCCAAGTCCCTCCGACTTGAAGTAAAAGATAATTAGACTCAATGCGCCCAAAGCCTCTTAAGCCTTGAGGCCATAATAGTGGATTGGAATTTGTTGGGTCCCAATTTGGATTAGGGTTGCCATTTGGATCAAAAGGTAAGTTGGTTTCTTGCGGAAAAGTTACACCAAAACCACTGATCCCAAAAGCTGACACACCAAAAGTATGTTTACTGTCTTCCTTTCCCCAAACCATAGCCAGAGCAGGCAAATAGGACACGCCTCGATCATCTTCGGTCGTACCAAAAACCTCTGGAGAAGGAGGCGAACCTGGACCAAAAGCATTTTCTGGGAATAACAAACCTTGAGGTAAGCTAGAAGTTAATTCTGGTGATGAAAAAAATAAGCCAAGATCAAACTTGATAATTTTATCATCGAAATAAGAAAGGGAAGCAGGATTCCAATGCATAGCGCCAGAAATGTCGAGAGGCTGTGCCGTTGCGGCACCACCCATAGACATATTAATGGAGCCTACACCTTGCATTATATGGCCCGTCTGTGCATAAACACTAATACCAAAGAGCAAAACAAATAGTTTTAAATAATTAGTTTTCATAATTAATTAGATTTTAACTCAGCGAAAAACTGGCCCATATAACAAAGTTTTCCACATGTTTTGAGTTGAAGTTATATAATAGCCAACAACAAATTTAAAAGATGGCCGCAATCCTAAGTATGACAAATATCATATACAATTTCCTCTTTATCATTTTTTTAAAAAGTGTCCTTGAGCCTAGCATATAAGCGACTTTCAAAGAGGCACCCTTCTGTAACAACTGTTACTTAACGATATGACTTTTGTCATATCTCATCTCAAAGCATGAAATTACCTTTACAACTGAAAAAATATGCGAACCGAGCATAAGTAAAAATAAAACGTCATGAAAAGTTTAGTTATTCTAGGAGCAGGTACAGCAGGTACGATGATGGCCAATCATTTGGTTAAAAAGTTACCAAAATCAGATTGGGCCATTACAATAGTAGATCAACATAAAACGCATTATTACCAACCAGGGTTTTTATTTCTTCCTTTTGATATCTATACAGAGGACCAGGTAAAAAAGACCGGAAAGAAATTTATTCCCAAAGGCGTGAGTTACATTCAGGAAAAAATTGAATTAATAGAACCTGAACAAAATAAGGTTACCCTCGGAAATGACACAGCTCTTAATTACGACGTATTGATTGTCGCCACAGGATCCAAAATTGCTCCTGATGAAATTGAGGGCATGGATGGTCCGGAATGGTATAAAAGTATTTTTGATTTCTATTCTTACGAAGGTGCCAAAGCCCTTAGAGATAAATTAAGGAGTTGGGAAGGCGGCAAGCTTGTGGTACATATCACTGAAATGCCTATAAAATGTCCTGTGGCACCTCTTGAATTTGCTTTTCTGGCAGACTCCTATTTCAAGAAAAAAGGAATGAGGGATAAGGTAGACATCACCTATGTAACACCATTAGATGGTGCATTTACCAAACCAAAAGCAACGAATGCCCTTCATCATCTTCTCGAAGAAAAGGGCATTAAAGAAGTTACCAGCTTCAATATTGAGCGCGTGGATTATGAAAACAATAAAATCATTGATTATGCCGAAACAGAAGTGGAATACGATCTGTTGGTAACCGTACCTACAAATATGGGAGATGACCTCATTGAACGTTCTGGTATGGGTGATGATCTTAACTTTATTCCAACACACAAACATACCCTTCAATCCAAAGACCACGAGAATATCTTTGTTATTGGTGATGCTACTAACGTTCCAACTTCAAAAGCGGGTTCCGTAGCACATTTTGAGGCCGAAATATTAGAAGAAAATATTTTGAGATATGTTGAAGGAAAGCCTCTAAAAGAAGAGTTTGATGGTCATGCCAATTGCTTTGTGGAAACTGGTAATGGAAAAGCATTGTTAATTGATTTTAACTACACCCAAGAACCTGTAGAAGGCACATTTCCTTTCGCTGGTGTTGGCCCTATGAAATTGCTAAAGGAAAACAAAATTAACCACTGGGGAAAGTTAGCTTTCCGTTGGATTTATTGGAATATGCTACTTAAAGGTATTCCTATTCCGTTTGTGTCTTCCAACATGTCCTTGAAAGGAAAAAAAATAGAAAAAGCCGTTTAACCTTAAAATACATTTAAAAATGAAAAAGTTAATTGCAAATAGAGAAATCGACGTCAATGAAGAAGGATACCTTACAGACTTTTCCCAATGGGACAAAGAAATTGGAAAAGGCATCGCCGAAGAATGTGGCATAGACATGACTGACAAGCACTGGGAGGTTATTGACTATCTCCAAGACAAACACTTAAAAGATGAAGCACTCTCCATTAGAGGCATCAAAAAAAGTGGCGTTATAAACATTAAGGAGTTTTATGCCCTCTTTCCAAAAGGGCCGCTTAAAACATCAACACTCATAGCTGGTATTCCTAAGCCTAAGAGTTGTATTTAATTAAATTATTCTAAATCGTAGACTATTATGAGTACAAAAGTTAAAAAAATGCTTTTCATACTATCCAAGGCCACCATAGAAAATGCTTACGCTGCCTTTGTGATGGCAAACGGAGCGCGCATGGAAGGTATAGAATCCGAAATATTTTTCACCTTTTTTGGTCTAGAAGCCATTCAAAAGAAAAAATTGGAGCATTTACATGTGGCCACCGTTGGTAACCCTGCCATGCATATTCCTACAATGCTAGGTGGATTGCCAGGTGTAGAAGCATTAGCTACTAAAATGATGAAAAAAGAGATGGAAAAACTAGACATGCCGCCTGTAGGAGAGTTTTTGGAAATACTATCCGATTCGGGCTGTAAGCTATGGGCTTGTCAACTTGCCGTAGACATGTTCCACCTTAAAAAAGAAGATTTAATTGATGAATTGGATGGAATACTTACTATAGGCGATTTTTATAGTCGTGCCGACCAGGAAGGCACTCACCTCCTCTTTATTTAATGCATTTTAGTAAATCAGCGATTTATTGTTGAAGCGGACTTGTTTAGTGCAAGTTATTCAGTAATGAATCGCTGATTTTTTATTAGAAAAATACTTTTTAATGCTAGAGTGACCAAAGTCATTCCAAAAACAAAACTCGGTGCTTAAATTTATAGAATTGAAACCTATAGATTATGAAAGTACTTATCTACAGCGCCAGAGATTTTGAAATCCCTTATCTAAAGGCAGCGAATAACAGTCGTCATCAATTAGAGTTTACAAATGAATCTCTGTGCTCCAAAACAGCCATGCAAGCTGTTGGTTATGATGCTGTTTGTATCTTTTCGGCTGATGAGGCTTGCTTTCTTACCATAGAAAAACTTAAGGACTTTAATGTAAAGTACATAACCTTACGTTCCGTGGGTTATGATAATGTAAATCTTAGGGCTGCAAAGCGTCTAGGCATTAAAGTTGCTAATATTCCTGCTTACTCACCTCATGCCATTGCAGAACACGCTGTTAGCCTGTTATTAAACCTAAATCGTAGAATAATAGAATCCAATCGACGGTTTAAACGCTTTAATTTTAAGCTAGATGGTTTAATCGGCATGGATTTACATCAAAAAACCGTTGGAATTGTGGGCACTGGAAAAATTGGGTCAGTAATGGCTAAAATCATGCACGGCTTCGGATGTAAGCTTTTAGGATATGACCTTGAAAAAGACGAAGAATTAGAAACCAATTTCGGATTGGAATATTGCAGTTTAGAACAGCTCTGCGAACAATCCCATATCATCTCCATACACGTTCCGTTGAATGCAGAAACGCACTATCTCATTAATGATGAACTGTTTTACATGATGAAATCAGACGTTATAATTATAAACACTGCTAGGGGAGCTATTATAAATACGGAGCATCTCATTGAAGCTCTTAAAGAAAATAGAATTGGCGCCTATGGTTCTGATGTTTATGAGCATGAGAAAGGTGTTTTTTTCAAAGATCTTTCGCAACAGGTGCCTGACGATTTAAATCTAATTCAATTGAATGCCTTACCAAATGTTTTGCTGACAGGACATCATGCGTATTTAACAGAAGAAGCATTAACAAATATAGCCGATCAAACCTTTCAAAATCTAGATAGATGGGCTGCAGGAGAATCGTGCCCTAACGAGCTTACACAATATGAGACTAACTAAGGAAATAGCCTAATTGGTTGATATTTCTAAGTAAGGTCTTCACTATTTTTAACAAAATAAGAGCTCAGTAAGCCTTAACTTTGTTCAAATAAAAGGATATGGACAAAAATGTTTTAGGCACCGAATTACAGCCATGCTGTATGGATCCATTAACCGGATACTTTAGAGATGGTCTTTGCAGGACTATGGCTCAAGATACTGGAACACACGTGGTATGCGCCATAATGACCTCTAGTTTTTTAAGTTTTACAAAGTTACAGGGCAACGATTTAGTTACACCTAGACCAGAATGGCAATTTCCTGGACTTAAACCCGGAGATAAATGGTGTCTTTGCATAAGCCGATGGCTAGAAGCAGAAGCCAATAATTGCGCGCCAAAGATTGTTTTGGAAGCTACCCATGAAAAAGCCCTAGAATTTACCTCTCTTGAATCATTAAGACACTATGAAGCCCAAGCAAAGCAATAACGAATCCAAAAAACCAGACCAAGTTGTATATAATGAAAAAACAAAGCGATACGATGCTGCCCTAAAACCTTATGCAACTAATGTTGGTTCACCAGTTATACATTCAACTGATAACATAGCTTGGAAAAACAGAAATATTCATAAAGTCAACAAGCATATTAAGGCAAAGTATGAAGAATTAAAAGCCGCTTATGACACTATGATGGAGCAATATGAATACAATAACCTCATCTACCAAGCCAATTTTAATTTTGAACCTGTTGTCGGTGATACTTACCATCTATACAGTAGAGAAAACAAATCTACATTCCTTTCTATAATCGCTCCGCACGAATGCAACTTTCATCACATTGGGTCCTTTTATCTAGATGCAGATGGTATATGGCATAAAAGGTAACGAAGTAAATACACGTCGTTTTCTACTAAAATATTCATTTTCAGTTTTATACTTCTAATTGAAATAATTCAACACGTTTTACCTAAACTCATAAAAGACTGAGATTTCAGTCGTATTTACATTATTGAAAAATAAGTATTTAGATATACCATTGTGCATTTCATCGATTTTTTTTGCGTTTTGTGGATAAAATATAAAGATTAATTATATATTAGCCACGATAAAATCATTAACCCCAAACTAATGAGAAACTTTACCTACCTAATTGTAATACTATTTTGTTGTCTTCAATTAACTCATTCGCAAGACAGCTTTTCAAGAATTACAATTTCAAACCCTAACCACGAAACGTTACACTTATTAGCCGAACAAGGAATAGACTTGCGGTGTGGAATTGCACATGACCAGAACACAAATAATGTAACCATTGATATTTCCAATACAGACAAACAGGTTTTAGACAATCTAGGGATACCGTATCAAACTAAAATAAATAACGTATCGTCTTTTTATGCAGAACGTGCGATACGAGATTTACCAGCAGCAATACGAGCTGCAGAGTTTGAAAATTCACTCACTATTGCAAGCCGTAATAATTCAGACTTACAAAGAGGATCCATCTCTTCGTCAACATTAGATAATTATTTGCAATATGGTGAGCTTAATGAGAAGGATTGGCTAAAGCCTTTGAATTTTGAATTGGGCTCCATGGGAGGCTGTTATACCCTAAGCCAAGCAATGACAGAATTAGATGATATGAGGGCTTATTCCGAAGCAAATGGTCTGGATATCGTATCTGTTAAGCAAGATGCATCACCTATTGGTCAAACAACTTGGGGAAATCCGGCAACTACCATAACAAATAACGGTCTTACCTATCAAGGCCAAGGTTCAACGCGTTGGGATCCACAAACCATTTATTACATAAGAATAACCGGAAACGAAAGTTCAACTCCCGAAGGAACTAAACCACAGATTCTATTTACCTCGATGATACACTCACGAGAAGTGAGTGCACTCATGAACAATATGTACTTTATGTGGTACATTATAGAAAATTATAATACAGACCCTGCAATTCAGGAGTTGGTAGACAATAACGAATTATACTTTGTCCCAGTAGTAAATCCTGATGGGCTGCGTTGGAACGAACACCTAGATCAGTTTATTTCTGGTAGCGGTGGAGGAATGCAACGTAAAAATTTAAGACCAAATACAGGAGGTACTACTAATACAAGCGATAACCGAGGTGTAGATTTAAACAGAAACTTTGATTATTTCTGGGGGTCGGCTGGGATTGGGTCTTCAGGGAATCCTTCAAGCGATTCATACAGAGGTCCGTCAAGAGCATCTGAGCCAGAAACTCAAATCATGGTCGACTTTATATTGAGTAGAAATTTTAAGACTGCTATTTGGAACCACTCCTTCGCCAATTCTATTCCACACCCTTATGGTGGGAATCCGTCATTTGTTTCTGGACGGGAAGACGAAATGCACCAATGGCATGAAGATATGACCAAGTATAACCGCTACGTTTCAGGTGCAACAATATTTACGCCAGCAAACGGGATTGCAGATGACTGGATGTTAGGCGGAAGCACAGACGGAAACGGATCTAATGGTTCCGGTCAGAATATTATTGCCACAACACCAGAACATGGCGGTGAGTGGTTCTGGCCTACGCCTTCAACCATTATTCCAATAGCAAAGCGATCTATGCGTATTTCTTTAATGAATGCCTATTACGGTGGAAAGTACGCCAAATTTCATGATCTAACGCAAAGTGATATTACCAATTTAAATCCAACATTAGACTTTGCTATTGAGCGCCTCGGACAGACCACTTCTAATTTTACCCTTACAATAACACCTATATCATCTAATATCACGAATATTGTATCTCCTCCGACCCAATCAGGAATGGCGGTTTTAGAGCAGCGAAATTTATCTGCTGCTATGACTTTAAATCCAAGTATTCAACCTAACGAAAAAATTGAGTATACCATTGCACTATCCAATGATGACGGTGTATTTTATGAAGCTACAATAGAAAAGTACTTTCAACCCAACGTTTTACTTTTTAGTGATCCCCAAGTTGGATTCACAGACTGGAATGCCACTGGTTGGAATAGAACATCTGCTGGTGGTTATAATGGCTCTAGAGCATTTAGAACACAAGATGCTGTTCCTTATGCTAATAATGCTACCAAAACTATGACAACGGCAAATACCTATGATTTATCCAATTCGAATGAGGTATTGGTTCAATTTTATACCAAATGGGATTTAGAAAGAAATTATGATTTTGTCGAATTACAAGCGTCAACTAATGGCACTAATTGGATAAATTTAAACGGCAAATACACCAAACCAAGTTCTTCTTCAAGCACTAATGGGCACGACAATAAACCCTTTAGCTCTAGTGCAAATTTTCAAAACAATAATAGTTCAGGTCATTTATATGACGGAGACCGGATGGACAAATGGGTCATGGAGGAAATTGTAATCAATGATTTTAATAATACATCAATCTTTGGTGCCTCAAATGTATCTTTCAGATTCAGAATGCGCTCCGACCCAGATAATGAATTTGAGAATTATTCGGCAAATGGTGAAGGTTTCTTTATTGATGATTTTAAGATTATTGGATTGAATATCCCATGTGATAATGCAAATCCACCTACTAATTTATCAGCTAGCAATATCACAACTACGAGTGCTGACATCTCATGGGAAAATATTACATCTGCCACTTTTGATCTTAGATATAGAGAAACTGGCACATTCACCTGGAACACGATTACAGATATCTCTGATGTTACCCAAACAATATCTGGTCTAAATCCAATCACAGAGTATGAGGTGCAAATTGCCACTAGATGTAACACAACGTTGTCTGCTTTTTCAGCCTCAGAAGTGTTTACAACTCTTGATCCGTGTTTAAATTCAATTTCTTCATATCCTTATACTGAGGATTTTCAAGCTGGCGAAGGATTATGGGAACAACCAAATAACGATGACGGTATTTGGACAAGAGATGCTAATGGTACACCATCACCAGAAACTGGACCCAGTGGTGGTTTTAATCCAAGCAGCCCAGGCACACAAGAGACAAACAATTTTTACATGTATGTCGAAGGAACATTAAATCAAAATCCAGGTCCTGGTAGCATCGTCTACTTTGAAAGTCCTTGTATTGATTTGACTGGTCGTCAGAATGGAAACTTTTCTTTTAGATACCATATGTATGGATCTGACATGGGCACTTTAGAAGTTGAAATTAGTCAGGACTTTGGAGTTAATTGGACTAGTATAAATACTTTAAACGGTCAACAGCAAGTAAACCAAACGGATCCTTGGTTGGAAAGAAATATAGACCTATCTGCCTATAATGGTCAAATAATCAAATTGCGCTTTAAAGGCACAACGCCACCAAATCCTCCAGGTAATACTAATGGTAGCCTTGCACCGTTTCGAACCGATATGGCAATTGATTATATCAATATTACCTCTGATATTGCTAACTCTGGGCCTACCGTAATAACACAAAACATTACTGTGACACTTGATGGATCTGGAAATGCTTTCATTGCCGAAGATGCAGTTAATAATGGTAGCACAGGTACAGGTACACTAAGTTTTGATACGGACATTACCTCCTTCGATTGTTCTAACGTAGGAAATAATACGGTTACCCTAACTGTAACTGATGATAACGGTACAGAAACGGCTACAGCCATTGTTACTGTCCAATTACAACCTGAGCCAGCTGGATTGGAATGTTGGCAAACTGCAACTTATAACACCACGAACTGTGTATGGGAAGTTTCAGGTACGCCACCTCCAGAACCACCGACACAGTGTTGGGAAACAGCAACTTACGATAGCAATTCTTGTTCTTGGATTGTTAGTGGAACTCAGCCGCCTGCTCCAACAACAGAATGCTGGGAAACGGCTACTTTCAATAACGCAACCTGCTCTTGGGAAGTTTCCGGAACACAACCAGCTGCTCCAGCAACGGAGTGTTGGGAAACGGCTACCTTCAACAGTGCGACCTGTTCTTGGGAGGTCACCGGAACACAGCCAGCTGAACCAGCTACCGAATGTTGGGAGACAGCAACCTTCAACAGTGCGACCTGTTCTTGGGAAGTGAGCGGAACACAGCCTCCTGCTCCATCTACGGAATGTTGGGAAACGGCTACCTTCAATGATGTTGAATGTAGATGGGAAGTTTCTGGTACGCAACCTCCAGCTCCAGCTACGGAATGTTGGGAAACGGCTACCTTCAATAGTGCGACCTGTTCTTGGGAAGTGACCGGAACGCAACCAGCGGAACCAGCAACAGAATGTTGGGAAACAGCAACCTTCAACAGTGCGACATGCTCTTGGGAGGTGACCGGAACGCAACCAGCGGAACCAGCTACCGAATGCTGGGAGACAGCAACCTTCAACAGTGCGACCTGTTCTTGGGAAGTGAGCGGAACACAACCAGCTGAACCAGCTACCGAATGCTGGGAAACGGCTACGTTCAATAGTGCAACATGTTCTTGGGAAGTAACCGGAACGCAACCAGCGGAACCAGCTACCGAATGTTGGGAGACGGCAACCTTCAACAGTGCGACCTGTTCTTGGGAAGTGACCGGAACACAGCCTGCAGAACCAGCTACGGAATGCTGGGAAACGGCTACGTTCAATAGTGCAACATGTTCTTGGGAAGTTTCTGGAAGTCAACCTCCTGCTCCAGCTACCGAATGCTGGGAAACGGCAACCTTTAACAGTGCAACCTGCTCTTGGGAAGTTTCCGGAACACAACCAGCTGAGCCAGCTACCGAATGTTGGGAAACGGCAACCTTCAACAGTGCGACATGCTCTTGGGATATCACCGGAACACAACCAGCGGAACCAGCTACGGAGTGTTGGGAAACGGCTACCTTCAATGATGTTGAATGTAGATGGGAAGTTTCCGGAACACAACCAGCTGAGCCAGCTACCGAATGTTGGGAAACAGCTACCTTCAACAGCGCAACTTGTTCTTGGGAAGTGACCGGAACACAACCAGCGGAACCAGCTACGGAGTGTTGGGAAACGGCTACCTTCAATGATGTTGAATGTAGATGGGAAGTTTCCGGAACACAACCAGCTGAGCCAGCTACCGAATGTTGGGAAACAGCAACCTTCAATAGTGCGACCTGTTCATGGGAAGTGACCGGAACACAACCAGCTGAACCAGCTACCGAATGTTGGGAAACGGCTACTTTCAATAACGCAACCTGTTCTTGGGAAGTGACTGGAACGCAACCAGCTGAGCCAGCAACGGAATGTTGGGAAACGGCTACTTTTAATAGCGCAACCTGTTCTTGGGAAGTGACTGGAACACAACCAGCGGAACCAGCTACCGAATGTTGGGAAACGGCCACCTTCAACAGTGCGACATGCTCTTGGGAGGTGACCGGAACACAACCAGCTGCTCCAGCTACCGAATGTTGGGAAACGGCTACTTTCAATAACGCAACCTGTTCTTGGGAAGTGACCGGAACGCAACCAGCTGAGCCAGCAACGGAATGTTGGGAAACGGCAACCTTTAACAGTGCGACATGCTCTTGGGATATCACCGGAACGCAACCAGCTGAGCCAGCAACGGAATGTTGGGAAACGGCTACGTTCAACGGTGCAACATGTTCTTGGGAGGTGACTGGAACACAACCAGCTGCTCCAGCTACGGAATGTTGGGAAACGGCTACCTTTAACAGTGCAACCTGTTCTTGGGAGGTGACCGGAACACAACCAGCTGAACCAGCTACTGAATGTTGGGAAACGGCTACCTTTAACAGTGCGACCTGTTCTTGGGAAGTGACCGGAACACAACCAGTTGAACCAGCTACCGAATGTTGGGAAACAGCTACGTTCAACAGTGCGACCTGTTCTTGGGATGTCGTTGACAATGGATCTGGCGTTACCTATTACGCAGACTCAGACAGTGATGGCTTTGGTGATTCTGATAATTCAATTATTGACTGCACGCAACCAGCAGGCTATGTCTTAGACAATTCAGATTGTGATGACACTAATAATGCTATACACCCTGGTGCGATTGAAATTCCGGATAATGGCATTGATGAAGATTGTAATGGTGAAGATGAAAATACTCTAACTACGGCAGAAGTTACGGAAAGACATCTTTCTATAAAACCGAATCCATTTAGAACATCTATTACCATAACAGTACCTCTTAGCCTTAATGGAACCGCTCTAGAAATTAATATAGTTGACATGAATGGTAGAGTAGTTTATAAAAGAATAAAAGCTGCTGTAGACGGTCAAATAATTTTAAATGAACTAGATCGATTGGAAGAAGCTCCTTACTTTATAAAAATCTCTGATCGAGATAATGGAATTATGGTGACTAGAAAATTGATTAAACATTAATTAATTCTTTATTAGATGAGCTTAAAAAAGCCGAACTAAAGAGTTCGGCTTTTTTATAATTCACTATTAATCAAGAAAGTATTAAAAGCTAACTTGTGTTAAAATCTAAAAATTTTATTAATTTTAAGTATTTGTTTTTCAGCACTATAGAATATTTGAAATGCATTTCATCGATTTTTTTTGCATTTTGTGGAATAGAGAAGTACATTTGAACCATATTTAGTCCCAAACTAAATTTAACCGCTTATGAAAACTATTACCCAAATCTCAATGGGATGGTTAGTATTTTTTGCTGCCGTTCTTTTTTCTTGTAATTTGCAATCGCAGACTACCATTGCTTTCTATGATTTTGAAACTGGCCGTCAGGGTTGGTTAGATGGTGGCGATGACGCCGGTACAATAGCAGGGGGCTGGGGTTGTACAGGAACGGCCATTTATTCTAAAGATGATGATACCAGCCAGAACTATATGACTTCACCTGCTTTGGATTTGACGCCCTTTACAGAAATAGAATTCTCTTTCTGTCATAAATCAGCAAATATTGACAGTGGTGAAGGATTTGACTTGGAGTTCTTCGATGGAACTTCATGGGTTACTGTTAGATCATTCACAAAACCAGGAGACTTTAATAATAATGGTTCCGGTGCATCAAATTCATTTACAGTTTCACTTGATTCAGCAACGTATACCTTTGCCATTGATTCGCGATTTCGTTTAACTGGAACGGCCAATAGTAATTGGGAATGGAATATGTTCGATAACATTTTAATTGCAACTCCTGGTTATTGTATTGCCGCAGCAGCCAACGATAGTTTTGAGTGGATAGGAAATGTTACACTTGGTACAATAAACAATACTTCTGGTGCAGGATCTACGTTTACTGGATACTCTGATTTTACAGCACAATCCACCGACTTAACCCAAGGAACAAGCGAACCAATTTCCATCACACCTGTATGGTTTGGTACTCAATTTAATGAAGCTTTTGCTGTTTATATAGATTTTAATCAAGATTTAGACTTTGACGACACAGGAGAATTGGTATTTACCGCTGGGCCAGACCAAGCAACACCACAAACTGGAAATATTGCTATTCCATTAACAGCAACCCTTGGCTCGACAAGAATGCGCGTTATTATGGACGATATCAACCCTGTCTCAGGACCTTGTGATAGTCCAAATTTTGGTGAAGTAGAAGATTACACGGTTAATATAATACCTGGATCTCCCCTAGCAGAAATTAACATAACTGGAAATGGTAACGATATAACAAATGGTGATGTAACACCAAGCTTAACCGATGGTACAGACTTTGGGAACGTGGCAATTGCAGGAGGCACTAATGCCAACAGTTTTGTAATTGAGAATCTAGGTGGAGTGAATACTTTAAACCTAACAGGACCTTCACCATATGTTTCGATTGGCGGAGCTCACGCCGGAGATTTTACTGTAACTACCGTCCCTAGCAATACTGTAGTGGCTGGTTCGTCAACAGCATTTGCTATCACATTTGATCCAAGTGCAACTGGACTTAGAACAGCTACTGTATCTATTGCCAATGATGATTCAGACGAAAATCCATATACGTTTTCTATACAGGGTACCGGATTTGTACCTCCACCTTGTGGCTCATATATAACATATACCGCAGATTTTGAGAGTGGAAACGATGGCTGGGTATTGAGTGGCTCCGATGCGACACGTCTTAACAATGGAGCACGAGCCTATGAGAACAATCATAGTATAAGGTTGAGAAATACTGGTGCAATGACCTACACTGGACTCGATTTTACCGGATACGAAAAAATAGACATTGAATTCTTCTTTTATTCCGAGGGTATGGAATTAAACGAAAGTTTTATTCTAGAATACAGGGAAAATTCTAGCGCCACATGGCAGAACGTAGTACTATATAATTCCAATGGAAATGCTTACAGCTCTAATGACGGTGATTTTATCAATAACAATTTTCACGCAAGAACTGCAATTTTAACCAATTCGGACTTCACATTTCCTGCCGCGGCCACCGCAGAACTCAGATTCACCAACCAAGGTAACGATACTACAGACATAATCTATATAGATAAAATAACTATTTCAGGAACAACGTACTGTGTTCCAACCTTGGCACCAGGAGGTATCAACTCGGGACTAACCCTATGGTTAAAGGCTGATGAAGTCACCGGATCAACGGTCCAGGCAGACGATAGTGATGTAAATACTTGGGTAGATAATGGACAAGGACATAATGCAAAGGTTGCTGATGCAGCTAGTACTGTCATTGGTAAACCTAGATTCAAGAATAACCTAACAGATAATGTTAATTTCAATCCAGTTATAGCCTTTGATAATGACCCCTTTACGGCACCTAAGAGCATGACCTATTTGGAAAATAATAGACATGCGCTACATGGAACCGGAGGCTTTAATACGCAAGAATTGTATGTCGTCGTAGTACCTGACATTACTGTAAATAGTTCTTTGTTTCCACCAATGGATTTGCTGTGTGCGCAAAATGATAGTACCAATGTATGGGATGAAGATGTTACGGGATATGGGTTTGGAGATTACTCTGCGCGATTTAGTAATGAAATGGTCGCCTATGCCAATGGAACTAATCCCACACCTACTCCATCTGATGTAAACTTAAGAGGATACGGTATTGCCGAAACTGGAGCCACGGTATATGATTCAAATAGTGTTTTGGTATTAAGTGCCCGCAATACAACTGCCGGAACGTCTCAAGAACTCTATATGAACGGAAATAATATTGGGATTACGGAAGTAGGTGTACCTCAATTTTTTAACTCTACCAACCGACGTTTCTGGCTAGGACGAAGTCAAGCTTTTGCTGGCAGTTTCAACGGACGCATTGCAGAAGTTATTAGTTATAACGCACGAGTAGACGATGTCGCAGAACGACCAAGGATAGAAAGTTACCTAGCTGTAAAATACGGGATTACACAAGGTGTTAACGGTGTATCGCAAGATTATGTAGATAGTGATGGTACTGTTATCTGGGACCAATCTTCAAACGTTGGTTATAATTATGACATTGCTGGAATAGGACGCGATGATGCTTCAACTTTAGACCAAAAGCAATCAAGAAGTATTAATTATGAAACTGATGTTGATGGACGAACTAGAGGAATCCTTACCATGGGACTCACCGATATCTACGATACCAATTACGACAACAAAACATTAAACGCCACTACGTTAAACGATAAAGAATTTTTGATGTGGGGTAATAACGGAGCAGACTTAAATTTAGCAGCCTCTACAGTTACCGTGAACATGAGTGCTGGTATCACTCCTGCCCTAGCCACAAATGTATCGTTTACGGCAATGCAACGAGTCTGGAAAGTAGTAGAAACAGGTGGTGATATTCCTGAAGTAAAAGTTAGAATTCCACAGGATGCCATTAGAAATATTAGCCCTCCTGGAAGCTATTATATGTTCATATCCGATACAGGAGTGTTTGATCCTACAGCAGATTACAGAGTTATGACACCTGATGGCAGCGGTAATCTCGAAACCGTTTATGATTTTGATAACACAAAGTATATCACCTTCGGATATGCCCCTCAAATTATTGTAGAACGTTCTGTTTATTTTGATGGCTCGGTAGATTATATTGACATGGAGGACAACCTAGATGTTGATCCAACTGGATTTACACTTTCGGCTTGGATAAAAAGAGACGCTTCTGATAGTGGAACCAAATCTATCCTCTCTAAACGTGACGCTGCTTTTACAGAGGGCTATGATTTTAGAATACTAAACGACAATAGAATCCAAATTTTCTGGAAAAATGGTAGCGATCAAATTGTAACCTCAAATACACGTATTCCTGATGACGAGTGGCATCACGTTGCTGTAGTGTACAACGGCGCTTTGGCCAGAATATATATAGATGGTGTAGAGGACAATTCAGCAGCGAGATCTGCTCCAGTAGCCACGGATGAATCTTTTTACATTGCTGCCGCTGGAAAAAATACGCCAGTACAACACTTTAGAGGTAACATAGATGAAGTAAGGGTTTGGAATACGGCACTATCTCCTGACCAACTCAGATTTGTAATGAACCAAGAGATTTCAGACAATGCAGGTCAAGTAATGGGTAATGAACTACCAACCTCAATTAGCAGGAATGATATCAATGCGGTGCCATGGTCAGACCTTGCCGGTTATTATCCTATGTCTGTTTATACTTATACTAATACGGATGATGCGTCAGGCAATGGAAATCAAGGAGCACTAAGAAATTTAGATACGGTAGATAGGCAGACAGCGCCTCTTCCATATGAATCTACACAAAATGGTAATTGGGATACCAACAGTACTTGGGCCAATGGAAATGTACAATACATCCCTGGTTCAACCTCAATCGTCGATCCGACCCAAACCATTGATTGGAACATCGTAAGGACATCCCATAATGTAACGATGGATAACACGTCTTTACCGGCTTCTAGTTTAGAGAACAGAAGGATACTAGGTCTTTATGTAGATGCCAACGAGCTTACCCTTACCGGAGATAATGCTACCAACGCAGGAAATGGCATCACTGTTTCCCACTATTTGGAACTAACTGGAAAAATTGATCTAGAAGGGGAATCTCAATTGATTCAAGAGATTAATAGTGATTTGGTCGTGGGCATCAATGGAGAACTCGAAAGAGACCAGCAAGGAACTTCAGATACCTATACCTATAACTATTGGTCTGCTCCAGTAGGTGCTGTTGATATGGGTACAAACAATTATAGCTATACTGTAGAAGATATTATGCTAGATGGTACCAACCCAATTAACTTTTCATCTTCAGGATATAATGGCGCACCAACGTCTCCTGTAACGATTGCAGATTATTGGATATGGAAATTTGCCAATTTAGCGAGCGGAGATTATTCTGCATGGCAACATGTGAGGAGAACAGGAACTATTCTTGCTGGTGAAGGGTTTACCATGAAAGGTCCTGGTACAGGCTCTATACTCACAGACCAGAACTATGTGTTCCTTGGAAAACCAAATAACGGTGATGTCAACCTCACCATCAATGCTGGTAACGACTATCTTGTTGGAAACCCATACCCATCAGCCCTAGACGCAAATCAGTTTATTCTCGATAATGGGCCTGAATTAGTCTACGATGACACTCCGGACAGCACACCATTACTCAGTGGTACACTGTATTTCTGGGAACATTGGGGTGGAGGATCTCATATCCTAGCCGAATATCAAGGTGGATATGCAACATATAATTTCTCGGGAGCAGTTGCTGCTGCATCTTATGGTACCAATGACCCAGATGTTGGAACCGGAGGAACACCGACCAAGCTGCCTGGACGCTATATTCCTGTAGGACAAGGTTTCTTCGTCTCTGGAGAAAACACAGGTACCATCAATTTTAACAACGGCCAGCGTGTCTTTGTTAAGGAAGGGAGTGCAAGTTCTGTATTTGTTAGAAACTCGGAATATGCACAAAATGGCAATAGCCCGTCTTTTGAAGATGACAGATTAAAAATTAGACTAGGCTTCAATTCGGTGAATACCTTGTACAGACAATTACTGCTCACCATTGATGAAAAAGCGACCTCAGGAATCGACTGGGCTTACGATGGTGGATTGAATGAATCTCAAATGGATGACATGTTCTGGATAATCGAGGATGGAGAATTCGTCATCCAAGGTAGTAATATCTTGGAAGAAGAAACAATCTTCCCTATAGGTGTTAGAACGGATACCGATGGTAATATTACTATTAGTTTGGATGAATTGGAAAACGTTCCTAGCGATGTTGAAATTTACATCCATGACAAGACCTTGGACACTTATCACGACGTAAGAGCAAGCGACTATACGATATTCTTAGGTTCTGGAGAATACTTAGATCGCTTTGAACTAACGTTTAGAAATGCCAACGAATCTCTTGGTCTAGACGAGGAGTCTTTTGATCAGATTGACATCTTGTATTCAAACGACAAAGAAAAATTAATATTGATCAATCCTAATTATATAGAAATAGATAGCATTGAACTATTCAATGTACTAGGTCAATCTGTTTATGCCTTAGAACATATTTCAGTAAGCGGTTACTCTGAATATGACGTTAAGAATTTAAGTACTGGAACTTACATTGTAAAACTGTATGCCGCGAGCGGTTCGGTTTCAACAAAAAAGGTTTTAGTTAAATAATTTTTTGCCCCAAATCTTAATTCTTAACCTTAGTTGGCCCTGATTTACGTCAGGGCTTTCTTTTTATACCTTCAAAAGATATGAGTGAGTTCCGTATGAAAGAAAACCATTCCTCACTACAACCTATTTCTTAAATGGAATTTTCTGGTAAAATATTAGTGTGCTAAGGCCTCAATTAATTCAGTATAGCTAACATTCCGTTGTTCTCCCGAAGACATGTTTTTCAGGGTAAAGCTTTTGTCTTCTAGCTCCTTCTCTCCTACCAAAACCACGAATGGAATATTTCTTCGGTTGGCATAGGTCATTTGCTTTTTCATTTTTACATCGTCTGGATAGAGTTCTGCCGAAATACCTTTTTGCCTTAAGTCTGTAATTGCTGGCAGACAACTTTGCGCTTCAAGATTGCCGAAATTTAGAAAAAGAACTTTTGTGGAGTCAGCAATGGTTTCAGGAAATAAACCTAATTCCTCTAGCACCAAATAAATACGATCTAACCCAAAACTAATACCAACGCCGCTAACGTCCTTAAGACCAAATATTCCTGTAAGGTCATCGTAACGACCACCACCACCTATTGAGCCCATTTTTACTTTAGCTGGAGCAGCCACTTCAAAAATTGCACCTGTGTAGTAGTTTAAGCCTCTAGCTAAGGTAACATCCAATTCTAAGGATGCCGTTTTTAATCCTAAAGTTGAAATATTATCATTGATAAACTCCAATTCTTCAATTCCTTTCAGGCCTACTTCAGACGATTTTAAAATCGATTTTAATTTATCTATTTGTTCTGAAAATTTCCCGCTCAAATCAAACAGAGGTTGTAGTTTGGAAATGCCTTCTTCCGAAATCCCCTTAGCTCTCATCTCTGCCTTCACCTTTTCTTCACCTATCTTATCTAATTTGTCCAAAGCCACTGTAAAATCAATGAGTTTGTCCTGTGCTCCTATAAGCTCTGCTATACCCGAAAGAATTTTACGGTTATTGATTTTTATAATAACACCTTCTAACTTCAAGTTTTTAAAGACGTCATCGTATAACTGAATCAATTCCACTTCTTGAAACAGGGACTTAGACCCTACAACATCGGCATCACATTGATAAAACTCCCTAAACCGTCCTTTCTGCGGACGATCGGCTCGCCAAACTGGCTGAATTTGATAGCGCTTAAAGGGAAAATCAATCTCGTTTTGATGCTGTACCACATAGCGCGCAAAAGGCACGGTTAGGTCGTAGCGCAATGCTTTTTCAGATATTTTTGGCGTTAAAACAGCTTCAGATTTAGAGCTATAATCGTTATCGGATAACTTTTTTAAATATTCTCCAGAATTCAATATCTTAAAAATCAAACGGTCGCCTTCATCACCATATTTTCCCATAAGCGTGTCTGAATTCTCAAAACTTGGCGTCTCAATTGGCTGAAAGCCATAGCGCCTAAATTGCTCCTTTATGGTATCCATAATGTATGAGCGCTTAGCGACTTCTTCTGCATTAAAATCTCTCGTTCCTTTAGAAATTGTTGGTTTTTGGGCCATAATATTGCTTTAATCTGTAGAATTTTCGTGACCTTTCGGCTCTTTGGAGTCACAAAAATATTATAATTTTTAAAGGGTAACTGAAGTTATTTTGTTTTTATAGTAACTTTAGCACTGTAATGTAGTCTTATACATAGCTAAAGCCGAAAAACCCTAAAGCTCCATGTTTTCATTAGTTCGAGAAAATATAAAAATAGCTGTAGATTCAATAAAAAGCCAGTTGCTTAGAACCATACTAACGGTTTTAATCATTGCCATTGGCATCATGGCCCTTGTTGGGATTTTAAGTGGAATTTCCGCCTTGGAAAACACGATTTCCAGCGACTTCTCTTCGATGGGTGCCAATACATTTAATCTTCAGCGCTACGATTTTAATGTACAACGGCAAAGCGGTAGGGAACGAAAAAAAATAAATCCTGTGATAGATTATGTAGATGTCAAGGATTTTCTGGACAAATATAACTTTCCGTTTACCACGGTATCCGTATCATTTTTTGGGACTACAGCGGCAGAAGTAAAATATGAAAATAAAAAAACAGACCCGGAAGTCGCGGTCATAGGTGCCAATGAATATTTTTTAGAAAATTCCGGATTGGAAATAGACTTGGGACGAGGACTCAATGTTTTTGATGTCCAAAACAACAATGCCGTCTGTGTTATAGGCAGTGATTTAAGGAAAGCGCTCTTTCCTGATGACTATCCCATAAATAAAACCATAAGTGTTAGAGGTGCGAAATTGAAAGTCATAGGGCTTTTAAAGGAAAAGGGTTCTACTTTTGGAAACAATCAAGACCTAAGGGTGATCATGCCAATCCAAAAAGCAAGGTCCATTTTCACCAACCCAAACATAAACTACAATCTAAGTGTTAAAGTTGGAAAAAAAGACATGTTGGAAGGCGCTCAGGATGACGCTATACAAACGTTTAGAAACATAAGAAAGTTAAGACCTACCGAAGAGAATAATTTTGGTGTGGTGCGTAGCGACGACTTAATTAACAGAATAGCTTCGATATCAAGTTATCTGTATGTCGCGGCTTGGATTATTAGTATCATAACCATATTTGGCTCCACAATTGCCTTGATGAACATTATGCTAGTTTCCGTAACCGAGCGTACCAGAGAAATCGGTGTACGCAAAGCACTTGGCGCGAAGCGAAAGACCATAGCATTTCAATTTTTTATGGAAACGGTAATCATTGGTCAATTGGGTGGTCTCCTGGGAATTATTCTAGGAATTTTAATCGGCTGGGGCATTTCAAAGGCTTTTGAACTCGACTTTTCCACACCTTGGTTAGCTATGATATGGGCTACTAGTATTGCATTTGTCGTAGCATTGGTTTCTGGTGTTTATCCTGCAACAAAGGCAGCCAAGTTGGACCCCATAGAATCCCTTCGTTACGAATAAACCGCAGCTAGCCTATCAGTTTTTCAAAATACTGAAATAATTCTCCCTTTGTGATTTGAGCACCTTGCTGAATAAGCTTGAAAATATCTTGATGCTTATCTTCAGAATAGTCCTTTCTAGCATTATAAAATTGCACATGATCCGAAAGTAAATTATCCCTAAGCCATTGATAACCCTTTTTAGAGGTGAGATCAACATCCTCCTTTTCAACTTTTAAAGCGATTAAGCGCATGTATTTTTTACCACAATAAAACAGATGGATTTGATTGGGTGAGATGTGCTCGAGATACTTTACTTTTTTTAACACACCGTACCAGACCAAATCACTAAAGACATCGAGTTCTTGCTCGGCAGCTTCCGGTTTATTCTTTTTTATGGCCTCCCACTCCTCTGCCGTAATAGACTGCGTTGCTAAAAAATTGATGAATTCCTGATGTAATTCTTCAAACTGTTCCTTGGTTAATCGTGCAAATTTCATTCGTAATCTTTTTGATTTAAAACTCTGTAAACTTCAAACGGACGGTCGGTTGCAATAATATCCACGCCTAAAGATTTCCACTTTAGATAAAGTTCATCGCCGCGAGCTTTGGCTTGTTTATCAAGGTTCCCCAAAGTTCCTAGGATACATAACATATTTTTATCATGTATAGCTTTATATAGATCAGGAGACGATAATCGCGTACCAGTAAAGGCAACCATGTTCTCAACGGGAATTATGGAATTGAGCAAACGCTCAAACTCGGTACTGTTTCTAGCAGCTACGGACAAAAGTAGCTCAGGTGCTAATTTATATGCAGATACAGCTTGTTCTAAATCGTAGGTTATTAAAATACAATTGCTGGTAGCTTTTGCCTTTTTTATGGTTTCAATCACTTCCTTTTGGCTTACACTGCGTTTAACATCTACGGTTAAAACAACCTTATTTTTTTTACTCCATTCCAAGACCTCTTCGAAAAGAGGTGCCTTAAATGGCGTGACCTTACCAAAGTCGTCTTTTAAATTGTATTTGGATAGTTCACTGTAAGTCATTTTTCGTAAGAGCCCTTCTCCTGTCGTGGTTCTATTAATGGAATTATCGTGCATAAGCACTAACTTGCCATCTCTTGTCTGGGCTACATCAACTTCAAATATAGCCTGCATGCGACCATTGATGTAGTCCATAGTCTCCAAACAGTTTTCTGGAAAACCTGCGAGGCCTTTACCTCCTCTATGCACACTTATTTGAGGGACGCTATCGGCATTGGAATATCTAAAATAGTCTAGATCTGCAGTAGCCTGGGATTTTTTGCACGACAAGGTTAAACCCAGAACTGCAATCCCTACTAAAACACCTAAATTGAATACGCTTTTTTTCATTCGAGTTGTATTTTATTCTTCACCATGTCTTACTTCATTAAATGGTAGGTTTTTATTTTTTCTAAAGTCGAAACTACCATAAAAGAATAGGCGAAGGGTATGATTGAGATTATAAACGTTTCCTGCTGCCAGTTGCTGATATACCATCATGTAACCAAAGTCTACCTTCCACTGTTTACTTAGTTTATGTTTGATTCCGATGGTAAACCTGTTTTGGTTAAAAGTGTTGAAAACAACATCCTTTCCAAAGTTTAAATGGGTCTCGTTAGCTAGTATAAACTCGGTATTACCACCTTTTTTAAACGGAAAACCGGCACTGACCAAAAACCTTATTCGGTTCACATAGAAATCATCGTTCAGGGATTGTCCATCCTCCACATTATTGAAAAACCGTTGCTCTAATCGTATCCTAAACAGGGCGTTCATCTTTTCATAACGTCTAGAAATACTAAGCTGCTGATAAATCCTATTTTCGTTTTGATACGTGTCCCAATCACCAGTGGCCGTGAGCCACAAATGGGCGTAGCCACCAGCTAATCGGATATTTGAATTTAAATAATACTGCCCACCAACGCGTAGAAAGTAGAAGTTTGGGTCGGAAATAAAATTTGTTCTTCTAATGTGTATATCATTTAGGACGGCCCAGCGGTCAGCCACTCGAAATACATTATTTGTAGATATCCAAAACTGAGCATTTTCATTTATAACCTTTTCTGGTAATTCTTGACCAAAACCAAGACCTATTTGAAAAATTGAAAACAATACGACCGAAGTAATCTTTAGGAATCTCATGTTTGTGCAGTTTGACTTTTGATTTATAAGCACGATGCGATAGGTATAACTACCTTCTGAAAATTATAAATAAAAAAACCACCATAAAGGTGGTTTTCCTAATAATTTCAACAAAGGTTTAATTTTCCGCGATTACTTCAAAAATTAAATCTACGGTAACAGATCTATGAAGTCTTACTGCAGCTTCATATTGTCCTAAACGCTTAATATTTCCACCTTGAATAGAAATAAATTTCTTTTCTATCTCATGGCCTTCATTTCTTAAGGCGTTTGCCAAATCCATATTTGTAACAGATCCAAACAACTTATCTCCAGCTGTAGCACCTGTACCTGCTTTAGCAGTTATTTTAAGGTCTAGAAGTTTAATGGCTTCAGCTGTTTTGTTAGCCTCTTCTATAAGCGCTTTTTCCTTATGCTCTCTTTGTTTAAGGGTTTCGGCTAGTACCTTTTTTGCAGAAGGTGTTGCCAAAATAGCGTGCCCCTGAGGAATTAAATAATTTCTACCATAACCGTTCTTAACTGTTACAATATCGTCTTTAAATCCTAAATTCTCAACGTCTTGTTTTAATATAAGTTCCATTGTTATGATATTTTATTTTAATAAATCCGTCACGTATGGCATAAGAGCCAAGTGTCTAGCTCTCTTTACGGCCACAGATACTTTTCTTTGGTACTTTAACGAGGTTCCTGTTAAACGTCTTGGTAAAAGTTTACCTTGCTCGTTAACAAAACTCAATAAAAAGTCTGGATCTTTATAGTCTACATATTTGATTCCCGACTTCTTAAAGCGACAATATTTTTTCGCTTTAGTCGTCTCTATATTAAGCGGAGTTAAATATCTGATTTCTCCGTCTTTTTTTCCTTTAGCTTGTTGTTCTATTGATGACATGGTTACGCTTTTTGATTATTTCTTTCTCTTCTTTTCTTAGCCCAAGCAATAGCATGCTTATCTAGTTTTACAGTTAAATAACGCATAAAACGCTCGTCACGTCTAAACTCTAATTCTAAAGGCTCGATGACCTCTCCTGCTACTTGATACTCAAATAAGTGGTAGAATCCACTTTTCTTGTTCTGGATTGGATAGGCTAACTTTTTTAGTCCCCAATCTTCTTTGGCTATCATCTTTGCTCCTTTAGAAACGAGAAAATCCTCATATTTCTTAACTGTCTCCTTTATCTGTTCTTCAGATAAAACGGGATTTAAGATGAAAACAGTTTCATAATGATTCATAAGTAATTCTTAGTTTATTGTTAAAACGGCTGCAAAAATACATATTTATTCTAATTCTAACAACGATTTCAACCTCAAAGTTTTACACAAGTTCTTTACTAAAGATTTTGTTAAATTTTACAGTTTGTCGGTAAAATTTGTTTTTTAACCGAATTTATCGTACTATTGTCGATATCTTAACCTAATAAAAAGTAATGTTATGACTTTAAACTGTGTAGTTGTTGATGATTCTGCGATTCAGCGCCTCTCCATAGTTAAGTTAATTGAGAATCACTCCTCACTTAATTTAATTGCAGAGTACAGCAGCGCATTAGAGACTAAAAACGGTCTTAATACACATAAGGTAGATCTCATATTCTTAGATATAGAGATGCCTGTATTAAACGGTTTTGAACTCTTAGATGTCCTCAACAACAAACCCCAAATTATCTTTGTTACCGGTAAGCAAGAGTATGCTTTCAAAGCATTTAATTACGATGCTACGGATTACCTTCAAAAACCTATCACCAAAGAACGTTTTAATACGGCTGTAGAAAAAGCTATTGAGCAGCACAAATTGAAACTCGATTTCAATGAAACGGATGGTGAACACATCTTTGTAAAAAGTAACCTTAAGAAACGTAAGGTGTACATTAAAGATATCAAATGGATTGAAGCTCTTGGCGATTACGTAAAGGTAGTCACCGAAGAAAACAGTCTTGTTGTATTATCAACTATGAAGGCATTTGAAAAAGAATTACCAGAAGGTAAGTTTTTGAGAATACACAAATCTTACATCGTGAACTTGGATAAAATAGACCGATTTAACAGTAAAAACGTTGAAGTCGGAGCCTATGAAATTCCTTTGAGTCGAAACAAAAAGACCCAATTGGTTGATGCCCTCAATAATATGTAAAAACTTTACATTTGGCGAGGCTGTGTTCTCAACATACTACAGTATTAAATCCCATCCTTACGATGGGATTTTACTTTTAGTAGTTATCTACGTTTATAATTACACGAACTGGCCTAAAATCTGCAACCGCCTTAAAACTGCTATCAATTTTAGCTATCGCTTCCTTGGTTTTATTTAAGTTTTGCTTCGGCGGAATTTTTATCAGGATATTTTTTATAAACTGATTTCGTATTCGCGCTATTGGCGGAAATTCTGGGCCAAGAATATATGAACCGAACACTTGTCTAAGCGACTTCGCATACCAATCTGCCGCGAGATTCACTCTGTTATAATCCTTATGCTTTAAGGTTACTTTTATAATTCTAAAAATAGGAGGATACTTATAATTAAAACGCTCATTGAGCTGTTCTACATACATATCTTCATAGGAATTGGTAGAAACCTGTTGCAAAATCTTATGATGTGGATTATAGGTTTGAATCAAGACCTTTCCCCTTATATCCGTGCGACCAGCCCTACCTGAAACCTGCGCCATCAATTGATAGCTTCTCTCATGCGCTCTAAAGTCGGGAAAATTTAAAAGGTTGTCTGCATTCATTATTCCCACAAGTTTCACATACCTAAAATCCAAACCCTTTGTTAGCATTTGCGTGCCTACAAGGATATCGATTTCCCTATTTTCAAAACGATGAATGATTTTTTCAAAAGCAAATTTTCCGCGAGTGGTATCTAAATCCATCCGGGCTACATTGGCCTCAGGGTATAATTGTTTCACCTCTTCCTCTATCTGTTCGGTACCAAACCCCTTGGTATCCAATGTCGCATTGCCACATGCCTCACAGCTCTTGATCATTACGGTATTATAACCGCAATAATGACATCGTAATTGGTCTCTGTATTGATGATATGTTAAGCTGACGTCACAATTAGGGCATTGTGGAGAATGTCCGCATGTTAAGCACTCCACTATAGGTGAAAACCCTCGCCTGTTTTGAAATAAAATAATCTGGTAGCCTTCTTTAAGGGTTTCAGTGATTTCTTCAATAAGTCTATCGCTAAAATGTCCCTTCATTCGCTTCCGCTTGTATTTATCCGCTAGGTCCACCAATTCAATATCAGGAAGTAAAACATTATTGTAACGCGCTTTAAGTTCTACAAGGCCATATTTATTTTGCTTAGCATTATAATAACTTTCTAGACTGGGTGTTGCAGAACCTAGAAGTGTAAGTGCTCCGTGCATATTGGCAAGGACAATGGCTGCATCTCTGGCATGATATCGTGGCGCTGGGTCAAATTGCTTGTAAGACTGCTCATGCTCTTCGTCTACAATGACCAAGCCTAAGTTAGAAAAAGGCAACAATAACGCTGAGCGCGCTCCTATGATTATTTTGGCTGACTTATTTATATCCAGAAGATTTTTCCAGACTTCAACTCGCTCATTACTAGAGTATCTCGAATGAAAAACGGCAACATTTTTGCCAAAATAAGCTTGTAAGCGCTGTACCAATTGTGTGGTTAAGGCGATTTCTGGAAGCAGATACAGAACCTGCTTGTTAAGCTCTAATTGCTTTTTAATGAGTTTTACATAAATTTCCGTTTTACCAGAAGACGTAACACCATGCAGTAAAATGACATTCTTGGTTTTAAATTGGTCTTCAATAGCTTCCAAAGCGCTAGACTGATCATCACTTAGTTCAACGGCTTTATCTTGTTTTTCCTTGGCTGAAACACGATCTACCTGTAGGTGGTAATCCTCTAAAATTCCTTTATCGATTAAAGCCTTTATAATTTGGGAAGAAGACTGGCTTTTCTTTGCTAATTCCGAAATACTTATAGGTTTCTGTGTTCCAGATTTCATGGCAAAATAAGACAGCAAAGCGTTGCGCTGCTTAGGAGCTCTGCTTAATTCCTCCAGCACCTTTTCTAGGTTTACCTCTGTGTTATATTGATCTGCAAGCCGTACATAACGCACTAATTTGGGCTGGTATTTTTCATACAATTCTTCATGCAACTGCAACACGCCTTTTTCTACCAAGCTATTGATGACAGGCAATACGCGTTTTTTATCTAGAATATTACTAACCTCATCAATCTTAAGAGATGATTGATGCTGTAGTGCCTCATAAATAAGAAACTCGTCATCTGTAAACGTATTTTCAGAAACGTCCTCTGTTTCAATCTTAGTTATAATTGTCTCGCTTTCCAGAATAAAAGCATTAGGCATGGCAGCACGCATAACTTCCCCAAGACTGCACATGTAATAATTGGCAATCCAATTCCAATGCTGAATTTGCCTATCTGTAACGATAGGAGATTCGTCTAAAATTTGGTGAATGGTTTTAGGCTCATAAGCTACCGGCGCATTATTATGAACCTTTTGGGCCAAAGCCGTATAAATCTTGTTTTTACCAAAAGGAACGGCTATTCGCATGCCTGGCTTGATAAAGACAGCTTCCGCTTCGGTAATGTGGTAAGTGAAGGCTTTTTTTAATGGTATAGGTAATATGACATCTAAAAAATACGTCACTACTTTACCCTTTGCCAATATTGGGTTTTATAAAAAAATGCCACGTAGCCTCTAACCTGTAGGGTATCTGGGTCGTCCTCTATTTTGAGTCGGCATTTGTAAACCTTTCCGTTACTCGGGTTTAAAATTGTACCGCCTTCATAAACATCGTCATCTGGTTCTAATCCGTCAATAATTTTCATTCCTAAAATCGGTTTATTTTTTTGATCGCCATCACACTTGTCGCAAACGGCATTTTTCTTTTTAGGATTTAGGATTTCTACAATTTTGCCATAGACTTTTCCATCGGATTGGTAAATCTCAACGATTGATTTTTCTTCTCCGGTTTCATCGTCAATGGTTTTCCATTTGCCTAAAACGGACTGAGCGGTTAAGGTGACCGAACACAAGAAAAAAAACGGTAAAACACGTAATAACTTCATAGCTTAAACTTTATTTTTTAGTTGTCTTAACGTGGCATTTAATTCATAACCTAACAACAAAATGTTACTGTTTAACCAAAGGTAAAACAATAAAATAAGTAGTGCTCCAATAGAGCCAAACAACTCATTGTAACGCGAAAAATTCTCAATATAAAGGCCAAATAGATAAGATGATAAAATAATAAGCAATGTAGTTAACAAAGCACCTATTGAAAAAAATCGGGTTTGTCTCCCCTCTTTTGTGCCGAAATAATATAAGGTCGCTGTTGCCAGATAAACCATTAAAACCGAGAAAATATATTTAGCGATATAAATCCAAATAGTTTCTGTCTCTGTTATAACTTCTCCGGTAATACCTTCGTAAATTGGACTTAAAATATAAATCTGAAAATACCCAAACACAGCTACAGTTAACAGCACCAAAAACGCTAAAATTAGTGATACGCCAAGCGCGTAAAGATATTGCTGAAAAATATTTCTTGCCAATTGTTCATGATACGAATATTCAAAACCAGAAAACACGGCATTAACACCGTTGGCCATCAAAAAAATTGACAACAAAAAAACGGAAGAAATCAAACCTGCCGATCCCTTACCGCTGATATTTTCAAAAATTGTGGTCATAAAAAAATCAGAGGTCTGTGGTGGCAAAAACGAATTTAAAAACGCTAAGAAATCGTCCTGAAACCCTTCTATAGGTATATGCGGAATAATGATAATAACAAATAACAAAAACGGGAATATAGCCGTAAAGAAATTGAAGGCTATTGCACTTGCCCTCGTTGTTAAGGCTCCTTTCACAATGCCCATTACATAAAGTTCAAGCAAATCATAGATAGATAACCCTTCAAACCCAGGGAGTTTAATTTTCTTAAAAAAGCGGACAAACCAATTTATTACCGGAATCTGATCGAGTTTATCTTCAATTGATTTAGACATTTAAACCGCCTTTAAACTTAGGTCCATATTATAAACGGAATGTGTCAAAGCTCCAGAAGAAATATAATCGACACCACATTCTGCGTATTTCCTCAAGGTTTGTTCGTTTATACCTCCAGACGACTCCGTAAGACATTGGTCTCCTATAAGCGCAACGGCTTTTTTGGTGTCTTCGTAATTAAAATTATCTATGAGGATTCTATAGACACCACCACATTCTAGAATCTCCTTAATTTCCTTTAAGTTACGTGCCTCTACAATGATTTTCAAATCCCTTTTGGTATCTTTTAAATATTGCTTGGTTTTGTTAATAGCCTTGGCAACTCCACCTGCAAAGTCAATATGATTATCCTTAAGCATAATCATATCGTACAAGGCAAACCTGTGGTTTTCACCACCTCCTATTTTCACCGCCCATTTTTCTAGGGCTCTAATGCCTGGTGTGGTTTTTCTAGTATCTAGGATTTTGGTTTTAGTACCTTCGAGCAAATCAACATAGGTTTTGGTTTTGGTGGCTATCGCACTCATGCGCTGCATGGCATTAAGAACCAAACGCTCAGCTTTTAATATGGATTGCGAAGCCCCTTTTACATAAAATACGATATCACCATGTTTTACAGCACTACCATCTTTTATTAAGGTTTCTACCTTAATTGATTCATCTACATAAGCAAACACTTGTTTGGCAAACTCCACACCAGCTATTATGCCTTCATCTTTAACCAATAGCTTGGCCTTTCCCTCTGCTGAAGATGGAATACATGCTAAGGAACTATGGTCACCATCACCTACATCTTCCCTTATGGCATTAGCTATGATAATATCTATTTCGTTTTGAAATTGGGCTTTGGATATCATTTTAAGTTATATTTATATCAGAATCTAAGGACAAAAAATACAATGAAATTATTATTATTGATTTTAATGCTCATTGGAATGCATGGCTACAGTCAAGACAAAAATAAAACTAATTTATATCTTGATGCCAATCTCAATAAAATATCAGAACAAGAATTTTTAGAAAAAAAACAATCCTGGGTTTTTTATCCAAAAGAAGTTGTTTTAGACGGTCATGTGTACCAAATGCTTGATTATACATTTGAGATGGGACGACTTGATTCAATTAATACTAATAAACTAAGACAAGATTTTGCAGAATTTTATAAAATCCCGAATGATAAAGATGAAACACTTTTTATCCATTATAGAAAAAATTTATTGGGCTACTCAAAAACACGAGAAAGATTTGGCCCTGTAAGGGTCGTTGTGCCGTATTCTTATGATACGATACAATACAAAATGACAAAAGCTCATTATCTCAAAAGAAAAACTTCATATGATGAGTCTGTTAAAAAATGTCATAAATTCAACTCCAAACATAAAATCACCCACATACATCTTTATGGAAAAAATCACGGTTATGAATTCGATAACATGAATTTTAGTTGGCACCCAATAAAAAGAAACTTCCAGAACCAATTTTTCCAATATGACGATTGGGCCTTTCTAATTATAAAACCTAACGGTGAGTTTGCTAAATTTTTAGAATTTCCAAATTCAAAAATTAAGCAGCTTCTTAAAAAACAAAATTGGTCTTCGATAAAGAAGACATATGAAAAAGCCACTGCAAATTTAGAAGAGGAAAGAAAAGGCTTCTTTTTCAATAAATGGTTTTTGAAAGATCAGGAAAAATTAAAGATCAACAAGAAAGTTAGTAAAAATGAATACAGAAAACTTTATGAAGAATACCGTATAAATATGACAGAGACAGATTGTTTCTATTTAGGTTTCTAGTACAAGTTGAATTCATCATTAAATTATATAGATATTGACAATAAGACTTATCGCCATAGGCAAAACCGATAATAAAAACCTGCAAGTGCTTATTGAGGATTACAAGAAGCGCTTAAAGCACTACGTAAAATTTCAACTGGAAATTTTACCTGATATTAAAAACACAAAGCACTTATCTGAAATCCAGCAAAAAGAAAAAGAAGGCGACCTTATTCTGTCTAAAGTAGAACATTCTGAAGTCCTAATACTTTTAGACGAAAACGGAAAACAAATGCACTCCTTGGCATTTTCAAATTATTTGCAAAAGCATATGAATTCTGGCCTCAAGTCGTTAGTGTTTGTGATAGGAGGGCCTTATGGTTTTTCAGAAGCTGTTTATAAACGTGCTAACGGGAAATTAGGACTATCTAAAATGACGTTTTCGCACCAGATGGTGCGCTTGTTCTTTATAGAACAACTATACAGAGGGTTTACTATCTTAAGAAATGAACCCTATCATCATAGATAAAGAAAGATAGCAAACCCTCTGGTATAAAACGTCGAAACGTTTTTTGGGTGATTATTGTCTTTTAATAGGTTTTAAAAGTTTGTTTGCGTTTTTTGAGCTGCCGTGTTAAATCGGCAATAGTCTCATTAACCGCAAGTTCATACGTACGCTCATTAGATGTAGCAAAAATACGCGGTCCTGGCAGGCTCAATTCTATATTACAAATTTTACCTGCGTCATGCTCATTATCATTATGTTTGATGTATACCTGTGCTGAAATAATAAACTCAAATTTCTCACCTAATTTATCTAATCGTTTTTGGATAAAATCAGATAAAGTTTCGCTTACATCAGTGTTTACGTATTGAAAGTTTACAGTCATAATCGTTTTTGTTTTTATTTATATTTTACTTTTCTAAGATAAGACATAACCGTGGATTTCTTACTGATAATTATCATAAAAATACTGTAAGAAAACGGTATGAACATCTATAAAATTGTTACTCAAATTTTACCTCATCGATATAAATATCATGCGCAAAGCCATCAGCTGCCGCAAAAAGCACCAATCCAGACCGAATAGCACTTAAATCCTCGCGTTTTACTTTAATGCGGTACTCTTTCCATTGCGTGGTTAATTCAAAATCTTCTAAAACTTTTACAGAATCAGGGAACGGTTTATCGTCTCCTATGAGACCAAATCCAATTTGTGCCTTTAGACCATTATAACTACCCTTAGCCCAAAAACTAAAAACTCTTGCACCAGAGATATCATAGCCGCCTAAAATATCGCCCCAATCATTAGCGGGATCAACGAGGGCAAAACCATACCAATCCTGGCTTGAGGTGTAACTTATTTTAAGTGCCGAATTTCCAGCATATACATTCTTATCATGATTTACATCAACAACCATGGCTTCATGATTTCCCATATATGCTGAAGGCGTATAAGGTATATTGTAGCCATCTTTATAAACATAAAAGGGCAGCTCTACTTTGGGTAGCAAGAAAGCTCGGTCACGTTCTTCCTCATCTAAAACCTTTATGGCATCTGAACTTATGGCCAAATTATCTTTAGCATAAGTCAAATAGGCGTATACCTTAATACCACCATCCACCTTAGGCAACTTAATTTCAAAACCATTTTCAAAGTCGCCACGGCTGTCGAGTTGTGTTATGGCATCTCGCCGACGCCTACTGCCATAACGATGATTATAATAAAAATTAACCTCTACTATACTATCAGCTGGTTGCTTTACATCCAATGTCACAGGAATCCAAGTACCGCTATCAAAAGCACCTTCAGGCAATTCTATCTGAAAATTAAGCAAGTTATGATTGGGCTTTTTTCCAGTATAAGCTTCTCTTATGGCCCAGTATTGAGGTCGTTTTAAACCGTTCACATGCGTGAGTAACCATGGTGCTAAAAATTTATTGCCATTACCATAATGAAAAATGTAAACGCCCAAACAAGATGGTTTAGACTTAATCCAATTTGTGTAGCCTTTAGTCATGGCTTCATATTTTTCCAAATCCGAAGGCTCCTTTTTCACACCATACGTTTCATTTTTTATATCCCATTCACCAGTTACGCCAAATTCGGTAATCACATAAGGTTTGTTTATATTACGTTTATCGAGTTCATCTTGCAAAAAATCTGCACCTGCACCGTATATGTTAAGGCCGTAAATATCCAAACTTGGCACATATTTTTCCCACCAATCAAGCCCAAAGGTCCAAGCTTCTACAGATAAAATAGGATGTATTTTATCCATAGTCTTTATGTCCTTGCAAATACGTTCCAATAATTTAGAGTAGGCTACTTTTTCTTCGTCAGTAGCGGTATTGAGGTAAACTTCGTTTCCTATGCCCCAAGCCAAAACAGCTGGATGCCCTTTAAATCGTCTAACAACATCAATGGCATTATTATACATGGCTTCCATGCCCTCTTTATCGTTGAGATAATCAAATTTGTCATCGTCTTCCATTCCAGGACGGCCGTGTCGCATCCAAATACCCATTAAAACCTTGATATCATTACGTTCAGCCGCCTCTAGTAATAAAGCGGTATTTGGTCCTGTGGCCCATGTCCTAATAGTGTTAACCCCTAAAGATTTCAACTCCTTAAAACGGTCCATATACATGGCCACATGATCTGTATAACCAAAGGTTACGCCTTTTATTTCAAAGGGTTCTCCATCTACGTTCAGTTGCCATTTTTCATTTGTTTTTTGAATGGTCACCTGGGAAAATGACCATAGTGGAAGTATGAGAATAAGCCATAAATAGCGCATGGGTTTTCTTTTTATTTTAAAATTAATTCATTTTTATACTTTAGTCGAATATTAAGCTATATTTAGCAAAACTGTAACGTATGCAACTTGTTTTTGCCACAAACAACCAGAACAAACTCAAGGAAGTCCAAGCTTTAGTTCCAAAACATATAACACTATTAAGTCTAGCGGACATAAATTGTAATGAGGACATCCCTGAAACACAAGCTACTATTGAGGGCAATGCCAAGCAAAAGGCCGATTATATCAAAACGCAATATGGCTATGACTGTTTTGCTGACGATACCGGACTTGAAGTTGATGCTCTAGATGGTGCGCCTGGTATATACAGTGCTCGCTACGCTGGCCCGGAGCGAGATGCCACTGCCAATATGGATAAGTTGCTAAAAGAACTTTCCAACAAAGACAATAGAGCAGCCCAATTTAAAACTGTGATTGCCTTACATCTCAATGGCGCTTTCCATGAATTTACAGGACTATGCCGTGGCAAAATCATAAATGAAAAACGAGGTGACCAAGGCTTTGGTTATGATCCTATTTTTCAACCAGAAGGCTACGAAAGCACCTTTGCCCAAATGGACCTATCGCTTAAAAATCAAATTGGCCATCGCGGAAAAGCAATCCGAAAACTGATAGATTTTTTAAAGTCCAATAGGATGTAAAAGTTATATCATTAGATAACATTAGGTTTTGTTAGGCTATGTATTTTCTAGATTTCACTGAATTAAAGGCATTCTTTGAAATATTACATTATCTTTGCCGCGAATTCCTCAAGGTGAGGCCGTGTTACCAGAAGTTTAGGTTTAAGTATGTCGATTAACTTCTTATGTAGCACTACATAACATAATCGCATACTTAAGAGTAACAATGAGTACATTTCAAGATTTAGGTCTAAATCCAGACCTATTACAAGCTATTTCAGATTTAGGATTTACAGAACCTAGTGAAGTTCAACAAAAAGCTATTCCTACATTATTAAATGAGGAAAGAGACCTCGTAGCCCTGGCACAAACCGGTACGGGAAAAACAGCAGCATTTGGTTTTCCTATGCTTCAACAGATAGATATTAACAGCCGCACGACGCAAGGCCTTATACTTTCTCCCACACGCGAACTCTGTTTACAGATTACCAATGAAATGAAATTATACGGCAAATACTGCAAGGGCCTTAATGTCGTAGCTATTTACGGTGGTGCAAGTATTACCGAACAAGCCAAACAGATTAAAAAGGGAGCCCAAATTGTTGTTGCTACGCCAGGCAGAATGAAAGACATGATTAGACGGAATTTAGTGGATATTTCCAAAATTCAGTACAGCGTATTGGACGAAGCAGACGAAATGCTCAATATGGGTTTTTACGAGGATATTACAGATATTCTGTCGCACACGCCAAAAGATAAAAGCACGTGGTTGTTTTCGGCAACAATGCCTAAGGAAGTGGCTAAGATAGCCAAGGACTTTATGCATACACCAATAGAAATCGTTGTTGGCAACAGGAACGAGAGTACTTCGCAGGTATCGCACGAATATTATTTAGTTAATGGTCGTGATCGTTACTTGGCGCTAAAGCGTTTGGCAGATGCCCATCCAGATATTTTCTCGGTTGTTTTTTGCAGAACCAAACGCGATACCCAGAAAGTAGCAGAAAAACTTGTTGCCGATGGCTATAGTGCAGGTGCCTTGCACGGCGACCTTAGTCAAAATCAGCGCGACTTGGTAATGAAAGCTTTCAGAAATAAACAAATTCAGATGTTGGTTGCTACAGATGTGGCTGCTAGAGGTATTGATGTAGATGATATCACCCATGTGATAAACTATCAATTACCAGATGAGATTGAAACCTACACGCATAGATCTGGCCGAACAGGTAGAGCCGGTAAAACCGGAATCTCCATGGTCATCGTGGCTAAAAGTGAATTACGTAAAATCAAAGCCATAGAGCGCATCATTAAGAAAGAATTTGAACAAAAGGATATTCCTTCAGGTATGGAAATTTGCCAAGTGCAACTGATGAATTTGGCCAATAATGTACATCAAACCAAAATAAATCATGAGATAGACCCGTTCCTAGATGATATCAATAGCCTATTCGAGGATACTGATAAGGACGAACTTATTAAAAAATTCTTCTCAGTAGAATTTTCAAGATTTCATGATTATTACAAAAACGCTAAAGACCTTGGTGTTTCTAGCAGCAATGACAGTGCAGCAAGAATCAGTGCAGATGAAACCCGTTTTTTTATCAATGTAGGTAAAAAGGATGGATTCGACTGGATGTCATTAAAGGATTTTCTTAAAGCTGTTCTAGAACTTGGTAAGGATGAAGTATTTAAAGTTGATGTGATGCCTAGCTTTTCATTCTTTAATACGGACAAGACCATGGAAGGCAAAGTTCTGGATTTCTTCAAGGATTTTACCTATCAAGGCCGTTATATTAATGTTGAAATTACAGAGAATAAAGGGCAAGGTCGCAGCGCAAAAGGCAACCGTGGCCGAAAACGTAATGACCGAAACAGCAGAAGTAGAAAAAAAGGTTTTGAAGGTGCTAAAGGAAGTAGAAGCAAACGCTCTAAATCAGACCGACCAAGACGTTCTAGAAGACGCTAAAAGAAGTCAGCATTACCTCATTACACTGGTTTAGACCTTGTTAATATTACGTCAAATGTTCTTAGGACATTCTCTAAAATACCGTAAGTTTAGTAACTTTACACCGTAATCAGGGTATATGCGCTACTTACTTATTTTGGTCCTCTGTCTATTTACCACTTTTACTTATGGTCAAGAAACAGAAAACCAGTCCGAGCCTACACGTGTTAAGGGTACTATTATTAGTACCACCACCAATGGGCCGTTAAGTGAAGTAAATATTGTAAACATAAATCAAGTTGTCGGTACCTCAACCAATGATGATGGTGAGTTTGAAATAAGGGCCAATGCCAACGACACACTGCATCTCTCCTATCTAGGCTATAAATCCATTAAAGTAAGAGTCACTAACGATTGGATTAAGTTTGGCAACACCAAAATTGAAATGACCGAATTAGCACTAGCGCTTGAAGAGGTCACGGTTAATCAGCTACGCCTTACTGGGTATTTAAAAGTGGACATGGCCCAAGTTCCTATAAGGTCTAACGAACGTTATAGAATTTCAGGACTACCAGGACAAGGTTATGAAGCGAGACGACCCAATGTAGCGTCCAAGGTATTAGGTGCTATTTTTAATCCGGCAGACTTTCTCTACAATATGTTTGGCAAAAAACCCAATGAAATGCGCAAACTGCGTAAAATGAAAGAGGATGATGAAATAAGAAACACGCTTGCCAAACGCTATGATCGTGAGATGCTCATGGTTTTGCTTCAAGTGAATAAATTTGATTTGGATGAAATTGTGAATCAATGCAATTATTCCAAAGATTTCATTAATACGGCAAATGACCTTCAAATTCTAGATGCTATAAGTCAATGTTATGAGGAATATAAAGTCATTACACGTAACAAAAAACGAAAGTAGACGTCATCAGTCCTCGTGTTTAACAGTTAATTCTCGGAATAATACCGTTCCACAATGGCATCATAATTTTTAATCGTCTTTTTTATCCAATCGAATCGTTTTTCAATTGTTTCGGCTTCAGTGAGCTGCCAGTCTATTGTGGATTTCCTGAGTCGCGTCGTCATGTGTTGTAAGATAATGGCAGCAGAAACAGAAATATTTAAACTTTCGGTAAATCCAACCATAGGAATCTTTATAAATTCATCGGCTTCATTAAGCACCATATCAGATAGTCCTTCACTCTCCTTTCCGAAGAAAAAACAGGCCTTTTTTGTGATATCAAAATGGTCTAAATCGCTATCGTTGGTATGAGGCGTTGTAGCTATGATTCGATATCCCTTTCGCTTTAAGTCATCAATACAAGCTTTAGACGTGTTATAACGATTTAAATCGACCCATTTCTGCGCACCCATAGCAATTTCTCGGTCAATACGTTTACGATTTCTTTCCTCAATAATGTTCACTTCTTGAATACCAAATACATCGCACGACCGTATGACAGCACTGGTGTTGTGCAATTGATAAACATCTTCTACCGCAACGGTAAAATGCTTGGTCCTTTGAGACAATACAGTCTCAAACCGTTCTTTGCGATGCGGTGTTAGATACGTTTCCAAATACTCTAATAGCTGTAAATCGTGCATGGGCCAAAAATACATAATGTGCTAATATTTTCTAATTTTATAACATGAAACACATTGTAGTACTAACTGGAGCTGGCATGAGTGCCGAAAGTGGTGTTAAAACCTTTAGAGACCATGATGGGCTTTGGGAAGGCCATGATGTTATGCAAGTAGCGTCACCTCAAGGCTTTGAAGCCAATCCAGAGTTGGTATTGGACTTTTACAACCAGAGACGCCGACAACTTAAAGACGTACAACCCAATGCGGCGCATTTGGCCTTGGCCCAATTGGAGCAGGATTACAAGGTGTCCATTGTGACCCAGAATGTAGATGATTTGCACGAACGCGCTGGCAGTTCTAACGTTTTGCACTTGCATGGCGAACTCAAAAAAGTACGGAGTACTGGTAATCCCAATGACATCAAAGATTGGACAGACGATTTGTCCTTGGGTGACACCTGTGAGAAAGGGTATCAATTACGACCGCATGTGGTTTGGTTTGGCGAAGCTGTTCCTATGATGGAAAAAGCGGTAGAGGTCTGCTACACGGCAGATGTCTTGGTCATTATTGGCACCAGCATGCAAGTCTATCCAGCGGCAAGCCTCATGCATTACGTCCCGAGTAGCATCCCAAAATTTTACATCGACCCTAAACCCGCATTATCAACTAGCGAAAATATCACGGTAATTGCCAAAACGGCGACAGAAGGCATAAGAGACTTACTTGAACGGCTTCCTTAGTTTGAATTAGATAAAATAATCGCCTTTAGCCTAATTTTGATTTTTTATTCTTTTCCTCGATCCAGCGGCTCATGTATTTGGTACTTTGGAGGGTGTGATGTTGCAACACTTGACCAATAAAATTTTGTTGGCGATGCTCCTTTAGACCTTGTGTAAGTTTGTTCAACGCCGTATGAAAGCTTTTGGCGTGCTCCTTTTTGTCAAATCTCGATTTCAACACAGCAAACCCGTTTTTGGACATTTGCTCCCATAAATCAGCATCCGTGTAGAGCTCTATAGAAGCCTTTGCAAATGCTGAAGCTTCATCAACGATTATTCCGTTCGGCGGCAATGTTCCAAACATACCTTCTGCAGCTATGGAAGTCATTACACATGGTGTTCCATTTTGCATGGCATCCATCAATTTACCTTTAAGTCCAGCACCAAAGCGCAATGGCGCTAAACAGACTCGTGCCTTTTGCATGACTTCATTGACATCCTCAGCAAATCCTTTGATAAGAAAACCCTCTTGGTCATCTTGTAGTTGTTCTACTCTTTTATTCGCATAAGCCCCATAAATGTGCAACACTGCTTCAGGCAATGTCTTCCTAATCCTTGGCCAAATGTCCTCCTTTAAATAAACAACAGCATCAAAATTTGGTGGATGCCTAAAATTTCCGATAGTGACAAAATGCTGTCGCTCATTAAATTGAGGTAATTCTTTTCGATTTATTACACTATTAGCATCCAGTACAAAAGGTAAGTAATGAAGCAATCGTTTGTCAACATTTAAATCTTGAGTTAAAATATCTATTTCGGCTTGTGAAATCATTAGACTAAAATCACAACGATATATACTAGCCACTTCCCGTTTGGTGGTATCTTTCTGTAGCTGCGCCAAACCAAATTCCTCCTTCTGCTCGAAAGCGGTTTGCCGTCCCTTTCTTAAACCATGGAAATCCTCAGTATCAAGAATTCTAACTGCTGACGGACAGTATTGGCCTACGCGCCAACCAAACTGTTCTTCGGTCATAAACCGATCGAACAAAACCACATCTGGCTTTAAATTAATGATAAAGTCGTCAAACGAGGAATCGTTTAGAGCTACGGAATCCGTAGCAACACCTATAGATTCTAAATCAAAGGTCTTTTCAGTCCTTTTAGCTGAGGACACAAAATGAACGTTGTAATCGAAATTTTGAAAAAGCTCTATAAGTTGAAGCATACGGCTACCTGCTGCCGAACTTTTAGGTTCTGGCCATACAAAACCAATAATCAAAAGTTGCTTTTTCACTCAGCCTCCTTTAAAAACGCATATTTTATCCGCGCTATTTTCACCCAAGATAAGATGGCGTCAATTTGGTCTTGACTCAAATCGGCATCACCATGGGTCCAAGTGTAGCTGGGCAGAGGCATCTCTTTTTCTTCAACTTCCTCAGCTAGCTCTTCTAGTTTATAGTCTTTCTTTTTGTCTGAATACTCGTCCCATTGAGAGACGTTAAAATGTTTTTTTCCATCCTTGATATGATCATTTAACCAATAGTTCACTGGTGTTATCGTGTTGTACCAAGGGTAGCGCGTATGGTCGCTATGACAGTCAAAACAAGAACTTTTAAGAATGGCTTTCACATCCTCAGGAGGATTTGTATCCACTAAAAATGGTTCTACACTAGCTATATCGCCATCATTTTTAGGTGGACCAAAAAATTGAGCTACCAATAAGACCAAAATAACGGCAAATGCCAACTTCTTTAAGAGTTCTTTTTTCATGATATTTTAACTAATTTCAACCACCTAAAAGTAATAAACCTTTTGACAACAGACCAATTTTATGAACATTTAAAAAATGTGAATGCTACTAGGACAAAACGATTGGAGTGTGCTGATTTAATCTTAAATAATCCAGAGTTATTTAAACCCTTAATGAAGCTTATTTTTAAAGAAAATACCGCGTTATCTCACAAAGCAGCATGGGTTTTTGAATTTGTTTGTGCTCAAGATTTGGGCTTATTGGAGCAGCATCTCAATGATTTTACAACATCCCTTATGAAAGTTAAGGATGATTCCGCCATAAGACCTGTGGCTAAAGTGTGTTTGTTTTTGGTTGAAAATAACTATCGCCAAAATCCATGTACAAGAGATTCAGTGTTAAATGATGACCATAAAGAAGCAATTACCGAGGCTTGTTTTAACTGGCTTATCACCAAAGGCAAGGTGGCTCCTAAAGCTTATGCCATGACATGCCTATATCTTTTGGGTAAGGATTTTGATTGGATCCATCCTGAATTGCGTTTGGTTTTAGAAAAAGACTATGCACAGCAATCTGCTGGATATAAAGCCAAAGCAAGGCATATTATGGAAGCTTTAAACGCCAAAACCTAAGGCTTAAACCCATAAAACAAAGATGCAGGCGAGGCTTCCAACTTAAAAATGACTTCCGTATCTTTGCTGCTTAAATTTTTTAATTCAATGGTCTTATCGGCATTAAACGCAATTTCTCCTATTGACGGAAGGTACCGTTCTAAGGTTGAAGCACTCTCCAACTATTTTTCAGAAGAAGCTTTAATTAAATACAGAGTTCTTGTTGAGATTGAATATTTCATCGCGCTATGCGAATTGCCTCTACCTCAATTATCAGAAATTCCTAAGGAAATTTTTGGCGATTTAAGAGCTATTTATAAGAATTTTACACCAATTGATGCAGCAGCCATAAAGGACATTGAAAAAGTAACCAATCATGATGTAAAAGCTGTTGAATACTTTATCAAGGAGAAGTTTGATGCTTTAAAACTTTCTGACTACAAAGAATTTATCCATTTTGGTCTTACCTCGCAGGACATCAATAATACAGCAATTCCTTTAAGTATTAAGGAGGCGATGAACGATCTTTATGTGCCGGAATATCTTAAGGTCCTAGAAGCCCTAGAAAAGCTCGCAAAAGAATGGGCTGATGTACCAATGTTGGCACGGACACATGGCCAGCCTGCTTCACCAACGCGTTTGGGAAAAGAGATTGACGTATTTGTAGTGCGATTGAAAGAGCAATTTAACTTATTGAATGATATACCAAGTGCTGCAAAATTTGGTGGCGCTACCGGAAATTTCAACGCTCATAAAGTAGCCTATCCAAATATAGACTGGAAGGCTTTTGGCACCCAGTTTGTACAGGAGAAATTAGGTCTGCAGCACTCCTTCCCTACGACTCAAATTGAGCACTACGACCATATGGCAGCCCTTTTTGATGCTATGAAGCGGATAAATACCATAATTATAGATTTAGATCGCGATGTATGGACCTACGTTTCCATGGATTACTTCAAACAGAAAATTAAAAAAGGTGAGGTTGGCAGCTCTGCCATGCCACATAAGGTAAATCCTATTGATTTTGAAAACAGTGAAGGTAACCTTGGCATTGCGAATGCCGTTTTTGAACATTTAGCGGCAAAACTTCCTGTTTCAAGGCTTCAACGTGATTTAACAGATAGTACGGTTCTAAGAAACGTAGGTGTTCCTTTTGCCCATACGTTGATTGGTTTTAAATCGACATTAAAAGGTTTGGGAAAACTACTTCTAAATCGTTCTAAATTCGAGGAGGACCTTGAAAAAAATTGGGCTGTGGTTGCGGAAGCCATTCAGACCATTTTGAGACGGGAAAATTATCCTAACCCTTACGAAGCGCTAAAAGGCTTAACGCGAACCAATGAAGCCATTACCCAAAAATCCATTGCAGATTTCATTGACGGCTTAGAGGTTTCGGAAGACCTCAAAAAAGAACTTAAAGCTATATCACCAAGCAATTATACTGGAATATGAGTTTTATTCCAATAAACCGAAATACAATAGCATTAATTACTGTTGCCCTTATTGGTCTTGGCTTTTTTGCGGCAGGACTCACCAAAACCTTGGATTACTTCATAATAAAGGCACTACTCTTTTTGTCTTTTACAGTACTTATCGCTCTTGCCATATTTTACGGCATAAAAAATCGTCCTAGCGAAAACCAGGACGATTAATAGTAACATTTTGATATTTTACAGATTATTTAAAAAATTCTGTCAGCTCTTTAAGTTGTGAATCCTCAAAGTTTGCTTTCTGCAATACCGATTGCAGTGAGAGCAATTTTTTAGCGTTCATATCGTCTCCCAGAATACGAGCGATAACAAAGCCTTTATCCTTTGCATTTCCAAATAAAATGAGCTCGTCTATTCGCTCTACATCACCTAGAAACTTTACAACAAACCTACCGTCGGTACTGTTACCACCTCGCATTAACTCTTCATACTTGGTGTCTTTAAGGATATCCTTAACTTGGTTAAGTTCAATATTAAAGTCTTCTAAATTGGACTCATCAACACGATAAGCCAAGATATTCAATTTATCCACAGAATCGTAGGCTTCTCTTTGCTCGTCTGTCATTTCTATACCCTCTACGTCGATAAAGCTCGTGGGTACATCAAATGACATAAATCCTGGTTGCATTTCGTTATCTACGTAGTAGGTCTGTAGTGTTGGTCCCTGATTGCAGCTGGTTAAGGCTGCAACCAAGACCACTACTGCTGTTAGTTTTTTGATTGATTGTATCATGGCTACTTAGTCTTCTTTATTTTCCTTACCGGCTTTTTCCAATTGTTTTCCGCCAGGAATATTCATCTGATTGGTAAGCCTAGAGATTTGTCTTAAGTCTATATCTCCTGTAAGGGACAATATCACAGTTTCTATTTCACGCTTTTGACCGTTGATTTCAATATTCTGTCCTTTGGTCATTTCCTTAAGGCCATTGATAAACATAAGCAACTCTTTTACGTGGTTCTCATCCTTTCCTTCCTTGACATAGAAGTTCACCGTTTGGTCACCGTCCTTGATGCGCATAAGTTCTTCTAAATCAGATTTCTTTAGATACTTCTGTACCGTAGCATTCATATCTGCCGATATAGTTTGATCTCCAGTTGTAAACACTTTAAATCCTGTGATATTGTTAGCCATATTTACATATTCCTGAGCTTCTGGGTCTTCAATATCTACACCCATGGTGGCTAACATCTTAAACATTTTTTGATTGACCACTACTGAGGTTACTCCATCAAGGTCTTCGAATTTATCAAAGATACCTTGAGCCATTGATGCCGATGTAGTGATAAGAAACGCTACTATTAAAATTAAATTTTTCATGATTACTTGTTTTTAGTCTATTGTTTTAAAAATTCATTTGTTTTTTTTCCGAACTGTGTCACAAAACTTGCTTTGTAAAGCCCAGCATTGAAATTGTCTGAAGCCATTTCCAAGACATTCATACTCGAAGCGCCTTCATTAAAATTTGATGATAGCAAGGCCAACGCGCTTTTGGTTTTGTTATACAATTCTTGTTCTTCTGGCGTATAATCTGCCAAAGTTTTTGGACCTGATTCCCTTAACGTTGGAATTAAAAGTCCGAGCATTAGAACTGTTACTGCTGCGACAGAAATCCACTGATATAGTCGTATTGTTTTTCTAGGTTTTAATGGAACGTCTTTAGTAAATTGTTCTTCTTGCGCTTTAGAAAAATATTGAAACAACGGTTTGTAGTGATCTAAATGCGGCGCAACGTTGTCACTGGTGAAGTAGTCCCTTAAGGTTTCTTCTTCCTGCAATGTGGTTTCCGCCTTGTTATATTTTTCTATTAGTTTTTCTATATTATTTAATACCATAACGATGTGTATTAGTTAATTCTTCCCTTATTTTTTTACGTGCTCTGGAGAGTGCCACACGGATTGCTGTTTCGTTCATGTCTAACATTTTGGAAATCTCGGCAAACTCGTATTGTTCTATATCTCGCAATTGCACTATTATTTTTTGTTGTTCTGGCAGGTCTTCCATTATTTTAGAAACCCAATCCATACTATCTCTTGCTTCTACTTGTTTTTGTAATGAGGCATTAGAATCTGTATAATTACTGTGAACAATTTTAAGATTTTGGGCTTGCTTGGATTTTAATCGGTCCAAACAGAAATTCTTGGTCATTGTCATAGAAAAGGCTTCAACATTGTTGTATTCGCCAATCTTTTCTTTATTGTTCCATAATTTCAACAGTATCTCCTGCGTTGCATCTTCTGCCTCTTCACGCGATACCAACAATCTTTTGGCTAGCCGAAAGACCTTATCCTTAAATGGCATTACTAATGTGACAAAATCTGCCTGTTTCATTACTACTTTTGATTGGTTGTTGAAAGCGTTTTAATGCGCTTTCAATGTTACGACGATATACATTACATTTTGTTACAATTTTTTTTTACTAACAATATTGTAGTAATTTTAAAGTTTTAAAATAGTCGCCCAAGCGATTAAAAAAAGTAATGATGAAAAAGACGACATACCTCCTAGTCCTGCTTATGCTCTCTTTGGTATTTACAGGATGTTTTGATGACCTAGACGATGACCTTTCAACAACGACAAATATCAACGATTTTGTATGGAAAGCCATGAACCTCACGTATCTGTATAAATCGGAAATTCCAGATTTAGCTGATGATAGGTTTACTTCCGATGAGGGCTATGCAGACTATTTAAATTCTTTTTCTACACCTGAGTCTATATTTAACTCACTGCTGTATTTGCCAGAAACCGTAGATAAATTCAGTAGAATCTATGACAATTATTTCGACATTTTAAATGCTCAAGAAGGCACAACATTAACCAAAGGCTTTGAATTCAACTTATATATCGTTCCTGGAACTGAAAATGACGTCTTTGGTGCCGTAACCTTGGTACTGAATAATAGTCCCGCTGATAATGCCGGCGTAGAAAGAGGAATGATTTTTAGGGCCGTAGACGATACTCCGCTAACCCGTTCTAACCTAACCACTCTTCTTAGCAGAACCACCTATACCTTGAATCTAGCAGCTTACAATACCAATGGCACATTCGATTTTGTTGATGATGACACCATTTCATTAACTGGAGACAACATAAATCTAACGAGTACCACCTACACTGAAAATCCAGTACATATTGCTGAAACCATAACGTCTGGCGGCATTAACATTGGCTATCTCATGTACAATTCTTTTAATAATAGTTTTGAAGCGGAACTCAACAATGCATTTGCAGACTTTGCCTCCTCTGGCGTTACAGAGCTTGTTGTAGACTTGCGCTACAATGGTGGTGGCTCAGTACAAACAGCGGCATATCTTGCCAGTATGATTACTGGCCAATTTAATGGTGATGTGTTCTCGAGCCTATTTTATAACGAAAATCTATCTAACAACGATAGGGACTTTAACTTCACCTCTACTATAGAAGGCGTCGGAGCTATCAATAGTTTAAATCTCAACCGTGTTTATGTATTAACCACAAATAACAGAACGGCATCCGCTAGTGAATTATTGATTAATAGTTTAGAACCTTATATCGATGTGGTTGTTATTGGAGAGAATACGGTGGGTAAAACCCAAGCTTCGATTTTAATGTTCGATTCTCCTGGTTTGTTCACCTTAGATGATGTCAATCCAACCCATACTTATGCTATTCAACCTTTAGTAGCCAACTCCGTTAATGTAAATGGTATTGCTGTACCTGCAGATGGCTTGGCTCCTGATATTCCACTGAGGGAAGTTGCCTTTAATTTGGGAACTTTAGGAGACGTCAATGAACCATTATTGGCTGAAGCTATTGCAAACATAACGGGAATAGGAAGAGGTTTCAGTAATCCTGTTGATTTAATCAGCTTGCCTATTGAACCTCTTCTAGGCCCGATAGAACAAACGATGTTTATAGATTAAAAACAGCAGCGAATGCGGCTTTTTTTATAGGTTCAAATTAAATCCTAAACTTACATTTCTACCCAAGGTTGAATACCCTAAAATTTCTTCATAGTCCTCATTGAAGATATTATCTAAGTTGATAAAAAGTTTCAATTTATCACTCAAAATCTTATGACTGAATTGTAGGTTCACCAATGAAAAGGCATTAAGTGTAACAGGCGAAAAGGTTGTAAAATCAGTATCTGGGCGTTCGCCCACATATTGATACTGCAGATTGGCATTTGTAGTCTTGGAAAAGCTATAGCCTAAATTCAAGTTGGCTTTATGCTTAGGTACACGAAGCCTAAGACCATCCCTGACCTCAGTAAAGGTATAATTGGCGCTTAGTGACAAATTTTTAAGTGTGTTCCATTCGGCTTCAAGCTCTACGCCTTGCACCGTAGCACCGTCTTGGGCATTTACATATGCTGTGGTGAAGACTATAGTGTTTTCTTCATTTCTATTAAAATAAACACCACTCAAACGGAGTCCTTTATTTGAATTGTACTCAAAACCTCCTTCTATTGTTGTATTCTCTTCTGGCTCTAAATTGGGATTAGGTCCAAAAAACCCAAACAATTGCGACAAGTTAGGCGCAATAAAAGAGGTGGCATAGGAGCCAAATATTTTAGCATAACCTTCATTGACGTCTATAGCGTAAGAAGGATTTAAATTATAAACGAATTTTGAACTATATTCACTATGATTATTGAAGCGTCCGCCAGCATTCATGGTTAAACCAGATTTGGTCACATACACGACATTGAGATAAGGGTCTGTTGTGGTAAAACTTTCCTCAGTTGAAAATTCGCTTCTATAGTCACCATAATTCAAGCCCACAATGGTAAAGATATTATCATTAAACGTATATCTATTAAAAGCATCGATAACAACACTTTGAGCATTGTTTTCAGTAGAAAATGTAGCTATCGTTTCTCGTTTTATATCAGTAAACGCTGCATTCACTTCTATGCTTCCTTTTTCATATGTAAATTTTGGCGCTATCCCAATACGCATCTGTTCAGAAAAGAATTGATCATCTGTATCTGCCAGTGTGAAATTTGGTGGTGGAAATCCATCTATACCTGTTTTAAAGTTATCGTAGCTCGCATAAGCGCTGACATCAAATCTCTCTGAAGCTTTATAGCCTAATTTTAGATTGGTATTATATCTAGAAAAGGGATCGGTCTCTGGGTTTGCCGATTGCGCTGCCGATAAACCATCACTAAATTGATTACCAAAACTGGCGACAAAATTAAACTTGTTCATAGTACCGTTTAGTGAAACACTATTGACGAAATTTGCAATATTATAATTTTGGTCATCAGCTGTTTGGTTGGTACCCAAAACACTAAGAAAACTTCCTGATAACGGTTTTTCAGACGCTTTTTTCGTTGTGATATTAATTACAGCCGTGGCCGCTGCATTACCATAAAGGGTACTGGAAGCACCTTTTATGATTTCTATGGATTCAATGGTATTTAAATCTAAAAGACGTAAATCAAAATCGTTACTTACCAACGATGGATCATTGACCTGAACACCATCGATTAAGACCAACACCTGACGGTTGTTTCCACCTCTAACCAAATAACCGAGATTCTGTCCAGCCACACTGCGAGAACCATTAATCTCAATACCACTTTTGGTGTTAATCAATTGGGCTACGGTCCTGCCTTGATTTTGTTCAATTTCCTGGCCGGTAATTTTGATTACGGTCTTACCGGAATTTTCCCGTTTTAGTTCAAACTTAGAATCTGAAACAACAACTTCCTTAAGTTGTTGCAGATTTAAAGTGTCGGAAGGCTGTTGCGCCAATCCAATTTTGAGCATACCTATACCTAGGATGCTACAAAACAGCAGTGCTTTGTTCATTATAACAATAATGTTCGAGAGTGTACAGCGAACTATACGTAAACTTTTATCCCGAAAGTTTGACTTCTATGTTGAAATTGGCAGGTCTCCTGACTTGTTATTTATGACCTTACCTTCCCATTCCTAAGAACGGAACAGTGGTTTTGAAGATGGTCACAACTCAATAATGAGATGCTGAAATTACACTTCGACTGCGCTCATTGTGACATTTCTGCATAAACTTACAGTTGCGGGAACAGCTCTGGAATTGCACCAGATTCCCTTTTAATCCATAATGGTAACCATTACGGAACCAGATTTCGCAGTAAAACTAGTTTAATTTTTTTGATTCCATCCTTCTTATTTATCCTTTTTCTTTTGCATTTTATAAATCAGATAGATGAAGCCAACCAAAAAATGAAGCAAGATAACGCCTGCAACGATATATAATGTTAAATTTGAATCGCCTCTCATAACTAAGAATTTCAATAAAAATAATTACGTCTTTGGAGGTATCGTGTTACTAAGGTTACATATGCTACAAGTTAGAATCATAATTATTGCTTTACTATTTATTTCCTGCGGTGAAAAAACCAAGAAATCACCACTTGCAAGTTCAGAAGGAAAGACCTTAGACCTCAAATATGCTACTGGATTTTCGGTTGTGGATTATGACACCTATAAAATAATAACTGTAACCCAACCTTGGCCAGGAGCTGATAAAACCTACAAATATGTTCTCTTTAGTGACAATGAAACAGCAAATCACTTTTCTTTAGACGCTGTTGACGCTGTCATAAATGGCAGCATTGAAAAAGTGGTTGTTACGTCAACCACACATATTCCGCATCTGGAATTGTTGGGTGAAGAGCAGACCTTAGTTGGTTTTCCTGGTACCGATTATATTTCATCAAAAAAAACAAGAGCTTTAATTGATAAAGGCCTTATCAGAGAACTTGGAAAAAATGAAAGCATCAATACTGAAGTATTATTGGAATTAGACCCAGATATAGTTGTTGGATTTGGTGTAGAAGGAGTTAACAAAACTTTTCAAACGGTAAGTAAATCTGGAATACCAGTGGTATACAATGGTGATTGGGTAGAATCATCTCCCCTAGCCAAAGCAGAATGGATAAAATTTTTTGGTGTTCTTTATAATAAAGAGAAAGAAGCTGATTCTATTTTCAGAAAAATAGAACAAGATTATAAAACGGCGAAAGCCATTGCACAAAACTCAAAAAAGGGGCCAACTGTGTTAAGCGGAGCAATGCATAAAGACGTGTGGTACCTCCCAAATGGCTCTAGTCCAGAGGCCATGCTTATGCAAGACGCCAACCTTAATTATTTATGGGAAGACACAGGAGGAAACGGTAGTTTAGCGCTTAGCTTTGAAGTGGTCTTTGATAAAGCGAAGGATGCTGACTTATGGTTGAGCCCTTCCTATTATACATCCCTATCGCAACTTGAAGCAGCCAATGAATTATATACTAATTTTAAAGCCTTCAAAACGCAACATATATTTAGTTTTTCTGTAACTACAGGTGCTACGGGAGGTGTGCTCTATTATGAAATGGGATCTGCAAGGCCAGATTTAGTCTTAAAGGACCTTATAAAAATTGGTCATCCAGAATTGTTAAAAAACTATACACCAACATTTTTTAAAAGGCTTAAATAATTTGACTGAAGAATCGAACTATAGAATCCAATTTGTAATCATGATTTTGATTCTTTTTCTGTGCTTTATTATCAACATAAGCTTAGGTTCGCTTAGTATACCTTTGAAACATATTTTTGCCAGCCTTATTGGGAGTGAACCAAATTCTACCTTCAGTGTCATAATTACAGATTATAGGTTACCAAAAGCCATAACTGCTGTTCTAGTAGGCTCAGGTCTAGGCATATCAGGGTTATTGATGCAAACTCTTTTTAGGAATCCTCTAGCCGGTCCCTTTGTTCTTGGTATAAGTTCTGGAGCTAGTTTAGGTGTTGCCTTGGTGATTTTAGGCTCAGGGCTCTTTGGCGGTGTTATTGTTGGGAGTTTAGTCTCTAAATGGAGTATTGTTGTCGCGGCAAGTTTAGGAAGCTTTTTGGTTCTCATAGCTGTTTTGGCTGTATCCAATAACGTTAGGGACACTATGGCCATTCTAATTATAGGACTAATGTTTGGTAGCATCACAGCTGCGGTTGTGAGTGTGCTCTCCTTTTTTAGTTCTGCGGAACAATTACAACAATATGTGTTTTGGGGATTTGGCAGCCTCAGTAATTTATCTTGGAATGAGGTCCTTACCTTTTTTATAGTGTATATTTTAGGATTAATCATAAGTATTGTCTCAATTAAAGGACTCAATAGTTTGCTGTTAGGTGATAATTATGCCCAAAGCCTGGGATTAAATGTTAAGCACAGTCGTTTTATTATTATTATATCTACCAGTCTAATTGCAGGAGCCGTTACGGCCTTTGCTGGACCCGTTGCCTTTATTGGGTTGGCTATTCCGCATCTCACTAGGCAGATTTTTAAAACTTCAAACCATAAAATTTTGGTTCCTTCGGTTTTTTTAATGGGTGCCATTGTTATGCTTATATGTGACAGTATAGCTCAAGTACCTGGAACGGACTATACGCTTCCTATCAACGCCATAACCGCTTTGGTTGGTGCTCCCGTCGTTATTTGGCTACTTGTTAGACAGCGAAAAATGATGTTTTAATGGAAAGGCAAAACCGAAATATAATTTTAGAGACCAAACAATTGGCCATAGGTTATAAAGCAAGAACAGGAGCTACCTCTATTGCGTCTGGCATTAGCATTAAATTAGAAAAAGGACAACTTATCGGGCTCGTTGGAGCCAATGGCATTGGCAAATCAACGCTATTAAGAACTTTAATAAAAGTACAGCCACCATTAGAAGGTGAAATTTTGCTAAATGGACATTCCTTATCCGATCTAAGTGCCGCTGCATTGGCACAACAACTGAGCATTGTATTAACGGAACAGCTCATATCTAAAAATCTATCTGTTTACGATTTAGTAGCGTTAGGCAGATACCCTTACACCGATTGGATAGGAACTTTGCAACCTAATGATAGGGCGATTATAGACAATGCCATCGAAATGGTACGGATTTCTGATTTAAGACACCGTAAATGCTACGAATTAAGTGACGGTCAATTACAAAAAGTCATGATAGCTAGGGCCTTGGCTCAAGACACCGATATCATTATATTAGACGAGCCCACCACCCATTTAGACATGTATCATAAGGCTTACATACTTAAACTTCTACAGCGTCTAACAAAGGAAACCAATAAGACCATTTTATTTTCGTCCCATGAAATTGATCTCGCCATTCAGCTTTGTGATGAAATGGTGGTAATGCGCAAAACCGATGTAGTGCAGGACCAACCGTGCAATTTAATTTCAAAACAGATTTTTGATTCGTTATTTCCTCCAGATTTAATTTCTTTTGATAGTCGCACAGGATCTTTTAAAGTGAGTAAATAATTTGCCGCCCTTATCTTTAAATGCCCTTGGTTTTAAACATTATAATTTATCTTTGATAAAAACCTAAAATAACAGATGGGAGACTCTTTAATCCTTTTTATTGCAGTAATTATTTCTGCTGGCATAGGTGTTTTTATTGGGCTAAAATTTGCTCAACTAAAAAGCAAAGTGGACAAAAGCACAATGGATGAACGCCAGCATCAACTTAACAGTACGATTTCTGAATTAAAGCAGACCATTCAGAAAGTAGAAGATGAACGCGAACAGATAAGAGCCGATAAGGACTTTTTAATTTCGGAATTATCCCGACGTAATGCTGAATTGGAAAACCTTCAACAGCTTAATCAAAAGCGCGATGAAGAACTTGCCAAACAACAAGAACAATTACGCAAGGATTTTGAGCTTATGGCTTCAAAAATTTTAGATGAAAAATCCGAAAAATTCACCCTTCAAAATAAGGAGAACATTAAAAACATACTCAACCCTTTAGAGGAAAAAATAAAAACTTTTGAAAAGAAGGTTGAGGACACCCAAAAGGAAAACATCAGTATGCATTCTGCATTGAAGCAACAACTTTTAGGCCTTAAAGATCTTAACCAACAGATGGCCAAAGAAGCAACCAATCTTACAAAAGCACTTAAGGGCGATAGTAAAACTCAAGGTAATTGGGGAGAATTGGTTTTAGAACGTGTCCTTGAAAAATCCGGTCTGGAAAAAGATCGAGAATACTTTGTACAACAAAATTTTCAAAGACCAGATGGCTCCAGAGTGATGCCTGATGTTGTCTTGCATTTACCGGATTCAAAGAAAATGATAATTGACTCCAAGGTGTCCCTCACGGACTACGAACGATTGGTAAACTGCGAAGAAGAAGAGCGTCCAATCTACCTAAAAGCGCATGTAAATTCAATAAAAAAGCATGTGGACCAGCTTTCGGCTAAAAATTATCAGGATTTATATGATATAGAATCTCCTGATTTTGTTTTAATGTTCATCCCTATTGAGCCAGCATTTGCAGTGGCTATAAATGAAGACAATACACTTTACAATAAAGCCTTCGAGCAAAATATTGTAATCGTAACGCCTTCTACCCTATTAGCTACTTTGCGCACTATTGACACCATGTGGAACAATGAAAAGCAGCAACAAAATGCTATTGAAATTGCCAAGCAGGCTGGAGCCTTATACGATAAGTTTGAAGGTCTTATTTCTGATCTCACTGGAGTGGGTAAAAAAATAGATGCTGCAAAAAGTGACTACTCTGCAGCCATGAATAAATTGGTTGAAGGCAAGGGTAATCTTATATCCAGAATTGAGAAAATAAAGAAAATGGGCGCTAAGGCTAAAAAGGCTTTACCTGAAACGATTGTAAAAAGGGCCTCTGAAGATGACTAATAATTCCTTCTTTGATGTATAAAACGGTAGAAGAATCTAAAATTCAAATTTCGGAACTGATGTTGCCTTCCTATAAAAACTTTGGTGGCAAAATCCATGGTGGCTACATTCTAAATCTCATGGACCAAATTGCTTTTGCCTGTGCCTCTAAACACTCTGGAAGTTATTGTGTAACAGCCTCAGTTGATAAAGTTGATTTTCTGAATCCAATTGAAGTTGGTGAATTGGTTACCATGAAAGCTTCAATAAACTATATAGGAAATTCGTCCATGGTTGTTGGTATCAGAGTAGAATCAGAAAATATCCATTCCGGCCAAAAGAAACATTGCAATTCCTCTTATTTCACCATGGTTGCGGTTAATGACCAAGGCGATACGGTAAAAGTACCTGGCCTTGTGCTAAAATCTAAGATTGAAGCGAAACGCTTTATTAAAGCCATAAAGCGCCGTGAAAGTGATAATAAAAAAACAAAAACCTTAAATGAAGTCTACAAAAACGTTGGTGCTTATTTGGATGACATAAAAAATCATCGTGTAAAAATCAACTTCTAAAAAAGGCCAAATCATAAAATGACCTGGCCTTGCACTTAATTTAAAGGGCTTTCTATTGTTTAATAAAACGTTTGGTTTGGGTAGATTGCCCATCTGTAACTTTTACCAAATAAATACCGCTTCTCCACTGAGACACATCCACAGAAGAACGTAACTGGTTGATTTCATTTTGGTATATTTTTTTTCCAAGGACATCGTAAACAGTGACCACCATATTAGATTGTACCTGTGGAACTTTAAGATTCAATGTATTTCGACCAGGATTTGGAGAAATAACAAATTTTGTATTGCCTTGGCTAAATTCATCCAGGCTTAGAGCAGCGAGCGCTGTAATATTGTCCAAATGCATTTCTGCGTCTATAACCTCACCTCGCCATGCTGGTGTAGGGCTGCTTAAAATTCTCATTTCAGTGACATCTGCTAACGTCGCAGCAATATCAAATCCAGCAACGCCACCATCATTACCATCAGAAACAGAGGTGAAATCAGAAGCTGCAATTGGAATTCCTATTTCTGTCCATGGACCACCTGCTCGAACACTTACTCCATTGGTCGTAGAAAATTTTCCTCCAGGTCCTGTAACCGATATCCTTACTGTGATATCATTTGTTAGAGACCTTACATCCATACTCATAGCAAAAACTCCGGCACTTGTAAAATTACCAGACCATTGATTGCCTATACTTCTAATTATCATTCTAGAGCCAGCGCCTCCTGGACTTCCAGAAGTGATATCCCTTAAATAATTATCATCAGCACCATTTGGTCCTCCAGAGCTAACATTAGTAGCTGCAAAGCCTAACGCTGCTGAGGCAGCAGCTTCTTCCCAATTCTGCTCAGTTCCGTCCTCAAAATCATCTACTTGGTTGAGCACAACCTGCCCATAAGAGAACGTTGTAAAAATAAAAACTAAGTAAAAGAGTAAAGTTTGTTTCATAAACATAACCACATGTTAGTGCAATTTAACAATAAATATGATACTGCCGATTAAAAAATTCGTAAAAGTAGGCGCTTACTTACTTAAGTACATTTTACGCCTTGCATATAAATCGTAAAACTCATCATCTTTTAAACTCTCAATGAATAAGATGCTTTCTCCTGTACTCTTCATTTCGGGTCCTAATTGTTTATTCACATTAGGAAACTTATTAAATGAGAACACAGGTTGTTTAATAGCATAGCCCTTTAAGTGAGGTTTAAAATCAAAATCAGATAATTTTTTGTCGCCGAGCATCACCTTTGTGGCGTAATTAACATAAGGTTCGCCATAAGCTTTAGCAATAAAAGGTACTGTTCTAGAAGCACGCGGATTGGCCTCAATGATATACACCGTATCGTCCTTAATAGCAAACTGAATATTAATTAATCCTACTGTATTTAAAGCTAGCGCAATCTTTTTGGTATGATCTTTTATTTGCTGCATGACAAATTCACCGAGATTGAAAGGTGGCAAGGTGGCATTGCTATCTCCAGAATGAATACCGCATGGCTCTATATGTTCCATTATCCCAATAATATAGACATTTTCGCCATCACAAATGGCATCAGCTTCGGCCTCAATGGCACCGTCTAAATAATGATCCAACAACAATTTATTGCCTGGTATAGATTTTAACAAATCTATCACATGCTCTTCCAAGTCTTTTTTATTGATCACAATTTTCATGCCCTGACCACCAAGAACATATGACGGTCTTACCAATATTGGGAACTTAAGTTCATCAGCAACCTTTAAGGCTTCTTCTGCCGTTTCTGCCGTATCAAATTGCGGATAAGGAATGTTATTTTCTTTAAGTAAGGTTGAGAAACTACCTCTATCCTCAGCTAAATCCAAAGATTCATAGCTCGTCCCCATAATCTTAATGCCATAACGGTCTAACTTTTCGGCTAGTTTTAAGGCTGTTTGCCCTCCAAGTTGCACGATAACCCCTTCTGGCTTTTCATGCTGAATGATGTCGTAAATATGCTCCCAAAAAACAGGTTCAAAGTAGAGCTTATCAGCAATATCAAAGTCTGTAGAAACGGTCTCTGGATTACAGTTAATCATGATGGTCTCGTAACCACATTCCGCAGCGGCTAAGACACCATGTACGCAGCAGTAATCAAATTCAATACCTTGACCAATTCGGTTAGGACCAGAACCTAAAACTATAATTTTCTTTTTATCGGAGACAACGCTCTCGTTGCCAACGGTCACCGTTCCGTCCGGATATTGGACTTCACTTTCAAACGTAGAATAATAATATGGTGTTTGCGCTTCAAATTCGGCAGCACAAGTGTCGACTAATTTATAAACCCTATTGATTTTAAACTCCCGTCTTTTATTGTAAACCTGGCTTTCTAGGCAACCTAACATATGTGCTATTTGCCTATCTCCATAACCTTTTTGTTTCGCTTCCAGTAATAGTTCACGTTCTATATTTTCTATTTTGTAGGTAGAAATTTCCCTTTCTAAATGGAATAGCTCTTCATATTGCTTTAAAAACCACATATCAATTTTGGTGATATCGTGGATGCGGCTTAAAGGTATTCCCATTGCTATAGCATCGTAAATCACAAACACGCGATCCCAGCTCGCATAGGTCAACTTTTGGATAATTTGATCGTAATTTCGATATCCTTTACCATCAGCACCTAAGCCGTTTCGCTTTATTTCTAAGGATTGGGTAGCCTTATGAAGCGCTTCTTGGAACGAGCGGCCAATAGCCATAACTTCTCCAACTGCTTTCATCTGAAGGCCTAAAGTTCTATCGGAACCTTCGAATTTGTCGAAATTCCAACGCGGTATTTTTACGATAACATAGTCTAAGGTTGGTTCAAATAATGCCGATGTGGATTTCGTAATCTGATTACTTAACTCGTCTAGAGTATAGCCCAAGGCCAATTTCGCTGCAATTTTTGCGATAGGATATCCTGTGGCTTTACTGGCCAAGGCTGATGAGCGCGAAACACGAGGGTTTATCTCTATGGCAATGATCTCCTCTTCTTCATCCGGACTAACCGCAAACTGTACGTTACAACCGCCAGCAAAATCACCAATGCTTCGCATCATGTGAATGGCCATATCTCTCATTTTCTGAAAGGTCTTATCGGATAAGGTCATGGCTGGTGCGACAGTTATAGAATCTCCCGTATGAATTCCCATTGGGTCCATGTTTTCAATGGTACAGATAATTACGACGTTATCGTTCTTGTCGCGAAGCAACTCTAACTCGTACTCTTTCCAACCAATGAGCGCCTTATCGATCATCACCTCATGAATAGGAGAAATCTCCAATCCCCTTGTTAGGGATTCATCAAACTCCGTCTCATTATAAACAATTGAAGCCCCTGCGCCACCTAATGTAAATGACGCCCTAATACATAATGGAAAACCGAACTCCTGAGCTATTTCCTTTCCTTTAAGGTATGAGGTGGCCGTAGCCTGCGGTGCCATGCCAACACCTATTTTTGTCATTAAATCCCTAAACTGCTCCCTATCTTCTGTAATATTAATGGCATCTATATCTACACCTATTATCTTCACGCCAAAATCTTCCCAAATCCCTTTTTCATCCGCTTCGATACAAAGGTTAAGTGCTGTTTGGCCTCCCATAGTTGGGAGTACCGCATCAATCTGTGGATGCTCCTTTAAAATTTTTAAAATAGATTTTGTAGTTAATGGCAGAAGATAGACATGATCTGCCATGGTTGGATCCGTCATAATGGTAGCCGGATTGGAATTGATTAAAATGGTCTCAATACCATCCTCACGCAATGAGCGCAAGGCTTGAGAACCTGAATAATCAAACTCACAGGCTTGACCGATGATTATAGGACCAGACCCAATTAGAAGTATGGATTTTAAGTTTTTATCTTTTGGCATGAAGGTGAATTTTTTGCTGCGTAAAAATAGTTATCAATAGGGTACAAAAAAAGGCGTTACACCTAAGTAACACCTTTTAATATTAACAATTGTTAATCATTATTTTTTATGTCTTGCTTCAGTAGATACAGACAATTTCTTTCTTCCTTTAGCTCTTCTTCGTGCTAAAACTTTTCTTCCATTAACAGATGCCATTCTTTCTCTGAAACCGTGCTTGTTTCTTCTTTTGCGCTTCGAAGGCTGAAATGTTCTTTTACTCATTGTCTTATATCTTTATTCTGCTATTCGTATTTAATGTATGGTCCTCTTTAAAACCGCGTGCAAATATACAACAAGTTTTTACTTTAGCAAGAGGTCAAATAAAATATTTTTAATAGTTTTTCATACCTTTGCCCACTCTTAAAACACAGGATATGTTCAATAAAAATATAAAATTAATTATCGCTGCATTAATCATTGGTTATGCCATTTATCAATTTGTAGAAGGCTATATAGGCAATGGTATTATGTACATTTTATTATCAACCATATTCATTTTTCTTTATTTTAAAAATGAAATGATCTTATTGGCATTTTTGAGATTGCGCAAGCAAGATTTCGAAGGCGCTAAGAAATGGTTGGATAAAATTAAGAACCCGAAAGCAGCGTTGGTTAAAAAACAACAAGGTTACCTTAACTACCTCAACGGCATCATGGTATCACAGACTAATATGAATGAAGCCGAAAAATACTTCAAAAACGCCATTAAGTTGGGTTTATCCATGAATCATGATCTTGCCATGGCCAAATTAAATCTAGCAGGGATTGCTTTTACGAAAAGACGGAAGCAAGAGGCTAAAAAGTTGCTTGCTGAAGCAGAAAAGCTAGATAAACGCGATATGCTAGCCGATCAAATTAAAATGATGAAACAACAGATGAAAAAGGCGTCCATTCCTAGGCAACAGTATGGGCAACCCACTTCGGCAAGGCAGAATAGAAGAAGTAGACGCTAACTCGCTCTACAATAGTGGTGCTAATAATTTTGATGTAGACTCTACAAAACGCGCCGTAATTGGCCGTTTTTCCCACTGATCGAGGTGTACCTGTTCAGAATCCTCTAAATCCAAAAGAAACTGTTCCTTTAGAACGCTGCTGGTTTCTTTGTCATAGATGAAGGCATTCACTTCGAAATTGATATCAAAGCTTCGGTAATCCATATTGGCTGTGCCGATGGAGCAAATTTCATCATCCAGAACCATGGTTTTTGCATGTATAAAGCCCTTTTTATAGCGAAAAACCTTGACACCAGCCTCTAGAATATGTTGTAAGTACGATGATGTCGCAGAACCCGAAATCCAAGAATCGGATTTTTCTGGTATTAGAAGTTGAACATCAACACCACTGCGTGTTGCAATTTGTAACGCAGCTAGAATTTCGTCATTAGGAATAAAATAGGGCGTTGTAATATACACGTAATGCCGTGCTGTCATTATAGCAGTGAAAATCGCTTCCATGATATCTGGCCAATCTGTATCTGGTCCGCTAGATACAATCTGTACACCTGCCCTATTTTGAACTTGCGTATTGGGAAAATAACGGTCTGATAGTTTTACTGGTGCCTCTTGCACAAAATCCCAAGTTGTAAAGAACAAAATCTGCAACGGTTTAACCGCTTCGCCTTCGATTCTTAGATGCGTATCGCGCCAGTACCTCCCATTATCAGGATTAATGTAATGATCAGCAATATTAACGCCACCAACATAACCTACCTTACCATCAACAACCAAGATTTTTCTATGATCGCGATAATTCATTTTTCCGGTTAGACCAGAAAATAAAACAGGCATAAATGGATAATGCAACACACCTGCTCCGCTTAGACGTTTTTTATTGCTTCGAGAAATATCGCTCCCTACGTCGTCATAAACAAGTCTTACCTCAATGCCTTCTTTAGCCTTTTTGCACAGCAAATCAATAACCTTATTACCAATAGTATCATCCTCTAAGATGTAATATTCCATATGTATGTGATGCTGAGCAGCTTCTATATCCTTTAAAAAATATTCAAACTTTTCTTCGCCATTGACAAGGACCTTAAGCTCATTGTACGTGGTAAGTTTGGATTTTTCGGTATTATGGATGAGCTTATAAAGTTTTGTTTTTTCTTGAAGAATTTCTTCAACGGCATCTTCTTCCTTCTCTTCGAGACTAAGCTCGTTCAATATTTTTTTCACTACCTGTTGGTCCAAAACATTTTTTCGGTTAAATATTTTGGACTTACGATAATCTTGGCCGAACAACACATAGACGACCAAGCCTAAGAAGGGCAGTAGAAGCAACACCAAGATGTAACTCATGGTTTTGCTGGGACTCAACTGTTTAAATAGAATGATAAAAATTAGAACTATAGCCAAAATATAGTTCGCAGCTACTAGGAAGGTGCCTATGTGATCCCTAATAAAGTCCAAATTCTAGGGCGCTACAGAATAATATCCCTTTTCGGGTATCTCAATAAAATATTCCTTTCTGCTTTTATTGTTAAGGTGCTTTTCCCTTAACCAAGGATTGTGCAGTTTTAAAATCTTATAGTTGATGCCAAAGGTACTGGCGAACTGCGTAAAATCAGTAACTGCAGTATCTACTTTAACACTGTAAGTAGGAACGGCATGATACAAATCGTTAGTGTTGAAATTAAATCCATATCGTGATGGATGTGACAAGATTTCCTTTAAAGCTACAATTCTAAAAATATAGCGACCGGTTTCTTCACCAAGTAACAAATCGTAATAATCCGTTACATTCTGATCTTCCAATCGTCGAGCGATACCTGCCATTCCCGCATTATACGAGGCGGCTGCAAGGGTCCATGTCCCGAAACGCTCCTTTGCCTCTTTAAGATATTTACACGCCACCTCAGTAGCCTTTTCCAAATTATAACGCTCATCTACATTAGAGTTAATTTCCAGACCATTTTCTTGACCTGTAGCGCTCATAATTTGCCATATTCCCCTGGCACCTGCCGGAGACACGGCATTGGTTAAACCGCTCTCAATTACAGCGAGGTATTTAAAATCATCTGGAATCCCATTCTTTTTCAAAATAGGTTCAATTATGGGAAAGTATTTTTTAGCGCGCTTAAACATGAGCAAACCGTTGGATTGCCAATAGGTATTTACCAATAATTCACGATCCATGCGCTCATAAATATCCGGATTGCCAATAGGCAACTCTTCACCGGCAAAATTTAGGCCCATGGGCATCTCCAAGGCGTAAACATTGTAATCGTTTATATAGGGCTTTTCTTTTCCAATGGTCTCATCAGATGGTGCTTTTTGCATCGAAAAAATCAATAATCCGAATATAGAGACCAGCCCAATCGCAGCCAGTAAATTTTTAAGTAAATGCATGGTATTCAATTTTTTTTAAAAGTAAGTAAACTATTTTTTCTTTCAAATTTAAGACTCAATTAACTTAGGTAAGTTCTCATTGAACCATTTATATTTATTTAGAATCATAATATGCGTACCTCCCTTTACAACGATACAGTCTCCCTGACAAGAATGCGGAAAGACCAAATCATTATCACCATGGATATAGATGGCCTTTGGGTTGGGTTTATCTTGTTTCCAGCATACGATTTGTTCTATAGACCAATCTAGGTAAGTCTTGTCTGTAACGGACAAATATTTCTTGTACAGATCCACCCGTTTTTTAATCGTCTCTCCAAAAGCGTACTTGGCCAACAAATCTATATTACTGAGCCATTGGGTTGGTAAAACCTTATAAGCCTTGGTATATTTTAAAATCTTTAACCGTTTGGGCAATTCGTGATAGCTTTTTACACTTGATACCACAAACAGTTTTTTTAGATTTAAAAATTTAGACATCTCCTGCACCAACATTCCACCAAAAGAGACGCCTAGGAGTACAGCATTCTCATGCTCTATAAATTTGCACATGCGTTGCGCATAGGAGTCAAAAGTTTCCTCTCTTTTTGGAATTTGCCATTCCAGAAAATGCAGACAATAGCGTTGAGGTGGTAATTCTATATACTCAAAAATCTTTGGGCTCGCCGCCAAACCAGGCATAAGGTAAATGTGTGTAATTGATTGACTCATATTTTCCAAATAATGGATGGTTGTGCTCTAACCGTATATTTTAGAAAGCTAACACTGAGCTAAGGTATAGTGTTTTAACACTTGAAAACTAGTGTTTTGCTTATTTTTTTGTACTTTTGCGTAGCAAAACTATATAATTATATAGTATCTACACGCCAACCGCAAACTTAAATACAGTAATTATGACAGAAACTGCCGAACTAATTGACAATGATTTTTTACGTCAATTTGAATTAAAGGTTGAAGATGACATGGCCGTTATCGAGTATTCCCTCCAAGAACGAAAAATTTTCCTAACCAAAATGATTATTCCAGATGCCATAAATTCTGAAGAATTTGAAAAAGATTTTCTGGCTATGGTCTTTGATAACATTAAAGAAAGAAATATAAGCGTAGTTCCTACGAGCCCTCAAATTGCTAAGTTTGTTAGACGAAACAGAAAATATAAAAGAATGCTTCCTGTAGGTATTCGAATCTAATTTTTATACAAAAGAAAATAGACCCAAAACAATTTAGTTTTGGGTTTTTTGTTTTAAGCTACCGCTACCTCCACAAATTCAAAACGTACTAAACCGTCATCGTCTATTTGGGTTAGCTCTACTTTGTGCAAGGTATTAACCAATGAAGGGTTCCATGGAGTTTTTACCTTGACGTAATTTTCGGTAAAACCATGAATATAGCCTTCTTTATTTTCACCTTCAAAAAGGACCGTTCGTTCTTTTCCTAACTGGCTTTCGTAAAATGCTCGTCTCTTTTTGGCAGAGAGTCCCCTTAACATTTTACTCCTTTTTGCTCTTACCTTTTTAGGTATGGCTCCATCCATTGTTGCCGCTTCTGTGTTATCGCGTTCTGAATAAGTAAACACATGTAGGTATGATATATCTAATCCGTTCAGAAAATTATAGGTTTCTAAAAAGTGTTCCTCGGTCTCGCCAGGAAATCCAACAATGACGTCAACTCCAATACAGGCATGCGGCATAACCTCTTTTATCCTAGCAACTCTATCGGCGTATAGCTCGCGCAAATAGCGACGCTTCATTTTTTTCAGTATGGCATTGCTTCCGCTTTGCAAGGGTATGTGAAAATGAGGTACAAAGGCTCTTGAGCTAGATACCAAGTCTATGGTCTCATTTTTTAATAAGTTGGGTTCTATAGACGAAATTCTAAGTCGCTCAATACCTTCTACCTTATCCAAATTTGTCACAAGATCTAGGAAGGTGTGCTCGTGCTTTTTATTACCAAACTCTCCTTTGCCGTAATCACCAATATTTACACCGGTAAGTACAATTTCCTTTATACCTTGATCAGAAATTTCACGAGCATTGTTAAGCACATTTTCCATAGTATCACTGCGGGAAATACCTCTAGCCAATGGAATGGTGCAATAGGTACACTTGTAATCACAGCCATCTTGAACCTTCAAAAAAGCTCTAGTGCGATCACCAATTGAATAACTGCCTACATAAAAATCAGCTTCTTCAATTTCACAAGAATGAATTTGTCCGCCCTGCTTATTCCGCTCGGGATTATTGAGCAATTCATTGATGTAATAATTTACATTGAATTTCTCTTTGGCTCCAAGAACTAAATCCACACCATTCACGTCTGCTAATTCTTCCGGCTTTAGTTGGGCATAACAACCAATGGCCGCCACAAAAGCCTCTGGATTAAATTTTTGAGCTTGCTTAACTATGGTCTTAAAGCGTTTATCAGCGTTTTCGGTAACAGAACAGGTGTTTATAACGTAGATATCTGCCTTTTCTTTAAAATCTACACGGTTGTAGCCTTCATCCTCAAACTTCCTTGCAATAGTGGAAGTTTCAGAGAAGTTAAGTTTGCAACCTAAGGTATAAAATGCAACTTTTTTTGTTGACTTCATTCTTGTATTTTTACCAAGGTGGCAAAGTTACAATATATTGCTTATATGCTAAAACGTAGAAGGTTCTTAATCAATGTCTTTATAGGTATCGGATTCTTGCTATTTAGTTTTTCATGCAGTTCTAATTCCAAAAACAAAAGAAATCATCTTGTTTTTAAATACAACGAACACAAAAACATCGGTTCTTTAGATCCTGCCTTTGCCAAAGATCTTTCAGATATATGGGCCACTCATCAGTTGTTCAACGGACTGGTACAAATGGATGAGAAGCTAAACATAAAACCTTGTATTGCTAAAAATTGGTCCATAACTGATAGTGCTAAGACCTACACTTTTCATCTACGCAATGATGTAACCTTTCATAAGCACGAGGCGTTTGGTGCCGATTCTACAAGATTTGTGAAAGCTAGTGACTTTGTTTATAGCTTTAATCGGTTGGCTGATCCGTTATTGGCATCACCAGGAAGTTGGGTCTTAAACAAGGTAAAAGGATTTTCCGCGCTTAATGACTCGACATTCCAGATTCAATTAAAACAGCCATTCCCCGGGTTTCTGGGATTATTAACCATGAAGTACTGCTCTGTGGTGCCAAGAGAAATTGTAGAGCTCCGCGGCAGTGACTTTAGATCATATCCTATTGGTACTGGGCCATTTCAATTTAAACGTTGGGAAGAAAATATTAAGCTGGTCTTTAGAAAAAACCCGAATTATTTTGAAGTGGACAGCCTTGGCATCCAATTGCCCTATTTAGAAGCTGTAGCCATAACATTTTTGCCAGATAAACAAAGTGAATTTCTGCAATTTGCCCAAGGAAATATCGATTTTGTCTCAGGATTGGATACGTCCTACAAAGACGAAATACTTACCGCTCAGGGCAATTTACAACCTCAGTATAAGGATAAGGTCAATATGATTAGAGGGCCATACTTAAATACGGAGTATTTAGCCTTCTTAATGGATTCCAAATTAGACGCAATACAGTCCCTGAAACTGAGAAAAGCAGTAAATATGGGTTTTGATAGAACAAAGATGATTATCTACTTGCGCAATGGTGTTGGTTTCCCTGCCAATGGTGGTTTTATTCCCAAGGGTTTACCTGGTTTTAACGCTACAGCGGGATATACCTATGATCCAGAACGAGCAATAGCCCTAATCAACGCTTTTAAAACCGAAACTGGTATTGAAACTCCTGAAGTGACCCTCACCACAACAAGCAATTACATTGACTTGTGCGAATTTATTCAAAGGGAACTTCAAAAAATTGGTCTAAACGTGACTATTGATGTTGTACCGCCTTCTACTCTAAAGGATGCGAAAGCTACTGGTCAACTGGATTTTTTCAGAGCTAGTTGGATAGCGGATTATCCTGATGCCGAAAACTATCTTTCCCTATTTTACAGTAAAAACTTTGCTCCTAACGGCCCTAATTACAGCCATTACAACAATCCTGAATTTGATGAACTTTATGAGGCTTCTTTTATTGAAACCGAGACCAAAAAACGACAGGCATTATACAGCAAAATGGATTCTTTGGTACTATCCGCTGCTCCTGTAGTTCCACTATTTTATGATGAAGTGATCAGGTTTACACAAAAAGATATAGAAGGTTTGGGTATAAATCCAACAAATTTGCTTGAATTAAAGCAGGTAAGAAAGTCTAAAAATTAAAAAAATAATATAGGTCGTCTCCGCCTTCGCCTTTATAGCGCCTCGATGACAAATACCCTGTGGTTAAATCATCATTCAAGAAAAAGGAAAAGTCATCACCATAACTATTTATAGGTTCATCTAGGGAAACAGGTTCTTGATTATCTGCGGAAGAATTCAAATCAAAACTATAAATGTCCAAACCTCCTTTACCTCCTCGTCTATCGGAAGAGAAATATAGGGTATTATCCGCACTTACAAACGGAAAGATTTCAGTTCTAGACGAATTAATGGCATTATCGAGCCGAACGACATCACCGTAACTTGTATGTCCGGCAGACACTGAAACCTTATATAAGTCAGATTTACCTTTTGTACCTTTAATATCAGCTATAAAATACAGCGTTTTTCCATCTGGACTTAAGGCAGGATGGGCAAAATTATGATCAGGATCGCAAAATGGAAGCGTGGTGAAATTGGTCCAGCCTTTGCCTTCCACGAATTCTGCGCGCTGAATCAACAGATTATACGTTGTCATTCCCTTTAGCTTATTGATTCCCTTACCTCTGTGGTTTGAGGTAAAGTACATGAACTTACCATCTTTGGAAAAGGTCGCTGCAGACATGTTAAATGATCCGACCTGTGTCTTTTCAATTGGTTTAACCTCTAACAATTGGCCATCGTCGATCGGTCTAGCAGTATACATGGTATAGACAAAACCAGAATACTTATCCTTGATGGCTCTTCCACGTTTCGTAGTGAGATTATGACTAAAATAAACGATATCTCCAACACGCCTCGCCGCAAAATGATCCAATTCGGAATTTAGGTCCAATTTTACGACTTCAACATCTTTTTGCTGCGAAAAACAAAAAGACATGAAGCACACAAATAATAGGTTTAATCTGATCATTTTCATTCGTCTCTTCTGTAGGATTTAGTAAGTTCAAACACATGCTCCAAAATTGCCTTATCTACAGCTGTAAAAGCTTCATTACGTCTTGCCATAACCACCTCGGCAACCTCAAAAGCTTTATTTGTCTTATAGGTTACAAAGCCTTTACTGCCGCCCCAGGAAAAACTTGGCACAAAATTTCTAGGAAACCCACTACCAAAAATGTTAGCACTAACACCAACAACGGTCCCAGTATTAAACATGGTGTTAATTCCACATTTACTGTGATCGCCCATCATGAGTCCACAGAATTGCAATCCTGTTTTGGCAAAACCTCCGGTTTGGTAGTCCCATAATCGTACCTCGGCATAATTATTCTTAAGATTACTATTATTGGTATCTGCACCTAGATTACACCATTCACCGAGAACAGAATTTCCAAGGAAACCGTCATGCCCTTTATTGGAATAGCCAAACAGTACGGAGTTATTCACTTCCCCTCCTACCTTGCAATAAGGGCCAACAGTGGTTGGTCCATAAATTTTTGAACCTAATTTAATGGTAGCATGGTCACACAAGGCAAAAGGTCCTCGAATAAGAGAGCCTTCCATGATTTCAGAATCCTTTCCAATATAAATTGGACCGTTACTTGCATTAAGGGTTACAAAATTCAATTTGGCTCCTTTTTCTATAAATATATGCTCTGGGTTTATAACATTGACATTAGATGGTATTGGTTCTGATTGCCTTCCTTCCGTCAACAATTTGTAATCATCGACTATAGCTTCACCATTTTTTGAAAAGATATCCCAAGTATGCTCTATTTTTAAAATTTCACCTTCAAATTCAATGGCCTCAAAATTGGAAAAATCGGATACTTCTTCACCTTCCTTGACAAAAAATGCGATAACATCTTCATCTTTAAAAACCGCCTGATTGGCCTTTAAATCCTTAATTATTTGAACTACTTCTGGATTAGGAAGAAAAGATGCATTTATCATAACGTTTTCTTCCATTTCTACCATAGGAAACTTTTCAGAAAGATAATCTTCCGTTACCGTGGTTGTGGTATATTCTAGATAAGACTCCCATTTTTGACGGATAGTTAAAATACCTACTCTTATGTCTGCGACAGGCCGCGTAAATGTAAACGGCAATAGATTATGACGGTATGGTCCGTCAAATAAAATATAGTTCATAAGGCTAAAACTAAATACGGTTACTCAAAAGTAGGTGAATTGCCTAAAACAAAAAAGCCTTTCAGTTGAGTGAAAGGCTTTTTCGATAATCAGATACAATCGATTATTATTTTTTGAACTTAGCGTATTTGTTTTTAAACTTATCTATACGTCCTGCTGTATCTACCAATTTAGATTTACCAGTGTAATAAGGATGTGATGTTCTAGAAATCTCCAATTTAACTAATGGATATTCAACACCATCTACGTCTATAGTTTCATTAGTTTGTGCAGTAGATTTTGCTAAAAACACGTCATCATTAGACATATCCTTGAACGCTACTACTCTAAAATTTTCTGGATGTATTCCTGCTTTCATCACTAAAGGCTTTAAATATATTCGATTTTTTCGAGGTGCAAATTTAAATATTTTTTGTTAATCGACAATTATTTATCGTGAATTTATTTGCTATTAGTTCTGTAACAAATGCGTATCTTTAGTTACTAACTAAACAGTAAACTAAAATCAACTACAAAAATGGAAAAATCTTTACGCTCCTCGGCTGTGCAATACGGGCTATACATAGGCCTTATTCTATCGACTTTTACAATTGTTTCTTATGCCATTAATTTAGAGCTACTCACTAAATGGTGGTTAGGAATAATTTTATTCCTGATTATTGTTATCATGGGAATTGTTTCAACAGCAAAAGCTAAAAGTCTTTTAGGCGGATTCATTTCTTTCAAGCAGGCTTTTTCAGCTTGGTTCATCACCATTGTTGTGGGAATAGGCATAAGCACTGCCGTAAATATACTCTTGTTCAATGTTATAGATCCAGAAGCTGCTGAAATGATTAAACAAGCTACCATTGAGGCCACTGTGTCTATGATGGAAAATTTTGGCACGCCACAGGAAGCCATTGACCAAGCTATTGCCGAAATTGAAAACACCAACCAGTTTGCCATAGGAAACCTTTTGCAATCTTTGGCCTTTCAATTTATATTTTATGCTGTAATCGGTCTAATAGTAGCCTTGGTGATGAAAAAATCCGACCCAGACGCAGCTTAAAATTTATTGGTTATTTTTGAGGTCGAATAGTTTTTGACATCAAAGCATGGACATATCAGTAGTAATACCACTACTTAATGAGGAGGAATCCTTAAAGGAACTTTACGATTGGATTGCATCTGTGATGCAGTCCAATTCGTTTTCGTATGAAGTACTTTTCATCGACGATGGCAGTACCGACAATTCTTGGAACACTATTGAGGAACTGTGTCAAAAACATAAAGAGGTTAAAGGCATTCGGTTTTTAAAGAACTTTGGCAAATCCCAAGCCCTTCACGCTGGTTTTGAACAAGCCTCTGGAGACGTGGTCATAACCATGGATGCAGACCTTCAGGACAACCCAGAGGAAATTCCCGAACTGTTCAATATGATAACACATGAGAATTTCGACTTGGTCTCTGGATGGAAGAAGAAACGCTTTGATTCCCTAATTACTAAAAACCTACCTTCAAAATTATTTAATTGGGCCGCACGGCGTACTTCTGGAGTAAAACTTCATGATTTTAATTGCGGATTAAAGGCCTACAAGCAGTCTTTAGTCAAACAAATAGAAGTTTATGGCGAAATGCACCGTTACATCCCAGTATTGGCCAAAAATGCAGGTTATAATAATATAGGTGAAAAAATTGTGAAACACCAGGCACGCAAATACGGAAAAACAAAATTTGGTATGAGCCGATTTATCAATGGGTTTCTAGATTTAATAACGATATGGTTTATATCACGATTTGGCCGCAGACCAATGCACTTGTTTGGAGCCCTTGGCGTATTGATGTTTATAATAGGTTTCGGATTTGCGCTTTATTTAGGAATAGACAAGCTATTTATTAATCCTGCCGGACGCTTAATAACGCAGCGACCGCAATTTTACATAGCCCTTTCTACTATGATTATTGGATCACAATTTTTTATTGCTGGATTTTTAGGAGAACTCATTTTGCGATCAAAAAAACAACAAAAACGCTACCATATTAAAGAATCCATAAATTTATCTTGATGTTTACGAGATATTAATCTTAAGCTAAAGGTCAGTAGTCTTATTTGATTAATTTTACACTACAATTTTATGAGCATGATTTATATAAAGCCAGAAATCTTAGAACGTGTTAACGCTTGGTTAACGCCAACGTTCGATGAAAAAACACAAAACGATATTAAACATCTTATCGCCTCTAATCCCAAAGAACTTGAGGAAAGCTTTTATAAGGATTTAGAGTTTGGCACAGGTGGAATGCGAGGTATAATGGGCATTGGCACTAACAGGATTAATAAATATACCTTGGGCAAGAATACTCAGGGCTTAAGTAATTATTTAAAAAAATCCTTTCCAGATGCCAACTTAAAAGTAGCGATTGCCTATGATTGCAGACATAACAGTAAAGCCTTCGGCAAGGTTGTCGCTGATGTTTTCTCGGCCAATGGAATAAAAGTATATTTATTTGAAGACTTACGACCTACACCAGAGCTTTCGTTCACATTAAAGCACCTTAACTGCCATTGCGGAATCGTTCTAACAGCTTCACACAACCCGCCAGAATATAACGGCTATAAAGTATATTGGCAGGACGGCGGACAGTTGGTACCACCACAAGACAAAGAAATAATAGAAGAAATCAATGCTTTGGATTATGCTGAAATTTCGTTTGAGTCTAATAACAATTTAATAGAATACATTGGTAAGGATATAGATGACATTTTTATTGAAGCCTCCATTAAAAACGGAAGTGCAAACACGCCAGAAACGGCTAAACAGAATTTAAACATCGTGTTTACCTCCTTACACGGAACCTCAATAATGGCTGTACCGGAAACCTTAAAACGTGCAGGATACACCAACGTACAGATTGTTGAAGAACAACGTGAACCCAATGGTGATTTCCCGACTGTGGTATCGCCAAATCCGGAGGAGCCAGAGGCTCTTAAAATGGCCATAGCCCTTGCTGAGAAAACCCAAGGCGACATTGTAATTGGCACCGATCCCGATTGCGACCGTCTCGGTGTCGTGGTTAGAAACTTGGATAATGAATTGGTCATTCTCAACGGTAATCAAACTATGATTTTAATGACCGACTTTTTATTGAAGCAATGGCAAAAGACCGGAAAAATCAAAGGAAAGGAATTTGTAGGGTCTACCATTGTTTCTACGCCTATGATGTCTGTTCTTGCTGAGTCCTATGGTGTAGAATGTAAAATTGGATTAACCGGATTTAAGTGGATTGCCAAAATGATAAAGGACTTTCCCGAACTCGATTTCATCGGTGGTGGTGAAGAGAGTTTTGGTTTTATGGTAGGAGATTTTGTTAGGGATAAGGATGCTGTAACTTCTACTCTACTGGCCTGTGAAATTGCGGCTCAAGCCAAAGCAAAAGGAAAAACCATGTATGAAGAGTTAATCGACCTCTACATTAAACACGGATTCTACAAAGAGCGACTCGTCTCACTTACAAAAAAAGGTATTGAAGGCGCCCTTGCCATTCAAAAGATGATGGTTGAAGCACGCGAAAATCCATTAACTGTAGTAAACGGCTCTAAAGTGTTGAGAATAGAGGATTATTTATCGTCAATAGCAAAAAATATAGTCACTGGAGAAGAAGAGTCTATTACAATTCCCAAATCCAATGTATTGATTTATTACACAGAAGACGGTAGCAAGATTGCCTTGAGACCAAGTGGTACCGAACCAAAAATTAAGTTTTACGTCAGTGTAAACAGTAAACTGGACAATGTGTCCGAATTCAAAAAAACGGAGCAATTATTGGAAGACCGCATAGATGCTATCCTAGAGGATATGAATTTATAAGGCATGAATTATTTTAAACAAATTATTGGCTTTGCCAAACCTTACAAAAGCTATGCGATTTTAAATATTATCAGCAATATCTTTTATGCGCTGTTCGGTACGCTGGCGATGGTGTCGCTTTTTCCAATGCTTAATGTTTTATTTGACAAAACAAAGCAAATAAACACCAAACCAACTTGGGAAGGTATCGCTAACGTGAAAGACTACTTAGAGAATTACCTCAACTATTTTGTAACCCAAAAAGCTAATGAAGGGCACGATGACGTCCTTATTTTCATGGTTGTACTCGTAGTAAGCATGTTTTTACTTAAAAACCTGTTCAGTTATCTAGCCATGTATTTTATTACGTTTTTAAGAAATGGTGTTCTCAAGGATATTCGGAATGCGCTTTATGAAAAAGTTGTTGACTTACCGATAGCTTATTTTTCTGAAAAACGAAAAGGAGACACCATTGCAAGAATCACCACAGATGTTCAGGAAATTCAAGTCTCCTTCCTATCTATTTTAGAACTCATAGTAAGGGAGCCCTTGATGATTATCTTTACCATAGTCACTATGTTCCTTATCAGTGCCAAGCTTACTATTTTCGTGTTTATATTCATTCCTGTATCTGGTTTTATCATTTCAAGAATAGGAAAAAGTTTAAAAAAGCGTTCCGATCGCGTTCAAAGTGAACAAGGCCAACTACTGTCCATTATCGAAGAAAGCTTAGGCGGACTTAAGGTTATTAAAGGTTTTAATGCTCAAAAAATCTTTGGTAATAAGTTTAAGGATTCTACCAGCCGCTTCAATAAATTCTCCAATAACCTAATCCATCGTCAGAATTTGGCATCGCCTACAAGCGAATTTTTAGGAATTTTGGTTATTTCCGTTTTACTGTGGTATGGAGGTCGAATGGTTTTAAATGATGGCGATTTAGAAGCTGGTCTTTTCATTGTTTATATGGGATTAGCCTACAACATTTTAACGCCTGCGAAAGCGATAAGCAAAGCCAGTTATAGCGTTAAAAAGGGAAATGCAGCCGCTGAGCGCGTCTTACAAATTTTGAATACGGTATCACCTTTAACTGATGCACCAGATGCCAAAGCCAAAATCAACTTCACAACAGAAATCCATATCGATAATATTTCCTTTAAATACGAAGATGACCTTGTACTAAAAAACTTCTCCTTAAAAGTGCCCAAAGGAAAAAGTGTGGCTTTGGTCGGCCAATCTGGAAGCGGAAAAAGCACCATTGCCAATTTGGTAACACGTTTTTACGACGTTAACGAAGGCAGCATTTCTATTGATGGGGAAAATATAAAAGGGCTAACCAAACACTCCTTAAGAAACTTAATGGGAATTGTAACACAAGATTCCATCTTGTTTAATGACACCATTAAGAATAATGTGCTTTTGGGTAAAGAAGATGCAACTGACGAAGAAATCATTGAGGCCTTAAAAATTGCTAATGCTTGGGAGTTTGTAAAAGAGTTACCTCAAGGCATCAATACCAATATTGGCGACTCTGGTAATAAACTTTCAGGCGGACAGAAACAGCGATTAAGTATTGCCAGAGCAGTTTTAAAAAATCCTCCAATTATGATTTTGGACGAAGCCACCTCTGCCCTGGATACCGAAAGCGAACGCTTGGTGCAAGATGCTCTCGAAAATATGATGAGAAACAGAACGTCTATTGTTATTGCCCACCGATTATCTACGATACAAAATGCAGATCTTATTGTTGTGATGCAAAAGGGTGAAATTGTTGAGCAAGGTACCCATACAGATTTGTTAGCTAAAAACGGTGCCTATAAGAGGCTCGTAGACATGCAGAGCTTCGATTAACGGATGCGTTGTATTTCAAAATAAGTTTTACCTGTAAAACTATCAATTTCTACCCCATTGGTTCCATTGGTACCATCATTAATTTGAAAGTTCACGACATAAATTTCTACGAAATCACCAGCGTTTAAGTTTACCATACAATTGATAGATCGTGCTACATCTCCATTTGAATGGTGATTATAAGTAGATTCTTGATAGATGGAACCATTAATATAAACAGCTATCCCATACAATTGATCATTATCCTGAAAACTTGTATGAAAACCAGCGTTTATCTTATAAAAGCCGGCATTTGCCGCTACAAATCTATTTTGTGCAATGTCAAACTCGGTATTTGTATCGAATGCTACATTATTAAAAACTACTTTCTGCCAACCTCCAGTACCAAGTACTTGATTAGCACTCAAATTAGCACGAACTAATGAAAAATTAGCAGAATCTTTATCCACCCAATCCACATTACCTGCACCATCGGTTTGCATAATTTGGCCAGCCGTGCCATCTGAATCTGGTAATATATAATTATCAACTCCATTAGTACCTATAGAAACATCACCCAAAAAGTATCCAGCATAACTACCTGATTTTAAAACATTTGAATAAACTCCGTAATGTGTACCGCCACTTGTCTGACTTATTTCGTTCCAACTTCCATATTTATCGCCATTTCCAGATCCAACTAATAAATTAAATGTTCCATAATGGTTTCCATTACCGCCTGATGTTATATTATTATACACTCCATACCCTTGGGCATCGGAATTATGAGCAAGAGTATTCCAAATGCCGTATTTTTCCGATGGTGATGTACCTCTTAACCAATTCCATATACCTCGTTCTGAATTACCGGCAGAACTATAATTTAATTCGTTTCTTATTCCGATACGTAAATTTCCTACTTGATCGCCATTCATAATATTACTCACACCATAGTGATTTCCTGTACCCTGTGTAATCAAATTGGAAACACCTATCTTATCAGATGTGTAATTTCCTACAAGACGATTTCGTACACCAAAAACAACCCTACCCCCACCGGCATCCATATCATTATAAAGTCCAGTTATACTATTTGCAACACCTGGATTTTGTGTTCCATTAATGAAATTATTTTGTGCAATGCGCTCCCCATCAATATTTCCAAATAAATTAATATCAATAACTCTAAGGGCTGTATTTTCGGTTATATCCAATTTGTAATCCGCAGTGGTCTGACCAATACCAATATTCCCTTGGGTATACATATCATCAGTAATATCGTTTGGTGCTGTCGTTGTCCCCTCCTCAAAAAAATCGGCATCATCAACCTGTGCTTGTTGTATGGCTACCCATTGTGCGCCATTAAAAAAGTAGAAGCCTACACCGTTGCCACCAGTAACTGCTGCATTTGTATTCCAAACCAATAAGCCTGTTGCAGGCGCATTAACAGGTGCTGTCGCATCAGCAACATCCGTTAGACTAACACGAGGAACCAAAACCCCTTGGTTAGTGGCCGTAATGTCTAATACTGCCGAAGGGTCTGGAGTTGTAGTACCAACACCAACCTGGGGATAAATACAGACCGTAAAAAACAGTGAAAATAGTAAAGCTGAAATTTTCATTGTATACAATTTTTAAATAAGGCTAGGGTAAGATACTGTTTTTATAAATATTCTAAAAAAAAATATCGCGATGATTTTAAATACATCAGTCTACTAGAAGATTGAAGCGCATTAAAAAAGGGTGCACATTTGTACACCCTTCTCATAAATGTTACCAGATTTGGGGACACTGGTAACGGTTAATAGGTTAAGCAGTTCAAACATATAACAAAAAAACATACCAAGCAAGAAAAAATTGCATTTTATCGATATTTTTTTACATTTTATCGATATTTTAAAACTTAAAGTGCTGGTTTTATGGTATTTATATTATTTGAAAAAATATGTGTTTTTTGGATTAAACCTTATCTTTAAATCACGGTCTAAATCAAAAATGATTAGCATTTGAATAAGGAAGCTGAATTTATAGCGCAATTGCAAAACCCGGCCACAAAAGAAAGTGCCTTTAGGGAATTAGTGCACCTCTATAAAGAGCGATTATATTGGCACATACGAAAAATTGTCATTAGACATGAAGATGCTGATGACGTCCTTCAAAATACCTTTATCAAAGTATATCGCAGTATAGAAAAGTTTAAAGGTGAAAGCAAATTGTATTCTTGGCTTTACCGCATTGCCACCAACGAAGCCATTACACACATTAACAAACAAGCCAAACGTCTACAGATAAACAATGAAGAGCATAAAGCGAACCTTATAAATAACTTGCAAGCCGATGTTTACTTTGATGGTGAAGAGATTCAAATTAAATTGCAACAAGCCATCGCAGCACTGCCAGAGAAACAACAATTGGTATTCAACATGAAATACTTTGATGACATAAAGTACAAGGATATGGCCAACATCCTAGATACTAGCGAAGGTGCGCTTAAAGCCTCTTATCATATCGCAGTAAAGAAAATTGAAAGTTATTTACTGGAGCATTAAACCAAAACCAACATTTTAAGTCTAAGAACTAGATACATTACGAATGATGAAACCAAACAAACTAAAAGATATAAAAACAACCGGTTTTAAGGTCCCAAAGGATTACTTTGAAGATTTTGACCAGGGCATGCTCAATAAGCTCAATGAAACTAAAGTACTGGATGAGGCCAAAATAACAGGCTTCAGCGTTCCTAATGATTATTTTGAAAGCGTTGAAAAGCAAATTATTGAAAATGTAGAAAAGGACAAAGCCCCTGTAATTAAATTAGCATGGCGCAGAAAACTATATTATGTCGCTGGAGTTGCCGCTGCATTGGTTATTGCACTATCCGTTTTTTTAAATAAAAATACAGCGTCAAGTATTTCACCAGAAATGGTTGAGACTTACTTTCAAGATTGTGGATTAAATAGTTATGAACTTGCAGAACTGTTAAACGAAGCTGATTTCCTCGACGACAATTTTAATGTCGTAGAACCAGATTATAATGAAGATAATTTAGAATCCTATTTGTTAGAACATGTAGATTTAGAAACCATAATTGAATAAAAATAATACCATGAAAAAATTAATCCTTATAACACTCTCACTTTTCTGCATGGCAGCAAGTTTTGCCCAAAATGGTGAAAGGATGAGAGAACGCGTTAAAGCACAAAAGATTGCTTTCATTACCGATAAATTAGACCTCACACCAGAAGAAGCCACTAAATTTTGGCCTATTTACAACGCTGCCGAAGAACGTATTGAAGCGGTTAGGACTAAAGACATGAGAAGTATTAAATCTAAAATTAGACAAAATCCAGAAATGTCTGATGACGAAGCAAACAAGCTTCTTCAAGATTTAATCACTGCCGAGGATGAGATGTATAAGGCAAAAGTAGATTTAATCAATAATCTAAAGGGTGTAATTCCCGCGAAGAAAATTATTAGGTTAAAACGTGCCGAAGATGAATTTAACCAAAAGCTTTTAGAGCGGTTAAGGGAAATGCGGAAAAAACGAGGAAAACCAAGAAATTAAAATAAAAAGAAGTCGAAAGGCTTCTTTTTTATTTAAAGGTAATTTTACTAATCCTACCTTTACCTGCGGCATACGCTGTACTTTCATCTATAAACCTGATGGTATAATAAGGCTCGTCGCTTAAATGAATCCAAGTATCTCCAGCGTCATTGCTATAATCAATTCCTTTAAATCCAACTGCAACTAAAGCCTCCGCTTTACTATTGGGCACATACTGCACGCAACTTCTGTAGCCAGGGCCCTTGCCATCTGCCACAACGTGCCATGTCTGACCGCCATCCTTAGTTCTTAATTTATTTTTTGAACTAGCATCAGGTTGGGTGTAATCGCCACCAATGGCAAACCCATTTTTTTCATCATAAAAGTCAATGGAATAAAGTCTGGTCGTGGTTTTACCCTGAATAATTGGCACCGAAACAGACTCCCAGGTTTTGCCCTCATCTCCCGAATATAAAATCCGACTTGTTTTTCCGCCTGTAGCCACCCAAGTTTTATCTCCTGCTATTGCAATGTTTGTATCACTTGCCGCAAATGCACCTTCGCCCTCTTTTGCCTCAGGTATTACCTCACAAGGTATTTTAGTCCAAGTTTCGCCTCCATCTCGTGTTATAATAATACTCATGCAAGTCTCAACTGGGTCACCAATGGCAATACCTTCCTTGTCATTCCAAAAAGCCATGGCATCATAAAACACCTTCTCACCTATCTCTTCATAAACCAATTTTGGACGGTTAGATTTTCTTCTAAGCCTGTAAAGTCTGGCCGGATTTTCTATGGATATAGCAAAGAAATCACCATTGACCTCTTCTATGGCTCTAAAATGAAGCGTATCGTTTTTATAAGTGATGTAATGCTTAAAGTGGTGTTTCCTTTTGTTTGCGGACATTTCATCCAAATCAATCTTAAATTGGGAGGTCAAAGCACGTTTGCCAATATGATCAGCACTGCCATAAAACAGATACTCGTCGTTAAAATCCAGTGCTCTTACGCTCAATGTAGAATCTTGAAATATATGCTCAAACTCCACACGAGTAATACCCTTAGAACCTTCATAAGCACCTTCACAAGAGAATATGAACAACGTAAGAATCAACAATGGTATAATCAATCTCATTATAAACTGGATTTTTTCAAATGTAGAAAGAAATAAATCCAAAACTACGCATCATTATTACATTTGTTTACCTTTGCACGCTATCTAAAATTAATCATGCGACTACACAGAAATTTATGCTTTGCCGTAATTGATGGACTTCACAAAATCTTCAATGAAAATGAATATGCCGACAAGGTAGTTCAATCCTTACTAAAGCGGGATAAACGCTGGGGAAGTCGCGATAGAGGTTTTATTGCAGAAACGGTTTACGAAATTGTAAGGTATAAAAGGCTATATGCAGAAATTGCAGACGTTAAGGCTCCTTACGACCGAGATAATCTATGGCGCCTGTTTGCTGTTTGGGCCACACTTAAAGGAATTAAACTTCCGGATTGGAAGTATTTTGAGCACACGCCATCGCGAAAAATAAAGGGACGTTTTGATGAACTTTCAAAAATTAGAAAGTTTTCAGAATCCATCCCAGATTGGATGGATGAGCTCGGTGTCGCAGAGTTAGGTGAAGACCTTTGGACTGAGGAAATCGCCAAACAGAACGAACAAGCAGACGTTATAATAAGAACCAACACGCTTAAAACCACGAAAGCAAAACTTCAGAAAACCCTAGCTGATGAGGGTATTGTGACCGAATATATTAAAGGTTATCCGTCTGCTCTTAAACTCACGGAAAGAGCCAATGTCTTTAAAACCGAAGCCTTTAAATTAGGATTGTTCGAGGTACAAGACGCATCATCGCAATTGGTTGCTGAATATCTAGAGGTCGCACCAGGAATGAAAGTGGTCGATGCCTGTGCAGGTGCAGGTGGAAAGACATTGCACCTTGCTTCCCTAATGAAAAATAAAGGTCAAATCTTTGCCATGGATATTTACGAGAGTAAATTAAAAAAACTCAAATTACGAGCAAGACGAAACGGTGTCCATAATGTAGAATTCAAGGTTATCGAATCTACCAAACCAATAAAAAAGTTACACGGCAAAGCAGATCGCCTACTTATTGATGCACCATGCTCAGGTCTTGGTGTACTCAGACGAAATCCTGATGCCAAATGGAAGTTGCAACCAGACTTCATCGAGAACATTAAAAACACACAGAAAGAGATCTTAGCCCAATATTCTAAAATGGTAAAACCTGGTGGAAAACTAGTCTATGCTACCTGCTCTATATTACCATCCGAAAACGAAAAGCAAATTGAAAATTTCTTAACTTCGGAAGCAGGAAAGGATTTCACCTTTGAAAAAGATAAAAAAATACTGGCACATCAATCTGGTTTTGATGGCTTTTACATGGCGCTGCTCTCACGTAAAAAATAATTGAAGATAATCTTATGAAACAATTCTACTTCCTAACATTTTTTGTTTTAGTTGTTACAACTGGGTTTTCTCAGATCCCAGCAAATTATTATGATTCGGCCAATGGCCTATCTGGTTACGCTCTAAAATCGCAACTAAAACGCATAATAAACGATGCCAATGATGGTCTTGCTCCGGAATTTATTCATAATGATCAAGGCGATAACTTGGATGGCCTCTATGGCACAAGTGATTTAGATTTGTATTACGAAAATGATGGGTCTATTCTAGATATTTATTCTGAAAACCCAACTGGACCAGACCCTTATAATTACTTCTTTCCTGCAGATGAATGTGCTGGTAATTTCAGTAGTGAGGGCGAATGCTACAATAAAGAGCATATCATCCCACGCTCTACATACAATGAAGCCAGTCCAATGGTAGATGATGGCCACACCGTTATCCCAACGGATGGTAGGGTTAATGGACTGCGAGGTAGCTTTCCTTTTGGCGTGGTTGATGATAATCAATTGATATCTCAAGGTGGTGTAAGCAATCCAACCCTAAACGGCTCTAAAGCTGGTGGGAATTTAAATAGCGGTTATTCTGCTGGCTATACAGGAACCGTTTTTGAACCTATTGATGAATTTAAAGGTGATGTCGCAAGAATGTATTTCTATTTCGTTACACGATACGAAGATCAGGTTGATAATTGGAGTTCCTATCCAATGTTCGACGGTAGTAATGATAAGGTTTTGGCAGACCCTTTCTTAAATATCTTGTTGACTTGGCATGCCAATGATCCTGTTTCGCAAAAGGAAATCGATAGAAACAATGTGGTATTTAACTATCAAAACAATAGAAATCCTTTCGTTGATAATCCTAACTATGCTAACTTGATATGGTCTGGTGCTACTGATAATGAAAACCCTGATGCTATTACCGACCTTGTCGCTTCTAATCCTACGGATAATTCCATAGAGCTAAACTGGACCGAGCCCTCGGATAATGTCGGTGTCACCTCTTATGACATTTATATTGATGGTAGTTTTTCGGTGAACACCACATTAACACAATTCACAGTAACAGGACTTGTACCAGATACCAACTATTGTTTCACTATTAAAGCAAAGGATGCGGCAGGTAACGAATCAGATTTTAGTAATCAAGCCTGTGAAACCACAACCAATAACGGCTCCGGCACAACCGAATGTGCTTCTGAGGATTTTGAAAATATGCCTGCCAATGATTCGCAGTACACAACCCGCTCATGGGCTGGTGCAAATGGGACGTGGAACGCCAATGAAGCGCGAACAGACCAAACCATCTCGGGAAGTAGAGCCATAACTATTGATTTTAGAGGTGGTGATACAGGTTTATTAACATCACCTACCGTTGCTGGCGGAATTGGCAATCTAACGGTTACCACACAGCGCATTTTTTCTGGCACTAATGGTACTTTGGATGTTTTGGCCAATGGAACGGTCGTTGGCACTATCGCCTATGGGGATGCGGCCCAAACGGTAACAGTAGAAAACATAAATATTGAAGGATCAATTCAAGTTGTAATTCAAGATAACGACTCAGGAAATGCGCGCGTAGGCCTTGATAATTTATCTTGGACCTGCTTTTCTAACCTCTCTGTAAATGAAAACGATGTTGAGGCGTTGGTAATGCGTCCGAATCCCGTTAGTGGCAATATGGTATATTTTAACTCGAGCGAAACCATAGAATACGACTTATACTCCATTTTAGGTCAAAAGGTAAGTAGTGGCCTTATTTTCAATGGAGCTTTCAACGTGAGTAGCCTTAAAAAAGGAATTTATATTATTAAACTTACCATAGCTAACAAAAGCAAAACTTACCGATTAATAAAACAATAATTAGTTGCAATGGAGGTTTTGACATCACATTTAGAAGATATCCTCAACACCTCCATTGTTTCTTACAGACCACTATCTGGTGGTGATATTTCTGCTGTTTTTAAAATTGAAACAAAAACAGGTGCTTATGTCCTGAAATGTGGCGCTAAAGAAAAGACCTCCTTGTTTGAAGCCGAAGCTCAAGGTCTCAATCTAATTGCTAAGACCCAAACTATTGCTACACCAAAAGTCATTGCAGTAGGTGCTCACCATGAAACACCATACCTGTTAATGGAATTCATTGCCTCCAAAACTCCTGAAAAAGAAGATTATAATAAATTAGGAAACCAACTCGCTCAATTTCATAATTGTTATGCCGAACAATTTGGGCTATCCTCGGATAATTTCATCGGCTCCTTATTTCAAAAGAATACACCTTCAAAAAATTGGATAGATTTTTACAGTATCAACCGTCTTGGTGTTCAGTTTGAGTTGGCTGTTTCTCAAGGATTATTGAACCCTAAGGAAATACCATCTCAAAAAGAAATTAAAAACGTTCTTAAATCATTGTGCAGCGATGTAAAACCCTCACTACTTCATGGCGATTTATGGAGTGGGAATTATATAATTGCAAAAGATGGTACGCCTTACCTTATTGACCCTGCAACCTATTATGGACATGCCGAAGTAGATATTGCCATGACTAAGCTGTTTGGAGGATTCGGTTCCCATTTTTATGAGGCTTATCACGACGTTATTCCCATTTCCAATCATTATAATGAGCGGATCGACCTATATCAATTGTATTATTTATTAGTACATCTCAATCTTTTTGGGAGATCTTATTACAATTCAGTTCAGCGCATTTTAAAGCGCTATTTTTAATGTCAATTAACGGTGAATAACTTCACCTCTGCTCTGCCTATTCCGACATAAAAATCCCATAAAAAAGCGTAAATTTGCGCTTTATTAATCGCATCAATTCCTGCATCTAATGATTCACTTCTTTGGAAACCAAAACAGCAAAGTTTTTGCCGTTCAAGCCACAAAAGAATTATCTACTGAAACTGTTTCAAAATTAACATGGTTATTTGGAAACCAGCCAAAAATAGAACAAGCATCGATTGATGCTTTTTTTGTTGGACCAAGAGCTGCCATGATTACGCCGTGGAGTACCAATGCGGTGGAAATTACCCAAAATATGGGCATTAGCGGCATTATAAGAATTGAAGAGTTTGTTGCCGTAAATGAAAATGACAGCTCTTACGACCCCATGATTTCTGAAAAATACAAGGGTCTTAACCAGGTTATTTTTGATATTGATATTGAACCAGAAGCTATTAAGGAGATTGATGACATTGCTGCCTACAACGAACAAGAAGGATTGGCACTAAGCGATGAGGAAATAAAATATCTGGAAGAGGTTTCCGAACGAATTGGAAGACCACTTACAGACTCAGAAGTTTTCGGCTTTTCTCAAGTGAATTCAGAACATTGTCGGCATAAAATTTTTAACGGCACCTTTATCATTGATGGAAAGGAAATGCCGTCATCACTATTTAAACTTATAAAAAAGACCTCTCAAGAGAACCCTAACGATATTGTTTCGGCTTACAAAGACAACGTCGCTTTTATCAAAGGACCTGTGGTAGAGCAATTTGCTCCAAAACGTGCTGATATCCCGGATTTTTACACGACCCAGGATTTTGAGTCGGTTATATCCTTGAAAGCAGAAACCCATAATTTTCCAACAACGGTGGAGCCTTTTAACGGTGCAGCTACAGGATCAGGTGGTGAAATCAGAGACAGACTTGCAGGTGGAAAAGGTGCACTTCCCTTAGCTGGAACAGCCGTTTACATGACCTCATATTCGCGTTTAGAAGAGAATCGCCCTTGGGAAAAAGCCTTTCCCGAGCGCAAATGGTTATACCAAACGCCAATGGACATTCTCATCAAAGCGAGTAATGGCGCTTCGGATTTCGGTAACAAATTCGGACAACCTTTAATAGCGGGTTCCGTGCTCACTTTTGAGCATAAGGAAGATGCTGAAAAAATTGGCTTCGACAAGGTGATTATGCTCGCTGGTGGAATAGGTTATGGCAAAGCAGAACAAGCCCTAAAAGATACACCAAAAAAAGGGGACAAAATCGTTATTCTAGGCGGTGACAACTATCGCATTGGTATGGGAGGAGCGGCCGTATCCTCAGCCGATACAGGTGAATTTGATACAGGTATTGAATTGAATGCCGTACAACGTTCCAACCCAGAAATGCAAAAGCGCGCTGCCAATGCCATCAGAGGTTTGGTAGAGAGCGAACACAACCCTATTGTATCCATACACGACCATGGTGCAGGAGGCCACCTAAATTGCCTGTCGGAATTGGTAGAGGACACAGGAGGAATAATTGATTTAGATAAGCTGCCAATTGGCGACCCAACCCTATCGGCCAAGGAAATCATTGGAAATGAATCCCAAGAGCGCATGGGCTTGGTTATTGGTCAAGATAACTTGGAGACACTGCATAAGATTGCGGATAGAGAACGGTCGCCCATATACGATGTGGGTGATGTTACAGGCGACCATCGTTTTACCTTTAAATCGAAATCGAAAGGTGATGCACCAATGGACTTGGCACTTTCTGACATGTTTGGGAGTTCTCCCAAAACCATCATGTCCGATAGGACTGTAGTCAAAAAATACGCAGATGTCGCTTACAATACAGATAATTTCTATGACTATCTGGATGCCGTGCTTCAACTTGAAGCTGTAGCTTGCAAGGATTGGTTGGTCAACAAAGTTGACCGCTGCGTTGGTGGCCGTGTGGCCAAGCAACAATGTGCTGGGCCTTTGCAATTACCTTTAAATAATGTCGGTGTTATGGCACTGGATTTTAAAGGTAAAGAAGGTGTGGCAACCTCAATAGGCCACTCGCCTATTTCCGGTCTCATAGATCCCGTTGCTGGGAGCAGAAATTCAATTACAGAGGCCTTGACCAACATCATTTGGGCACCTCTTAAAGATGGTCTTAAAAGTGTATCACTCTCAGCAAATTGGATGTGGCCATGTAAAAATGAAGGTGAAGATGCACGACTTTACGAAGCCGTTGAAGCGGTTTCTGAATTCGCTATTAATTTAGGAATCAATGTTCCTACTGGTAAGGACTCGCTATCTATGAAACAAAAGTATCCAGATGGTGATGTTATTGCTCCTGGAACAGTTATTATCTCAGCAGGTGCAAATTGTAGCGATATCACCAAGGTCGTTGAACCTGTATTTAAGCGCAATGCTGGCGCCATTTACTACATAAATATTTCACAGGATAATTTTGAATTAGGAGGCAGTTCCTTTGCACAAGTCAACAATAAGATTGGAACTAAAGCGCCAACAGTGAAAAGTGCAGACTATGTAAAAACCGTATTTAATACAATCCAAAATTTAATAAAAGCCGATAAAATTGTTGCTGGGCATGATGTGGCTTCTGGCGGATTAATCACAACGCTTTTAGAATTGTGTTTTGCAGACAACAACCTAGGTGCAGAATTAGATTTGACCACTCTTGGCGAAAAAGATTCCTTTAAACTTCTATTTGCCGAAAATGCAGCAATCGTTATTCAGGCCGTGGATGACTCCATAGAAGAGGCGTTATCAAAGGCGGAAGTTGAATTCCATAAGATTGGGAAAGTCACAAATTCTGATGTCTTAGGAATAATTAATGGCAACGATGTCTTTACCATGACTGTCTCAAGACTAAGAGACATGTGGTACAAGACGTCGTATTTATTGGACAAAAAACAAACGGCAAATAACCTGGCCGACGAGCGTTATAATAACTATAAAAACCAACCACTAACCTATAAATTTCCTAGTCACTTTACAGGGAAATTAAAAGATATGTTGTCAGTTAGAGAGCAGTCGAGACCTCTTGACAACCTTTCGACTGCGCTCAAGGAGACAAAACGCCCTAAAGCAGCTATTTTAAGAGAAAAAGGAAGCAACTCCGAACGTGAAATGGCCAATGCGATGTATTTAGCTGGTTTTGATGTTAAGGATGTTCACATGACCGACTTAATTTCTGGCCGTGAGACTTTGGAGGATATTCAATTTTTAGGCGCTGTAGGTGGCTTCAGTAATTCGGATGTCCTAGGCTCTGCTAAAGGCTGGGCTGGTGCAATCAAATACAATGAAAAAGCCAATAAGGCCATTCAGGATTTCTTTAAACGTGAAGACACCCTTTCTGTTGGTATTTGTAATGGTTGTCAGTTGTTTATGGAATTGGACGAGATTTATCCAGAACATGAAGTGCATGGGAAAATGGTTCATAACGACTCCCACAAGCATGAAAGCAGCTTTACCTCTGTTAAAATTCAGGATAATAATTCGGTAATGCTATCAAGCCTAGCTGGGACAACATTGGGTGTATGGATTTCCCATGGTGAAGGTAAATTTAGTTTACCTTATGCTGAAGATAAATATCATATTGTGGCTAAGTACGGTTACGAAGGTTACCCAGCAAACCCAAATGGTTCTGATTTTAATACGGCTATGTTATGTGATAAAACTGGTAGACACTTGGTGACCATGCCACATATTGAACGCTCTACCTTTCAGTGGAATTGGGCGCATTATCCTGAAGGCCGAAAAGATGAAGTCTCACCCTGGCTAGAAGCCTTTGTAAATGCTAGGAAGTGGGTTGAAAATCATAACTAAAGAATTTAGTTTTTCGAGAATAGGATTATAATATCCAAGAAAAGATGCTATTTAAAATGATGGGAGAATTTCCAAATATCAAGAAACCAACCCTCCTCCTTGATAAAACCAAATGCTTAGCGAATATCAAAAGAATGGCGTCCAAAGCTAAAAAACACCATTTACAGTTTCGGCCACATTTTAAAACGCATCAGTCCTTGGAAATCGGTCGTTGGTTTAAGGATTTTGGTGTTGATAAGATTGCGGTATCCTCCTTAAGCATGGCCAACTATTTCTCTAAGGAATGGAATGATATTACCGTGGCCTTCCCTACCAATATTCTTGAAATTGACACTATTAATTCCCTCGCTTCAAACATCACATTAAACCTAACCGTTGAAAATACAGAAAGTGTTGAGTATTTAAAAAAACACCTCACGCATAAGGTCAATCTGTTTATTCAAATCGACGTGGGATATGGAAGAACTGGTATTGACCCTTCCAATACCACATACACAAATGACATCCTTCATGTTATTGATGATAGTAAGATGATGGAGTTCGTTGGATTTCTATACCATGCTGGACATACTTACAGCTGTAGATCCAAAGACTGTATAGAAAACATACACCATCACGGCTTAAAGGTAATCAATGAGCTAAAAAACCAGTATCTAAAATCTTATCCTAATCTTATTGTATCCCTTGGTGACACACCAAGCTGTAGTATTTCAGAAGATTTCCAAAGTATTGATGAAATACGTCCCGGAAATTTTGTGTTTTACGACCTCATGCAACATCAAATTGGCTCTAATGCTATAGAAGACATCGCTGTGGCTATGGCCTGCCCAATTGTTGCTAAACATAAAGATCGTTCTGAAATAGTTATTTATGGTGGTGGGATTCACTTTTCGAAGGACCGAATTATTGAAAACGGCACCACTATTTATGGAAAGGTGGTTGAGAAAACGGCTTCAGGCTGGGGAAAAGTAGTAAAAGACACTTATTTAAAACGTGTATCTCAAGAACATGGTATTGTTAAAGTTCCTTCTGAGGATTTTGACCATTATGCAATAGGCGATTATCTCTTAATTCTTCCTGTACATTCCTGTATGACCGTTGATGTTATGACGAATTATTTAACGCTTGAAGGACAAGAAATTTCAACATTAAATAGTTTGTAAAAGAATGGTTTTTCGTTTATCTTAGGACTAATGAATCCTCAACTAGACCCTAAGATACCAGAAGGGCCATTGGAAAAAAAATGGCAAAACTATCAGTTGAAATCCCAACTGATAAATCCTGCAAACAAAAAGAAACTCAACGTTATTGTCGTAGGCTCAGGCCTTAGTGGTGCTGGTGCAGCCGCAACCTTAGCAGAATTAGGTTACGATGTTAAATGTTTCTGCTATCAAGATTCCGCACGTCGCGCACACTCCGTAGCAGCACAAGGTGGTATCAATGCCGCTAAAAATTACCAGCATGATGGTGATAGTGTGTATCGTATGTTTTATGATACACTCAAGGGTGGCGACTTCCGCTCTAGGGAAGCCAATACGTATCGTCTAGCTGAATTATCCGCGCCTTTGATTGATCATTTTGTACAACAAGGCGTACCGTTTGCTCGGGAGTATGGTGGCACTTTAGTTAACCGAAGCTTTGGTGGTGTGCAAGTGCAACGTACCTTTTATGCCAGAGGACAAACAGGACAGCAATTGTTATTGGCCGCTTATTCCCAACTCTATAAAATGATTAGGGCCAAAAAGGTAACCATGTATCCACGAAGTGAGATGATGGATCTTGTGGTTATCAATGGTAAGGCCAAAGGTATCGTGGTACGCAACTTGGTAACCGGAAAATTGGAACGCTATGCTGCTGATGCTGTGGTTTTGGCTACAGGTGGTTATTCTAGGGTATTCCGTCTATCTACTTTGGCTATTGGATGTAACGGTAGTGCCATTTGGAAAGCACATAAGAAAGGTGCCTTTTTTGCAGCGCCTAGCTTTACTCAAATTCATCCGACAGCTTTACCACAATCTAGCGAGGCACAATCTAAGCTAACGTTAATGTCCGAGTCATTGCGAAACGATGGACGCATTTGGGTACCAAAACAAAAAGATGATACCAGAGCGCCCAAAGATATTCCAGAGGAGGAGCGCGATTATTACTTAGAGCGACGTTATCCCAGTTTTGGAAACTTAGCACCGCGTGATATTGCTTCGAGAGCTGCGAAGGAACGTATTGATGCTGGCTATGGCGTTGGACGATTGAAAAATGCTGTGTATCTCGATTTTAAACATGCCATTGAAAAGTTTGGTCTTGAAACGATTAAGGACCGTTATGGCAACCTCTTCAAAATGTATAAAAAAATCACGGGAATTGACGCTTACACTACTCCGATGCTCATTTCTCCTGCTGCACATTTCTCCATGGGTGGTCTTTGGGTAGATTACGAATTAATGACAACGATACCAGGACTTTATGCGGTTGGTGAATGCAATTTTTCCGACCATGGTGCAAACAGATTGGGCGCTAATTCCCTTTTGCAAGCCAGTGTAGACGGCTACTTCATTTTACCCAATACCATAAATAATTATTTGGCCGACGAAATAAAAAATGAACAGGTCTCAACGGAACATCCCGAATTTGAAAAAACGGAGCATGAGGTTGAAGCATCCATAAAAAGAATTCTATCCATTAAGGGAACCAAGACGGTAGACCATTTCCATAGGGAATTAGGAAAAATCATGTGGCAGGAATGTGCCATGAGTCGAAATAAAACGGGACTTGAAAATGCCATCTCACAAATAAAACAGCTTAAGGAAGACTTTTGGACCGATGTAAAAGTTACAGGTAACCAAAACGAAATGAATACCGAATTGGAAAAAGCCTACCGTTTAGCAGATTTTATAGAATTAGGAATTTTAATGTGTGAAGATGCGCTTCAGCGTGAGGAGTCCTGTGGTGCCCATTTCAGGGAAGAATATCAAACTAAAGATGGAGAGGCCTTACGTGTGGACGACGACTATTCCTATGTGTCAGCATGGGAATATAACAATGGTGATTTCAAACTGCATAAAGAGGAACTTAAATTTGAGTTTGTAAAACCAACGGTGAGAAGCTACAAATAAGATTGAAAGATGAAGGTAACTTTTAAAATATGGCGACAAGATAATCCAGATGCCAAAGGCGAATTTAAAACCTATGAAGTGGATGGCTTAACAGACGATATGTCTTTCCTTGAAGCTTTGGACCAATTAAATGAGGAATTGGTATTAAAAGATGAAAAAGTCATTGCTTACGAGTATGACTGTCGCGAAGGTATTTGTGGTCAATGTGGTGTCTTTATCAATGGTAGAGCGCATGGTCCACATCCCAATATGACCACCTGCCAATTACATATGCGCAGTTTTGAAGATGGTGAAACCATAACCGTAGAGCCTTGGCGCGCTAAGGCCTTTCCTATAATAAAGGACTTGGTAGTAGACCGTTCTGCCTTTGACCGTATTATTGAAGCTGGTGCTTACATCAGCTCCAAAACAGGAACCGCTCCAGAGGCCAACGCCATTCCAATCCCTAAAGCCATTGCAGATAAGGCTATGGATGCAGCAGCTTGTATTGGCTGTGGTGCTTGTGTAGCCACTTGTAAAAATGCTTCAGCAGCCTTGTTTACCTCAGCAAAAATCAATCACCTCAATAGCTTACCTCAAGGGAAAGCAGAAGCTTCCGAACGTTTAGAGCAAATGACTTACCAAATGGATTTGGAAGGTTTCGGCAACTGCACCAATACAGGTGCATGTGAGGTAGAATGTCCAGAAGGCATTTCCATTAAAAACATTGCTGAGATGAATTCGGCTTGGATGAAACAAAAACTATTTGGGTAAAACCTAATCCTGGACCCATCAGGTTTAAATAACCTAGGAATGATTCACTATCCTGGCAATCCAGTCATCGTAAATATCATAACGAAAAGTGCCACGGTTTCAACCACACCGATTATCATAATGTACTTCGCCGTATCATTGGCACCAGCAGCAATAGCATCACACGCTCGCGCACCTGCCTTTCCTTGAAAAATGGCAGAACCGGCCATAGCAGCTCCTGCAAACAAACCTATTATGATTTGCCAGACATAAGAATCCGGATTTAGATTCGCGTCGGAAATGGCGTTTTTAAGTATCATCCCGTAGATTACTTGAGATAGTGGTGCTCCAACAAAAATAAGTAGTGCTGTAGCCGCCTTTTGTCCGTTGGTTATCATTTTCTTCCAAGCACCAATAGCCGCCATGCCTGCGATACCAGTTCCTATGGCAGAACCAATAGCAGCAATACTTAATGACATGCCCATATCGCCAAGTCCTTCAACTGATGTTTGTATAAATGTTAAAAATCCCATAGTTCGTCTAATTTAAATAGTTTATTTCTTTTTGTATTGTTTTAAATATGCTTGTCCTCTGTTGTTAATTTAAATGGTTTGTAGGCTTCGCCCGAAAATTGAACACCCAAATGTCCAGCAAACTCCAACATGTTAAGCCTTATACCGTGTACCATTACAGCCATTAATGCTAAAGCAATGTTCAAGGTATGCCCAAGAAGTAAGGCTACAGCTGCCATGATTAGGTCCAAGAATCCCATTCCAGAAATGCCATCGGGTAAAGCCATATTGTTAAAGCTTGCTGCTACAGCGGCTGTTGCCATTCCAACGGCGAACAGTCTTACGTAAGACACAATATCCGAGAATCCACTGATAAGGCTCAGTGGCAAATTGGCAATGGATGCGCCCATACTTTTAAAGAAATTTGTGCTTTCCTTTGAAAACAAAATCACCAAAAGTGCTCCTGCAATAAACAACCACATGTACCAACTTGGCGCCGGTTTTCCTAAAACCAATTGCTCTGTGATAAAGAATAAGCCCCAGACTAAACTGATCCAACCGACCTCACTTAACGCCTTTATTGAATTTATAAATTGGAACACACGAATTCCATGAGCAACGGTGAGATGCAGAGCACCAATCAAAAACGAAAGATGCATCATAAAATTGATGTTGTCTACACCGAAACTTGCAATATTGGGAATCACTAAATCTTTTAAAAAAGGTAATTGGGCAATTTGCTCCGCACCAAAATAGGTTCCGCTCAAAACACCCCAAACGATTGTGGAACCACTCAACACATAAATCAAGGTACGTAGTTGCGCAGGTATCTTTTTACGTAACAAAATAGTTAATATTAAAAAAATAAGGCCGTATCCGGCATCACCAACTAACATGGCAAAAAATAGGGCAAAAGCGATGAGAAAATATATGGACACGTCAATTTCCTTATAACCAGGAACAATGTCTATAAATTTCATCATGGGATTAATGATGCTTATCCATTTTGGATTTTTGATATAGACTGGGACATCATCTATATTCTTAGGTTCTGTTATGGAAAATCCCCAATTTTGAGCATGGGCTAAAGTTTTGAATTCTTCCTCATGTTGCTTTGGAATGTAGCCTTTAAGATATTTTACCTTTCCCTCAATGTGCCCCATACTACCAAGCGCCTTTTCAGCATTAAGCCTATCGGTTAAAACATCAAGATAAGTTTTTAAGATTGGTAAATAATCTTTTTGCTGGTTTAGAAACGATGTAATCTGATTGAACTGTCGCTCTTTCCTTTTATAAACCTGTGTAAGATCATTGAATGAAAGTTCTGGTAATGTATCTTCCTTAAACACCAATTTTTCCTTAGGGTCTTGAGTAAAAAGAGCAATTGGCAACTGACCGTCCTTTTCTGAAAACGCCACCACATGGGCCTTTTTTGGTATGAGGTCTCTAAGGGAATTGTCTATACGATAGAGACGCACATAAATATTTTTTTTTGCCAAATAGGCAATATCCTGTTTTTTGAAGTTGCTACCCCAAACCTCATAAAACCTTAGCTGATCCCGAAGATTATCTAAAGTTTGGACTAAGCTAAATTCTATTTCCTGAGATTTCAGTACCCTATCGATTATTCGTTTAGGATCTTTGCCATTACTGTCTTTGGGAGCTGAGTTCTTATCCTTACTATCAGAATTGTGGTTTTCCAATATTGATATCGTCTTTTCGGCTGCTTCCAAATTCTGTTGGCAACGCAATACATCATCATTACTTGGAGTAACCACCTCTTTAATGTCCACTACGCCAATTTCACCAAGTTTCTGAACCGTATCTTCAACGTCACTGGCGCTTGTAAATAGCAATATTTCCTTCATCCGCACTATCATGACACCTGTGATTTACGTTCTTTTTTCTTTTTTACCAATTTGGCACAACCGATAGCAAGGCGTTCCACATCGCCCAAATAAATTTCAATCTTTCTAATGTTCGCTTTTGTTTCAGGAATAAAGACTTCCTTCAAGGCATTCTTCATACGTCTGGCTTCTGCCAGTTCCTCGCGTACACGGTCTAAATTGCCCTGCTCCAATCGTAACATTTCAAGGTTGGTTTTCTGGTCTTTTAAGACTTCCATCGCGGCATCCAGCCATAAGGGTGTTTCTAGGTAATCAATCTCTTGGGATGTAAAATCAATCGTTTCCAATTGTTCAACGATAACACCGGCTATTTCCCTGGTTTTGGTTTCTAGTGTACTTATTTCAATTATGTCATCCAATGCCACCGCAGGTTCTGCCATGACAGCTGCCCAGTCCTTAACCTCGTTGTTGGTGTTTTCAATAGCTATTTTTAAACGCTCAACAGCATTTTCAATGCTTTGTATAACCTCCTTTAGTTTTTGCTCTTTCATCTCAAAAACTGGCAAAGCGGTTCGGTACCCTTTTAATTCGTTTTTGAGGGTAGCCAAGGTATTTTTATTCATTAAAATCTTATCAGCCATACACCTCCATTTTTAGGGTTTGCTTAAAGATATTTAATCCTACTTCTTCATTAAAGCTCCACCACCTCACAAGCAGTTCTAACTTCAATTTGTAAATAAAAAGTGCAGCCAAATCTGAATAATGTCCAATGGAGAGCTCCTCCAATTTATCCCATTGTAGCTTTAGCAATTGTTCTTCTGCCTTTAACGGATTATTGCTCAACTCTGGCAGGATATCGAAATTAAGTTTATTAGCATTGAGATCTTCATTCTTTCTATGCTCTCTAAACCTTTGTACTTCCCTTTTCATTTGATGGTTGAATCTTGAAAATGAAGCAATCACATGCTGCGAGTTATTCTGAAAACGCTCCTGGTGAATAGCTTTCAAGCTAAGAGCTTTTAAGTCGTTGAACTCTTTTGTAGATAGAAATTTTTCTGCTTCGGCATGAAGCATAAGCACTAAATCTTGAGAAGCTTCATCAGCAGAATTGTAGGTTTTAAAGAGCTTGGAAACCTCTTTTTGATACGTCTCAGAATTGTCAAACATCAAATCTGGAAGACTACTCATTAAATATTCGAGATTCCCTGATAACATCTATTTATGCTTTAAAATGTCTATCCACTTCTGACTCAAATGTTGACTCAGCAAATCTGAAATGGCTTCTGCGGTTATGTCGTAACTCCAGCCTTCATCAACTTTAGAAATGGAAAGACCTGATAATAATTTATCGTTCTTTATCACCTCTAGAGCTAATTTAGAGTCCTTCACTTGCTTTCTAATGGACTCAACCACTTTATCGCTAATAGACTCTGGCAATTCTATTTGCGTATTCTCTCCAATTTTAGTGACCACCAGCTTCACTATCTCGGTGTACAATTCTGGCGTAAAGGACGCTTCTATGTTATTCTTGAATACCGCATTGAACAATTTGATAAAATCATTCTTTACTGAAATCTCTAAGTCTCTTCCCGCCTGCCCTAAGGCAACTTTACCTTTTTCCAAAGTTTGGTTGGCCTCTTCATTTGCCCTAGCAAGAAGCTCTTCTTTTTCGGACTCAGCATTTTTAATGAGCTGTGATGCTTTTTCCTCAGCATCTCTGATAATTTGCTTTGCTTCTTCCTCGGCTTTATCAATAGCTTCGGATTTTACTTTAGCAATTAAACCGTCTAAGCTGTTCTCACTCATGCGTTCTGGATTTTTAATATCTTAAAGTCTTCCTTATTTGGCCAATAGCTCTCTACAAGGTCTGATGATAACCCTACCTCTTCTTTTTTGAAATGCGTAGCCAATATTTCCCAGCACAGGTCTAAGGCATCTTCTAGCTCGAGATATCTAAACGGGTCCATTAATTCTTTCTGAAAGGTCTTACGGTAATCTAAAAGCCGCAGGGAATAATCATCTTTAACGGAGCCAAATTTCTGTGCTTTTACGCGTTCTTCGGCTTCTGAAAGAAGTCTCGCCATAGCATTCATAATACTGCGATGATCGTCGCGTGTTTTGTTGTTTACCTGTTGCTTCAGTCGACTCAAAGACCCAAATAATTCGAGATAACCATCCTTCATGAAAAATTGACCTTCCGTAATGTAACCTGTGTTATCTGGTACAGGGTGCGTAACATCGTCCATGGTTGTTACCCCTAAAATCGTTAAGCTTCCAGAACCCTCAATATCAGCAGCCTTTTCGTATCGGCTTGCCAACTGTGAGTATAAATCACCTGGATACCCTTGATTCGCTGGAATTTGGTCTTGAGCATTGGCGACTTGTCTTAAATAATCTGACCATTGGGTCATATCGGAAAGCAACACAAATACATTCTTGCCCTGTAGCGCAAATTGTTCTCCCACGGCAAGAGCTAAATCGGGAACCATAAGACCCTCTACGATTGAATCTCTGTGCGTATGGACAAACATTATGGTCTTGCTTTTACTTCCAGCGTCTTCTATGCGTTCTTTAAAATAATGGTATTCATCGTATTTTAATCCTACACCACCTATAATAATTACGTCAGCATCGGTTTGGGTAGCGATATTGGCCAGTAGCCTGTTATACGGTTCTCCTGCTCTAGCAAAAATTGGAATCTTTTGGGAACGCACCAAGGTGTTAAACACATCAATCATGGGCACTCCTGTTCTAATCATATTCTTTGGAATAAGGCGCTTAACAGGATTAATAGACGGCCCAGCCACTCTTATCATATCAGAAACCAATTGCGGACCACCATCGATAGGCTGTCCGTTGCCAGAGTACACTCGTCCCAACATTTGATCCGAAAAGCCAACTTGTACTGGATGCCCTAAAAAACGAATTTTACAATCTGTGGAGACGCCAAAACCACCGCCAAAGAGCTGCAGTGTTACCTTACTACCGTTCAAGGCAATAACTTGTGCAAATGCCTTTTGGCCGTTTGGATAGATAACCTCAGCTAGTTCCTTATTGTGAGCGTCTTTGGCCTCAATGGTAAGGATAGCTCTTCCGATACTATCAATATTCTCATACGTTTTCCTTAACATTCGCTTTTTGTTTTACCAGATTTATAATTTTGGTCTTTTGCTTTTCGAATTTAGGGTCGTCAAGTTTTAAATAATTCCAATCTAAAAAGGCTTGTCTTAAAAAATTGAAATGAGACCTGATATCATCTTTGGTTTCTATGTGAAGTGGTGCATCTATTATATACTTTATTAAGTCGAACATGATGCGCAAACGTTCGGGATTTGTAACGCCATCCACATCATGAAAACTATTCTGTTGAAGAAAAACAGCATCCAATAATTCTGATTTTTGGTAGGCGATATAAGCCTCGTTGGTGATACCGCGTTCTCCCATAAGCAAAAGGTTGGAAGCTATGGATTTTCCTTCTTTGAGCACATCCTTTAAATACTTTACCTCCTCTTCTGAAATTAATGAAGGGTATTTAGAATTACTATCCAAACGATCAATAGCTGGATATTTTCGTGCATCGGACAACTCACGTGATAGGCCCAAAAAAGCACCTGTACTCAATAATGTAGCCTGTGTTACGGGCTCATCGAAATTACCACCAGCTGGCGATACCGTACCAATTATACTCAAGGAACTTTTTTGGCCATTTGGTAATATTTCTACACCAGCCCTATCATAAAAAGCCGAAATTAAAGTTGATATATACATAGGAAAGGCTTCCGGTCCAGGTATTTCTTCCTTACGACCAGAGGTTTCCCGAAGCGCTTGCGCCCAGCGTGAGGTGGAGTCTGCCAAAATCAAAACATCAAGCCCTTGTTTTCTGTAGTATTCTCCAACGGCCGTAGCCAAATAAACAGAAGCTTCTCTCGCAGCAACAGGCATCGAAGAGGTATTACCAACGATATAAGTTCTGTCCATCAATGATTTTCCAGTTCTTGGATCAATAAGCTCAGGAAAATCCTTGAATACTTCTACCGCTTCACCAGCACGCTCACCACATGCCGCAATTATAACAACATCTGCCCTAGAATGCTTGGCTATACTATGCTGTAACACCGTTTTTCCCGCTCCGAATGGACCTGGACTACAAGCGGTACCACCATAGGCTATTGGAAAAAGCGCATCTAAAATTCGCATTCCTGTGGGCAAGGTCTCCTTGGGAACAGAACGCTTATGAAAAGGCATCGGTTGTTTCACAGGCCAATCGAAAGTCATGTTTAAGGACTTTGTCTGACCTTTACCATCTTTAATGACAGCTATAGTATCGGTAATGGTGTAGTCGCCTTCCGAGACAATAGATTCTACAATGTAATCTTCGGTAAGGCTAAACGGCACAAAAATTTTGTGTTCAAACATTTTTTCTGGAACCGTGCCCAATACGGAAGCACCACTGACCGTATCTCCCGTTTTAACTTTAGGCGTAAAGTGCCATTTTTTAGATTCATCCAATGGCGCAACCACCATGCCGCGTTCTAAAAACCACTCTTTTTTTACTAATTCGTATAAAGGGTTTTGAAGACCGTCAGTTACCGTACCTAAAATTCCAGGACCCAATCTCACGGACAAAGGAAGACCTGTAAATTCCACTTCATCGCCGATTTTCATCCAAGAGGTATCTTCAAAAACTTGAAGGAATACTCGTTTTCCAGGTTTTACGTCAATAACCTCAGCTTTCAGGCGCTTTCCATCTTCAAGCACAATATAGGCAACCTCTCCATTCATAACAGCCCCTTTGGTGTTTTCTACACCTACCAAGGATTCATTGACACTGATAACTTTTCCTTTTGCTTTTTCCAAATGTCTAAGCTTTTTCCTTTTTTAAAATTACTGCCCTCTAAGTTTTCTGGCTTCTTCTTCAATTTTAGAATACCATAGGCGCTCCTTGATTTCATTAGCACTCTTACGATATAATGATGCTTTTTCTGGCTCTCCAATTTTATCGAACAACTTGGCAATGGCACGATACGCCGGCACATGCATGGTATTAATACCTAAACTGGCCTTATACTGTTCTATTGCAACCTCATATAAACCATCTTTTTCGAGTTGTTCACCAGCTTCATAGAGCGCTTCAAAATCTTTAATATCTGTTTGCAGTTGAAGGCTTATTACATCTTGGGATTTTAAGGTAAGAAATGAACACGGCACCTCGCGAATCACTTTTTCCGTAACGCTTCCAACAATAAGCCTATTTAGGCCAGAACGGCCAGAAGTACCCATGATGAGTAAATCTATATGCTTATCCGAGATGGTATTCAATATTTCTTTAGCTGGATTTCCCGAGCGCTCTTCACGCGACCAATTGACGCCTTCTAAATTTAATTTGTCCAAAAAGGCATCAAACTCTTTGGTGTGAGCTTGCAGGCGTTCTTCATTTTCTTTCTCCAATTCCTCCTTGGAACTAAACCAGGAAGAGGTTGTTGCTTCGGATACACTTAAAATTATAAGTTCAGCATTGAATCGTCTGGCAAAAATCAAGGCATTTTTGAGTGCTCGCTCCGAGGGGCTAGAAAAGTCTACAGGACATAAAATTTTAGCTATACTTAAGCTACTGTTTTCCTTTATAACCATAACAGGCTTTTCACTCCTTTGAATAATACGCTCAGTTGTGGTGCCAAGTTTGAATTTTTCACCTGCATTAGTCTCCCCAGAACCAACCAATATCATGTTGGCATGAACCGATGATGCTGCCATTACAATTTGATCATGAGCCACACCATATTTTATTAGAGGTGCTTCTACTTTTACACCGCTGTCGCGCAGAGTTTGTGCCGTTGCCTCCAGTCTTGATTTAGCAGTATCATCCAAAAGGTCTTTAACTTTTGGGTTAACTATATCGTTAGGCAATACGTGCATTGGCACAATGGTAGATTTGAATGAAGACGCCAAGGACGCAGCTACCGACTCCAATTGTTTTGAAGTGGAGGCGAAATCCTGGGCAAACAAAATTTTGTCTAAGATTGTCATATATGATTGAAGTTTAGTTTTTTTAAAATGAGAAAAATAAACACAGTTTTATAGCGTGAATAATGTTAATTCATGAAAAATTATGCTCATAGGATGTACTTCAAATTTAAGATAAATCTTTCAAAAAGTCATGAAAAATCATGTTTAATAATTGTAAAATATTAAGTTATTGTATGATTTATGGAACTGTTGTTATTTTTGGATACCTAAATAAATTAAAACTAAAATTTCCTCAAAAATCTGTAGGTAAAATTCATCCAAAATTTTGTACCTTAGATACCATTGAAATTCAGCATAAAAAGGCATGGATTTTAAGACTGTTTAACCTAAAAAACCATTTTACAAAACCATGGTAAAAATTCTCGTTCCTATAGATTTTTCAGATACATCAAAAAATGCCTTGCGCTATGCCTTATCATTATTTGAAGGGAATAAAATTGAAATTACGATAGTGCATATATATGGCGCGCATTCTACAGCTCTAATGATGAAATCTATAGATGGTATTCTTATAAGGGATGCCGAAAACAAATTGAACGATTTAATTAAAGATATGCAAACCGAAGCTCCTGATGTAGTATTTAAAACCAAACTAGCAAAAAATTATGCTGTTTCTACAATTGCGACAATGGGAGATAGTGGACATTTTGATTTTATTGTTATGGGCACCAAAGGAGTTAGCGGGCTAAAAGAAGTCTTCATGGGTAGTGTGGCTGGCGGCGTAATTTCTAAAACTTCAGCGCCAGTTATCGTAGTACCCTTAGATTACAAATTTACCAACTTGGAAAATGTGGTTTTTGCTCTTGGCGACACTAACATCTCATCAAATTCTACCCTTGCGCCTTTGCGCAAGATTGTAGAAGCTCATAAGTCCAAGCTTGAAGTCGTGCATATTTCTAATTCTAGTGAGCCCGATTTAAATCCAACCTTGGAGTCCCTCGCTGACTTAAATCCAAAAATTTCCAACAAAAAGGGTGACGGTGATTTAAACCAACAGCTTAACGTCCACATTCAAAATCAAGATACCGATTTGCTGTGCTTGCTTCGTACAAAAAAGGATTTTTTTGATAGAATTTTCAGCAATAGTGTAACCTTAAAACAAACCTTTAACAGTCCGGTGCCTTTACTTGTTTTACATAATTAGAATAAGACAAATCAAATCTTCTACATTTAGAATTACAATAAAAAAAGCCTGGAAAAAATTCCAGGCTTTCTTGAATCAATAATACATATTACATAGTTGATTTTACAGCTGCTTGCGCAGATACCAACCGTGCAATAGGCACTCGATATGGAGAACAACTCACATAATCCATTCCTGTGTTGTAACAGAACTCCACAGAGGAAGGTTCACCTCCATGCTCACCACAGATACCAACTTTTAGATTAGGTTTAATACTGCGGCCACGTTCTGTTCCAATCTTAACCAATTGTCCAACGCCTTCTTCGTCAATAACTTCAAAAGGATCTACTTTTAGTATACCTTTCTCAATGTAAATTGGGAGGAATTTACTGGCATCGTCTCTAGAATAACCAAAGGTCATTTGCGTGAGGTCATTTGTACCGAAGGAGAAGAAATCTGCCTTTTCTGCAATAAGATCTGCTATAAGTGCAGCTCTTGGCACTTCAATCATCGTTCCTACAAGAAATTCGATACGATCATTACGTTCTACAAAAATTGTTTCAGCAGTAGACCTAATGATACCAGCTTGCATTTCAAATTCCTTAACCGTTCCTACTAAAGGCACCATAATTTCAGGTTTACAGATGATACCGCGTTCCTTTAAGTTAAGTGCTGCTTCAATGATAGCTCTTGTCTGCATCTCCGTAATTTCAGGATAGGTATTACCTAAGCGACATCCTCTATGACCGAGCATTGGATTGAACTCTTCCAGCTCTGCCACTTTATTCTTAACGGCTTGTAAAGGAATGTGCATATCCTCAGCTAGTTCTTTTTGAGTGGCTAATTGGTGTGGCACAAATTCGTGCAACGGTGGATCTAACAATCTAATAGTTACCGCAAGACCATCCATAGCTTCAAAAATCCCTTCGAAATCAGAACGCTGCATTGGAAGAAGCTCATCCAAGGCTTGTTTACGACCTTTAAGGGTATCTGCTAGAATCATTTCACGCATAGCCTTAATCCTATCAACCTCAAAGAACATATGCTCAGTTCTGGTTAAACCGATGCCCTGAGCTCCAAAATTACGTGCAATTTGAGCGTCTTTTGGTGTATCTGCATTGGTACGGACTTTCATTTCGCCATATTTATCAGCTAACAACATGAGTTCGGCAAATTCTCCACTCAGTTCAGGTTCCATGGTAGCCACTTTACCTTCGATAATATTACCAGTAGAGCCATTTAATGAAATCCAATCCCCTTCATGATACTCATGACCATCGACAGTTAAGGTTCTATTCTTATAATCGATTTTTAATGCTCCAGCACCAGAAATACAGCATTTACCCATGCCTCGAGCTACAACAGCAGCATGTGAGGTCATACCACCACGAGCCGTTAAAATACCCTTGGCAATGTTCATACCTTCCAAATCCTCTGGCGATGTTTCTATTCTAACAAGAATACTACTCTTGAATTTGTTAGCTTCATCTGCAAAAAAGACAATTTTACCTGTTGCGGCACCAGGAGATGCTGGCAAACCTTGAGCGATAACTTTAGCACGTTTTAAGGCTTTTGGCTCAAATATTGGGTGTAATAATTCGTCCAATTTATTAGGCTCGATAAGCAATAAGGCTTCTTTTTCGTTTATCATTCCTTCTTTGAGCAAGTCCATGGCAATTTTAACCATAGCGGCACCTGTTCTTTTACCATTTCTCGTTTGTAAAATCCACAGTTTGCCATCTTGAATGGTGAACTCCATATCTTGCATGTCGCGGTAATGCTTCTCTAAAATATCTTGATATTCATTCAATTCTGCGAAGATTTTAGGCATAAGCTCCTCTAATGACGGATAATTTTCCGCACGATCATTTTCTTCTATCATGGCAAGCTCTGCCCAACGTTGGGACCCTAACTTAGTAATCTGTTGTGGTGTACGTACACCAGCTACAACATCTTCACCTTGAGCGTTAATAAGGTACTCTCCGTTGAATATATTTTCTCCAGTACCAGCATCACGGGTAAAACAAACACCTGTTCCAGAATTTTCGCCCATATTACCGTAAACCATAGCCTGAACATTTACAGCGGTTCCCCAATCTGCAGGATATCCATGCATGTTGCGGTAATAAACAGCCCTATCGCCATTCCAGCTATTAAATACGGCTATAATCGCGCCCCAAAGTTGATCCCATGGATTGGTAGGAAAATCGTGTCCTGTTCTCTTTTTTACAGCGTCTTTAAAATCATAGACCAAGTCCTTTAAATCCTGAACCGTAAATTCAGTATCCAACTCAATACCGCGTTTATGTTTGAGATGCTCCATAATTTCCTCAAAAGGATCAATGTCATCTTTAGATTCTGGCTTCATGCCCAAGACAACACCACCATACATTTGGATAAATCTACGATAGGAGTCCCACGCAAACTGTTCATTATTTGTGCGCTTGGCCAAACCAAGCACCACCTCATCGTTTAATCCTAAATTGAGAACCGTGTCCATCATTCCTGGCATAGAAACGCGGGCTCCGGAACGTACGGAAATGAGAAGTGGGTTTTCCTTATCGCCAAACACAGCTCCCATTTGGGATTCAATATTGGCAATAGAGTCTTCTACTTCCTTTTTAATAAGTTCTATAACGGCCTCTTTTCCTAGGCTATTATATTCTGTACAAACTTCTGTAGTGATTGTAAAACCTGGTGGAACGGGAATTCCAATTGCGCTCATTTCTGCTAGATTAGCGCCTTTTCCTCCAAGCAAATTCTTCATTTTGCTATTTCCGTCTGCAGTTTTGTTTCCAAACCTGTAAACTCGAGTCTTAGTTTCTTCGAGTACTTCCATTTTATTATGTATTTATGATTCGTATTGTTTAAATTGTTTTTCTAAAAACATAGTGTAAAGTTATAGGCTGAGACTAAGAAATAAGCTGACAATTATCAGCTAATACTAATATTTTTAGGTAATGATAAGTGGTTCAAATATCCAGAAGTACTATTTGTTTGCGATTAGTATGTGCCAATATTTTTTCTGATTCAGTTTCAGATAAACAAAATCTAAAAGGTCAATTTTAAAGAGCCAATAAAATCTACCATTCTAAAACTGTGAAATAGTAATCTCTAAATCAGATTTAAGTGAAAATAGACTAAACTGTTATGAGCAAATGTGTGTCACTATAAAAGAAGAAAAGCAGGAATAATCGGCTATTTATCCAGATTCCTTTTTCGGGTTGAATTACGGATGCTCAATTAGGATTCATAGACATTAACATGCCTGAGCCGTATCCTCTATGGACGACTTCCTACTTTTTGCATAGGCCAAATTCACAGAGCGTTTCATAAGTAACGACACTACAAATGCGATCATAAATAAACCTGAAAACACCTTTAAGGTAATACCCAATGACCCTGTGGCACTTTTAACCATATCGTAAATTGTAGGACCAATAACTCCTGCCAAAGCCCAGCCTGCGAGTACCAAACCATGGATTGCACCAAGTTGTTTGGTTCCGAATAAGTCTCCCAAAAATGCTGGTAAGGTAGCAAAACCACCACCATACATGGTAATTACGGTAAACAGCACCACTAAAAACAACAGCTCCATTGTAATTTGCGGCAAGAAATAAAAGGCTAAAATCTGAAAGGCGAAGAAAATCACATAGGTATTGGGACGACCTAAATAATCCGAAAGACTAGACCAGAGTATCCTTCCCAATCCATTGAAAACACCAATGAGTCCGACCACACCAGCAGCTTGCATAGGTGTATAATTCAATTTTTCTTGCATCATAGGACTTGCAGCTGCGATGATAGCAATACCACAAGTAATGTTAATAAACATCATAATCCAGATGTAATAAAAGCGCCTTGAGCCCAGTGCCTCTTTCGCTGTTATATTGGAAATGTCAGCTTTGACGGTTACGGATTCCTCAGTATTGAAGCCAGTAGGTGCATAGCCTTTTGGTGGACGTTCAATATATCTTGAAGAAGCCAAAATTAAGACCATATAAATGCCACCTAAAAGATAAAAGGCGTTAGAAATGCCAACGGTTTCAAAAAATGATTGCATGATTGGACCAAACAGTAATGCCGAAAAACCAAAACCCATGATGGCCATACCTGTGGCTAAGCCGCGCTTATCGGGAAACCACTTCACCAATGTGCTTACAGGTGTAATATAACCTAGCCCTAATCCGATACCACCAATTACTCCGTAGCATAGATAAAACAAAACGAGAGATTCTAGATGCACTGCCAGACCAGAACCCAAAATTCCGACACCATAAAATATACCAGCTGTAGTCCCGCTTACTTTAGGACCTACTTTTTCTACCCAAGGTCCCAGAAACGCTGCAGAAAAACCAAGAAATAATATGGCAAGTTTGAAGGCCCATTTAATAGTACTGCCTTCAACATCAAAAACCTCTTTAACGGGATTTGTAATTACAGAATAGGCATATACAGAACCAATAGCAATATGAATCCCTATTGCCGATAATGCTATGAGCCAACGATTTTTAAGTTTTGCAGTTGCCATGATTTTGAGTTTTTAGGAATTGAGATTAGTTAATGCTAATTTGTTTAAAATAGGGTTCAAGTATGGTTTGGGCCTTGTGCAGTTCTTCCTTTGTATTTTCCCTGGCGTCTTTGAGTTGGTATTCCCAACCTAAAGCTTCCCATTTATGAACGCCCAATTTATGATAGGGCTGAATTTCCAATTTTTCTACTGTTTTGTAGTCTTTGAAATAAGCACCCAAGGATTCTAACAAATTTGGTTTGTCCGTTAAACCAGGAATTAACACATAGCGCAACCACATAGGCTTACCAGATTTTTCACGATACTCAGAAAAATTGAAGGTGGTTTGATTATTCTTCTGGCCAGTGATGTGCTCATAGCCTTCTTCCGTCATGTGCTTAATGTCCAGCATCACCAAATCCGTATACTTATCCATCAATTCCATAGCAAAATGATTTAAAATTCGGCCATTGGTATCCAGTGCGGTGTGGATGCCTTCGGCTTTGAGTTTTTTAAACAAAGGAATCAAAGCCTTGGCTTGTAATAGTGGTTCACCTCCAGATATGGTAACACCTCCTTTTTTGCCAAAATACGGCTTGGACTTCATTATGATGTCAAACAAGGCATCAGTGGTGTAGGCTTTACCGCCTTCCATAGCAATGGTGTCTGGGTTATGACAATAAAGACATTTTAATTTGCAACCTTGCAAAAAAATGACACATCTTACACCAGGACCATCGTGCGTTCCAAAGGTTTCAATGGAATGAACTTGTAATATGTTATCTTGAGTTTTAATGCGCTTTTGAATTAAAAAAGCACCTAGAACCTTAAAACCCTAGGTGCTTTTACTGACTAATTACATAGACTCATGGAAGGACCTTGAAATCACTTCCAATTGCTGCTCTCTTGTTAAACGAACGAAGTTAACGGCATATCCAGATACCCTTATGGTCAATTGAGGATATTCTTCCGGATGCTCCATAGCATCTAGAAGCGTCTCCTTATCCAACACATTTATATTGACATGCTGGGCATTATTGTGGAAATAGCCATCTAAAATACTGGTTAAATTATCTACACGTGTTTCTATATCTGAGCCTAAGGATTTAGGTACTATAGAAAACGTATTGGAGATACCATCTTGTGCATCTTCATAATTAATCTTTGCTACCGAATTTAATGAAGCGATGGCTCCCATTTCGTCACGACCGTGCATGGGATTAGCACCTGGTGCAAAAGGTACACCTAGGGCTCGTCCATCTGGAGTAGCACCTGTCTTCTTACCATAGACCACATTAGATGTAATGGTTAAAACAGATAAACTTGGCTCAGCTTCCTTATATATTGGGAATTGCTTTAATTCATAATTGAAATCGGCAACAGCCTGAGCTGCTAAGCTATCCACTCTATCGTCATCATTACCATATTTTGGGAATTCACCTTCTATCTCAAAATCTATTGTTAGACCATCTTCATTCCTAATTGGTTTTACTTTGGCATATTTTATAGCCGACAAGGAATCAGCCACAATTGATAAACCGGCAATACCATAAGCAATATTTATGTGCGGATTGGTATCGATTAAGGCCATCTGTGCTTTTTCATAATAGTACTTATCGTGCATATAGTGAATAATATTCATAGAATCACTGTAGACACGTGCAATTTCTTGCATGGCTATTTTAAAGTTGGTCATTACGGTATCAAAATCGAGATACTCATCCTTATATTCCGGAACACCGTCAAATATTTGCTCTCCCGTTAACTCACATCGTCCACCATTAATGGCTAAAAGTAGTGTTTTGGCCAAGTTTGTACGAGCACCAAAGAATTGAATGGACTTACCTAAATCTTGATGGGATACACAACAAGCGATACCATAATCATCAGAACCTCTACTATTTCGCATCAAGGTATCGTTCTCAAATTGTAGTGAAGACGTTTCTATAGCTACCTTTGCACAGAACTTTTTGAAATTCTCTGGTAAATCTTCAGACCAGAGAACCGTCATATTTGGTTCTGGTGAAGGTCCTAAATTATAGAGCGTATTTAAGAATCGGTAAGACGTTTTGGTCACCTTGGTACGGCCATCGCTAAACATACCACCAATAGCTTCAGTTACCCAAGTTGGGTCACCTGCAAAAATTTCGTCATAGGCTTGCATTCTTAAATGCCTTACCACGCGAAGCTTCATTACAAACTGATCTATATATTCTTGAGCTTCTTCTTCGGTAATTAGCCCTTCTCGTAGATCGTTTTCAATAAAAATATCCAAGAAGGTTGAAACGTTACCAAGTGACATGGCCGCACCATCCTGCTCTTTTACGGCTGCGAGATAAGCCATATACGTCCACTGAACAGCTTCTTGAGCGTTTTCCGCTGGTCTAGATAAATCTAAACCGTACTTAGATCCTAAAATCTTCATTGATTTTAGAGCTTTGATTTGCTCAGAGACTTCCTCTCGTAAACGAATGACCTCATCAGTCATTGGTCCGGTAATTGCCTCTAAATCCTCTTTCTTTTGCTCAATTAAAAAATCAAGACCATAAAGGGCTAAACGACGATAATCTCCAATAATACGTCCTCTTGCATAATTGTCTGGCAAACCAGTAAGAATACCCAAGGAGCGGTATTTTTTAATTTCGGCATTGTAAGCATCAAAAACACCATCGTTATGGGTTTTAACATACTTAGAAAACAATTCGGTTATTTTCTCATTTGGCGCTACGCCATGCTCGGATAGTGCTTTTTCTACCACCTTGAACCCACCAAAAGGTTTCATGGCACGTTTTAAAAGCTCGTCGGTCTGCAATCCCACAATGACTTCGTTGCCCTTATCAATATAACCAGGTCCAAAGGCCTCGACCGTAGAGATCGTATCCGTATCTAAGGAGTGAACACCGTTATTGGCGCGTTCTTCTTCCATGGCCTTAAGGCAAATGTCCCAAATGGCCTTGGTCCGCTCTGTTGGTCCAACCAAAAAAGAAGATGGTCCTGTGTATGGTGTAATATTCTTAAACACAAAATCCCTTACGTCAACGGTTTTTGTCCAATTTCCACCTATGAATTCTTTTACTTCCATGATTTAATGTATTTAGTAGTCATAAAAAGAAAATTTCTCATTTTCTCGTTTACAAAATTAAAGGCCGGCTTGTCCAATTTTGATGATATTTATCATGTTTGAACTTTAGAAAGGCATTCATTCTAAAGGGATTGCCCACGAAAACGTTTGAAATAAGACTCCGATTGCAAAACGTTGATAAGGAATTTTTTCAAATTATTTTTTCGATTGGGTTTGAAACACAAAAGCTCTAAATTTTTGTTAAAAAAACAGCCTTGATTTTTAACACTTCTTAATAAAAGGGTTTATTTTCCTATTTTCGTAACAACCCAACTAATTTTTTGCTAATTTGATTATGACTGAAATAACCCGTCTTTTCGATTTCCCTTACTACCAATTAGAGCACAAACCAAACGATACATGTTTGGTTACCAAGTACGATGGTAAATGGACGCCAATGTCTACCAAGGAATATTTAGATAAAGCCAATGCTGTGAGCAGGGCCCTCCTTAGAATGGGAGTAAAAAAGAATGATAAGATTGCGGTTATTTCTACGACAAACAGAACGGAATGGAATATTATGGATATTGGCGTTCTTCAGGTGGGTGCTCAAAATATTCCTATTTACCCGACAATCTCAGCAGAAGATTACAAATATGTTCTTAACCATAGCGAATCTATTTATTGCTTTGTCTCTGACGAAGAAGTATTGGAAAAAGTAAGACAAGTACAATCAGAAACAAGCCTTAAGGAAGTATATTCCTTTAACCACATCAAAGGTTGCAAGCACTACTCAGAACTTTTTGAACTGGGGAAAGACGATAGTAATCAGGCCGAAGTTCAGGAAAGAATGGATGCGGTGAAGCCAGATGATTTGGCTACTATTATCTATACTTCAGGAACCACAGGAAAACCTAAAGGCGTTATGCTAACGCATTGGAACATTACTAGCAATGTCTTAGATAGCTCGCCAAGGGTACCACTGCCACCTTCTGGTGAGACCCGCGTTCTTAGTTTTTTACCAATTTGCCACATTTTTGAAAGAGTACTTATTTATGTCTATCAATATGCAGGAACCTCTATTTATTTTGCCGAAGCTCTAGATAAAATTGGTGATAATGCCAAGGAAATTAAACCCAACCTTATGAGTGTGGTACCAAGACTTCTAGAAAAAGTATTTGATAAAATAATGCTTAAAGGAGAAGAGCTCACTGGTATAAAAAAAGCCCTTTTCTTTTGGGCCGTAAGACTCGGTGAAAAGTGGGAACCGTACGGCAAAAATGGTAGTTGGTACGAGTTTAAACTTAAAATTGCCAATAAACTTATTTTTAGCAAATGGCGTGAAGCCCTGGGTGGAGAATTAGGTACTATGGTTTCAGGTAGTGCGGCACTGCAACCAAGACTTGCGCGTATATTCGGCGCTGCCAATATGAGAGTTATGGAAGGTTACGGTCTCACTGAAACATCGCCAGTGGTCTCTGTTGGTCTTTATGAAAATAACATGTATAAGGTTGGCACTGTTGGTAAACCTATACCAAATGTAGAGGTTAAAATCGCTGATGATGGTGAGATTCTCATCAAAGGACCTAATGTAATGAAAGGGTATTACAAAGACCCTGAAAAAACAGCTAGTGTCATGACTGGTGAGTATTTTCATACTGGCGATAAAGGAGAATTGGATACAGATGGCTTTTTAAAAATTACTGGTCGTAAAAAAGAGATGTTTAAAACATCTGGAGGTAAATATATCATACCTACCTTATTAGAAAATGACCTAAAACAATCCTTGTTTATAGAGCAGGTTATGGTAATCGGTGAAGGTGAAAAAATGCCAGCGGCCATTATTCAACCCAATTTTGAGTTCATTAGGGATTGGATTGACCATAAGGAATATAATGATATAGGCAAATCTGAAAAAGAGATAGCCAATTCTGAAAAAGTGATAAACCGTATCCAAAAAGAGGTTGATAAGTACAATCAAAACTTTGGAAAGTGGGAACAGATAAAACGATTTGAACTCACTGAAGATGTCTGGAGCATAGATGAAGGACAACTTACACCCACTATGAAAATGAAGCGAAGTGTGATTAGGGAAAAATATAACGACCTCTACGAAAAAATCTACAGATCATAGAACTAGGCCATTTTTAGTCCCTGTTTAGGTCGTTTTTCAGTCCAATTGAATTTTTCTAAAGACGAAGTAGGCCTTAGTTTTGTGTTGTTAACTTAAAAATTTAGACTCCTAATGAAAACAATTCAAAACCAAATGACCTTACCGTTCGTTCTAGCATTTTCCTATATAGGTTTTGCACAAGACTCAACATTTAACCTTCGCAGAGAAATTCAGTTAAATAATAATGACAAGGAGGTGAAGCTCCTCCTGCAAACTCTATCTGTTCAAAACTAAAAATTAAGTCTAGAAAAGAGGTCTTCAGTCTATAAATATACGATTTCTGTAATACTTTACTTACTGAAATACAGCTATTTACGTTTTATTTGTTTACATTTAGATTACTAACTAAATCTTTCAATTATGAAAACAAAAACGTTTATTGTCTCCGGATTAGTCGGTGGTGTTGTAGATTTTCTACTGGGCTGGGTCTTTTATGGACTTCTGTTTGCTGATTTTTTTCCTCAACCTGAGGAATCAAGCACCATGATGGTCATTATTTTCTTAGGGTGTCTAACTTTCGGTTTTTTTGTGTCTTACATTTACAACCATTGGGCACAAATAGCTACGGCTGCCACTGGTGCTAAAGCAGGAATTATTATTGGGTTCTTTATGGGAGTCTATTTTAATTTGTTCAATCTTGCCATGGAACCCGAAACAACCTATGAAATGGCTGCCTTGGATGTAGCCATTAGTATCGTAATGACAGGGATTATTGGAGCTGTAATTGGCGCAATAAATGGTAAAATGAACAAATAAAACGTTTTAGAATTTACGAAAACAAACCCTACCGACATGGTGGGGTTTTTTTATTCTTTCCCTTAATTACTATGCGTGCATAATTTTTATAAATTTACTATGCGTGCATAGTATTTTTTATTATATTTGATTTCAATTTTTAAAGGATGAAAGACAAAACCATAGATTATGTTCTGAGAACCACGTGGTTGGCCGTAAATAAAATGTACAATGAAGAAGCTGCCAAGTTTGATACTACCATGGCCACAGGTTTTGCCTTATTAAGCATCGACCCTGAACATGGGACACCTTCCACTTCCTTGGGTCCAAAAATGGGAATGGAGGCCACAAGCCTATCCCGAACACTTAAAACCATGGAAGAAAAAGGACTCATTGAGCGTAAACCAAACCCCGAAGATGGACGCGGTGTTTTAATTCATCTCACGGATTTTGGAAAGGAAAAAAGAGAGTATTCCAAAGAGCGCGTGTTAATTTTTAATGAGGCCGTTAGAGCCAATGTTGACCAAAAAAAACTCGAACATTTTTTTGAAGTCACAGAGGCCATAAGCAATATGATTTCAAATAAAAAAATATATAACCAAAACGAACACATTTTAAAATACGATGAGTAAACGTAGAATAAAAAAAATAGCCATTATAGGTTCGGGTATCATGGGTAGCGGTATCGCTTGCCATTTTGCCAATATTGGTGTAGAGGTATTACTACTAGATATAGTGCCTCGCGAATTAACCGATAAAGAAAAAGCAGCAGGATTAACCCTAGAGGATAAGGTTGTAAGGAATAGACTTGTCAACGATGCTCTAGCCACTGCCCTTAAATCCAAACCCTCTCCTATTTATCACAAAAAATTTGCAGACAGAATTACCACAGGAAATCTCGAAGATGATATTGCCAAGGTAAAGGATGTCGATTGGATTATGGAAGTTGTTGTAGAGCGGTTAGACATCAAAAAGCAGGTTTTTGAAAAGTTGGAAAAGCACAGAACGCCAGGAACCCTTATAACTTCGAACACCTCAGGAATACCTATTAAATTTATGAGTGAAGGCAGAAGTGAGGACTTCCAGAAACATTTCTGTGGAACACACTTCTTTAACCCTGCACGTTACTTGAGACTTTTTGAGGTCATTCCAGGACCTAAAACCGATCAAGCTGTATTAGACTTTTTAAACGGCTACGGCGAGCAGTTCCTTGGTAAAACATCTGTTGTTGCAAAAGATACACCAGCTTTTATTGGAAACCGTATCGGTATTTTCAGCATTATGAACGTGTTTCATATTGTCAAGGAACTTGGCATGACCATAGAAGAGGTGGATAAATTATCTGGTCCAGTTATAGGAAGACCTAAATCGGCAACCTTCCGAACTATTGATGTTGTTGGGTTAGATACCTTAGTTCATGTGGCCAACGGAATTAAAGATAATTGTCCTGATGATGAACGTCAAGATTTATTTAATATTCCGGACTTTATAAACACGATGTTAGAGAATAACTGGCTTGGAAGTAAAACTGGACAAGGGTTTTACAAAAAGACCAAAAATGCAGAGGGTAAAAGTGAAATTCTGTCCTTAGACCTAGATACTTTAGAATATCGCCAGAAGAAGTTGGCCAAGTTTGCTACCCTAGAACTTACAAAGTCCATAGATAATGTTGTGGACAGATTTGAAGTTTTGGTCAATGGTAAAGATAAGGCGGGAGATTTCTACAGAAAGCACTTTGCGGCTTTGATGGCCTATGTGTCCCACAGAATTCCTGAAATTACCGAAGAGCTTTATAAAATCGATGATGCCATGAAGGCAGGTTTTGGATGGGGCCACGGACCATTCCAGATTTGGGATGCCATCGGTGTTGAAAAAGGTATCGAATTTATAAAAGCCGAAGGTCTGGAACCTAATGCTTGGGTCACAGAGATGTTGGCCTCAGGAAGCACATCCTTTTATTCTGTTAAAGATGGTGCCACCTATGCTTACGATATCAAGAAAAAATCCCACGAGAAGATTCCAGGACAGGATAGCTTCATCATTCTAGATAACATCAGAAAATCCAATGAAGTCTTTAAAAACTCAGGCGTTGTTGTTGAAGATTTGGGCGATGGCATCCTAAATTGTGAATTCCGTTCTAAGATGAATACCATAGGTGGTGATGTGTTGGCCGGACTGAATAAAGCGGTCGATTTAGCCGAAAAGGATTTTGATGGATTGGTCATAGGAAACCAAGGAGCCAATTTCTCTGTTGGTGCCAACATCGGAATGATTTTTATGATGGCCGTCGAGCAAGAGTATGATGAGCTTAACATGGCCATTAAGTACTTCCAGGATACTATGATGCGCATGCGCTATTCTGCCATACCAACAGTTGCAGCACCGCATGGCATGTCCTTAGGTGGCGCTTGTGAATTGTCCATGCATGCCGATAAAGTTGTAGCCGCTGCGGAAACTTATATCGGACTCGTGGAGTTTGGTGTAGGCGTTATTCCAGGCGGTGCAGGTTCTAAGGAAATGGCTTTAAGGGCATCTGACACCTTCCACAAAGGTGATGTAGAATTAAACGTTCTTCAAGAGTATTTCTTAACAATTGGTATGGCCAAGGTAGCCACTTCAGCTTACGAAGCTTTTGATATGGGAGTACTTCAAAAAGGAAAAGATATTGTTGTAGTAAACAAAGACCGACAAATTGCAACAGCAAAAGCTCACGCACGATTGATGGCCGATGCTGGTTACACCCAACCAGTGAAGCGTAAAGACGTAAAAGTATTAGGTAAGCAAGCCCTTGGTATGTTCTTAGTAGGAACCGATTCTATGGAAGCTAGCCACTACATTAGCGAGCATGACCAAAAAATAGCTAACAAATTGGCGTACGTTATGGCTGGTGGTGATTTATCCGAACCAACATTAGTTACTGAGCAATACTTATTGGATTTAGAGCGTGAAGCCTTCTTAAGCCTTTGTACAGAGCGCAAAACGCTTGAACGTATTCAACACATGTTAAAAACTGGTAAACCGCTTAGAAACTAGTTACGAAAGTATTGAGATATTAGAATTGAGTAGTTAGATATGCACAAAGTAGAAGATTTAAAGATATGGCAAAAGTCAATGAAATTGACTAAAGCTGTTTATATGCTCACATCTCAATTACCTTCTGATGAAAAATACGGATTAGGCTCTCAAATTAAAAGGAGTTCTATTTCAATACCTTCAAATATAGCTGAAGGTGCGGGAAGAAACTCAAATAAAGAATTTAAATATTTCTTGAGTATTGCAAATGGTTCTGCTTATGAACTTCAAACGCAACTTCTTTTATTGACAGAATTGAATTTAATTAATAAAGATAAAGTACAACCGAATATTGAGTCGTGTATTGAAATACAAAAGATGATTTATGTCTTTCAGACTAAGATATAATTCTCAATACTCACGTCTCAATACTCAATACTAAAACAGAATGAAAACAGCATATATAGTTAAAGGATACAGAACCGCCGTAGGAAAATCAAAAAAAGGTGGTTTTAGATTTAAAAGAGCAGACGAATTAGCTGCCGAGACCATTCAGTATATGATGGGGAAACTTCCAAACCTTGACGTTAATCGTGTAGACGATGTCATCGTTGGGAACGCCATGCCAGAAGGATCACAAGGTCTTAATATGGCACGTATCATTTCGCTCATTGGATTGAATACCGTGGATGTTCCAGGAGTAACCGTTAACCGTTTTTGCTCTTCAGGATTGGAAACCATTGCAATGGCCGTGGCTAAAATTCAATCTGGAATGGCAGAATGCATTATTGCAGGTGGATCAGAAAGTATGAGTTCTGTCCCCATGACAGGTTTTAAACCCGAACTCAATTACGATATCGTTAACTCTGGCCATGAGGATTATTACTGGGGAATGGGTAACACCGCAGAAGCTGTGGCTGAGAAGTTCAATGTTTCGAGGGAAGATCAAGATGAGTTTGCATACAATTCCCACATGAAAGCTTTAAAAGCGTTGGACGAAGATAGATTTCAAGATCAAATCGTTCCTATTGACGTAGAAGAAACTTATGTAGATGACAATGGTAAAAAAGCGACCAGAACATTTACCGTTAAAAAAGATGAAGGGCCAAGACGTGGCACCAGCAAAGAAGCCTTAGCTAAATTACGTCCCGTTTTTGCCCAAGGTGGTAGTGTTACCGCTGGAAATTCCTCCCAAACAAGTGATGGTGCAGCTTTTGTCTTAGTTATGAGCGAAGACATGGTTAAGGAATTAAACCTGGAGCCAATAGCACGTCTTGTAAGTTATGCCGCTGCTGGTGTGCCACCACGAATCATGGGTATAGGGCCAGTTGCCGCTGTGCCTAAAGCATTGAAGCAAGGTGGCTTATCCCAAAGCGATATAGACTTGATAGAACTTAATGAAGCCTTTGCGTCGCAATCAATAGCCGTAATACGAGAACTAAACCTTAATCCAGATATAGTTAATGTTAATGGCGGTGCCATTGCGTTAGGTCATCCTCTAGGATGTACAGGTGCAAAACTATCGGTTCAGCTTTTTGATGAAATGCGAAAACGTGAGATGAAAAATAAATACGGCATGGTAACCATGTGTGTAGGTACAGGTCAAGGTGCTGCAGGTATATTCGAATTTTTAAACTAAATAAAAACATATCAAACTATAAAAGTGATGGAAACAATAGAAAAAGAATTATTACGAGGTGGTCAGTTCTTGGTTAAGGAGACCAAATGCGACGATGTCTTTACGCCAGAGGATTTTAACGAAGAACAAACCATGATGAAGGAAGCGGTTATCGAATTTAATGACCGTGAAATCATAGCACATAGAGAACGTTTTGAGAAAAAGGATTTTGCCTTTACAGAAGAGTGCATGAAAAAGGCTGGAGACTTAGGATTTTTAGGTGTTGCCGTACCTGAAGAATATGGTGGCATGGGAATGGGATTTGTTTCAACCATGTTAGTCTGTGATTATATCTCAAGTGGTACAGGCTCCTTCAGTACAGCATTTGGTGCCCATACTGGTATTGGAACCATGCCAATAACCCTTTACGGCACAGAAGAACAGAAACAAAAATATGTCCCAAAATTAGCGACTGGTGAATGGTTTGGTGCCTATTGTCTTACAGAGCCCGGTGCTGGTAGTGATGCAAACTCAGGTAAAACAACCGCTGAGCTCACAGAAGACGGTAAACACTACAAAATCAATGGCCAAAAAATGTGGATATCCAACGCAGGCTTTTGTAAACTATTTATTGTGTTTGCCAGAATTGAGGATGATAAAAATATCACGGGATTCATCGTAGAGAACGACCCCGAAAATGGCATCACCTTAGGTGAGGAAGAACACAAACTAGGTATTAGAGCAAGTTCTACCAGACAAGTATTCTTTAATGACTGCATGGTGCCTGTTGAAAATATGCTAGCAGGTCGTGGTGAAGGCTTTAAAATTGCCATGAATGCCCTTAACGTGGGGCGCATAAAATTAGCGGCAGCTTGTTTAGACTCACAAAGACGTATTACCACTACTGCCGTACAATATGCTAATGAGCGTAAGCAATTTAAAACTGCTATTGCAGATTTTGGCGCCATCAAAGCTAAGATTGCAGAAATGGCAACAAGTGCGTACGCTGGTGAATCTGCCTCTTACAGAGCGGCAAAAAATATTGAAGATCGCATTGCATTGCGAATAGAAGCCGGTAACTCACACCAAGAAGCTGAGCTTAAAGGCGTAGAGGAATATGCTATTGAATGCTCAATTTTAAAAGTGGCCGTTTCAGAAGACGTACAAAATTGTGCGGATGAAGGTATCCAGATTTTTGGTGGTATGGGCTTCTCTGAAGAAACACCGATGGAAGCTGCCTGGCGCGATGCTCGTATTGCACGAATCTATGAAGGCACCAATGAAATTAACCGTATGCTCTCTGTTGGTATGCTGGTTAAAAAAGCGATGAAAGGTCATGTAGATTTATTAGGGCCTGCCATGGCTGTTGCGGATGAGCTAATGGGAATTCCATCATTTGATGTTCCTGATTATTCAGAATTATTTTCTGAGGAAAAGGATATGATTGCCAAACTTAAGAAGGTCTTCTTAATGGTTGCAGGTTCAGCTGTACAGAAATTTGGTCCTGATTTAGAAAAACACCAGCAATTATTGTTGAATGCCTCCAATATCCTTATTGAAATTTACATGGCAGAATCGGCTATATTAAGAGCTGAGAAAAATGCAAAACGATTTGGCGAAGAGGCTCAAAAAGAGCAAATAGCCATGGCTAAGTTGTATTTATTCAATGCTGTGGAAATTATTAAGAAAAACGGTATGGAAGGTATTGTTTCTTTCGCTGAAGGTGATGAGCAAAAAATGATGCTCATGGGCTTAAAGCGTTTTACCAAATACACCAACTTCCCAAATGTTGTTGAACTGAGAAATACAATAGCCGAAAAAGTGAAAGCAGAGAACAAATACTGTTTCTAAATGTTTAAATCTTTATTGAAAAGCCGATTCATTAGTTTGAATCGGCTTTTTTATTTTACTATTTTTAGGACAGAAAACCCTCACTAAGATGAAATCTTTAATCCAACTTGCTATTCTTTTCGCTATTTGCTTCAGCTCTGCCCAAACAAATACCGAAGTTGTTCTTTTTGACCTAGAGATCAGACCGAGACTGGCTTTATCAAATTTCAAAAATATATCCACTAATGAGGGTTACGACAATCAGCCTTCTTTTCTAAGTGAAACCCGTATCCTTTTTGCATCTACACGGAATGGCCAAACCGATATTGCTCAATATTTTGCCGATTATGATTCTAAAACTTGGGTTAATTCATCCTCTGGCAGTGAGTACTCTCCACAGAAAAGACCTGCGAAAAATGAAGTGTCCGCAGTTCGCTTAGACTCAGATGGTAAACAAGCTCTATATGCTTATAATTTGGACAATGGCGAAGCTTCATTACTTATAGACGATTTAGTCGTTGCCTATTATGTTTGGGTTAATGAGACGACTATTGCTTCAGCCGTTATCGAAGATGAACAACTAAATCTTTATGTGAGCAACCTACAAACAGGAACGCATACAAAATATGCCGAAAACGTAGGACGCTCCATACATTTGATTCCCGATTCAGAAATAGTAAGTTTTATCTCAAAAACCAACGAAAAGCAATGGGAGATCAAGTCTCTAAATCCAAAAACGGGAGCAACTAGGTTACTAGCCAATACTATAATTGGAGTTGAAGATATGTGTTGGCTAAACCAAAACACCATACTTGCCGGCAAAGACGCTATCCTTTATAAATTGACACTAAAAAGCGACTATAATTGGCGCAAGGTGGCCGATTTATCCCAATATGATGTATCTAATATTTCGCGCCTCGCCGTCAATATAACTACAACAAAGCTTGCTATGGCTGTAGAATTGAAACCAGGTGATAAAACAGGTATAGGCACCACTGACCCTTCCGTAGCCGAAAGTATAGTACAAAAGCAGCTCGATGCCTACAACAAACGTGATATTGATGCATTTATGGCTACCTATTCAGATAATATTAAGCTTTACACCTATCCCAATACACTAAGAACAGGTGATAGACGTCAAATGAAGGCTTCTTATGAATATCTTTTTGCCAACACGCCGGATTTAAAGGCAGAAATTAAGAACCGTATTGTTTTAGGCAATACCGTTATCGATGAAGAACACGTTATCATGAATGGGCAAAAATTTAAAGCCGTTGCCATATATGAGGTTGAAAATGGACTAATCACTAAGGTCACTTTTATACAATAAGTGCCGTTTTATTTAAAAAAGTATTCAGTCTCTAGCTTCATTTTACCATATTTGACGAAACTTGCATTTTAAAACCACATCAACATGGGACTATTTTGGGATTTAATCCAACAAAGCCAACTCGACGAACAACAAGGAAAGGCGGAATCACTTGAAGAGCGGGTAAAACTGCTCGAAGCTGAACTGGACAAAACCAAAGCGCTTTTGTTACAGACATTAAAAGTTTTGGAGCAACGCTCGGGCAAAGACATTAATAACGATGGTGTTATAGGTTAGCAAGTATTCGTATCATCTAAGTTGAATTCACTTGAGTTTTTTGAAACTAAAGAAACCTGTTGTACTTTACAAACATAAATACATGTAGCCATGGAGGCCAATCAAAAAATCAACCTAAAAACCAACTTAACCAACCATACCGAAGATTTAATTGACCACTATTGGTACACGATAAGCTATTTATCGGCATTGATAAAAGCTTCAGAATTAAAGGCAGGACTTATTCTATCATTTTACGGTATAGTACTCAACTTCGTTTACCAAGGTGCCCAGACCATAGGCCGTGAAGTCATAGAAGACAGAATCCTTTTAAGTTTTGTTATCATCTGGATGCTAATCACCGGACTTTCCATTTTCTTCTGCATTCGATGTTTTATTCCCAAAATAGAAGGCAATTACAGTAAAAACATGTTCTTCTTCAAAGATATTATCAGTCATTTTGGACCGATAAAAGAATTCTCTAAATCCTTTTTTAAAATGAGCATTAACGAGGACGAGCTATTCCTACAGTTAGGAGAACAGGTATTTATCGTCTCAAAAATTGCCGACTGGAAGTTTAAAAATGTAAAGCGTGCCATAAACTTTTTAGCTATTGGCTTAGTGGTTTTTGCCTTGGGCGGACTTTATGTGTTCTTTCTTTTTGTCTAAAATTCCCATTTGATAGCTTTAAATTGCTATTCTTAGTCTCAAATAGCATATAAAAATAAGTACAGGATCCAATTTTTACCCAAACTTACCTATCTTTAAAGTATCCTAGACCCTACCCTACTGACCCTTATTGGTAAAAGCTACTAACCAAAACCATATTACATATGCTGTCTCAACCTAACCAATGGGATAAATCAGATTTACAACTCTACATTTTATTGCTGTGCGCCAACGCCGATAATAAGGAAACCGAGAAAGAACTTAATATTATTAAATCTAAGGTCAACGGTGCAAAATTTAATTCGATTTACAGCGAATTTAAACGAGATAAGCCTGAAAATCGCCTTGGAAAAATTGAAAAATCCATAAATGCCCACCACTTTACAACCATGGAGCTCAGTGCCTTTAGAACCGAAATCCATGAGATTTTTATGTCGGATGGCCACCTGAGCCTTTATGAAGGACGCTTGGATAAAATTTTAGACAACATCCTCTATTAAGAATAACGATTGTTTTTTTAAAATGCTGTGCAATCGTTAAATTCCAATTCTTTTTTCCATGTTTAAAATCTTTAGGCAAATACGTTATAAGCTAATGAGTGAAAATAAAATATCGCGCTACCTAAAGTATGCGGTTGGTGAAATTATCCTTGTAGTTATTGGAATCTTGATTGCACTCCAAATCAATAACTGGAATGAAGCCAGAAAGGACATAAACCTTAAAAACAACTACTTAAATCAGCTTCTAAATGACTTGGAAAATGACACACGCGCAATTAACTTTCAAATTAATCGCATTACACGAAATATGGCCGACTATGAGAATTACCTAGAGGAATTAGAAGCTCCAAACCTTCCCATTGACAGCATACTAAATCATTTGAAAAAGATCAACTTCACCTTTCAATCTGCCAATTTTAATATGCAGACCTTTAATGTATTAGAAAGTACGGGCGATTTAAGATTGTTTGATGAGACGCTTAGAAATAATTTGATGGCCCTAAATACGGCCCAATTATCCTTTAAGGAAACACAAAATACCAACTTTGGACTTTACGGAGATATTTCAAAGGATATCTATCTGATTTTCAAAAATGATTATTTAAAGGAAATGACAACCCAAAAACTACTGTACCAAAATTTAGAATCAAATCATCAGCTTCCTAATGAGATTATAAAATTAAATCATGCACTAAGATTTAAAAATTTTAGCCAACGCAATATGATAATGCTCCTAAATAATATTCTTAATCAAACAGAAGAGTTAATAGCACTTATTAAAGAGACCCCAGGGCTAAATCATTAGGTTATGTTAGGTAAACTATAATTTGAATGATTTGCTTGCAATCAAAATCAAGTCCTCTTGAGGTTCAATTAAATATTCAGCGCCATCTTCGTTTACAACAGCCATCTCTTCAACAGATATCGTTTTAGTGCCTCCATTTGGTAATGTCCATGCATGAAAACCATCAAAAGCAAAGGTCATTCCAGCTTTTAATTCTTTTTGCGAGGCTGGCCTTACATGAGAGGCTTGAGAGCCGCCTAGATTAGGACCCACATCATGCGCCACATAACCTACTGGGTGCCCTGTACTCCACATCACATAATCCGAGCCTGCCTCTTCCATGAGTACACGTTGCGCTCTATCAACATCAACACCTTTTACGCCAGGCTTCATGGCTGCCAAAGCGGCACGATTTCCTGCCTTGCCACTTTCCCAATAATGCAAGATATCTTTTGGCGCTTCCGTTTCACCTTCTTTTAAGACATAGGCAAAGCGTTGGATATCGCTGCACCAGCGGTCAAAAACTTTAATTCCAAAATCAATCTGAATCACATCACCAGGCATAATCACTTTGTTGGTAGCGTGAGAGTGGCCTCGATCAGGTCCAGAATTGACGTTAGGGTTTTGGTCTGGTGCCCAGGCATCCGTAACACCGTATTCTGCCATTTTCTTCTTCAAGAATTTAGCAATATCTGCATCTGTAGATTTTCCTGGCACTACTTGCTTATAGGCTTCAATTTGCCAATCGGCCGTTAACTGTGCCGCTTTTCGTAATATCGCAACTTCTTCTGGTAATTTTATAGACAACCATTCATAAACCAATTCGGTAGAAGGGACTAACCTTTCGGAAAATTCACCAAGCTTAGCTTCCAGGTCTTGCCGTTGGGTATAACTCAAACCATCTGCCATGGAATTACTAGTAGAAGAGTTTACAGCAATGGTTTCAAAATCCTGTTCCTTAATAAACTCTGCTGCCATACCCACGGCAGACGTACCGCGTTCTACAGAGACCACCTTATCATGGATATCCAAATCGTCTAAAGCCGCACTCTCTCCCGAAGGCGAAAATACCAAGGAGTGGAAACCAACGCCATCATTATAAAATAAAAATACCGCGGTACCACCAGCGTTTTCGCCTCCAATATGGTCTGCAATAGGGTCGTTGTTATTTTCACGGCAAATCACCAGCCAGCAATCCACTCCAGCGGCTCGCAATGCCTTAGGCAGCAATTTATTGATACGCTTTTTTCTAATCTCCGGCCAAGGGTTTTCGCCCCAAAAGGCTTCAGCATTAAAGGCAGTTTTGGGAGTGATGTCCTTTTCTTTTTGTTGACAACCATTTAAGGCAACTATTATAGTTAGTAGTAGTGCAATTTTTGTAACTTTCATTGACTTTAAAATTGAATCTTATGGTAAGATAGTCATAAGCCTACCAATTCCGCAAGTCTATTAACACTATGAAAACATTACTACGGCTATTTTTATTTTTTCCGTTATTGGCATCGGGACAAGACACACTGCAACCAAAGCTAGAAAATATAGCCTGGATTTCTGGGACATGGCATGGTGAAGCCTTTGGCGGCCAAGTCGAGGAAATCTGGAGCAACCCGTCTGGAGACTCCATGATGGCCACGTTCAAACTTACTGTGGATGGAAAAGTTCAATTCTATGAGATTGAAATCATTAGGGAAATTGAAAACAATTTAATCTTACAACTCAAGCATTTCAATAATGATCTTAAAGGGTGGGAAACCAAGGACGAAACCGTTGATTTTCCATTAAAATATATCACCAAAACCAAAGCGGTTTTTGAGGGCATGACGTTTGAAAAAATTTCTGACCGTCAAATGAATGTCTATGTCGATATTGAAACTGAAGATGGGAAAGTGGAAACGATGGCGTTTAACTATTTTAGAAACACAAAACCCTTTAAAATACCAACTGAAATTGCTAAAACCACAACCAAAATAACTATTGATGGTAAAGCGAATGAACCAATATGGCAGAACGTTGATTGGCTGCCCATAGATCAATTGTGGCTAGGCGAGCCTTTTTCAGAAGATGATTTCTCTGGAAGATATAAATTAACATGGGCTGAGGATGCCCTATACCTTTTAGCGGAAATTACCGATGATGTTTTATTGGACAAGGAAAGCGACCATTTAAAATCGTGGTGGGATGACGATTGCCTTGAAATCTTCATAGATGAAAATAACAGTGGCGGTGACCACCAGTACAATCACAATGCGTTTGCCTACCATGTGGCGCTTGATGGCAATGTTGTGGATATGGCCACGGATAAAACTGGTAAATTATACAATAGCCATGTAACGTCTAAGCGCATAACCACAGGTAATGTGAGTCTTTGGGAAGTAAAAATCTTGTTATATGACGATTCCTATTCAGATGAATCTGGAGGAAAACCGGTAAAACTAGTACCTCACAAAAAAATAGGTTTTGCCCTAGCCTACTGCGATAATGATAGCAGTGCGCATCGAGAAAACTTCATAGGTTCTTCCCAAAATGAAGGATTTAAACAAGATTTAGGGTGGAAAAATGCTGATGTTTTTGACACGATTATTCTAAAGGATTGACATTATCTGATCACACTTTTCAATTTCTCCTTCTTAACTCCAGAAGAAAAGTTAATTGCCGTTTCTATCAATGCTAAATGCGAATAAGCCTGAGGGAAATTCCCGAGTAAACGCTTGGATTTAAAATCGATATCCTCACTAAATAGCCCAAGGTGATTGCTGTAGCTCAACAACTCTTCAAACATTTTTTTGGCGCGTTCCTCCTCTCCTATTTTGTACAAACTATTTATAAACCAGAAGGTACAGATTGTAAACGATGACGATGGCAGACCAAAGTCATCCTTATTTTTGTAGCGATATAGCAATCCTTCATAGCACAGCTCACGCTCAATAGCCTTTACGGTACTTATATATTTTGGGTGCTTGGCATCTATAAAACCATAGGACTCCATCAATAAAACCGATGCGTCCAAATCCTCTGACCCATAAGCTTGCGTAAAGGCTTGTACCTCTTCGTTCCAAGCATTCTCCATGATATCTTCCCTAATGTTCTCTTCTAGCAATTGCCAGCGTGCAATTTTAGATGTTTTATTTAAAAGTCCAGCTACTTTTAGGGCCTTATCCACAGCTGTCCAACACAAAACCTTAGAAAAGGTAAAATGTTTGTCCTCATTTCTAAATTCCCAAATCCCTTTATCGGGTTCGGTCCAGTGCCTATTTACTACCCATACGATTCCTTTGGTAATGGTCCATAATTCCTCCCTATGATCAACGTCACTTCTAAAATTGAGAAGAAGCTGGTAAATCACATCCATTAAAATACCGTAGATATCATTTTGCCTTTGTTTATAAGCTGCATTACCTATGCGCACGGGCTTTGAATTTTGATACCCTGAAAGATGGTCTAGAGTATACTCGGTAAGTCGTTTTTCCCTATCTATACCATACATAATTTGGAGTTTCTCATCCTTATCGGGAATAAGGTCAATGATAAAATTGAGGTAGCGCTTACTGATATTCTTATGGCCTAATTGATTCATGACCTTTATAACCATGGACGCATCTCTTATCCAACAGAAACGATAATCCCAATTTCTAACTTCACCAATAGTTTCTGGCAAGCTCGTTGTCGCAGCCGCCAATACCGCTCCCGTTTTATCATAGCTAAGAAGTTTTAGAGTAATAGCACTGCGGGAAATGATGTCATTATAATATTCAAATTCAGACGTGCGCTCCATCCAATTTAGCCAATACACCTTGGTACGCTCATATTCTAATTGAACTTCCTTAACATCGGGTTTTACCAATTTCTCATTATAACTAAACCATAAAAAATAATCTCTGTCCAGATGAATTTCGGTTCCTTTGACTACAGCATCATAGTTGAAATCGGTATATAAAAAAAGTGTATCATATACTTCTTCATCATTTATGCTTACAATGAAGTCGTGCTTAATGTAAGTGGTCGTCTTCCCTATACCGTATTCCAATCTAGGATCGTATTTAATTTTAAAACTTGGTTTTCCAGAGGTTAACCTTATCAAACGTAAAACCTCAGGAGGCTTATGGTATTTATTTTGTGCCTTGTAGTAGCGTGGCATAAAATCGTGCACCTCAAAAGAATCAAGACCATTACTAAATCGTGTGACCAAAATAGCGGTATCAGGGAGGTATTTTTGGGTGATATTGTAACTTTCATCAACTTCGAATCCAAAATAGCCACCTTCTTTTTCGTCTAAAATACGTGCAAAAACTGAAGGCGAATCAAACTTGGGCAAGCAACACCAATCTATAGAACCGCCTTTAGAAACAAGTGCGGCACTCTGGCAATTTCCTATGATACCGTAGTGTAAATTATTCATTAATTCTTCTTTATTCATAAGGGAAAGCAATCATTTTTGCTTAAATTAACGAAATAAGAATAGCATTACAAAATATGAGCAACCCTAAAACGATTATTGTTTCAAATAGACTACCATTACAAATTTCAATTGAAGATGACAAACTAGAGGTATCACCCAGTGTAGGAGGCTTGGCAACAGGCATGAAATCAGTACATTCTGAAGGCAACGGTGTTTGGGTAGGTTGGACAGGCATTACCGACGAAGAGCTTAACCCCAAATTAAGAGACAAGGTAGAAAAACGGATTGCTGAAGAACAATGCGTCGCCGTAAATCTTACCGAAAATGATATCGAAGAATACTATCTAGGATTCAGCAATAAAACGCTTTGGCCCTTATTTCATTATTTTATGGAGTATACGGTTTTTGAGACCAAGGAATGGGAAACTTACGTTCAGGTTAACCAGAAATTTGCTGATGCTGTTATAGAGCAGATAAATGAAGGCGATACCGTTTGGGTTCATGATTATCAATTACTTTTGGTCCCACAAATGATAAAGGCCAAAAAGCCCAATATTACTATTGGCTTTTTTCTTCATATCCCATTTCCATCGTATGAAATCTTTAGGACATTCCCTTGGCGGAGTGAGGTTTTGGAAGGTATGCTAGGTGCAGACCTTATTGGTTTTCATACCTACGATTACGAACGTCATTTCCTGAGTTCTATTAAACGTATTCTCCGATTGGATGTTAATTTCAATGAAATCAGTTATCACAATAGAGTCATTAAAGTTGATTCCTTCCCTATGGGTATTGACTATCAAAAGTTTTGGGAGGCCGCTTTAAAGCATAACAATGAAACAGAAGAAAAATCCGATTTACAGAAACGTTTAGATGAACACATCGACCCTAAACAAAACAAAAAATTAATTCTTTCCATAGACCGGATGGATTATACCAAAGGCATACCCAACCGCATTAAGGCCTTTGAATATTTTTTGAACACCTACCCAGAGTATAAAGAAAAAGTTCGGCTGGTAATGTTGGCCGTGCCTTCAAGGTCCAATGTACCTCAGTACATAAAGTTAAAACGTGAGACTGACGAACTCGTTGGACGTATCAATGGGCAATTTGCCACGGTGAGCTGGACACCTATTTGGTATTTTTATAGGTCTTTACCTTTTGACAATCTTATAGATTTATACACATCGGCAGACGTAGCGCTCATAACACCTGTAAGGGATGGTATGAATCTGGTTGCCAAGGAATACGTAGCCACGAGAACCAATACCGATGGCGTGCTTATTCTCAGCGAGATGGCTGGTGCAGCTAAAGAAATGAATGAAGCCTTGCTCATTAACCCAAATAGTTATGACGATTTTGCCGATACGCTGAAACGTGCCCTACAAATGCCTTTGGCCGAACAGAAAACACGAATGAAATTTTTACAGAAACGCCTAAAGCGATATGACGTAGAAAAGTGGGCCAAGGAATTTCTTAATGCGCTAAATGCCACTAAAGAATTACAAGAGGTCATTGTAGCGAAGGAATTGACCGAAGCAGATGCCTCAAAAATTAAATCTGATTACGAGAAAGCTCAAAAAAGATTGGTTCTCCTTGACTACGACGGTACACTAACTACCTTTACAGACAACCCACAAGACGCCAAACCTGATAATGAACTCTTTCAATTACTAGACACGTTGGAAGTTGATAGTAAAAATAATCTGGTATTAATAAGTGGGCGCGATAAAGAAACGTTTAAAAAGTGGTTTAAAAATAAACCGTACAACTTAGTCACAGACCATGGTGTTTGGCTTAGACATAACAATGAATGGGTAGAGTTAGAACGACTCAAAACCGATTGGATGACTCGTTTGTTACCTATCTTAGAAACCTTTGTAGACCGTACTCCAGGAACCTTTATTGAACGAAAAAATTACTCCTTAGCATGGCACTACAGAACTGCAGACCCTGAGCTGGCACAAATTAGAACCACAGAACTTAAAACTGTAGTTACGAGCATGATTGCAAATAATGACCTCTCTCTATTGGAAGGAAATAAGGTCATGGAGATTAAGAGCAGTAATGTTAATAAAGGCCGTGCCACAAATAAGCTCCTAATGGAAGCCGATTACGATTTTGTTATGATTTTTGGTGACGATTGGACCGATGAATATATGTTTGAGGAAGCACCAAGCGATGCTTATACCGTTAAAGTGGGCTATAAAAAAACAAAAGCTAGATATCAAATAAAATCTCCTATTCAAGTAAGAGCGTTCCTAAAAGAATTAGATTAGAGATAAACTCGGCGAATAGCGTGAAATAGATATAGCGTTGGTCTTTATTAAGGTGTTAACAGTTCTTTATACAAATACAATTTGTAAAAGTTTAATTTTACCTACAACTAACAATATTCTCTTTATGAAACTTTTTTTCTCCCTCGTGATGTTGGCATGTTTTGGTGTCGCGTCTTCCCAAACCGATACAAAACTTTATGATATTATTGATGCTGTTTCTGAGGAACGCCTTAGAAAAGATGTTAAAACCCTTGCTGATTTTGGTACAAGACATACACTTAGCGACACAGTTTCAGAAACAAGAGGGATTGGTGCTGCAAGACGCTGGATAAAAAAAGAATTTGATAACATTTCTTCCCAATGCAACAATTGTCTTGAAGTCTTCTACCAAAATAATTTTTACGAAAAAGGAACTAATCAGCGCATTATAAAAGACGTTAATATCGTAAACGTTGTTGCTATTCAACGCGGGACAAAATATCCAAACCGCTTTGTTATAATGAGTGGTGATATAGACTCAAGAGTTTCCGACCCAACAGATTTTACCTCAGACTCCCCTGGAGCCAATGATAATGCCACAGGAATGGCAGGTGCTATTGAAGCTGCTCGCGTCCTTTCAAAATATAAATTTGAAAACAGTATTATCTACGTTGGACTATCTGGAGAAGAACAAGGATTATTTGGTGGACAAGGTCTGGCCAAATACGCCAAAGACAATAATTGGGATATCATCGGCGTACTCAACAACGATATGATTGGTAACATCGAAGGTGTTGATGGCGTCATAGATAATAGAACCTTTAGGATTTTCTCCGAACCCATCACTACAGATGTTACGGACCCAAATGTTTTGGCAAGGCAGGCAAGAGCAAGACGCTTTTATGGTGGTGAAGTTGATGGCACTTCTAGGCAATTAGCGCGATATGTCTACAAAACTACTAAAACCTATATGCCCGAAATGAACCCTATGATGGTCTATCGTCTAGACCGCTTTGGACGTGGAGGACATCATAGACCTTTTAATGACTTGGGGTTTGCAGGGATAAGAATAATGGAAGCCCATGAAAATTACACCCAACAACATCAAGACATAAGGACCGAAAATGGCATCGCTTATGGTGATACTTTTGAGCACGTCAACTTTCCATACTGTAAAAAATTGACTGCTGTTAATGCCATTACGCTTGCAAGCTTAGCCTCTGCGCCACCAGCACCAGAAGATGTTAGTATTGGTGGTATCGTTGAACCCTCTGCAAAACTAAAATGGAGCAAGGTAGAAGGTGCTAAAGGCTATAAAATTTATTGGAGAGCAACGACATCACCAACCTGGGACCATAGTAGATACGTAGGAGATATAACTGAATTTACGCTAGAAGGAATTGTAATCGATAACTTCTTTTTTGGGGTAGCTGCAGTAGGTGAAAATGGACACGAAAGTCTAGTCGTTTTCCCTAACCGTATCATGAGATAAATGTATGAAGGTTCAGTTAATCATCATTTTAGCTTTATTCACTTTAGGGCCTTGTGCGGCTCAGACCGTAACATCAACCAAAGTCAAATTCAACAGGCAAGACACGCTTAGAGGGAGCATAACGCCAGAACGCGCTTGGTGGGATTTAACATATTACCATCTCGACATTGAGGTGAAACCAGACGAAAAATTCATCTTCGGAAAAAACACGATCCAATACCAAGTATTAGAACCTTACCAAATACTTCAGGTTGATCTACAAAATCCTATGACTATAAAAAAGGTAATGCAAAATGGAACGGCCTTGGATTTTAAAACAGAAGGGAATGCCCATTTTATTACCTTAAAAGAGAACCAAAGAATCGGCGAAATTAATACAATCGAAGTATACTACGAAGGTTATCCTCGCGAAGCAAAACGCGCTCCTTGGGATGGTGGATTTTCATGGAAAAGGGACGAAAATGGCAAGCATTTCATTGCGACCTCCTGTCAGGGTCTAGGTGCTAGTGTCTGGTGGCCGAATAAAGACCATATGTATGATGAAGTGGACAGTATGCTCATTAGTGTAACCATTCCCAAAGGATTGACCAATGTTTCTAATGGCAGACTAAGAAAGCTTGAAGAATACAATGATAAAGTAACCTCACATTGGTTCGTTTCTAATCCCATAAACAATTATGGGGTAAATATTAACATTGGTGACTACGTTAATTTTTCAGAAGTGTATGAAGGCGAAAATGGGCCATTGGATATGGACTACTGGGTGCTTTCCTATAATCTTGATAAAGCTAAGGAACACTTTAAAGATGCGCCAAAAATGATGAAAGCCTTTGAGCATTGGTTTGGACCCTATCCTTTTTATGAAGATAGCTTCAAACTTGTAGAAGTGCCTTACCTCGGCATGGAACACCAAAGCTCTGTCGCTTATGGAAATCAATATAAAAAAGGATATTTAGGAAATGATTTATCCAGAACGGGATGGGGCTTAAAATTCGATTTTATTATCATACATGAAGCTGGCCATGAATGGTTTGCCAATAATATCACCAACAGAGACATTGCCGATATGTGGATACATGAAGGTTTCACAGCCTATTCCGAAAATCTATTCTTAGACTATTATTACGGTGAACAAGCTGCGGCCGACTATGTCATAGGAACTCGTGCCAATATTAGAAATAACAAACCCATTATTGGCCAATACAATGTAAACAATGAAGGTTCGGGAGACATGTACTACAAAGGTGCCAATATGTTGCACACATTAAGGCAGCTCATCGAAGATGACAAAAAATGGCGTGCCATACTTCGTGGTTTAAATGAAACATTTTATCACCAAACGGTAACTACAAAACAAATTGAAGACTACATAAGCCGCGAAACCAATAAAGATTTATCTACCTTTTTTAACCAATATCTAAGGGATACACGCATACCTACACTGGAATACAAAATTGAAGAAGGTAAACTATCTTACAGATATGTTGATATTGTAGAAGGTTTTGATATGCCAATTGAAATTGTGATTGATGGTAAGTCCCAATGGATATTCCCAAATTCATCATGGCAGTCTATGCCTTATTCAGGTTCAACGTTTAAAGTGGACGAGGATTACTATATTTATTCCAAGCAATTGTAAAAGCATTGAAAATTTCAGAATTACAAGTTAACGGCAGTATAAAATGCTTTCGGTGGTTTGTGCCATATCACAATCAGCGAAATGTATGTAATCTCTTGAGCTATTTCTTTAAGCATAAACCGATAACAACAGTCATAATTGTTGCGCTTTTATTCAAAGCTCCAATTAATGGCCAGTCCTATGATTTAAAACGAATAAATACATCTGAACTTTGGACTGATATGACTTTGAATAAATCCATCGCTGAAAAATGGGAAATAGGCGGTGATTTTGGACTTAGGACGGCACTTAGTGACACCAAATTCTGGCTATTCTATTTAAGACCAAATGTAAATTACAAACCTGCGCATCATCTTAAATTTACCCTTGGTCTGGGCAGCTTCAATGCGTTTAGTGATGAACTCTTTAACAGCTATGAGATAAGAGTTTACCAAGATGCTCTTTTACACTGGCCCAAACTTGGGCTGTTCAACTTTTCGCATCGTTTACGGTTCGAAGAACGCTTTTTATCATTTAGCGAAGCCTCTATTGATAACGATTTTAGATTTCGAGGACGATACCTTCTTGGTGTTCGTACCGATAGATTTAGTTTGGGCGGAGCTCCTAATTGGGCAGTTTTTGGAAGTATAGAACCGTTTTTTAGGCTCAACGGAAAAGATAACTTTGTGGCCAATAATTTCCGCTGGGATACGGCCTTGTCTTATCAGGCTACCCAACATCTCAGAATAGAACTGCATTATATACTACAATCCTCAGAATTCTTTTTCGACAATAGGCAAACTCTCGAAAATATTTTCAGAATACGTGTCTTTCAAGACCTTTAAATCCCTTTGATAAAACTGCCATAGGGATCCTGGAACTTCATACCTTCAGAATAACGATATTTACTTAGCTTTTTAAACTGTACAAGTCCCCAAAGGATAAACTCTTTTTCAAAATGAATATCGCGTTCATCAATATCTGGTTGATATTCCTTAACCAATTCGTCCAATGGTGCGATTTCATCTAATTTGGCTTTGTAGGTGGCATCGTCGTAATCGTCTAATAACTGAAAACCATCATTGTTAAAAAACCAAGAAATAAGGTCGTCATAAGGTGTTTCTTCATCCTGTTTTTGAAGCTTCTCAATTTTAGGGAAATATTGCGGAAATAGGGTTTTAATGGCATTATCCATTAAGGTCTGCGCCACAAAATCGGCACCTTCTTGTTCACCTTCATAAACCAATTCCACCTTTCCTGTTATACTTGGAATGACACCGACAAAGTCTGAAAGCCTCACTGTAGTATCTGCTTCTCCAGCAAGGAGGGCTCGACGCTCGGCTGTACTCAACAGGTTTTCATAGGCCGTAATACTCATGCGCGCACTTACACCACTCTTTACATCAATGAATTCACTTTCTCTAGCCTCAAAACTTATTTGTTCTAAAAGGTCTTTTGCTAAATCCGGAACGTAAATATGGTCTTTCTGATCTTTACCGGAATTGGCTTCTTGCGCTGTAATAATGCGAGCTGTTTCTATGGTCTCCGGATAATGCGTTAAAATTTGGGAACCTATTCTATCCTTTAATGGTGTAACTATACTTCCGCGATTAGTATAGTCCTCTGGATTGGCTGTAAACACAAACTGCATATCCAAAGGCAACCTAAGCTTAAATCCACGAATCTGGATATCCCCTTCTTGCAAGATATTGAATAAAGCCACCTGTATCCTAGCCTGTAAATCAGGTAATTCATTTATAACAAAAATACAACGATTGGCACGTGGTATCATTCCATAGTGAATGACTCTATCATCGGCATAACTCAGTTTTAAATTTGCAGCCTTTATAGGGTCTACATCTCCTATGATATCTGCCACAGTGACATCTGGTGTAGCTAATTTTTCTGCAAAGCGTTCACTTCTATGTAACCAAGCAATTGGCGTTTTGTCTCCTTTCTCTTTGATAAGCTCTAAGGCATAACGCGATATAGGGTTAAACGGATCATCATTTATTTCTGAACCTTCAACATACGGCACGTATTCATCTAATAAATTTACCATCATTCGGGCCAAGCGTGTTTTTGCCTGTCCTCTCAATCCTAATAAATTAATATTATGGCGTGATAGTATAGCTCTCTCCAATTCAGGGATTACAGTATGTTGGTATCCATGTATGCCTTCGAAAGAATTGACCTTGTTTTTTATATTTCCAATCAAGTTATCTCGTAACTCATCTTTAATACTTTTACTTTGATAACCTGACTTTTTTAATTCGCCTAGTGTATTAATACTATTCATTTCCATTCTTATCCTTTAATTCTTCTTTTTCTATTGTTTTCGTAGTCTTCAAAAATCATTTCACCTAATCCTTTTAATCCTGTATAGAAGGCTTTACCTCTATTTGCTTTGGTAAACTCCCTAATAAACCGCATTAGATAAGGGTCCTCTGCAATCATAAACGTTGTAATAGGTATGTGCAATCGTCTAGCCTGCTGTGCCATGGCATAGCATTTATTGGTAATGAACGGGTCTAGACCATTACTATTCTTGTAATATTGACCATCTGGCATGCGCAAACAGCTGGGTTTACCATCCGTAATCATGAATATTTGCTTATTGGTGTTTCGTTTGCGACGCAACATGTCCATTGCCAATTGTAGTCCTGCCACTGTATTGGTATGATAAGGGCCTACCTTGAGATAAGGCAAATCCTTTATCTTGATGGGCCAAGCATCATTACCAAAAACTAAAATATCCAAGGTATCTTTAGGATAGCGCGTCATAATCAATTCAGATAAAGCCATGGCCACTTTCTTGGCAGGCGTGATACGATCTTCTCCATATAGAATCATACTGTGACTTATGTCTATCATAAGTACAGTACTCATTTGACTTTTATGAAGCGTTTCTTCAACAACCAAGTCATCTTCGGTGAGATTAAAATCCCCTACACCATGATTGATTTGTGCGTTTCTCAAGCTTTCCGTCATTGAAACTTTTTCCAAAGCATCCCCAAAATGATAACTTCTAAACTCTCCTGTATGCTCATCGCCTATCCCAACACCCTTACTCCTGTGGTTGCCAGCACCGCTGCGCTTTATTTTGCCAAAGATTTGTTCAAGTGCCTGTTTTCTAATGGCACGCTCTGTCTTTTCTGTAATTGTTAAACGTCCCTTACCGTCACCTTGTCCATCAACATTAGGGTCAAGCTCTTCCCGAATGTAACCCTTGTTTTTAAGATCTTCAATAAAGTCATCAATGGTGTAATCTGGCGTTGTCAGATTGTATTCTTGGTCGAGTTGTTTCAACCACTCAATGGCCTCATCAAAATCACCTGACGTATACGTAATGAGTTCCTTGAAGATTTCAAACAGTTTTTCAAAAGGCGATTGGTCCGGTGCCTCGTATGATGTAAATACAAAACCTGATTTTCTCTTTTCCTGTTTCATTGCAGTACTAAAATAATGCTTTTAAAGCTGCGATTCATAGCAATTCTTGTTTCTAACATTTTATTAACTTTACCTAAGAAATTTATATCCCATGGCAGAGAACGAGGAAACCGAACAACCCAAACCTAAACGCAAAATAGATTGGAACACCGAAAAGATTATGAGTTCATCTGCGCTTTTTATTAGCGTTATTTCCTTAATTGCCTTATTATATCAATCCTACTTAGCAAGGGAAGAAAACAAACTCATTCAAATGCAGCAAAGTGCCTCGGTTTTGCCTCACCTAAATCAGTGGTATAGCGACTATAATAACTTATTTACATTCGTGGTAGGCAATAAAGGGGTTGGACCTGCTTTTATTGAAGATGTAGATATCACTTTAGAGGATACCTACGAGTTCAACAATACGAACGATTTGTTCCATCATATTTTTAGCACAACTAAAGCATTAGACACCATACCCTATATTACAAGTACGCTAATAGAAGGGTTTGTATTGCCAGCCAATGAGAAAATTGATATCCTTGAAGTTAGAGGATCAAACAATATAAAAGTCCTAAAAGAGGTCCTTGACACTAAATCTATTGTTTATAAAATAAAATATAGAGATGTCTATGGATCGGAGTGGCTACTTTCCAATGAAAATTATAATAATCGTAGCGAGACCATACCTGTTTCAGTCAAAGAATAAACGGCACCTTAACATCTCTTTTAGATTTGGCATGTGATATTTCATTATTTTTAGCCATCACTAAACTAACCCTGTATAAAATGACACGATTTTTCTCTATGGTTATGCTCTTCTGCATAACACTTCTTTCTGCACAAGACTTTTCAATGGATATGATTAAAAACATGGCTCCGAGAAATATTGGCCCTGCCGGTATGTCTGGACGTGTTACGGCTATTGATGTTGTTTTAAACAACCCAGACGTAATGTACGTTGGCACTGCATCGGGCGGTCTATGGAAGTCTACTTCGGGAGGAATTAAATGGGAGCCTATTTTTGATAATGAATTAACGGCATCTATAGGTGCGGTTGAAATACAACAGTCTAACCCTAGCGTAATTTGGGTCGGAACCGGTGAAGGTAACCCTAGAAACTCATTAAATGGAGGTTACGGCGTTTACAAATCCTTGGATGGAGGAAAAACATGGAAATGCATGGGTCTTGAAAAAACAAGACATATCCATAGAATCATCGTAGACCCAACAAATCCAGATGTCGTTTACGTCGGTGCCATAGGGTCGCCGTGGGGCGAGCACCCAGAGCGTGGTGTTTTCAAAACCACTGACGGTGGAGAAACCTGGAATAAAATACTATTTGCAAATAATAAAACAGGTGTTGCAGATATGGTGATGGACCCAACCAATCCTAATAAACTAATTGTGGCTATGTGGGAACATAAACGCGAGCCTTGGTTTTTTAATTCGGGCGGTGAAGGTTCTGGTTTGCACATGACACACGATGGCGGTAAAACATGGAAAAAACTTACCGATGAAGACGGTTTACCAAAAGGGGATTTAGGACGAATAGGAATCGCCATTGCTGCTGGAAAACCCAATATCGTATATGCCTTAATAGAAGCTAAAAAAAATGCCCTTTATAAAAGTGAAGACGGTGGCTTCAATTGGAAAAAGATTAATGACAAGAGTGACATTGGTAATAGACCGTTTTATTATTCTGAAATCTACGTCGATCCCCAAAATGAAAATCGCGTGTATTCTGTATTTACCTATGTAAATGTTTCCGAAGATGGTGGTAAGAATTTTGATGGCTTAATGCCTGCTTACGGTGTGAGCAATGGTGTTCATCCAGACCATCATGCATGGTGGATACATCCAGAAGATGGAAGCTTTATGATAGACGGTAACGACGGTGGTATGAATATTACACGAGATGGTGGTAAAACATGGCGTTTTATAGGTAACATTCCCGTGGCACAGTTCTATCATATCGCAGTTGATAATGAAATCCCTTACAATGTCTATGGTGGTATGCAGGATAATGGGTCATGGCGAGGGCCGGCTTATGTTTGGAAATATCAAGGAATTAGGAACAGCTATTGGCAGGAGATTAGTTTTGGCGACGGCTTCGACGTTGTACCAGATAGAGACGATTCGCGTTATGGCTGGTCCATGAGCCAACAAGGCTATGTAAGTCGTTATGATTGGAAAACAGGAAACAATTATAGCGTTAGACCAACGCATCCAGACCCTGATGTGCAATTGCGCTTTAATTGGAACTCGGCCATTAATATCGATCCTTTTGACAATAGCACCATTTATTTTGGAAGTCAATTTGTTCATAAATCCACAGACAAAGGTGAAACGTGGACCGTTATTTCTCCCGATCTTACGACTAACGACCCAGAGAAACAAAAACAATCAGAAAGTGGCGGACTTACCATGGATGCCACAGGTGCTGAAAACCACACCACAATTCTAGTAATAGAACCTTCTCCTGTCGAGAAGGATATGCTCTGGGTTGGCACAGATGATGGACGTGTGCATTACACTACCAATGGTGGTGGAGAATGGATTGATGTGTCTAAAAATCTCAAAGGCTTGCCTGAAGGTAGTTGGATTGCTCAAATAAAGGCTTCAAACAAAAATAAAGGCGAGGCTCTTTTAATTGCCAACGACTACAGACGTTTTAACTACACACCTTACGCATATAGGACCAAGAACTACGGAAAATCTTGGGAACGAATTGTTGATGAAGACGACGTACAAAGCTATACACTAGCCATAGTTGAAGATTTAGAAGAGCCCAACCTCATGTTTTTAGGTACCGATGATGGCCTTTACATTTCCATCGATGCGGGAGAAACATGGACCAAATGGACAGAGGGTTTCCCAACAACTTCCGTTAAGGATTTGGTTATTCATCCTAGAGAACATGATTTGGTAATTGGTACTTTTGGACGTGCCGCTTGGGTGCTGGACGATATCAGACCTCTCAGGGAAATTGCCAAGAATAAAGCCGTAATGACTTCTAATATTACTTTATTTGAACCGCCTACTGCCTATCAAGCGGCCTATCAGCAACCTACAGGAAGCCGTTTTGGAGCTGATGCCATGTACCACGGTGAAAATCGCAGTGGAGGTGCACGATTCACTTATATGTTCAACAAAAAGGATATGCCTAAAAAAGAAGAAAAGGAAGAAAATGAGGAAGACAAAGAAGACATGGCATCTGAAAAAGCGGAATCTAAAGTAAATTGGGACTCGCTAACCTTGAAGATTTATGATGGTGATCGGCTAATTAGAACCCTAAAGCGAAAAGCACCCAAGGATAATGGCCTTCATAAATGGACGTGGTATATGGATGAAAAAGGTGTTGATTATCCTTCAAGACGAATTCGAGAGCGAAATAGAGAACCTGGAGGCGTAGACGTTAAACCTGGAACGTACAAGGCTGTTTTACATTATGGAGATATGATGTCCGAAACCATGGTAAAAGTAGAATCTGATCCAAGGCTAGATGTGTCGCAAAAGAATATCAACGAAGTCTATGCAGCCCTCAAAGGTTTAGAAAAATTGCAACAGACCTCAGCAGATGCTGTTAAACAACTCATTGAAAGCAAAACGATAGCTGAAAATTACAGCGAACAACTAAGCAAACTCGATAAGGAGAGCTATAAGGACCAAATAAAGGCATCAAAAGAAATGGTTAAATCTATTGACAGTATAGTTGACAAATATCTTGGAAAAAGAGACAGACGTCAAGGGATAACTAGAAGTCCAGAAGTGACACCTCTACAGCGTTTAGGAACGGCGCGCAGTTATGTAAGTAACAGTCAAACGGGATTAACCTCGACGGAAACCACATTAATCAAACAGGCAAAAGATGCCCTGAACGCCTTATTTGAGGAAACAAATACCTTTTTCAATAAGGACTGGACGGAGTATAAAAACAAGATGAGCACTTTGAAGCTAGACCCTTTTAAACCGACTGAAACTTTCAGTATCGATTAAGTTTAAAACAACAAATAACGACCGTCTAACATCACTACAAGTGATATAGGCGGTTTTTTTATTTATATGCCTTAAGTTCTGAAATAGAAGCTACGCCAAGTTGTACCATATTGTTTTTAAAGTCATCACTTAAAATATTTATGACGTGGTCTGCCCCATATTTCCCTATGGCGGCAATACCATATAAAAACGGCCGACCGAGCATAACAAAATCAGCACCGAGATAAAGGGCTTTCATAATATCCAGACCTGTTCGTACACCGCTATCAAAAATAATTGGGACTTGGCCACCCACCATAGCAGCTATGTCTGGTAATGCCACAATGGATGCTGGGGCACCGTTGAATTGTCTTCCGCCATGGTTGGACACCCAAATTCCGTCCAACCCAATATCAATGGCTTTTTGTGCATCATCAGGGTGTAAAACCCCTTTAATCACCGTTGGACCGTCCCATATGGATTTCAACTGTTCGCAATAATCCCAATCTAATGTTCCTCCCAACCGATTACCCACAAAACCACTTACAAACTTAAAATCGGTGTTTTCTGTGTAAGATTCAACCGTTCTTAGCCTAGGTAATCCATGTCGAAGCGTGTCGTAGGACCAAACAGGATGCGTAAGTCCTTGCCATATTAGTTTTGGTGTTATTTTTGGTGGCATTGTCAATCCAGCGCGCTTCGTTCGTTCCCTTCTGCTTGCCATAGGCACATCTGCGGTGATAACCAAAGTGTGAAACCCTGCTGACTTGGCTCTAGACAAAATCGACGCTGCCAACTCCATTTCTTTTGGCGGGTACAGTTGAAACCATCCGTTAGAACCTACTAAAGGGCCTATCGTTTCCGGTGTTTCTGTAGCTACTGTACTTAGACAGAACGGAATGTTATTACTGTTTGCAGAAGCAGCCAAATAATGTTCTGATTTTGGCCAAATCAATCCCGTTAGCCCAACAGGAGCAATACCTATTGGGCAGGCATAGGAACGACCAAACAAGTTTGTATTAATGTCCGCCTCTAGGTTTCCCTTACAAAATCTTGGTGTAAAGGTTATAGTTTCAAAAGCATTTCTATTGCGCTGAAGTAATCTTTCTGTACCTGTACCAGATTCCAAATACTCCCACGAGACATGAGGCAATCTGCTCTTGGCCTTCTTCGCCAAATCGTCAATTGCAGGAAATCTGTTGGAATAGTACGCTTTATAGTTATGGTAAGACATTAAAATGACATTATTCCATCCACTTTAATGCTACATAGTCTTCAATCTTAATCTGTTTACCTTTTGTGGAAATAATACCTTCTTTCTTAAACTGGGATAAAATCCGTATGGCAGATTCTGTAGCCGTACCAACAATGCTGGCATAATCTTCCCTTGAAATAACAATACTAAGGTAGCCATCATCATCAGTGCCAAAATTGTCATGAATATACATAAGAATCTCCGCCATGCGACGTTTCACGGACTTTTGTGCCATACTTACCAAGGACTGATCGGATTCCTTTAAATCCTCTGCCATGGTTTTTAGTACATCCATCGTAAATTTTGGATTCTTATTAAGATCATCCATTATTTCACTCTTTGGAATAAAACACATTTCCATGTCGTTTAACGCCACCGCACTAAGATTGGTCTTTTGTTCGGTAACTAAAGAGCGTTTACCTAAAAGTCCACCTTTAACCACAAGCTTTACAACCTGATCTTTACCATTTTCACTAAGCTTTGTGAGTTTACAGACACCGGATTTAACACAGTATACACCGTTTAGAGTTTCTCCTTCTTCAAAAATTACCTGACCTTTTTTGAAGATTTTACCAGTTTTGCACGCCGAAACGCGCATTAATTCTTCCCTTGACAAAGATTTTAACGAATTAAATTCTCTGACAATGCAAGATTCGCATTTGCTCATACCTAATTGATTTAGTTGTTATAAATATAACTAAAAGATGACAAATATCATATTTTAATTTTACACAAAGGACAACATTTGCACTTAGGTATATTAGAGCAAATTGTTATATGAAAGATTCCACTTGTTTTCATTGTGGAGATAAATGTGGTGAAAATCCCATTCGTTTTCAAGAAAAATCCTTCTGCTGTAATGGTTGTAAAACGGTTTTCGAAATATTTAGCGAAAATGATTTAACCTGTTATTACGACCTGCAAAATGCTCCTGGTTCCGTCCCAAAAGAAATTGAAGGTAAATACGACTTTTTATCCCAAGACAATATTGTTGATAAATTAACTGAATTTAGGAGTGAGTCTGTTGAAATCGCCACTTTATACATTCCTCATATTCACTGTAGTTCTTGTATCTGGATTTTAGAGAACCTCAACAAGCTTAATCCAAATATTAGTGACTCCATTGTCAATTTTGGCAAAAAAACAGTCAGGGTTACTTATGATCCGGCTAAAACAAGCCTAAAGGAAGTTGTTCTTCTATTGAGCTCAATAGGTTATGAACCCTACATTAGCCTCGATGATTTTAAGTCTGTTCAAAAACAAGTTAATCGTTCTTTAATTTATAAACTAGGTGTTGCAGGTTTTGGCTTTGGAAATATTATGTTCTTGTCCTTTCCAGAATATTTTGAGGTGAATGAATTCTGGCTAGAACAGTATAAGCATATGTTCCGTTGGATCATGTTTGCTTTGTCAGTACCTATTGTATTTTATTCGGCGCAAGATTATTTCGTTTCGGCATATAAAGGTTTAAAAGCGCGCTTGTTAAACATTGATGTTCCGATAGCTCTGGGTATAAGTGTATTATTTATTCGAAGTACTGCTGAAATCGCCTTCGATTTGGGTTCAGGTTTTTTTGACAGCTTGGCGGGTCTGGTATTTTTTCTTTTGGTAGGTAAATTTTTTCAGCAAAAAACTTATGCTTTTCTATCTTTTGAACGCGACTACAAATCGTACTTCCCTATTGCGATAACAAAAATCAACAAAGACGGAAGCGAAGAATCCATTCAAGTTTACGATATCAAAAAGGGAGACCGATTGTTAATTAGGAATGAAGAACTCATTCCCGTAGATGGAGTGCTCATAAACGGAAGAGGAAAAATAGACTACAGTTTTGTAACTGGAGAATCTCAAGCCGTGACCAAAAAATCTGGTGATAAGGTTTTTGCGGGAGGTAAACAAACCAATGGCATTATAGAGTTAGAAGCTTTAAAATCAGTAGAGCAAAGTTACCTTACCCAATTATGGTCCAATGATGTTTTCAACAAAGAAAAAGATGAGGGCTTTACCAACATAACCAACGCTATAAGTAAGCATTTTACCCTTATTGTCCTTGGTATTGCACTCGTTTCTACAACGTATTGGTTACTCACCGATGCCTCCAAGGCTATGAATGTATTTACAGCAGTTTTAATTATTGCATGCCCTTGTGCTATTGCACTTTCTGCGCCTTTTACCTTTGGAAATTTGCTAAGAATATTCGGCAAACTCAAATTCTACATAAAAAACGCTAGTGTCATAGAGAGGTTAGCCCATATCAATACAATTGTTTTCGATAAAACGGGCACACTTACATCCAATAAAAAAAGTCAGGCCGTTTACGATGGTGAAGAACTCAACACTACCGAAGCCTTGGTACTCAAAAACACATTAAGAGGGTCTAATCATCCCTTAAGCCGCACTTTATATGACATTTTAGAAGAACATGATATCATAACACTCGATACATTTGAAGAGTACGTTGGTAAAGGAATAGAAGCCAAACATAACAATACAGCTCTTAAGATTGGATCAGCTGATTTTGTGGGAGGTGAGCGTGAACAAAACGCTTTAAACACAACGGTTCACATCAGTAGTAATAATAATTACAAAGGAAAATACACCTTTTACAACAGCTATAGAAAAGGCGTAGCGAAGTTATTCAATACGTTGAAAAATCATTTTGATTTGGTAATACTTTCGGGCGATAATGAAGGAGAACGCAACAATCTAAAGAAACTATTGCCTGGGAAAACCAAGCTTATATTCAACCAAAAACCAGAGGATAAGTTAGATTATATTCAATACCACCAGTCTGAAGGTGCAAAAGTCCTTATGGTAGGCGATGGTCTAAATGACGCTGGTGCTTTAGCTCAGAGTGATGTAGGCATTGCCATATCCGAAGACATCAATGTTTTTTCGCCAGCTTGTGATGCCATTCTTGACGCTTCAAAACTTAAATATTTAGATAGATATCTAGGCGCTGCAAAAACTGCTATTAAAATCATTAAATGGAGTTTTGCCCTGTCGTTTATATATAATGTGGTAGGGCTCTATTTTGCGGTTACGGGACAATTAGCTCCTGTAATAGCGGCTATTCTAATGCCTTTAAGCTCCATTAGCATTGTAATTTTTACCACTGTTTGCACCAATATTTTGGGACGAAGATTAAAATAAATAAAGTGATATGACAAATGTCATGTTTTAGATATGAACACAAGAGTATTTTTGAACCATAACTTCAATTAGGTATGAGCGTTATATACATTGTTTTAACGGTAAGTGTTATCGTTGGTGTAGGTTTTTTTATTGTTTTTTTACTGGCCGTAAAGTCTGGACAATACGATGACAGCTACACACCATCGGTGCGCGTTCTTTTTGAAGACGAACTCGTAAAGGATAAAACTAAACAATCGATAAAATCAAAAACTGACTAATTTTTTTAATATGGAAATGCAACAATTTTACTACGATAATAAAATCGTAAAAAAATTCCTCTACGCCACCATACTATGGGGAGTCGTTGGGATGCTCGTTGGCTTACTGCTAGCGTACATGTTTTTATTCCCCAATGTAACGGATGGAATATCCTGGCTAAGTTTTGGCCGTCTTAGACCGCTTCATACAAATGCTGTCATTTTCGCCTTTGTTGGAAACGCCATTTTTGCAGGTGTCTATTATTCACTACAGCGTTTGCTCAAAGCAAGAATGTTCAGTGATTTTTTAAGTAACCTAAATTTTTGGGGCTGGCAATTAATTATCGTAGGCGCAGCGCTCACGCTTCCTCTAGGATATACAACCTCAAAGGAATATGCCGAGTTGGAATGGCCTTTTGATATTGCAATCGCATTGATTTGGGTCGCTTTTGGCGTTAATATGATAGGTACAATTCTTAAGCGTCGCCAGCGCCATTTGTATGTTGCTATTTGGTTCTATATCGCCACGTTTGTAACCGTTGCAGTACTCCATATTTTTAACAGCTTGGAACTTCCAGTAAGCGGACTTAAGAGTTATTCCGTCTATGCTGGTGTTCAAGATGCCTTAGTCCAATGGTGGTATGGGCATAATGCCGTGGCATTTTTCTTAACCACACCATTCCTAGGTCTAATGTATTACTTTGTGCCTAAAGCAGCTAATAGACCCGTTTACTCTTACAGACTGTCTATAGTTCACTTTTGGTCGCTCATATTTATTTACATCTGGGCAGGACCGCACCACTTACTATATACAGCCTTACCAGAATGGGCTCAGCACCTAGGTGTTGCATTCTCTGTAATGCTTATTGCACCATCTTGGGGTGGTATGATAAACGGTTTGTTAACCTTACGAGGCGCTTGGGATAAAGTGAGAACAGACCCAGTTCTCAAGTTCATGGTTGTAGCCATTACGGGTTACGGTATGGCAACTTTTGAGGGCCCAATGTTATCACTGAAAAATGTAAATGCCATTGCCCACTTTACCGATTGGATTATTGCTCACGTTCACGTAGGCGCTTTAGCTTGGAACGGGTTCTTGGCCTTTGGTATGATCTATTGGCTAATACCGCGATTATTTAAAACTAAACTACATTCCGTAGGTCTTGCAAATCTGCATTTCTGGGTAGGAACACTCGGTATAATTTTATATGCACTACCAATGTACGTTGCTGGTTTCACCCAAGCTAGTATGTGGAAGCAGTTTAACCCAGACGGTACTTTAGTTTACGGTAACTTCCTAGAAACCGTAACTGAAATTATACCTATGTATTGGATGAGAGCCATTGGAGGTACCTTGTACATTACGGGTATGCTTGTGCTTGTGTACAACGTCATAATGACAATTGTTAAGTCCGATTCTAAAGTAACCGATGAGCTTGCTGAGGCACCAGCACTTAAGCGTGTTTCTAAATCTCGGGTTGCCGGTGAAGGATGGCACACATGGTTGGAGAGAAAACCAGTATTGTTAACCATATATGCAACGATTGCCATATTGATAGGTGGAATTGTTCAAATTATACCAACCTTGGTGGTTGAGTCTAATATCCCTACCATAAGCAGTGTGAAACCTTATACACCATTAGAACTTGAAGGTCGTGACATTTACATCCGAGAAGGCTGTGTAGGTTGTCATTCGCAAATGATAAGACCTTTTAGAAGTGAGGTTGAACGTTACGACTGGACTTCGGACAAGCAGTACTCCAAAGCTGGGGAGTATGTCTATGACCATCCATTCCTTTGGGGCAGCAAGCGTACAGGACCAGACTTGCACCGAGTTGGAGGTAAATATTCCGATAACTGGCATTTTAACCATATGTACGATCCTCAGAGCACCTCTAGTGGTTCCATTATGCCATCTTACAAGTGGCTCATCGTTGGAAAAGGTGCGGAACTTGATAAGTCTATGACCGAAAAGAAAATGGAGACCATGGTTAAGCTTGGTGTACCATACACGGAAGAAGACATAGCCAACGCCCAAGCCTCAATGCTTGAGCAAGGTACACAGATAGAGAAAAATCTATATAGCGATCCTGACTTTGTTGCGTCTTATGAAGCCGATAAAGCAGCAGGTGGTGAAGATTTTGTTGAAATGCGAAACCGAGAAATCGTTGCAATTATTGCTTACCTACAACGACTGGGTACAGACATTAAAGTGAAGGATGACGAAAATATAACCGCTCAAAATTAAATCGCCATGCTAAAATTTGTAAAACATCATATGGAGAGTATAACTGGGATAGAAATATACCCTATAATCTCCTTGCTCATATTTTTCATCTTCTTTGTAGTTCTATTCTACTGGGTAATTACTGCGAAAAAAGACTATATCAATAAAGTGAGCCAAATACCATTAGAAAACCAACAAAACGACACACTATCATGAGAAAGTTAATTCCATCATATATAAGAGTGCCTGTTATATTCTTTGCTATCGCAGGCTTAGTTGAATACTTCATAGATTCAGGAGAGCAACCTGCATTTATGCAACCCGTAGTCTTACTGTTTCTTGTCTTAGTTTTTTTAATTCTTGTGGCTATAGAAGGTATCGTAAGCTCTATGGACAATATCCTGTTCCAAAGTTTGGATGAAGAGGCCAAGGAGCGCTACCTAGCAAAACAGGGAGAAATACCACTATTCAACAAAATCAAAGCCATATACAAAAAACTGGCAGGTGGTAAACCTATTGAAGAGGAAGGCGAAATTATTTTAGATCATAATTACGACGGCATAAAAGAGCTAGATAACAATCTACCACCATGGTGGTTGTACGGGTTCTATGCGACCATCCTTTTTGGAGTGATTTATATGGTACGTTATCATGTCCTTGGGGCCGACGATCAATTCGTAGAATATGAAATTGAATATGCCGAGGCACAGCGCGCCATCGAAGAATACAAAAAAACGGCCAAAAATCTTGTGGATGTAAATACGGTTGAAGTTCTAACGGATGCTGCCGATTTAAATGCGGGTAAAAAGATTTTTGAAGCCAACTGCGTCGTCTGTCATATGGCTGATGGTGGCGGTGGAATTGGTCCTAACCTAACCGATGAAAACTGGATTTTAGGTGGTGGTATCAAAAATGTTTTCAATACTATTTCCGAAGGTGGTAGAGCCGGGAAAGGAATGGTATCCTGGAAAACGGACCTAAAACCTATTGAAATGGCGCAAGTAGCCAGTTACGTACTGCAATTTCAAGGTACAACACCTGCCAATCCAAAAGCCCCAGAAGGTGAGATTTGGATAGATGCGTCTTTAAAAGACACCGAAACAGGTGACGAAGTGCACGATGTAGATATTAAAGTTGATACCGAAGATACTACTGAAGAGACCGAAGCAGCAGCTGATGAAGAAGCTACTAACATGGAAAGCACAACCATAGCGTCTAATAATTAAAATGTAGCACAGCTACCCTACCATGGAAGCACCACAAAATGAAGTTTTTAGAGATTCTATTGCCACCATCAATGAAGAAGGGAAGCGCAATTGGATTTTCCCTAAAAAACCTTCAGGGCCATATTATGAGAAACGTAAAATAGTTAGCTATGTTCTCTTAGCTTTCTTATTTGCTGCACCATTCATTAAAGTTAATGGTAACCAATTTTTAATGTTTAACGTTTTAGAACGACGTTTCAATATTTTTGGTTTTCCATTTTGGCCGCAGGACTTTCATCTGTTTGTGATTTCCATGATTATTGGAGTGGTATTTGTCACTCTATTTACTGTTGGCTTTGGGCGTATTTTCTGTGGGTGGATCTGTCCGCAAACTATTTTCATGGAAATGGTTTTCAGACGCATTGAGTATTGGATCGATGGCGATCGTAACAAACAAATGCGTCTAGCTAGACAAAAATGGGATGCAGAAAAAATCAAAAAACGTGTCTTTAAGTGGTTCATATTTTTGGTGATTTCGTTTTTAATAGCCAATGTGTTCCTAGCCTATCTCATCGGTAGCGATAAGCTCATACAATACATTGTTGATGGCCCTATGGCACATCTTGGTACTTTGGTGCCCTTATTGATTTTTACAGGAGTATTCTATTTCATCTTTGCCTGGTTTAGGGAGCAAGTTTGCATCATTGCGTGTCCTTATGGGCGCTTGCAAGGCGTTTTACTCGACAATAAGTCTATTGTAGTCGCGTACGACCATAAACGTGGTGAAGGCGAAAACGGAAGAAAGAAATTCAGAAAAAATGAAGATAGAGAAGCCCTAGGTCACGGTGATTGTATTGACTGTTTTCAATGTGTGCACGTCTGCCCAACAGGCATAGACATTAGAAATGGCACCCAACTGGAATGCGTGAATTGTACGGCCTGTATTGATGAGTGCGATACCATCATGGAAAAAGTAGGCTTACCAAAAGGACTCATACGTTATGCCAGTGAAGAAAATATAGAGAAAAAAGTACCTTTTAAATTAACCGCTAGGATGAAGGGCTATATTGCCGTTCTAGTAATTCTCATTGGTGTATTGTTAGGAATGTTGGCCCTGAGAAATGATGTTGAAGCTAGGGTTTTAAGACTTCCAGGACAACTATATGAGAAAAAAGAGAACAACATTATAAGTAACGTCTACACCTATAAACTCGTAAATAAAACTACAAAAGACATTGAAGATGTCAGTTTCAAACTTAGAGGTGTTGATGGCACTATTAAACTTGTATCCACAGAAGATAGTTTTGTGGTTGAATCTCAAGGATTGGCAGAAGGCACCTTGTTTATAGAACTGAATCAAAATGATCTTTCTGGTGATAAAAATGAACTTATGATCGAGGTTTACAGTAAAGACGAGCTCATTGAAACAACAACAGTAAGTTTCTTGGGACCACGAACCTTTAATTAATAAAGTGTTATGAAAATAAATTGGGGAACAGCAATCGTATTAGCCATAATCGGATTCATATCGTTTATCATGTTTTTCGTAATAAAAATGAGCACTAACGATAAGTATGATCATGATTTGGTAGTTGAGGATTATTATCAAAAAGAATTGAATTTTCAAACTGATATTAATAAGGAATCCAAGTCAAAAGAACTGAAAACCAATGTTTCCTATAAAAAAACAGAAGAGGGGATTTTAATTAGCTTCCCTCCAGAGTTAGACTATAATAAAATTGATGGTAAAGTGTTCCTATATAGACCATCTAATAAACAATTAGATTTTGAAATTTCCATTTCTTTATCTAACCACAATTTGCTCATACCTGACAAACGTTTATTGGATGGTCGCTGGAACATTTCTATCGATTGGGCCTATGAAGGAGAGTCTTACCTTTTCAAGGAAGCCATTACCTATTAAACATGCTATTATCTGCACTCATATTAGGGCTTTTAGGCAGCTTACATTGTGTAGGTATGTGTGGCCCTATTGCATTTATGCTGCCTGTAGACCGCACAAATTCCTTTAAAAGGATTACTCAAATTACGGTTTACCATATTGGTAGGATTTTGGCGTATAGCATACTCGGGCTTTTATTTGGCCTTATTGGCAAGAGCTTATATCTCTTTGGCTTTCAGCAACAACTTTCCATAATCGTTGGAGTACTAATGATAGTTCTTGTTATTATTCCTTACAAAACCCTTGGGAAATACAATTTGTCTCGTCCAATAAACCGTATCATTTCAAAAGTGAAGTCTGGACTTGGTAAAGCCCTTAAAAAAAAGACAGCAGACACGTTTGTAACAATTGGATTCCTTAATGGTTTTTTACCATGTGGACTGGTGTACATGGCTGTTTTTGGTGCAGTTGCAACAGGTAGTATTTTAGAAGGAAGTTTATATATGATTCTATTTGGTATAGGAACCATTCCCTTAATGACCTCTGCTATCTATCTTGGAAAATTTTTAAACAGCAATATCAAGCAACGCATACAAAAAGCCGTACCGGTTTTTGTTGTTATCATTGGCGCCTTATTTATTCTTCGAGGATTAGGTTTGGGGATTCCCTACTTATCACCTGCTCCAGTTGTCGAAATGGCAAACAGTACTATTGAGTGTCATTAAAATTACTATGATAAAATCAAATCAGCTCCAATTAAGACTGTCAACTATTTTTGTAGGTCTTCTTCTAGTATGGTCCCTTAAATCACAAGCTCAGGATATTAGCGTGGAGAAATCCACTTTTGGCATACAAACAGGATTCTTAGGGGTTTGGGTGCATAATGAATCGCGACTTACCAACAGAATTGCCTTGAGAAGTGAATTTGGGCTTGATGCAGCAATTTCCTCCAATAGCTTTGTAGGAACTAGGGTCTTTATTATGGTGCCAGCCATAACTTTAGAACCACGTTGGTATTATAATTTGGGTAGACGAGTATCCAAATCCAAGCGTATAGATGGCAATACAGGGAATTTTATTTCCTTAAAAATAACCTATCATCCAGATATCGTAGTTGGAAATTTACCAGCTAACGCCAATTTAATCAGTGATGTCTCCATTATTCCTACCTACGGTGTGCGGCGCAATGTAGGCAAACATTTTACCTATGAGGTGGGCTTCGGTATTGGTTATGTCGATTATTTCTTAGAGGAGAATGTCTTTGGTGTCGAAGATGATGGCGTAGGAGTTAATCTGCACTTACGATTAGGCTATAGATTTTAAAAAAACGCCAGGGATTAACCCCTGGCGCTTACTTGATATCAAACATTACTAACAAAAACATCAAGAACTATATCTTAAACGTCATAACCGGCAAGGTAGAATGATTTGCAATATCTTCAGAAATACTTCCTTCAAAGAAATGAGCCAAGCCCTTGCGACCGTGCGTAGCCACAGCAATTAGATCTGCACCAATGACGTTAGCATAATTTAAAATTCCTTTTTCAATGGAATAATCACAAACAACATGAACATTTGGCAAGTTATCCAAACTTCCGTCAGCCTTCTTTAAGAATAAGGAAACCTTTTTATCAATTTCCATGGAGCTTCTAAAGTTACCGTCTGGTGAATTGACGTAGACTAAATGCATGTTAACGCCTAACTTTTCAAATGTTTTTTTGGCATTTATGTACGGTGTTATGGCTTCATCAGAAAAATCGCTTGCAAACACACCATTTTCAAAATCCAATAAAATAGGATTGTGCTTAATGACCAATACTGGGATATCTGAGTGCCTAACCACCTTCTCTGTATTAGATCCCACAAGGACCTCCTTAACGCCACTTACACCATGCGAACCCATCACGATGAGGTTGGCATCGTACTCGTTGGCCACATCGTTTACTTCACTAAATACTTTAAAGTGTTTTACAATAGGCGTTACTTTAATTCCTTCTAAATAAGGCTTATCTAAAAAGGCTTCAAACTTTTGTTCTGCAAGTTTGAGATAAAATACAGCCTCTTCGTTTATACTGTTTCCATTTGAAGTTAGAATGGCATTGGAAAGCTCTAACATATGTAAAACAAATAACTCTGAGCCGTATTTCTCAGCCAAATTAGCTGCAGCTTCGAGAGCATATTCAGAATGCTCAGAAAAATCAATTGGTACTATTATTCGTTTCATGGCTGTAGTTTTATATGGTCATTGAAAATAATTGTGTGTTTGGCTTTTTGCGCTGTAGTAACAGATCAAAAGCCATACAGATGTTTCTTATAAAAGGTCGTCCTTTTTCAGTAACAATGACTTGCTTTCGTTCAAATTCCAGCAAACCATCGCGTTCAAATTCTTTAAGTTTTATGAGTACCTCAGGTAATTCTTCAAACATCATAGATGGTTCAAGCCACGATGTTTTTAAATGGCACATGAGGTTTAAAATATGCTTTCTAATGATTAAATCTTCGGTATTGAGGATATGCCCACGATAAACCGGTATAATGCCTTCATTAACCAAATGATAATATTCTTCAATAGACTTCACATTCTGGGCAAATCCATACCAGCTGTCACTTATAGCTGAAACGCCTAGACCAATCATGCTCTGTGTTTTTGAAGCGGTATAGCCCATAAAATTCCGATGTAGCTTCTCGTGCTTCATGGCTCTGTAAAGGCTATCTGTAGGCAGGGCAAAATGGTCCATACCAATTTCTACATAGCCAACTTTCTCTAGCATCTTCTTGCCAATTTCGTATTGTTGTCGCTTAGATTCTGGTGTTGGCAAATCTGCATCTTTAAAGCCGCGTTGGCCGTTACCCTTAATCCATGGCACATGAGCATAACTATAGAAAGCGATACGATCTGGTTTCAATTCTTCGGTATAAGCTATAGTCTTAACAATATCATCTTCGGTTTGAAATGGTAAACCAAAAATAATGTCGTGGCCAACCGAAGTATATCCTATTTCCCTAGCAAGTGCTGTAACTTCCTTGACCTTATCAAAGGTTTGTATCCTGTTAATGGCCGTCTGGACCTTGGGGTTATAATCTTGAACACCAAACGATACGCGCGTAAACCCTAAATCGAACAAGGTTTGAAGATGTTCCCTCGTGGTGTTGTTGGGGTGCCCTTCAAAACTAAATTCGTAGTCCGGTGCAAGATCTGCTCCAGTCAATAATTCCGAAATAAGAAATTTGAGATTTTCTGGTGCAAAGAAAGTGGGTGTACCGCCACCTAAATGTAATTCCTTTATTCTAGGCTTGTGGTTAAATAAGTCCAGATAAAGATTCCATTCCCTCAGAAGTGCCTTAAGATATGGCAACTCTACATCATGCCTTTTGGTTATTCGTTTATGGCAACCACAAAACGTGCATAAACTTTCACAGAATGGCAGATGAATGTAAATAGACAAGCCTTCGGTCTCATTAGTCTCTTCAAAAGATCGCTTAATCGATTGTTTCCATTTTTTCATGGAAAACGTTAAGAAATCCCAGTAAGGAACCGTAGGATAACTAGTGTAGCGTGGTCCCGCTACATTGTATTTATGAATTAAGTCTTGGCACATAACGATTAGTGATGCTCAAAATTAAGCCGAGCAATCCTTAAATTATATGATATTTGTCATGTAGGTCCTTTATTTACAAAGGGCTACCAAATATGAGTGATTCAGAAGGAAATACTAATCATTCAGCACCACTTAGGGAGCTCGAATCAATTGGCTTAATAATAATATGAATTATAACCGAAGAGGACTTCTTAAATTAAAGACGCGGTTATTGTTTGCATTGAAGCATAGAGTTAATTAACTTTACAAGAGTAACAACAAAACAAAAAAACATGAAAATTAAATTATACGCTACCTTAGGAATGGGTTTATTGCTAATGGTAGCTTGCAAAGACAACAAAAAAGCAGAAGAACAAACTATTGAAACAGAAGTGGAGGAAGTTGTCAATGAAACCGAAGAACAAACAAAAACATTAACCATAACACTTAATCCCAAAAGTGATAGCAACGTCTCTGGAACCGTTACATTTACAGAAAAAGACGGACAGGTAATGATGACCGCCAACATGACAGGACTTAGTGAAGGTACACATGCCATTCACATCCACGAAACGGCAGATTGTAGCTCTCCAGACGGTAAATCAACAGGTGGACACTGGAATCCTACGGCAGAACCTCATGGAAAATGGGGAGATGAAGGCGGATATCATAAAGGTGATATTGGTAATTTTGAAGTTGGCCCTGACGGTATTGGTACCATATCCATGACAACAGATAAATGGTGCCTCAGTTGTGATGACGCCACTAAAAATATTATGGGAAAAGCCATTATAGTTCACCAAGGTGCAGATGACTTTACCTCTCAACCTTCTGGCGCTGCTGGTGCTCGTATTAGTTGTGCGGGAATTATTGAATAAAAAAACAAAAGACTACAGCGTAAAGCCATCACTAATATGATGGCTTTTTTTATGGCGCGATGTCATTTAAAATTAAAATCTATCTTTATATCACCAAATGCTTTTCTATGAATCCATCTGCAAGTGGTTGGATAAAAAAATTACTTAATGATGAGGCCTTAGATGATTTTACAAAAAAAGGTCCGCTAGACTATTACTATGCTTTACGGGCCACAGGTTTTATATATGGTACCAATATTAAACTTGCCGCTGAAGTAGTGCAACCGTTTGAACTGTCTGAAGAAGAACGATGCAAGGTTAATTTGCTGCTTAGCTTTTTTTACATCTACAAAAATTCCGATTCCAATGCTGGCTTTATTACAAGCCTTATTGATTTTTATAAGACTATTAGCGAACAAAAGCGCTCCTTTTTTGAAGATATCTTCATTAGAAAATCGACATATGGATTGTTAGAGGATACCATTCACAAACGCATTCACATAGACGATAGCTTTTTAGCCAAAAGTTTTAATTATTTCTTAATCAATGCCCTGCTATTTGTTGATGTCCTGGGATATAAACATTATCTCAGCCATAATAGCAATACCAAGGCTTATGTTAATTTTTTAGAATCTGCTATTGAAACAATAGTCTTTTCGGTTATTGAAACAAAACATCAGAAATCTGAGTACGATGAAAACCTCGTTAAATTATTTAAAAGCTCGATAAGACATAAAACGACTTCAGCATTGTCAGATAAAGAAGCTATAAGCTTTATTAAAGACCCTTTAGAAAAACAGTATGTCATAGATCTTGTGTGTATGGCCTCTTGGAGCGACAAGATTATAGACAGTGACGAAGTAGATTTTTTGAAGATGTTACAAAGGGAATTTGATCTTGACCCTAAACAAGTAACAGATTCTATTGAAGACATCAACAGATTTTATGAAAGGTACAAAGATGACGTCGCATTTTTAAGCTCTAAGAATCTAGCTCAAAGTTTGTACGACAACAGCAGTAAAGTAGTTGTTAAGCTTATTAAGCGAAACAGCAAAAGGCTTATAAATGAACTTTCTGAAAGTAAGGAAGCCCTTGCCCTTCTGGCAAAATCGACCCAACGTAATCTAACGGACGATGAGCAGAAAAAAGTTCAAATGCAGCTTATGGATATTTTTAAGTCCATTCCTAGTTTAGCCATTTTTATGCTGCCCGGAGGAATGTTATTGATGCCACTTTTTGTAAAGTTTATTCCAAAATTATTACCCTCTGCCTTTGATGAGAATAGAATTGACAATGACAAAAAAAACTAATTCTTCTATTCAGCTATTACTCTAACCAATTTTTAAAATCCTTAACTCGCTCGCGAGCGACGATAATGTCCAAATCCTTAAACCGATTGAGTTTTACTTGCAAACGTGAATTGGTATAACTAATAATATCCTTTATCGCATTGATATTAACATAGAATTTACGGCTAACCCTGAAAAATGTATGCGGCTCAAGTTCATCCTCCAACTGATCTAAAGTCATATCTAAAAGATAATTACGTCCATCTTTGGTAAAAGCGTAGGTACCTTTATTTTCGCTATAAATGCATTCAATATCATCAACATTGATCAACTTAATGTGTTGACCCACCTTTACCGAAAACCGTTTTTTATATTCGCGCTCAATGGGATTTACCAACAATTTCTTTATCTCGTTAAAATCTAAGGTAACAGCTTGGCTTTGGGATTTTTGCTTTGTGTACTGTTGCACTGCTTTCTTCAATTCGTCTTCATCAATTGGTTTGAGCAAATAATCTATGCTATTGAGTTTAAAGGCCTGCAGGGCATATTCATCATAGGCCGTTGTAAAAATTACCGCAGACTGAATTTCTATGGACTCAAAAATTTCAAAAGACAGGCCATCACTGAGCTGTATATCTAAAAAAATGATATCTGGATGTGGATTATTCTGAAACCACTCTAACGACTCCTCAACGGAGTGCAGCATAGTCTCGGCATTTAAATCTAGCGCCTTTAGCATACGCTGTAAACGTCGTGCAGAAGGCTTTTCATCTTCAATAATAATTACGTTCATCTTATATTTTAAATTTTTTAGCTTTTGTGTGAATAATGGCGCCGCCAACTGCAGCTGTCAAGGCCGTAGCTAGCATAACCATCCACCAGAATTCCTTCATATTTCCAACGAAACGCGTTCCTATTTCTGACCAAAAAGCACAATACAAGCCAACTACAGACCAGCTCATAAAATAATAATGGTAAGACAGCCAATTCTCTTTCTTTTGTAGGGTTGGCAGCATGCCACCAGCAATACTAACCAAACTAACTATGGCAAAAAAATGAAATAAACTAAACCCTCCAAAATTCACGATAAAAAAGGAACTTACATTTAGGGAGAGCATAGAGACCACATAGATATAGCCTATTCTTTTATGAAACAATGTTCCTTTTGGGTTTAAGATTACCACTAACCCAGTTATCAAGGCTACTACAGATGTTATAAAATGGAACCATCCTATTCCGTTTTGTATGATTTCGTTTAAGTAATTCATAAGTTATTCATCTTCATTTTCACTCATTCTACATTTACTTTAATACCTTTTTTCCAAATCTGTTCTATATTTTCCAATACGGCAATATCCTTGGTAACATCGCCGTCGATTAGGATTAAATCAGCATAAAACCCAGGTTTTATATAACCTAATTTTTCTAGTCCAAAAACCTGAGCTACATTACTCGTCGCCGTTTTAAGCACTTCCTTAGGGGACAGTCCAGCCTCACTAAGCAACTGTAATTCGCTGTAGATATCCGTGCCGTAGTTGATACCTAAATTCGGTGGATCTGTACCTGCTAGGATTGTTACTCCGGCATCAAATAACTTTTTTATTTCGGCGAGCAACTGTTCTTTGTTCATAAATTTTTCGGCATTGGCACCCATGCTTTCAAAAGCCTTTAATGTTGTTAGGAGTGTTGGAATAACAAAGAACGCATTGTTTGTAACCAAGGACTCAAGTTGTTCTTTTTCCATAGGCTTATCCCACCAAATATGAGCCAATCCGTCGGCATTTTTTGAGAGAACATTTATAGCATCTGCTAATCGGCTCACATGGACTACAGTAACTTTATCTGCTTTTTGTGCTTCTTCTATAATAGCGGCAACTGTTTCTATGCTCAGGGTTTTCTTCCAGGGCTCTACAATAATTTTAATATGGTCTACATTAGACTTTAAACGGCCATCAACAAAAGATTTGGCATCCTCAGGGCCTTTTAGGGTTGGCACCGGAAATCCAAATTGTGTTCCATGACCTTCTGGAGCCGTGGCCGCATAGCCAGCGACAAAAAACCTGGCATAGTTGGTAGAATCTTTTAATTGCCGCATGGCCATCTGAAACGGTTCTACGCCGTGCATATCCATAACATTTAAAACACCTGCTTTTGCAGCCTGTTGAAGCGATTGCGGTGACCAAGCATGCACATGAGCATTACTTAAAGCTGGAATGACCGTTTTACCGTTTCCCTCTATAATGCTATCGCCTTCTTCTATAGCTATCGCACTTCCAATATTTGTTATAAGTCCGTTTGAAATTCGCAATGAGGTGTTTTCAATAACGTTTTCACCATCAAAAACTTTGACATTTTTAATAACAAAACTATTCTGAGCGTCCATTTGCCATGCAAGGCAGAGTAGAGCTGCAGTAACCAGTATCTTAATTTTATTTGCTACCAAACGCATTATCATTTCCAGTTTTGCTCCTCTTTATCCATAAATTCCTTAATCTTTCGTTTTTCCCAATCTTTTCCGAAAATGAAGTCGGGACCAAAAACACCTAAAAAGTGAAAAAGCAAACCTATTCCCCAGAAAATAGCCGTGGCATAGGTTCCAAATCCTCTAAAACCATCTCCAGAATAAAAACCGATCAGTAAAATTAAAAAGGCATTAACTATAATATATACAGCAAGATGCCAGTAGAAGCCTACTAAGGTTTCTACCTTCTTTTTTGCTCTTAAGTAAGCTTCTTCCCTTCTAAAATCTGAGGGTTCATTATTTTCCTCATAAGGCTTGATACTATATTTTTCCATGATGACATTTCTATTTATTGGACAATTCCTTGTCCATATATTCGTTGATTTTTTTCTCTTCCCATTGGCTGCCTACGCGGAACATAAAAAAGTGAAATAGTAAAATAGCTCCCCAAACAATCCAATTGCTTAATACATTAATGCTCACTAATTCATTTGTAAAATCCTCCCAACTTGACAAATTATCATAGACCTTAAAGGCTGTAATTCCACTATTCACGAGGATAAAAACAACCAAATGGTTATAAAACCCCTTTTCACGCTGCACGCGGTGCTTTGCTCTTATATATTTTAAATTTCTACTCTCTTCCATTTTTAAAACTTATTTCCAACGGTTATCATCTTCTTTACGCATATATTCTTCTATTTTGCGCTGTTCCCATCGGGCTCCCAATGCTCCATTATCTATAAATACGCGGTAAGCTTGAAAAACTAAACTAAGGCCCCAACCTACCATTGGAAACCAAAACCACTGTATAGTGTAAGGTGTAAACTTGTACCAAATAAATATTAAAAATGGAATGATGACGAAATAGGAGATTAGACTGTAATAAAAGCCCTTAAGCTCTTCTACCTTCTTGCGCGCACGCACATAGTCGTCGTTTAGCTTTTCTGGACTTGGTAATGTTCTTTTCATAATTGATACTTGTTTTGTGAGCATTGGAATGCCTACGGCAAAATCCTTCTCTCGTTGATTGATGACTACTTTTTTATTGGACAACAAATTATAACGTTGCTTAATGTTCTCTAATCCCACTCCACTACTTTTCTTTACAATTTGCTTTGGTTGAAGATTGTTCATTACCACGAGATAATCGCCATCTTCATAAATCTTAATATGTAGCGGTTTACTCGAGGTTACCATATTGTGCTTCACGGCATTTTCGAGTAGCAATTGTAATGACAAGGGAACGACTTTACTTTCTGGATTTGTTGCCTTATCTGGGATTTCAAAAATGATACTATCCTCAAAACGCATTTTAAGCAAAGACATGTAAGTTCTAGCAAAATTCAGCTCTTCATCCACCGTAACCAACTCCTTATTCTTTTGTTCCAATACATATCTATAAACCTTTGATAATGCGGTAGTAAATTTCTGTGCACTATCAGGATTCTCCTCAATAAGACTTGTCAATACATTAAGACTGTTAAAAAGAAAATGAGGGTCTAATTGATTTTTTAGGGCATCAAACTTGGCACTCGCTGTGCCTGCGATTACTTTTTGTTCCTTAACCTTGGTTTTCTGCAGTTCCTTGTAATAATAGAGCGCATGAAAAAACAGAGATATAATTAAAGTTATAAATAGAGCACTCACATAGAATTCTGCGCGCTCACTCTTCCAAAACTCTACCGCACTTTCACCTTCAATTACTATCTCAATAAAGGCTCTAACAAAAAATATGGTTATTAAGGTAATAGCTACAGAACCGATAAAACCTATAGGCATTCTGTATTTGGCATATTTACGCCATACTACTTTATGGTTGAGGTAATCAAAGAATTCTGAATTTACCAGAGTCAATGGTATGGAATAAATGAGATAATATAGAAACGATCTTAAGAAGCTTTTGTTAAACGCAATTTCCAATCCTGAAAAATAGCGTATAACCTGGTCTACAGCCATTATGGCCACGGCAACTATTATTCCTGAAAGTAGGGTTTTAAAAAATCGTTTCATTGTGTTAAAAAGTTTCCTTATTTACATTCTGCGATAACCTGCTTGGCTCGTTTTTCGCCCCAATCAGGATGAAATTCTGACTCCGCTTTAAATTTTTTAAAAAGTTCCAAAGTTTCTTCAAACTTTTTGCAAAATGGTGCTGTATCCTGGCCAAAATATTTGGCGCTACCCATTTCCCACTCCACCTTCGCGAAAGCTACTCTTGGGTTTTCTGGTGCAATGGCTTTCGCTTTGTTGTAAATTTCCGTGATTTTTCCGGAATACTTCATGCCATAAGTCATGCCATCGAAGGCAATCCAATTGGTTAGCACTTGAGCCTGAATTACCATAAGTTCTGGATTATTTTCACTCAGTCCCATGGCAATGTCTAAATGTTTTTGTGCCTTATCAAGTTGGGCTTTAAGAACAGCCTCGTCGGTGACATCCCAACTTTTCAAACTGTTGATCTGCGCGATGTAATAATGAGGCAGCCAGTTGTCTTTTTCGGCCGTTGCTATGCGTTCAAACATATTTTCGGCCTTATCTAAATGGCCAGCTTCCCATAATTCGAAAGCTTTTGTCATGCCTTTCTCAAAATTACCTTGAGCCATACCCAATGCTGATAAAGCTACCATAACTAATGTAAATATCTGCTTCATAATAATTGGTTTATAAGTTAATAGTTATTGTTGTATCACTGGTTAATTCGAATTTAGCATCCTTCCATTTCGGTGGTCCCATAAAGCCTGAGGCGTTATTGGAGCATCCGTAATCTTCCTTTGGAATACCCATAAAGTTGGTATCCATTTTACCATTATCATTTTCGTCATGAAAAATGGAAATAGCATAAATACCTTTAGGAATATTTTCAAAAACCACCTCACAGGTCTTATCGGCAATAGAACTCGTAGTTCCTTTAAAAGTATTTTCCAAAAAATCCTCTTCTGTATCGTAAATGGCTAAGAACACTTTCCCCTCATTGCTACTCAAACCGTTAACTTTAACTGTTATGTTATATTCCTCTTGAGATTGTATCTGTGAGGTAAATATGTGTACAAGAACAATAATTAATAATCGTAATAAGGTACTCATGATGTTTCTTTTTTTGAATGTGATACAAATATCTAACACGTATAAAGATATTTAAAAGAAGCCTTACTGAATTGTATTTTTTTATTGATGAATTGTAAACAAGTGATTTGTTACAGTATTATTTAGCGTAATTCACGTCGGTTTCAGTACATATTAGTTTAGCAATTAGATGAAATATGGAGTACTTCCATCTCCGATAAAGTCATTTACTTTTTTTAACTTTAGCTATACTTGTTCTCATTATGGACAAAAAAGCTGGACTTACAAAAGATGCTGGGTGGCAATTTGGAATACGGCGGACAATTCCTGTTAGTCTAGAGAAGACATGGGATTACCTGTTTTCAGAAAAATGTGCATCTATTTGGTTAAGAGATGCAGAAACTGAGTTCTCCACAATCAAAACGCATTCTCACATAAGAACAAAATGGAAGCTTAGTCCTTGGCCCAATAAGGCGAACTTGCAAATGAGAGTCATTCCCCGTAAAAATAAAACAACCATTGCGTTTCATATCGATAGACTGGAAAGTGAGCAGCAGAGAAACGCTTCTAAAATATATTGGACCAACGTTATCACTGACCTCATAAAGACACTGCAAGACGATAACTAAAAGCCTTTTTACGGCATAAGCCAAATACAATTATTCGAATTGCCAACTGCATGTCTTCTAAATCACTTATCTTTATGAGCATAGCATTACTTAAATTCGTAAAATACCATGAGACGTCAGCTTTTAATACCTTTTATAATCGTAGGATTACTATTATCCTGTAATTCCTCAGATAAAAAAACAGCAGCAGAGTTAGAATCAGATAACCAAACGGACTCCACCGCTGTAAAAAAAATTAAAGACAAAACTTTTGTTGCTATAGATTCGGACGAAGCCCTTGTTGCCACGGCTCTTATGGCAGCACCTAAGGCCAGTAGAGAACGGTGTAAGGTAATCGGTTATAATATGAATGGTGAATTTGTGACCTTTAGAGAAGGTGATAATGAATTTATAGTACTTGTTGACGACCCAAAGAAACCAGGTTTTAATGCCGCCTGTTACCACAAGAATCTAGAGCCATTTATGGCAAGGGGTCGCGAATTAAGAGCCCAAGGAAAAACGGCAACCGAAATTTTTGATATAAGGGAAGCAGAGGCTAAATCAGGTAAGCTAGATATGGGAAAGCCAGGTTCTACCTTACATATTTATTTTGGCCCTAATGAAACATATGATCCCGAAACCTTTGAAGTTGAGGGTGCGCACTACCGTTACGTGGTTTACATGCCTTTTGCAACCGCAGAATCTACAGGTTTGCCCGAAGTACCGATAGCGGCAAATCATCCTTGGATCATGAATCCTGGCACGCATAGGGCTCATATTATGATTTCGCCAGTAGCAGAAGATTAATAGATTCCGGTTTATCTTGTAATTATCAAGATGTAGAGCCTTTTTAAACTAAAGGGCGTCTTACATCTTACTGACATTGGTCATTTCTTCTTCGAAATTGATTCTTTATTTTTATTTAGATTCAAACGTGAATTATTATGAAGAATCTTCAAAACATATTGCAGGAAATCACGCAGCTTACCACGGATATTGAAACCAATTATCCGGAACTTTATCGCTATTTGGATGAAAATCCGTTAACGCTACCCACAATGGATAAGCCACATATGGACAAACAGGTGTTAGAATCCTATTTAAAAAGCTTAGAGCAACTACTAAGGCATCATCTAGAAACACACCAAAACAAGAACAATTAATAATTTGGGAATCATGGGAGAAATAGCCACCTCAAAACGACAAATTACACTTTTTTACAGTTCTAAATCGAGAAGAGCAAAACAGACTTTGGCCTATGCCCAAACGAAGGGTTTGCCCATTCAGGAAATCGATATTTTAAAAACTCCTCTTACTGGCACCCAAATTATGGAAATAGCCAACCGTCTACAACTAAAGGTAAAGGACTTAGTCAACCAAGAACATCCTTCATATTCGTCAACAATGGAGCATCACAATTTTTCTGATGAAGATTGGATTAAAACCATACAGCACAATCCTGCCATTTTAAAGCAACCCATTGCTATACACGATGAGAAAATCATTCTTGTGGAAACACCAACGGATATAATTAGAATTTAATTACTGCTCACCTTTTAAAACCTTTAAATAAGCAGCGATCTGGCCTCTATGATAGGTCTCATGTTCCAAGACCTTACGCATAATAAACCACCAATAGGTCATTTGGTTTCCTTCGCTATCGTGTAAAACATCGTTGATTGTTTTATCATCGAACTCTGAAATTAAAGTCGATCTTTTTTTGCCATAGCGTTTTAAGGTTTGAAGCATCGTTTTGTAGGTGGAAGCATCGACATTAATAGGAACTTCATCAGAGCCCAGCTGCCATTTAAATTCTCTTGCGTTGGTCGTTGAAAGTTTAAAAAACAAATCATCAACATCGATAAGGTGCTGTACCAAGTGAGCAAAGCTCATGGCAGAATTATTTAATCGCCAATTCATAAATCCATCTGGAAGCTCTTTTAGTCTTTTAAGGGTCAATCCTCTTATTTGCTCTGATAAAAGAGCGAGTTCTTCTATTTTATTACCAGTAACCATAAGAATTTATTTTAAAACATTTAAACGTATAGGATTACGGCAAACTTCGCAATGACAGTCATCAGATTTAATATTTAGAATCAAAATTAAAAGTGTTAAAATAAACGCCTTTTCAATCCATTGAAAAGTATTAACTTAGGCTTTAAATAACAGAAACCAATCGTCTTAAGTCATAAAAAAAATATTTTTTTACTTACAGCCATCTTTTCTTTAGCCCTGTTATCGTGCTCATCATCAAAAGTAGTATCGGATTACGATGACACCATAAACTTTAGTGAATATAAAACATACGGATTTTCAAATAAGGCCAAGCAAATCCCTGTAGATGATATGGTAAAAACCAGACTTTTAAACAGCATCTCTTCAAACCTAACCTCTAAGGGATTAACCGAGTCGCCTAATCCAGATTTACTTGTAGATTTAGCAATTAAAACAGAAAAGAAAAAGGACTACTCCAATACGAACGTAAATTTAAGTACGGTATGGGGTAAAAAATGGAGATTTCGCACAGGTGTTGGAAAACCCTATTCCAAACAAATCAATTATACCGAAGGCACTTTAATCATCCATCTTGTAGATAGAGCAAAGGACGTGTTGGTATGGAAGGGCTCTGGCTCTGGCATTGTAAAGGAAGAAAGTCTAAAAAAGGAAAATATAGCAATGGGCATCAATAAGATATTGGAAAGTTATCCACCACAATAATTGATTTTCATTTCACTAACCATAAAAAAAAGACCATCATGACGATGGTCTTTTATTAGTTTATGTTTGTTTTCTTTTTTAGAACATTTCACGTCCCGAAAAATGAAAAGCACCTTCTATCAATGCATTTTCATCACTATCACTGCCATGCACGGCATTTTCGCCAATAGATGCAGCATATAATTTACGGATAGTACCCTCAGCTGCCTCTGCAGGATTGGTAGCACCAATTAAGGTTCTAAAATCCTCTACAGCATTGTCTTTTTCCAATATTGCCGCCACAATTGGTCCTCGAGTCATATATTCTACCAACTCTGGAAAAAACGGACGCTCTTTGTGAATTGCATAAAACGTCTCAGCGTCTGCTTTAGTCATTTGCGTAAGCTTCATTGCTACGATTCTAAAACCTGAAGCGGTAATTTTTTCTAATATTGCGCCAATGTGTCCCTTTTCAACAGCATCCGGCTTTAACATTGTAAATGTTCTGTTAGTTGCCATGTAATTATTTTTAATTTTTTTAATCTTCGCCTTATATGGTCTGGCGAAATTCGATGCAAAAGTAATGTATTTCTTTAATTTATCAAGAGCTGTAAACATTAAAAAATTGTATCTTCGTCCACTATGATTTTAGGACAAATAAGCGACATTAAACAAATTTTAAACAGCCCAAAGGATATTGTAATTGTGCCTCACAGAAATCCCGATGGAGATGCAATGGGATCATCCTTAGGACTATACCACTTCCTTAACCAAAATGAGCATAACGTTGATGTTATTGCACCAAACGATTATCCAGAATTTTTAAAATGGCTTCCAGGCAATGATGTTGTTTTAAAATACGAAGAGCAAATGTCCATATGCCAAGAAAAGATTGACAGGGCCGACCTCATTTTCACCCTAGATTTTAATGCTTTGCATCGTGCAGGAGACGAACTCGGAAAGGCCATAGAAACATCAAAGGCAGATAAAATAATGATAGATCATCACCAACAACCCGATGATTATGCTGCATTTACCTATTCGGATGTAAGTATGTCCTCTACTTGTGAGATGGTCTACAATTTTATTGAAATGCTGGACCAATTAGATAAAATTACTCCAGAGGTAGCTACTTGCCTATATACTGGAATTATGACAGACACAGGCTCATTTCGTTTTCAATCTACCACAAGCAGGACCCATCGGGTTACGGCAGATCTTATGGACAAAGGCGCTGTGAATTTTCAAATTCATAATGCCGTATACGATACCAATTCCTATTCGCGTTTACAGCTTTTAGGAAGAGCCATGCAAAATCTAAAAGTGCTACCAGAATACAAAACCGCCTACATCACGTTATCTCAAGAAGAGCTTGATACGTTTCAATTCAAAAAAGGAGATACAGAAGGTTTTGTTAATTACGGTCTATCTTTAAAGGATGTTATTTTTGCGGCAATTTTTATCGAAAACCAACAGGACGCCATAATTAAGGTCTCTCTAAGAAGCAAAGGGAATTTTTCTGTAAACGAGTTCTCAAGGGCTCATTTCAATGGTGGTGGTCATACAAATGCAGCTGGAGGGCGTTCGCATCTAACACTAAAAGAGACGGTTGATAAATTTATTAGTATCTTGCCTCATTATAAAGCGCAATTGTCCCAATGATTAAAAAGCTAATTACCTTACTGACTATTACAGCTGTCCTGTTTAGTTGTAAATCTCCTGAAGCTAGAATGCCAGAATCCGTGAAGACAGGATCGTTCCTAAAGGAATCTGCAGAACGCAATAAAAAACTTAATGCGAAGGAACAGGAGGAAATTGAAAAAATCATAGCCAATAATCCTGCCATAGATTATATAGCCTCTGAAAGCGGATTTTGGTATTTCTACACCAATAAAGTGGAAAAAGATTCGCTACAACCAGAGTTTGGAGATGTCATTGATTTCGATTTTAACGTTTCTAATTTAAAAGGAGAAGAAATCTATGCTACTTCCAACAAGACGTATGTTATGGATAAAGAAGAATTGTTCACAGGTTTGCGAGAAGGATTAAAACTCATGAAGCCTAGTGAGCAAGTGACCTTTATTTTTCCTTCCCAAAAAGCCTTTGGTTATTATGGCGATGACAATAAAATAGGAACCAACATTCCGCTAATTTGCGAAGTAACCCTAAATACAATAATTAAAAACAATGATTAAAAGAACAATTTTATCAATTTGTATACTTGCGGCACTGTTAAGCAGTTCTTGCCAGGAACGTTATCCCGACCTAGAAGATGGTTTATACGCAGAAATTGTAACCAATAAAGGCACAATGGTCGCAGAACTTTATTACGACAAAGTCCCTGTTACCGTGGCTAACTTTGTGGCCTTGGCCGAAGGCAATCATCCTATGGTCGAAGAACAATATAAGGATAAGCCCTTTTTTGATAGCCTCACGTTTCATCGTGTCATCAACAATTTTATGATTCAAGGTGGTGACCCAACAGGCACAGGTTCTGGGACACCAGGCTATAGGTTTGCGGCAGATTTTGATAAAGATTTAAAACATGATCAACCCGGAATACTGTCCATGGCCAATGCTGGTGGCATAAATACCAATGGTAGCCAATTTTTCATTACCGAAGTCCCTTACCCTAGCTTAGACTTTTACGATGCCCAAGGCAATTTAAAGGCATGTGACCAGCCTGGAGTAAGCTGTCACTCTGTTTTTGGTAAGCTTGTGAAAGGAATAGAAGTGCAAGATTCGATTTCTAACGTGAAAGTTGTTAATCCTATGGCTAGAAACCATAAACCTGTTGAGGATGTCATAATGACCGAGGTTAATATTATAAGAAAAGGTAAGGACGCTAAACTTTTTGATGCTCCAAAAGTATTTGAAGAACAAATGCCTGAAGTTGAAGTTACGTTCAATACCTTAAGGGAAGAAGCGAAGCAAAAAGCTCAAGAATTGGCACAGCAAGCAAAAACAGAATGGCTTAAGAAAAATGAAGAGCTGGAAGGACGACGTATTGAATCGCCAACTGGAATGGCCATGATCTTTACGCACGAAGGCAACGGAGAACAACCTAACTCATCACAACGTGTAAGTATTGATTGTGCAGGCTATTTTGAAAATGGCGAATTGTTTTGGACGACCTGGAAAGATGTAGCCCAAAAATATGGTAAGTACGACCAACGACAAGATGATGCAGGTCGCTATGCGCCATTTGATATGCCATACAATGAAACGGCAAGTTTAGTAGCGGGTTTCAGGGAAGCCATGTTAAACATGAAAGTTGGTGATAAGGCTAGAGTTTTTATTCCTTATTATCTAGGTTACGGAGAAGCTGGAAGAGCTCCTGTGATTCCACCAAAAACCAACCTTGTCTTCGATATAGAATTGGTAGGTATAAAATAAGACCTTTAGTAATATTTAAAAAGCTGGTTAGTCAATAGATATAACCAGCTTTTTTTATTTATGCTTCTGGAATATTTTTTAAGATCTCAAGAACAAATTCCCAGTATTTTTGAGCCGAAGAAATCTGCGCACGTTCATCTGGAGAATGTGCTCCTTTAATATTAGGTCCAAAGCTAATCATGTCCATCTCAGGATAATGCTGACCCAAAATACCGCATTCTAAACCTGCATGACAGGCAGCAACATGTGGCTCTTCCCCATTATTTAAACGTTTGTAAATTGGGACTATGATTTTTAGAATTTCAGAGTCCATATTTGGTGCCCAGCCTGGATAATCACCTGAAAAAGTAACATCACACTCCATAAGCTCAAAGGCCGCTTTTAAGGCGAAGGCCAGGTCCCATTTAGAGCTTTCAACAGAGCTTCTTGTTAAGCACCCTATTTTAATATTCCCATCTTTAACAATTACCCGAGCAATATTGTTAGACGTTTCAACCAAATCTGGAATATCTGGACTCATTCTATAAACGCCATTGTGCGCTGTGTAGAGTGCTCGCGTCAATTGTTTTTGAATGGTAACAGGCAATAAGTTTGATGGTAATTCACATTCGGTACAAGAAATGACCATGTTTGGTTCCAAGGTTTTAAACTCATGCTTAATGGTCGTTGCCAGTTCATCAAATGCTGCTTTAAAATCAGCTATTTTAGACGTATCTACAATGACTACGGCCCTACTCTCTCGTGGAATAGCATTTCTTAAGCTTCCGCCATCTATCTCCGCAATACGCAATCCAAATTTATCATAACCACCATAAAGCAAACGATTCATTAGCTTGTTGGCATTGGCTAGTCCTTCATGTATTTGCATTCCAGAGTGTCCACCTTGAAGACCTTTGACGTCTATTACATAAGCTTGGGAAGTCCCTGGGATTCGTTCCACTGCATAACGGCGTGTCGCGGTAATATCTACACCTCCCGCACAGCCAACACCAATTTCATCGTCCTCCTCTGTATCAAGGTTCAGTAATATTTCACCTTTTAACAAGCCTCCTTTTAAACCCTTGGCACCTGTCATTCCAGTTTCCTCATCGATCGTAAATAGTGCCTCTAGAGGCGGGTGTGCTATGGAATCACTCTCTAGAATAGCCATGATGGTTGCCACACCCAAACCATTATCTGCTCCAAGTGTGGTGCCTTTGGCTTTTACCCAATCACCATCTACAAACATGTCTATTCCCTGATTTTCAAAATCGAAAACAGTATCATTGTTTTTTTGGTGTACCATATCCAAGTGGGACTGCATCACCACAGGTTTGCGGTTTTCCATTCCAGGTGAAGCAGGTTTTCTAATAATAACGTTACCTGTCTCATCCTCTATGGTTTCAAGTCCCAGACTTTTGCCAAAATCCTTCATGAATTTTATAACACGTTCTTCTTTTTTTGAGGGTCTTGGCACTGCATTTAAGTCGGCAAATTTATTCCACAGAACCTTAGGTTCTAATGCTCTTATGTCTGAGTTCATCTTGTAATTTTATTAGTTTATACAAAGTTACAAAACCACTTCCGTTCAGTGTAAAGACTTAAAAAGTATTCCAACAAAAATCCCAAGAAGTGCAATTCACTATTTTAATTTTCCTTAAACTTTTACCATAGGGTTTTTCTCTATATTTGAACTTAAATGAAACGTAACAGACTATTCTTAATCGCATTTCTTGGCATTCAGTTGATCGTAATTTACAGCCTTAAACGCGCTCCTGATGTCGTTGAAACGGTCTACAGTACTGCTGTTTATCCAATACTATCACAAGCTATGCGCTACGTTTTTGGTTGGATACCCTTTTCTGTAGGTGATATTTTCTATACCATCGCTTCAGTCTATATTCTAAGATGGTTGGTTGTGAATAGGAGACGAATCTACAAGGATACCCTGAATTGGATTTTAGATATTACAGCGGTTTTCTCAGTTATTTATTTTGCATTTCATGTATTGTGGGCTTATAATTATTACAGACCGCCTCTGTACAAATCGTTGAATATTTCCGCGGATTACTCCACCGAAGCCTTATTTGAATTTACCTCAAGACTTATAGATAAATCCAACCAAATTCACAATCAACTATCTCGAGAAGATTCAATAAAAATAGAACTCCCATACAGCAAAACAGACATCTTCAATTTAGCCAAGAATGGCTATGATAATCTTGAAAAAGCTTACCCTAAGTGGCATTATGCGCCTAAAAGCTTAAAAAAATCAATATATAGCTTACCGCTCACGTACATGGGTTTCTCCGGCTACCTCAACCCTTTTACGAACGAAGCCCAAGTAGACGGACTTTTACCTACTTATAAATTCCCAACCACAACTTGTCACGAAATTGCGCATCAAATCGGTTATGCGGCAGAGAACGAAGCCAATTTTATAGGATGCCTAGCAGCCATTAATAATGACGACCTATACTTTAAGTATTCAGGATACACCTTTGCGTTGCGGTATTGCATTTATGAATTACATCGACGAAATGCCGACCTATATTATGAACTGCTTCCAAGAATTAACAAAGGTATATTGGCCAACTACATGGAGGTGGAAGAATTTTGGAAGTCTTATGAAAATCCATTAGAACCTGTTTTTAAAACTACTTTTGATAGTTTCTTAAAAGCTAATAATCAAGTTGATGGAATGAAAAGTTATAATTACGTCGTGGCGCTTCTGGTAAATTACTACAAGACCAACGCACTGTAAACGTTAAAAAGTCTTAACAGGACTCTAGCAAATGGCCTATATCCTTATCTTTAGGCATCAAATTTTAAACTAACCCTAATTTTATGATGAAGTTCTTTTTAAAGCTGCTCATGCTAATGTGCAGTGTTTCACTATTCTCGCAAGATTATTTCCCGAGCAATTCGGGAGTAATTGCAAAGAATTCCAACTACACCGCATTTATTAACGCTACCATCCATGTATCTCCGACCGAAATTATTTCCAATGGAACCTTGTTAATTAGGAAAGGAAAAGTGGTAAATGTTGGTAAGTCCGTAAAAATCCCGGACAACACGACTGTGATAGATTTAAGCGGCAAAACTATCTATCCTTCCTTTATTGATTTATACACCACATTTGGCGTTGAAAAACCCAAACGAAGCGGTGATGGCCCTAGGTACGGCCCTGGACGCAGCGGTTATTATTGGAATGATCATGTTATGCCTGAGCAAGACGTTATGGCAAGTTTTAAATACAATGAAAAAGACGCCTCCGAAATGCATAAACTTGGCTTTGGAGTAGTCAACACCCATATGCCAGATGGTATTGTCCGTGGAACAGGAGCTTTAATTGCTTTAAATAATGATGCAGACAATTCGCTACGAGTAGTTGATGGTGAAGTGTCCCAACACTTCTCATTTAGCAAAAGTGTAAGGTCTAGACAATCCTATCCAAGCTCAATTATGGGAAGTATGGCTCTTCTGAGACAAATGTATAATGATGCAAAGTGGTATGCCGCCGGAAATATAGATACGCGGGATTTATCCCTTGAAGCCTTAAATAAAAACAAGGAACTCCTTCAAATTTTCGAAGCGAATAGCAGGGCAAATCTCATGCGTGCCGATAAAGTGGGTGACGAATCAGAAGTTCAATACGTCATTGTTGGTGGTGGTGATGAGTATGAACGTATTGACGATGTAAAAAATACCAAAGCGGTATTAATTCTACCAATAGATTTTCAGGCAGCCTATGATGTTGAAGATCCATTTTTAGCTCACTCGTTATCCTTAAGTGATATGAGAGCTTGGAATCAAGAACCACACAACCCAAGGCTTTTAGCAGAAAATGGTATCCCGTTTGTATTAACTACCCACGGATTAAAATCAAAAAAGAGCTTTAAATCGAATCTTATGAAGGCCATAGAAAGTGGGCTCTCTAAGGAAAAGGCACTAGAAGCTCTTACCACTCTGCCTGCGAGTTTACTAGGTAAAACAGACCTCTTGGGAACTCTAAAAGCTGGAAGCTATGCTAATTTTTTAATTACAGATGGCGATATTTTCGATAAGAAAACCAAACTATACGAAAACTGGGTTCAGGGAACACCGCATGTCATTGAAGACATGACATCGACAGATATAGATGGAGACTACACTTTCAATCTTGGAGGAAAGGATTACACGCTTTCCATCAAGAACAGTTTAAGCAAACCAAATGCAAAGCTCGAAAGTGATTCCATTAGCTATTCAACTAAAATGAATTATTCTAATGATTGGGTTAATCTTACCTTTAAAACGGCAGATAGCACCAATAAGGAATATATTAGGATTGCGGCCAATGCAAGTTCAGCAAATAGTCTTAACGGCAAAGCCATAATGCCGAATGGCAATACTCTAAGCTTTTACGCCCTAAAAAAGAAAGAAGAGGCCGAAGACAAAAAACAAAAAGATAAAGATGAAGAAGCATCTCAGCCTTTTTTCAGTCCCATCACTTATCCTAACCTCGCCTTTGGTTTTGAAGAAAAACCAAAATCCGAAAACTTGCTTTTTAAAAATGCAACGATATGGACCAACGAGGCCGAAGGTGTTCTAGAGAAAGCAGACCTTCTTATTAAAGATGGTAAAATTGCCAAAATAGGCAATAACCTCTCTGATAGAAATGCAAAGGTTATAGATGCCACAGGAAAGCACATTACAGCTGGTATTATCGATGAGCATTCACACATTGCGGCTGCATCGATAAATGAAGGTGGCCAAAACTCTTCTGCTGAAGTTACCATTGAAGATGTTATTGATGATGAAGACATCGATTTATATCGTAATTTGGCTGGAGGTGTTACTTCCATTCAAATTCTGCATGGCTCTGCCAATCCTATTGGTGGACGTTCGGCAATCATAAAATTGAAATGGGGAGAATCTGCCGATAATTTAGTTTACGACAACTCACCAAAGTTCATCAAATTCGCACTAGGTGAAAACGTAAAGCAATCGCGTTCTACGACCAATATGCGTTTCCCAAAATCCAGAATGGGTGTCGAGCAAGTTTTTATCGACTATTTTACGCGCGCTAAGGCTTACGACGACAAGAAGAAAAGCGGGCAACCATATCGTAAGGATACCGAAATGGAAGTTCTAGCCGAAATTTTAAATGGAGAACGCTTTATTTCGTGCCATTCCTATGTGCAAAGCGAAATAAATATGCTCATGAAGGTTGCGGAAAAATTCAATTTCCGTGTCAATACATTTACACACATTCTGGAAGGTTACAAGGTGGCGGACAAAATGAAAGAACATGGTGTAGGAGGTTCTACCTTTAGCGATTGGTGGGCTTATAAATACGAAGTTAATGACGCCATTCCTTACAACGCGGCAATTATGCACAAGGTGGGCGTAACCACAGCAATCAATAGTGACGATGCCGAAATGGCACGTCGTCTAAATCAAGAAGCCGCAAAAGCAGTAAAATATGGTGGCGTAAGTGAAGAAGAAGCACTTAAAATGGTAACTCTAAACCCTGCTAAACTCTTACATCTAGATGATAGGGTTGGTAGCCTTAAGACCGGTAAAGATGCAGATATCGTGCTATGGTCTGACCATCCTTTATCCATTTATGCCAAGGCAGAAAAAACAATCATTGAAGGTGTAACCTATTTTGACATAGAACGCGACAAGCAAATGCGTGAGGCCATTAAAAAAGAAAAAAGCGAATTAATTAATTTAATGCTTCAAGACAAAAACAAGGGCTTAAAAACACAGCCCGTTGTTAAAAAAGAAAAGGAACTGTTGCACTGCGACTCTATGGACTAACCACTTAAATAAAAAGAAATGAAAAATTCAAAATACATATATACACTTTTAACCCTTGTTTGCTTTAGTTTAGGCATAGCCCAGCAAACTCCCGCGCCAGAGCAAACTAGAGACATTGCAATTGTAGGAGCAACGGCTCACATTGGCGACGGCACAGTTGTTGAAAATAGCATGATTATCCTCAGCAATGGAAAAATTAGTCGTGTATTGGAAGGAAACAACAATGATGGGTTAGGGCTACAATCCATGGACGTCATTGAAGCTAAAGGAAAGCATGTCTACCCTGGTTTTATTGTAGCCAACGGTACTTTAGGTTTGGTAGAGGTCGATGCTGTAAAAGCGTCAAATGACTTATCAGAGCTTGGTGCCTTTAATCCTCATATTAGAAGTATTATAGCCTACAATGCCGAATCTAAAGTAGTGGAATCTATGCGCCCTAATGGTGTTTTATTAGGTCAAGTCGTACCACGTGGTGGCCGAATTACCGGAACCTCTTCTGTAGTACAATATGATGCGTGGAATTGGGAAGATGCGGTCGTTAAAATGGACGATGGCATCCATATTAATTGGCCTAACAGCTTTAGACGAGGACGTTGGTGGCTAGGAGAAGATCCTGGCTTAAAACCTAATAAGGATTATGCCAAAGAAGTTAAGGAACTTACCGATTATTTTAACGAATCCAAAAGCTATAATAAAGGAAATAAACCAGAGGTGCATTTGCCTTTTGAAGCTATGGCAGGTTTATTCGACGGTACAAAACGTTTGTATATCAATGTAGATGATGAAAAGGGCATAACAGACGCTGTTAATTTCGCGAAGTCACAAGGTGTTGAGCACGTTACCATTGTAGGTGCCTATGAAGCTCACAAAGTAGCTGATTTCTTAAAAAATAATAACATTTCTGTTTTCTTGAGGCGTGTACATTCGCGACCAAATAATGAAGATGATGACTATGACACGCCTTTTAAGCTTGCCAAACACCTTGTGGATGCAGGCGTATTGGTAGCACTAGAGCCTAGTGGTCAAATGGAGCGCATGAATTCTAGAAATCTTCCGTTTTATGCAGGGACAACGGTTGCTTACGGATTATCAAAGGAGCAAGCACTCCAATTGATTACGTCCAATCCAGCAAAAATTTTGGGAATAGATGACAGGTTTGGAACCCTAGAAGAAGGAAAAAGCGCAACGCTATTCATAAGCGAAGGAGATGCTTTGGATATGCGCACCAACAAAGTAACCCATGCATTTATAGATGGTAGGCAACTTAGCTTGGAAACCCATCAAACCGAATTGGCAAAACGCTATTCTGATAAATATAATATCGAATTAAAAGATTAGATAAAAGCGAGCTCAGGCTCGCTTTTGTTTTAGGCGGGCCTATCATTTCGAGGCCACTACATTTTTAAGCTTTCAACTTATTTTATTGCAGTAACTTTGCAACTACTATGATAAAAACTATTTCGAGCACACAAAACGTCCTAGTGAAACAACTGGTCGTATTAAAGGAAAAATCCCGTGAGCGAAAAAAACAAGGGCTTTTTGTACTGGAAGGCAAACGGGAATTGTCCTTAGCCATTAAAGGTGGCTACACCGTTAAGTCGTTATTATTTTTCCCAGATCTATTCTCCACTAGCGAGGCTAAGGCCCTAGGACAATATGGTATAGAAATTATTGAAATTTCAAAAGAGGTCTTTACAAAATTAGCCCACCGAGAAACGACGGAAGGCGTTATAGCTGTTGTTAAAGCCAAAAACCACCATTTGGAAGATTTGAAACTACAGACTAAAAACCCTCTGATTTTGGTTGCTGAAGCACCTGAAAAACCTGGGAACATTGGAGCGTTACTCCGTACCGCTGATGCTGCAGATGTTGATGCCGTTATAATAGCTAATCCAAAATCTGATCTTTACAATCCAAATATCATTCGGTCTAGTGTAGGCTGTGTATTTTCGTCACAAATTGCACTGGCGTCAACAGAAGAGGCTATTGACTATCTCAAACACTATAATTTCAATATTTTCTCGGCTATTCTTCAAGAGTCAGAACCTTATCATCATCAAGATTACACACAACCAACGGCTATCGTTGTTGGTACAGAAGCAAGCGGATTATCTCAAGAATGGCGCAGAGCAGCAACAAAAAACATTCATATTCCTATGCAAGGTCAAATCGATTCCATGAATGTTTCGGTAGCAGCAGGAATTCTTATTTTTGAAGCCAAAAGACAACGCGATTTTAAATAATGATGACATCCACTACCCTATTCTACATTATAATTGCCATTATCCTAATTAATTTCTTTAAAGATAAAATCATAAACGCTCTTAATGCCAAACACTATAACGACCCAATACCTTCAGAACTTGATGATGTGTTTGATGAGGACGAGTACAAAAAATCCCAAGCTTACAAATTAGCGAATTACAACTTTGGTCTGTGGTCATCTGCGTTTAGCTTAATTTTAACCCTTGGTTTTTTAATTTTTGATGGATTTGAGTATGTAGACGATTTCGCTCGCCAATACGCTAATAATGAGATTGTAGTTGGTCTAATATTCTTTGGTATAATTATGATAGCGAGCGATATCTTAACCACTCCTTTTTCCTATTACAAAACCTTTGTTATTGAAGAGCGATTCGGATTTAATAAGACCACCAAAAAAACCTTTATTCTAGACAAAGTTAAAGGGTTATTTATGATGGCCATAATTGGAGGTGGTTTAATGGCCGCAGTAATTTGGTTCTATCAATTTACAGGACAGTACTTTTGGGTTTATACATGGGCAATTATTACAGTATTCACCATTTTTATGAATATGTTCTACTCCAGATTGATAGTACCGCTTTTCAATAAACAAAAGCCCTTGGAGGATGGCACTTTACGAGATAAAATCTCAGATTATGCCAAATCTGTTGGGTTTAGCCTTAATAAGATTTTTGTCATAGATGGCTCTAAACGCAGTACAAAAGCCAATGCGTATTTCTCTGGTTTCGGCAGGGAAAAACGTGTCACTCTTTACGACACCTTAGTAGAGGACTTAAACGATGAAGAGATTGTTGCCGTTTTGGCCCATGAGGTAGGACACTATAAAAAGCATCATATCATTTTCAACTTAATATTTTCTGTTTTATTGACAGGTATAACACTTTTCATTCTTTCTGTTTTTATTTCAAATCCATTACTGTCACAGGCTATTGGAGTGCAAAAGCCAAGTTTTCATGTAGGTTTAGTGGCGTTTGGCCTATTGTATGCACCAATATCTGAATTAACGGGATTGGTAATGAATTACATATCACGACTTTTTGAATATCAAGCAGATAATTATGCCAAAACAACTTATGCCGCCAAGCCATTGATTACCTCTTTGAAAAAACTTTCTAAAAATAGTCTTAGTAATCTCACCCCTCATAAGGCCTATGTCTTTATGCATTATTCCCACCCTACATTACTGAATCGTGTAAAAAACCTGAAAGGCTAATTTTATTTTAATAGACGAGATTTTCTGGTGAATAAGATATTGCTTATTCCCCTAGTTTTAGTACTTTAGTTCTATGACTGAAGTTGATATTGAAAAAGAAAATGCAGCAATTGCCAAAGCTTACAAGGAACTCCTTAAAGTAAGCTATCAAACCTTGAGTCGTGCCGATAAAAAATTAATTCGTCAAGCATTCGAGGTCGCCTTGGATGCACATAAGGATCAACGACGTAAATCTGGCGAAGCTTACATTTTTCACCCTATTGCCGTAGCTAAAATAGTCGCCCAGGAAATTGGTCTAGATGCTACTTCCATCGCCTCTGCCCTGTTACACGATGTAGTTGAGGATAATCCCAATTACACCATAGCAGACATAGAACAATTGTTTGGAGAAACCGTTGCAAGAATTGTTGATGGCCTAACCAAAATATCGTCATTAGACACGGAAATGGATGTTTCGCTTCAGGCGGAAAACTTCAGGAAAATGCTTCTCACCCTTAATGAAGATGTTAGGGTAATTATTATAAAAATTGCCGATCGCTTGCACAACATGCAGACCATGGAATCCATGCGTGCCGATAAGCAAGTAAAAATCGCCTCCGAAACGCTCTACATTTATGCGCCATTAGCTCATAGAATAGGACTTTATAACATTAAAACAGAACTCGAAGATTTAGGCTTAAAATATACCGAACCAGAAGTTTATAATGACATTCTGGAAAAAATGAAAGAGAGTAAAGAAGAGCAAGACGCTTATATTAAATCATTTTCTAAGGTAATTGAAGAGTCGTTGAATAAGGAAGGTATTAATTACGAAATTAAGGGCAGACCAAAATCCATATTTAGCATAAGGCGTAAGATGGTGAAACAAGGAATCTCTTTTGAGGAAGTCTATGACAAGTTCGCCGTTAGAATTATATATAAGTCCGATTTAGCTAATGAAAAATTCCTAGCGTGGAAGATTTACTCCATTGTTACCGATCATTTTACACCTAACCCAATTCGATTACGCGATTGGATTTCATCGCCTAAATCAACCGGTTATGAAGCGCTACATATCACAGTTGTTGGACCAAAAAGTCGCTTCGTGGAAGTTCAAATCCGAAGTGAGCGCATGAACGAAATAGCAGAAAAAGGTTACGCGGCGCATTACAAATACAAAAATGAAACTGATAAAGATGACAGTTTAGACCTTTGGATAAATCGCTTGCAAGAAGCCCTAGAGAGCAATGAAGTGGATGCTGTGGATTTTGTTGAGCAGTTTAAACTCAACCTCTACTCCAAAGAAATTTTTGTATTCTCGCCAAAAGGAGATTTAAAATCCTTACCAAAAGGTGCCACACCTTTAGATTTTGCCTTTAGCATACACACTGAGATTGGCATGAAAACACGTGGTGCCAAGGTCAATGGTAAACTTGTGCCGTTAAGCCACGAACTGCAGAGTGGTGATCGCGTTGAGATTTTAACTTCAGAGAATGCCAAGCCCAATGCCAACTGGTTGGATTATGCAACAACAGCTAGAGCACGGAGTAAAATTAAATCAGCCTTAAGGGAAGACACCAAACGCATAGCAGAAGAAGGGAAAGAGATTTTAAGGCGTAAACTAAAGCAACTTAAAATCACACTAAACGAAAGCTCAGTAAATGACCTTGTCAATTATTTCAACCTTAATACCTCATTAGATCTTTTTTACCGTGTAGGCATAGGAAGTATCGATAATACGAAGTTAAAGGCTTTTGCCGCCTCAAGAAGCAGTTCTATCGTGAGCTACTTTAAAAAGAAAATACGTAAACCAGAACCGCCAAAGGACATCAATAAAGAGGAAATTACTTCTAAGTACGACATGTTGGTCTTTGGCAAAGAGGAAGAGAAACTGAATTATACACTGGCCAATTGCTGCAATCCCATTCCTGGAGATAAGGTCTTTGGTTTTTTAACCATCAATGACGGAATTAAGGTTCATAAAAAAAATTGTCCTAATGCCGTTAGCCTTCAGTCTAACTACGCCTACAGAATCATGCCCGCGAAGTGGATAGACTCGTCACAGCAAGTGTACACCTCGCAAATAGAACTATCTGGCATCGACAACCTTGGCCTCGTTAACGATATTACTAATCTTATCTCCCAAAACATGCATGTAAACATGAAAAGCATAAGTTTTTCTAGTGAAGACGGTGTGTTCTCGGGAAAAATAACCGTACAGGTACAAAATCAGGCTATACTCAAGAAACTCATGGATAAGCTCAAAAAAATTAATGGTATCGATAAGGTTAAGAGAGTCTAAAATTATGTAAATTTGCAGCCTAATTATGAATGCAACCACAGAAGAAAGTAATCAGGAAATTGTAAAACGTGTTTTTACACAATTTCTAGAAGAAAAAGGACACAGAAAGACGCCTGAACGCTATGCTATATTGCAAGAAATATACGATAGCGAAGAGCATTTTGATATAGAGTCGCTCTACATTAAAATGAAGAATAAAAACTACCGAGTTAGTCGTGCCACGCTTTATAACACAATAGAACTGCTTCTCGACTGTGGTTTGGTTAGAAAGCACCAATTTGGCCAAAGTCAGGCCCATTACGAAAAATCGTATTTCGATAAACAACACGACCACGTCATTCTTACCGATACAGGCGAGGTTATCGAGTTTTGCGACCCACGCATTCAATCCATACAAAAAACCATAGAAGAGGTTTTTAATATTAACATAACTAATCACTCACTCTATTTTTACGGTATTCGTAAAAATGACGACTAACTAAAATATACCATGGCAGTAGATTTACTACTAGGACTTCAATGGGGAGATGAAGGTAAAGGAAAAATCGTTGACGTTTTTACATCAAAATATGATATCATAGCGAGGTTTCAAGGTGGCCCAAACGCAGGCCATACCTTGGTTTTTAATGGAAGAAAACACGTTCTCCATACTATTCCCTCTGGCATTTTCCACGATAATACCATTAACTTGGTAGGAAATGGCGTAGTCATTGATCCTGTGATTTTTAAGAAAGAGCTTGATAAGCTAGATGAACAAAATGTAGACTACAAAAAGTCTTTATGTATCTCTAGAAAAGCCCATATTATTCTTCCAACGCACAGGTTATTGGACGCTGCAAGCGAAGCGTCTAAAGGGAAGGCAAAAATTGGTTCTACATTAAAAGGCATTGGCCCAACCTATATGGACAAAACCGGCCGTAATGGAATCAGGGTTGGAGATATTGAAATGGCAGACTGGAAAAAGAAATATAGAGCTCTAGCTGACAAGCATGAAGCCATGATCTCTTTTTACAATGTAGATATTGAATACAATTTGAACGAACTAGAATCAGAATTTTTTAAGGCAATAGACACCTTAAAATCACTTCAGTTTATAGATTCTGAAGATTATATACACAAAGCCCAAGTTGAGGGTAAGTCCATATTAGCTGAAGGCGCCCAAGGATCTTTACTAGATATAGATTTTGGGACGTATCCTTATGTAACATCATCGAATACTACTGCCGCAGGAGCATGTACTGGTTTGGGTGTAGCTCCTAGTAAAATTGGCGATGTATTCGGTATTTTTAAAGCCTATACAACGAGAGTTGGGTCGGGACCTTTTCCTACCGAATTGTTTGATGAAGATGGTGAGACCATGGGACGCGTTGGTCACGAATTTGGTGCCACTACAGGTAGACCAAGACGCTGTGGCTGGTTAGATTTAGTGGCATTGCGATATGCTTGCCAAGTTAATGGTGTGACACAACTCATTATGATGAAAGGTGATGTTCTTTCAGGTTTCGAAAGACTTAAAGTCTGCACGGCATATGATTATAAGGGAAAAACCATCTCTCATTTACCATACAACATTGAATCCGAAAATGTAAAACCAATTTATACTGAACTTAAAGGGTGGTCCGCTGACTTAACGGAAATGACAAAGGCCTCGGAATTACCTCAAGAATTTAACGACTACGTGACATTCTTAGAAAATGAGCTAGAAATTCCAATAACCATCGTTTCCGTAGGGCCTGACAGGAAACAGACCATTATAAGAAAAGAAGTTTAGCACAATTGGCTTCGTTAAAAAAACTGTAAATCATACTAAAAAAATCGTTTTACAGGTTAAACAGTCATAGACCTATGACAATGGACACAAGGAGAATTTGGCCTCTACTCATAATACTATTTTATGGGCTAACAGCAGTATCCCAACAAACTGAGGTTATTACCATAGAATATGCTGGCACAGGATACACAGACCCTGAAATCGAGGACGGTGCAAAGGTCTTTCTAAGAGATAAGTCCCAGCAAGTTCATTTTATCCATAAAGGTGTGGATATGTGGTGCGATAAAGCCATCTATTACGAAGATCAAGATTTTATAGAGGCGTTTAGCAATGTCTTGGTAAAACAAGGTGATTCCATAAACATGGTGGCGAAATACGTAGAATACAGTGGCAAAACCCAAATAGCCATAGCGAGTGGAAACGTTGTCCTTACAGAACCTAAATCTGTATTGAGCACAGATACCCTATATTTTGATCGTGTTAAACAGCAAGCATTCTATAAAACACGCGGCAAGGTCGTAAGAGACACCTCTGGTACCATTACGAGTCAAATTGGTCGGTATTACCTCAACGCGCGCAAATACCAATTCATTCAGGATGTAGAGCTTGTTAATCCAGAATATGTACTAAATACAGAGCGCCTTGATTTTTTTCCAGATAACGGTTATGCCTATCTATTTGGCCCATCGACCATAGTGGGTGAAGGAAGTAAAGTTTACACGGAGCGTGGATTTTATGACACGAACAATGATACTGGACATTTTCAACGTAATGCTCGTGTAGATTATGACAATAGAACGGTAGAAGGTGATAGCATTTATTTTAATAGAAATAGAAATTTTGCATCGGCCACGAATAATATTACCGTTACAGATACCATTAACAATAGCATCGTAAAAGGCCACTATGCCGAAGTATGGCGCGACAAGGATTCGGTTTTTATAACAAAGCGAGCCTTAGCCATTACTGTTCAAGATAAGGATTCCGTGTATGTGCACGCCGATACCTTAATGGTTACAGGCAAGGAAAACAATAGAATAACGAGGGCTTATTACAATGTTAGGCTTTATAAAAGCGATTTAGCAGGTAAAGCCGATTCTATTCACATTAATCATAAAACCGGACTTACCAAAATGATCAATCTAAGCCGCTTTAGCTCTAGCGATGCCTTTGCAATTGATCGTAAGCCCGTACTTTGGAATATGGGAAATCAAATGACAGGAGATACCATTCATCTTATCTCTAATGTTAAAACCGAAAAACTAGATTCCCTAAAAGTCTTCAACAATGCTTTTTTGGTAAGTAGAGATAGCTTAAGTGATGATGGTTACAACCAGATAAAGGGACAACGGCTTATTGGATTATTCCGTGATAACGAGCTATACAATGTTGATATTATTAAGAATGCAGAAGTCATTTACTACTCTAGAAACTCCGAAAATGAATTAGTTGGCATCAACAAATCCAAGTCTGGCAGTATCAATATTCAAATAGAAAATCAGGAGATACAAGAAATTAGACTGATCAATCAAATTGATGGACAATTGTTTCCCGAATCTCAATTTCCGAGAAGTGGAAAGCGTTTAAGAGGGTTCGACTGGCGCGGTGAAGAACAGCCAAAATCCGTGGAGGATTTATTTATAGGAGATCCGCCTTTAGATTTACCCATAATAAGTGGCTTAAAAGACTATGTGCCTCCAGAGGAGTTTGTTGATGAAAGCGTCCAGGAACGTGTGGAGTCAGCAGGAAAAAGCACACCTAACAAAACCAATAAAGCTGCTCGAAATTTACCAACGAATTCAGCAGCCCAAGGCACTAAAAGCATGTCAAAAACACCTGTTCTCAAGACAACGAAAGAAGGCGAAGACCGATCTAAGACTGAAGAGCAATAGGTTTTAGTATGGATAAGGACTTCTTTAAATATCAAGCACAGACCACACCGCACCCATTGGCTATAGAGGTCAGTCATGCCAAAGGCTCATACATATGCGATACTAACGGAAAGGCCTATTTGGATTTTGTGGCAGGGGTTTCTGCCTGCAGTTTGGGTCACTGCCATCCAAAAGTAATTGCTGCAACCAAAGCCCAACTTGATTCTTATCTGCATGTTATGGTGTACGGCGAGTTTATTCAACAACCTGCTGTAGAACTGGCTAAATTTCTTGCAGAAGAACTTCCAGACCCATTGGATACCACTTATTTGGTCAATTCTGGCACTGAAGCTATCGAAGGCAGTATTAAACTCGCAAGACGTTACACAGGTCGAAGTGAAATTATCGCGGCGAATAATGCTTATCACGGCAACACCATGGGCTCCTTGAGCTTAATGGACTACAATGAGCGGAAGCGTCCTTTTTTACCTCTTATTCCAGATATAAGGCACATCGCCTTTAATTGTGAATGGTGTCTTAACCAAATCACGGAAAAAACAGCTGCCGTGATTTTAGAAACCATACAGGGTGGTGCCGGATTTATTGAACCCATTAACGACTATCTCATTAAAGTACAAAGACGCTGCCAGGAGGTTGGAGCGCTATTGATTCTTGATGAAATCCAACCTGGAATAGGCAGAACAGGAAAACTCTTCGGCTTTGAAAATTATAATTGTGTTCCAGATATAGTAGTTACTGGTAAAGGTCTTGGAGGAGGTCTACCAATCGGAGCATTTACGGCCTCACAAAAAATCATGTCCTGCTTAAAGGACAATCCTAAGCTTGGGCATATTACAACCTTTGGAGGCAACCCTGTTATTGCTGCTGCTGCTTTGGCGACCTTAAAAGAGATATGTAACTCTGATTTGATGGAACAAGCCTTGGAGAAGGAACAATTAATCCGTAAACATTTAGTACATAAACACATTTTAACCATCAGAGGTCGTGGTCTTATGCTAGCAGCGCTAACTAGACATGAGAACATTACCAATGCCTTAGTTTTAGAAGCAAAAAATCGAGGGCTAATTCTTTTTTGGCTACTTTTTGAACCTCGAGCAATAAGAATTACACCTCCATTGACTATTTCTAATGAAGAAATAGTCGAAGGTTGCCGCATTATTTGTGAGATTCTCGACACTCTGGATGACTAGTTTATTTTGCATAACTCTGGTTATCAGATTATAACCGAACGCCTTCTAAAGTATTACATGTGTTAATTAATTTGTTAAAAACAATCAGCAAAGACATTTGATTAAGCAAAGGATACTCCTAATTTTAGTTTGTGAATTATTAATCCGCCTATGCAATACAGTCACAACGACGAAAACTTCTCACTTACCCGATTTGAATCAATGCTAAAGACGAACGATATCCTTTTCTTTGATTCAAATGAATTCGAAAACATTATACACCACTATTTAGAAAACGGTAAAATTGCTTTAGCCAAAAGAGCTATAAAACTCGGATTAGAACAACATCCTTCATCAATAAACTTAAGATTATTTCAAGTTGAAATTTTAGTCATTGAAAATAAGTTCAAAGAAGCAGATGATATTTTGGAAATGCTTCATGAGCTAGAACCCAATAATGAAGAAATTTACATACAAAAGGCCAACGTGCTGTCCAAACAAGATAAACACTTAGAGGCCATTCGTACGCTCATAAGCGCAATTGATTTGTCTGGAATTCCCGAAGATAATGCCGACCTATTTGCGTTAATTGGTATGGAATATTTATTCTTGGATGATTTTCAAAATGCCATAATCTATTTTAAAAAATGCCTAGAGGCTGATATGACGGATTATGGAGCACTGCATAACATCATCTATTGTTACGATTTCTTAAACAAAAACGAGGAAGCGATAGAATACCTCAATTGGTTTATTGACTTAAATCCGTATTGTGAAGTTGCATGGCATCAATTAGGACGACAATATTTTGCTATCAAGGATTACCCAAGGGCAAACACGGCCTTTGATTTTGCGATCATATCAGACGATACTTTTGTAGGCGCTTATATTGAAAAGGGAAAAGTCCTTGAAAAACTAAAGTTATACAAGGAAGCTATTGAGAATTATAAAATTACGCTAGCGATAGATGAGCCTACATCATTTGCCCTACTTCGCATTGGTCATTGTTATGAAAAGTTAGGTCAGGATAATTTAGCAGTACAATTCTTCCAAAAAACCATAGATGACGATGCACTTCTTGATAAAGGCTGGATTGCAATCACAAAATTTTACATGAAGCGCCTAGACTATCAAAAAGCCCTTTATTACATTAAAAGTGCCGTGAATATTGATAGCGAAAATGTACTCTACTGGAAACTTTATGCCACCATTAACAAACGACTCAATTTTTTAGAAGAGGCAGAATACGGCTATAAACGCTCCTTAGAGTTAGGGAATTACGAGTTGGATACTTGGCTGGACCGTGCTGATATTTTAACCTCGCTTGGAGAAAGGGAAGCTGCTATCACTACCCTGAAAGATGCTCAAGCTTTCTACCCTGAAAATGCTGAAATAGAATACCGTTTGGCAGGCCTTTATTTTTCTGAACTAGATGAGTCTAAAGGACGTTTTCATCTTAAGAATGCCCTAAAGCTCAACGAGGAGTTTAGCTTTATCATTTCAGAGTTATTTCCTAAAGTAGATAATATGCCTTTGGTAAAGGCCATTATTTTCGAAAACAAAAAAACTTCCAATTAAAAAATCCATACCTTAGCCCTTCAATAAAAATTTGAAATGCAAAGACGTGTTTTAGATTATCTTCTTGTTACGCTTAAAGGTATGGCCATGGGTGCTGCAGATGTGGTTCCTGGCGTTTCTGGTGGTACAATCGCCTTTATATCCGGCATTTATGAAGAACTTATAGAAAGCATTGATAACCTGAGCCTAAAAGTCTTTAAAATCTGGAAAAAAGAAGGCTTTGCAAAAGCTTGGAAATCGATAAACGGAACCTTTCTTTTGGCCTTATTCTCCGGAATCGCCATAAGCATTCTCTCTTTGGCTAAACTTATTAAATGGCTTCTTCATAACGAACCGATCCTACTTTGGTCTTTCTTTTTTGGCCTAGTATTGGCCAGTATACTGTATGTAGCCAAGCAGATTCAAAAATGGAATCTCGCCATTCTACTTGCTGTACTAATTACTTCGGTCATATCTTATTACATAACGTTGGCCGAGCCTTTTGCATCACCGGACAGTTATTTGTATCTCCTTTTTTGTGGTTTCATAGCCATTATAGCAATGATATTACCAGGCGTTTCCGGTGCCTTTATTCTCTTGATATTGGGAGCCTATCAAACAGCTATTGACACTATCAATAATTTGGTAGAAGGTCTAACTACGGGAAATATGGATGTATTCAAGGATGCTTTTATAAAATTTGCCTTACTGGGTATTGGAGCTGTTTTAGGTCTCAAGGTATTCTCAAAAGCTTTAAACTGGATGTTTAAGCACAAAAAAAATCTTACGCTCGCCATTCTTACAGGATTCATGGTAGGTTCACTCAATAAAATATGGCCCTGGAAAGAAGTTCTCAAAACACGTATTAATTCCAAAGGAGAGGTTGTTACCCTTTTAGATAAAAGTATTTTACCGTCTTCGTATAACGGTAACAGTCAAATTTTAATGGCTCTAATCCTTATCGTTGTAGGTTTTGCCACAATTCTTATTTTGGAATATCTAGGAAGAGAAAGAACAAAAGCTTAACAGAAAGACACAGCGAAAGTGGAAAGCACACGACATTTTAAAGACCGCTTTTTTCTTGTTATCAAGGGCTTGGCCATGGGAGCTGCCAATAAAGTCCCAGGTGTTTCTGGCGGTGTGGTTGCCTTTGTAGCTGGCTTCTACGAGGAATTTATTTACTCACTGCAACGGATAAATAAAACGGCCTTTAAATTACTTTTTAACGGGAGGTTCAAGAGCTTTTTCAGATATGTGAATGGTAAATTTCTGGGCTTGCTTTTTTTTGGAATGATTGTCAGCTATTTTAGTGTTTCAAAAATATTGGACTATCTCATTGTTCATTACGAACTCTACGTGTGGTCTACGTTCTTCGGAATGATTTTAGGCTCAATTTACTACATAAGCAAAGATTTTGAAGACTGGAACACCAAGACAATTTTGGCCTTAATATTAGGTGCTGCCGCTGGGCTAAGTATTAGCTTTTTGGATCCTGCTACAGAAAATGATAATTTGTTTTTTGTTTTTTTCTGCGGAATCATAAGCGTCTCAGGCATGACGCTTCCCGGTTTTTCTGGGTCTTTCATACTCATCCTACTAGGAAACTACGTGTTGTTATTAGTGGACGCGGTTAATGCTCTTTTTGATACGCTTTACGACATTGCTGGTGGTAATTTTGAATTCTTACAAAATGCTGTTAGGATTAGATTATTGAAGGTCCTAGCCGTCTTTACATTGGGCTCAGTCACAGGGTTGGTCACCTTTTCCCATATCCTTAACTACATACTCAAGCATTATAAAAATATCACTTTGGCGACAATCGTTGGCTTTATCATTGGATCTTTGGGTGTGGTTTGGCCGTGGAAAAAAACACTGTATAAGAAAAACTCAGATGGCGCGTTTATTTTAGATTCTACTGGAAAACAGATTGTTGCAAATTACGAGCGCTATTTACCTGAATTTAATACGGAAACGTATATGGCGATTGCTTATATTGTTTTAGGAATTTTAATAGTGCTAGCTTTAGAATGGTATGGAGAACGAACAAGACAAGTCAAAGCTTAAATTCGGACTAATAGGAAAAGACATAGACTATTCTTTTTCCAGGAGTTACTTTGCCAAAAAATTCAAAACCGAAAATCTGCCTTATTCTTACGTCAACTATGATATTGACGACATTCATAAATTGGATGAAATCATAGCGAATACCCCAAATCTCAAAGGGCTTAATGTAACCATTCCGTATAAAGAAAGTGTCATGCCGTTATTAGATGACATCAACAAAAAAGCTAAAAAAATTGGTGCTGTAAACACCATAAAAATAACGAGATACCAGAAGCTCATAGGTTACAATACTGATTTTTATGGGTTTAAAACTTCCCTAAAACCGCATTTAAAACCTTATCACAAACGTGCCCTTATACTTGGGACTGGTGGTGCTTCCAAAGCGATTGCCTATGCCTTAAAGAAACTTCATATCGATTATGACTATGTTTCCAGAAACGAAAAGAAAGGCGTTAAATTTTTATACTCAGATTTAACAAACGCCATTATAAGTAGCTATACTATCATTATTAACTGTACTCCTATTGGCACTTATCCTAATGTTAATGCTTGTCCTGATATCCCTTACGAAGCCATTACAGAAAAACACATTTTATACGATTTGGTATACAACCCTGAACAAACAAAATTTCTGAGCTGCGGCGATGTTAAAGGCGCAACGACCATCAATGGGTTAGAAATGTTAAAACTTCAAGCCGAAAAGGCCTGGGAGATATGGAATAAGTGATAACACGGAGCAAAGCCCTTATTTCCTTTGTAGTTCTTGGAGTTGTTAGTATCTTTAGCATTCTAAAAATTTACAGACATGTCTGAGAATGATAACCTGCAAGAAGCAGAAGGAAATATTGAAAAAAAACCAAATACTGTGGTATCTGAAACGGAACTAGCGTCGGAAGCGGATGACCTTAAAAAAGAGAATCCAGCCGAAACTACTAGTGAAGAAACTCAAGCTGCTGCTCCAAAAAAAACCGAGGAAGAGCCATCATCTACCGATAAAGAAACAGCACCAGAAAAGGCAAAGGATAAACACGTAGAAGATATTGAGGCCTCAAATGCAGAAGATGCCGAGGATGAATCCAATGCCGAAAGACATGATGTAGAGGAAAAGGATTATGAGTCCATGAGCATGGATAAACTTGTAGTGGAGCTCAATTATTTGCTCAAGCATCACAAAATTCAAACCATATCAAAGCAGGTTAATAAAATTAAGCGTGAATTCAATTCTAAATTTAACGACCTCCTTGAAGAAAAGAAAGAAGAATTTTTAGCAGATGGTGGCAATGAAATAGATTTCTACTACACTAATGACAACAAGAAGTTGTTCAACCAACTGTATAAAGACTATAAAAAAGGAATTAGCGCATATTACAAGGAGCGCGAGCAGACCTTAAAACAAAATCTTGAAAATAGGCTTGCTATCATCGAGGAAATTAAAGGTCTCATCAACGTAGAAGAAAACATCCATACAACCTACAAGCATTTTAAAGAGCTCCAAGAAAAATGGCGCAATGCTGGCCCTATTCCTAGAGACAAATACAATAATGCTTGGAATACGTACCATCATCATGTAGAACGTTTTTACGACTTTCTGCACCTCAACAACGAATTACGTGATATGGATTTTAAGCATAATTACGAGCAAAAGCTTAAAATTATAGAACGTGCAGAGGAATTAGCCAAAGATGATAATGTCAATAGGGCCTTTAGAGAATTACAGGTTTTACACAAAATGTGGAAGGAAGAGTTGGGACCTGTTGCAAAAGAACACAGGGAAGCCATCTGGGAACGTTTTAGTGAAGCCACCAAAACTATTCACGATAAACGCCAAGCCTATTACGCCGATTTAGACAAGGCTTATGAGAAAAATCTTGACCGTAAAAACGATATTATTGCGAAAATTCAGGAGATAGCTGATAACAAAGCAAATAGTCATGGCGCCTGGCAAAAGAAAATAAAGGAAGTAGAAGCGCTTCGCGAAGCATTTTTTAATGCAGGTAAGGTACCACTAAAGTTAAATGAAGCAACCTGGGCCAGATTTAAGGATGCGGTAAGGCAATTTAATCGTGGCAAAAACCAGTTCTATAAAAACCTAAAGAAGGAGCAATACGAGAATCTTCAAAAAAAGAAAGAGCTTATAAAAATTGCTGAAGAAAATAAGGACAGTGACGACTTTGATGTGGTGACTCCCCTTATGAAAAAAATTCAGAATGACTGGAAGAAGATTGGCCATGTACCTAGAAAGGATAGCGACAAGGTATGGAAGCAATTTAAAGCTGCCTGTAATCACTATTTTGATCGTATCCATGCTAAAAGACGCAAGGAAAATGAGCATTTGTACGAAGCTTTTGACCAGAAAACGAAAATACTTGACACCGTAAAGAATTTAGATTTTGGATCTGATAACAAAGCAAATGTTCAACTTTTAAAAGAAAAAATTGCCGAGTGGAAATCAGTTGGCTATGTCCCTCAAAATAAGCGCTATATCGACGGTAAATTTTATAAAGCTATCGATAATGCCTTTGACCAGTTAAACATGGATAAGGCCAAATTAGAGATGGTTAAGTTTGAGAGTAAATTAGAGAATTTAGCCAATAACAAGGACGATAATCGTTTACTCGATAATGAGCAAAACTTTATAAGAAAGAAAATTACTGAGGTTAAAGCAGAAATCAACCAATTAGAGAATAACCTGCTTTTCTTTTCCAATGTAGACGATAGCAATCCTCTGGTGAAGGATGTTCACAAAAATATAGATAGACATAAGAAGGAATTGGAAACTTGGAAAACCAAATTATCCAAACTCAAGGATATGTATTCCTAAGCGTTTTTTATTTCTAATAAAATCAAAACCCATCTGCTTTTTTTAACAGATGGGTTTTGCCCTAACTAAACTAAATTAACCTTAATTACAACCGCTTCTAATAATTAAGATTACCTACTAAGATTATAAAAACATAACTGATAACTGCTTTTATACTTTAGTTACGTATAGAAATAAGTTCTTAGATGTTTAAAACAGGAAATTGCGAAAAATTTAACAATTTCAGTGAGCTGATATTGCTCTAGAGATGCTTGGCTTCTTCCCAAAACACATCCATCTCTTGCAACGACATATCCTTAAGGGATTTATTGAGTTCTTTGGCCTTGGATTCCAAATACTGAAAACGCTTAATGAACTTCTTATTGGTTTTTTCGAGGGCATTTTCTGGATTCACCTTCAAAAAACGCGCATAGTTAATCATTGAAAACAAGACATCACCAAATTCGTTTTCAATTGCTTTAACATCACCTTTCTTAACTTCTGCCCTTAATTCTGCCAGCTCCTCCTCTACTTTTTGAAACACTTGTTCGGGCCGTTCCCAATCAAAGCCAACACCAGCAACCTTATCTTGTATTCGATTCGCTTTAACTAAAGCGGGTAAGCTTCTTGGCACACCCTCTAATACACTTTTCTTGCCTTCTTTAAGTTTGAGCTGTTCCCAGTTACGCTTAACATCCTCTTCATTTTCCACTTTTACATCACCGTAAATGTGAGGGTGACGCTTTATAAGCTTATCGCAAATGGCATTGCAGACATCTGCAATGTCAAAGACGTTGGTCTCGCTTCCTATTTTAGAATAAAAGACAATATGAAGTAAAACATCACCTAATTCCTTCTTGACTTCGATAAGATCATTATCCAATATAGCATCACCTAATTCATAAACCTCCTCAATGGTAAGATGCCTAAGCGATTGCATCGTTTGCTTCTTATCCCATGGACACTGCTCGCGCAGTTCATCCATAATAACAAGTAGTCGTTCAAAGGCCTTTAGCTGATTTTTTTTATCTGACATGTTTATTCTTCCTCAGAGGTATCATTTTCTTCATCAGATTCTAAGTAATGTAGTAAGTCTTTAGCCTGCAAAAGATTGTACCACTGTATAATTTTTTTGATATCTGAGGCGTAGACACGATCTTCATCATATTCTGGTAAAACATCGAAGAAATATTCTTCCAAGGCATCTTTTCCATCTTTGTGGCTTATGCTTGTTTTTTCGCCATTTTCTTTGGTTTTTACTTTTTTGAGAACATCTCGCAACGGCACTTCCTCTGTTAGCGTATAGATAGCAATCTCACTTAAAACACTGATATTGCTGTGTGCGCGTACCGTAATGCGCTTACCATCAACTAAAGATTCAACAATAGCTCCAGTTCGCGTCTGTGTTACTATCTTAAATAGACCGGGTTTACCCGAAATGGATAATATTTTATCTAAACTCATAGCATTTTTTTATTAGCGCTTTCTGCTCATTGCAGGAAAGCGCATTTTATAGTCAATTTTTATTTTTCCTTTTGAAATGTTGGTTAGCTTTCCTTTTATCAACCGTTTTTTAAAGGACGATAATTTATCCGTGAATAATATACCCTCAATATGGTCGTACTCATGCTGTATCACACGTGCGATGAGCCCATCATAAGTCTCTACATGAGTATCAAAATTTTCATCTTGATATTGAATTTTTATCTGCGGTTTTCTAAATACGTCTTCCCTCACATCGGGAATGCTTAAACAACCTTCATTAAATGCCCATTCATCACCAACTTCTTCAATAATTTTAGCATTGATAAAAGTCTTTTTAAATCCTTTGAGCTGAGCCTTTTCTTCTTCAGAAAAACTGTCGTCCTCGGCAAAAGGCTCTGTATCTACCAAAAACAACCTAATGGACAAGCCTACTTGTGGTGCTGCCAATCCCACACCGTACGCACCATACATAGTATCGTACATATTTTCGATAAGTGTACTCAGGTCTGGATAGTTCTTATCTATTTCTTTTGCCTTTTTCTTAAGAACGGCATCGCCATAAGCCACGATAGGTAATATCATATCACTTTAATTTCAGGTGCAAAAGTACAATACTTATTTAAGATTTTGAAGCCAAATAACTTTGTAAAATCAGCGTAGCGCTTATCTCATCTACAAGAGCCTTATTTCGTCTTTGCTTTTTCTTTAGCCCACTATCAATCATGGTTTGAAATGCCATTTTAGATGTAAATCTTTCATCGACTCGCTCCACAGGGATTTCAGGCAATATCTTGTTTAAGCTTTTTAGAAACTTTAAGATGTGCACTTCGCTTTCCGAAGCCGTATTATCCATTTGTTTTGGCAACCCCACAACGAAGAGCTCCACATTTTCAGCCTTAGCATAATCCTGGAGAAACCTAATCAAGTCCTTAGTTTCAACCGTTGTTAAGCCCGAAGCTATAAGTTGCAGCTCGTCGGTTACTGCAATCCCTGTACGCTTAGTACCATAATCAATAGCGAGAATTCGTCCCATAGTGGCAAAGTTACAACTACTTCACCAATAGGTTGTAATTTTTGACGGGAAGTCTTCAACAGGAGACTGAACTAAACCCTTTTTTTCCTGTCTAAGACCTGATGTTGAAATTATCAATGTGATGCTCATTGGAAAGATGCTATAAAAATTTTGATAATTTCTTCTTTCGACCCTAAGCAACCTATTATCTTTGACGAAGAAAAATACTTATCCCTATGGAACACTTACAATCGGTCATAGAAAAAGCTTGGGAAGACCGTTCTTTACTATCGAATACAGAAACTATTGAAGCCATAAGAAAGGTTGTGGATTTAATTGACGAAGGCCAACTCAGGGTTGCTGAACCTCTAAAAACAGGTTGGAAGGTTAATGAATGGGTTAAAAAGGCAGTGGTCTTGTATTTTCCTATTCAGAAAATGGAAACCTTTGAGGTAGGTATTTTTGAATATCATGATAAGATTCCTTTAAAGAAAAATTATAAAGAAAAAGGAATTAGAGTGGTTCCTCATGCCGTGGCGAGACATGGTGCTTATATTTCCAAAGGCGTTATTATGATGCCTAGCTATGTAAATATAGGAGCCTACGTCGATGAAGGTACTATGGTAGATACTTGGGCTACTGTTGGTAGTTGTGCCCAGATTGGCAAAAACGTCCACCTCTCTGGAGGCGTTGGTATTGGCGGTGTTTTAGAACCTTTACAAGCCGCTCCCGTAATTATAGAAGATGGTGCTTTTATCGGTTCTAGATGTATTGTCGTAGAAGGTGTACATGTTGAAAAAGAGGCCGTTCTAGGGGCTAACGTAGTTTTAACCATGAGCACAAAGATCATTGATGTAACTGAAGAACAACCCATAGAAATGAAAGGCCGTGTTCCTGCGAGATCGGTTGTAATTCCAGGTAGTTACACCAAAAAATTTGCCGCAGGAGAATATCAAGTACCATGCGCCTTAATCATTGGTAAGCGCAAGGAAAGCACAGATAAGAAGACATCGCTTAACGATGCCCTACGTGAATACGACGTTGCCGTCTAAAAATAAATATGAAGGTTTTAATAATTCAGCAAAAAATGATTGGAGATGTATTGACCTCCAGCATACTTTGTGAAGCCATTAAAAACAAATATCCAGATTCTGAACTTCATTATCTAATTAACACTCATACGTATCCAGTTGTTGAGCACAATCCTTATGTAGATGCATTTATCTTCTTTTCACCCGAGATTGAAAACAGCAAGTTAAAGTTCTATACATTTCTAAAGGAAATAAGGCATTCCAAATACGATGTGGTTATAGATGCCTACTCCAAATTATCCAGTAATCTAATAACATGGTTTTCTAGAGCGAAAGTGAAAATTTCAAAATATAAAAGTTATACCGCTTTCCTTTACGACCACCCTGTAATTTATAAAGATACACCACAAACCAATGCAGGATTGGCCATCGAAAATAGATTACAGCTTTTAGAGCCTCTAGGAATAACTCTCGAAAAACCTTTAAAACCAAAAATCTATTTAACTACAGAGGAGAAGGAAAAAGCCAAAAACTATTTGATCTCTAATGGTATTGATATTGCAGAGCCACTATATATGATAAGTGTTCTAGGAAGTGGCATACTAAAGACGTATCCATTTGATTATATGGCCAAACTATTGGACTATATCGTAGAATTCAATCCCAAATCCCAAATTCTTTTTAATTATATCCCGAAACAAAAGGACGATGCCAAAACGATTTATGATCTCTGTGTCCCTAAAACACAATCCCAAATTTTCCTGGATGTCTTTGGTAACAGCCTAAGAGATTTTATGGCCCTGACTACCTATTGCGATGCTCTTATAGGTAATGAAGGTGGTGCAGTAAATATGGCTAAAGCCTTAAATATCCCAACATTTACTATATTTTCGCCTTGGATAGATAAAAACACTTGGAATATTTTTGATGATGCCAAGACAAATGTCTCCGTCCATCTCAAGGATTATAAGCCAGGGATTTACAAAAAACCGGAAAAGGCTTATAAAAAGCAAGCGCTTTCATTATACGAGGAATTTAATCCTGAATTATTCAAAGAAGCGTTGCTAACTTTTATAGAAGGTTTGAACGAAAAATAACCCTTTTTAGATTTTTGCTTTTAAGTCTAAGGTCGTGAAGCTTTAACGTTGATTACATCCCTAAAAAATTTTGGTTGTGCTAGTACTCGTGTCACTAAAAAGCCTACATCAACTTTAATTTTAAAGATATTTTAAAATTGTATTTTTGGCGCACATACACACAGCTATGCTAAAATTTTCAGGTGTCGTCATTACGTTTAACGAAGAACGCTACATAGAAAAGTGCCTTGAATCGCTGCACAATGTTGTGGATGAAATTGTAGTGGTAGATTCCTATTCTACCGATAAGACCAAAGCCATATGCGAAAAATTTAAGGTGAAATTTATTGAACAAAAATTCTTGGGCTACATTGAGCAAAAGAACTTTGCCTTAAGCCAAGCCAAATACAACCATGTGGTTTCATTAGACGGAGACGAATCATTATCTGAAGAATTGCAACAATCCATAAAACGCTTAAAATCATCTTGGCAATACGATGGATATTACTGCAACAGACGCAATAATTTCTGTGGGCAGTGGATAAATTATTCGGATTGGTACCCTAATAAAAAACTCCGAGTATTCGATAAGACAAAGGCCGAATGGCGTGGCCTTAACCCGCATGACCACATAGAATTATTCGATAATCGAGCTAAAACCGGACACCTTAAAGGCGACATTCTTCACAAAACTTACCAGACTTATTCGGAGTTTAACAAAAAGATGGAACATTTTTCGACCATAGCATCTAAAGCTTACTACAACAAAGGAATCTCGGCACCCTTGTGGAAAATTTTTTGGAACCCTACATGGGCATTTTTTAAAGCTTACGTGCTGCGTTTGGGGTTTTTAGATGGCTTTAATGGCTTTGTTATATGTTATCAAACTGGCCATCTTACCTTTTTAAAATATTCAAAGTTGAGGGAATTGTATCGGTCTAAGAACTAATTCATTATTTTTATCTCCAGAAAAACACCTTGTTCTTAATGCGTCTTCGTCTCCAAAAGCGCTCTTGAAACTTCTGTGTGGCCAACCACATTAAGTCATAAACTTTGTCAGAGTCTTCTCCGCACAATTTTGCATATTCATCGCTCATGGTCTTAATCATGGATTTGTGCGTTGTGAGCTTGGCGAAGTTTTTGATTCGAGTTTCAAAATCCATGGATTTAAATTCCATCCGGTTTAAGTCGACCAGAAAGAATTTATAGTCCTCTCCTACTTTCTGTATTAAAGTATTCCCTGGTGAATGGTCCAAAAAATTGACACCCTTCTCATGAAGTTGAAATGTAAACCGCGTAAAGGCCCTAAGTATTTTTTCGTGATCCGGATAATCTAAGTCTGTTGTAAGTTCTCTATAGGTAAGTTGGCAATCTAATTGCTCGGAAATATAATAACTGTTCTTAAATAAAAATGGCGTTGTAAATTCGTAATAGGCAATAGGCTGGGGCGTACCTATACCAAGATGAAGTAACTTTTGGGCATATTCAAAAGAGCGCTGCGCTTTACTTTTTCTAAAAAACCGATAGGTAATTTGATTGACTATGTTTGGAACTCTAAAGGATTTAATATTTAGGGTTTGGCCGTTAAGCTTAAATAATTTTAAAGTGTTCCGTTCTTGATTCCCGAAAGGTTCTCCTTCAATTTCAAAGTTATCAATGATATGGTCTAAAAAAGATTCGTGACTTTTATAAGACGTATGGATATATTTGGTTTTCCGCACTTATATTTTTTTAATTCCGAAAAGGCTACAATCTAAAATGTCATGCGCCTTTAAAGGACTCGACCTACCAATTCATAAGCCAGTGCCTTCGTTAGGGTACAAAAATATAACTATTTTAGCATTCTAATTATGCCAAGATCAATGAAAACAAAAGGACTATTTGTAGTAACTTCCGTGTACCACATCCTTTTGTCTATCCTGCATATAGAAGAGCGTAAATTAAAGCCAGGTATACTGGTCATCGTTGAAATTACTCCCAATATAGAATCGCTTATCAAGGGCCTAAAACAAACCAGATGGTTTACCGACGTCATTTTAATGCCAGGCCGGAAAAAACAAAAACGAATGGCCGGAAAAATAACCTATACCTTAAATAGGAAAAAAATTGTGTCTCTCATTGATGCAGAGGATGATCAGATGCTCAATTTATTAAAGGACGATTCCGAATATGATATATACATCTGTTCTCCAGACTCCGCCAAAAACTATTTTATCTACAAATACAAAGACCATAGCATCTTTATGATAGAGGATGGTCTTAAAACATACGTAACTACTGCTCCAACTACCACCAAACAGCTATCGAATAAATTGGTAAACAGACCTATACCTAATGGTTTTGACAAAAGGATTACCAAGGTTTTTGCCTCTAAACCCGATGACCTACCCAAAGAACTTAAACTAAAATCGGAACGCTTAAATTGGAAGGCAACACTGGCCCAATTAAGTTCAGATAAACAAGAGGAACTAACACAAGCCTTCTTCCATGACAGCACCTTAAAAGATATTAGTGTTTTTCCAAAAGATAAGACCAAAAGCCTAATTATTACGCAGACTTTAAATGAAGATGGTATTGTAGCAGATGAGAGCACCAAACTGAAATACTATGACGATTTTGTAAATCAAGCCCAAACGGAACTCATCTATATAAAACCACATCCTAGAGAACTTACAAACTACGCTGAGCATTACAAGTCCGATAAGCGCGTTATTGTTCTACCACAGTTGTTTCCGGCCGAGTTATTGACCTTACTTCCTAGCCTAAAATTTGAAAAAGCGTTTACCGCCTATTCTACGGCTATTGATGCCTTGACCAATGTGAAAGAAAAAATTGTTTTAGGTCATGCGTTATTCAAGCGCTAATAGCCTATTTGACCCTCTAATTTCAAAGACACAATTTTATTACCTAGAGGCTAAATCGTATCTTTGTCATGTATTTTTGGTGCTACTATCGTACTAAAGCTTACTAGTTTTTATGAATTACAAACAAGCCTTAAATCACGATATTTTTAAGTCTATATCACAATCAGCTCAAGACCTAGGAGTTGACTGTTATGTCATTGGTGGTTTTGTAAGGGACCTATTGTTAGAAAGAGAGAATTCTAAGGATATCGATATCGTGGCTGTAGGTAGCGGAATTGAATTAGCTTCACATGTTTCCCAATCCTTACCCAATTCACCCAAAGTACAGATATTTAAAACCTATGGCACTGCCATGTTGAGATATAATGATATAGATGTAGAATTTGTAGGCGCCAGAAAAGAAAGCTACACAAAGGACAGTAGAAATCCAGTGGTAGAAACCGGGACATTGGAAGACGACCAAAACCGTCGCGATTTCACCATTAATGCGTTGGCACTAAGTCTTAATGAAGTCAATTATGGCGACCTCATCGACCCGTTTAATGGCTTGTCGGATTTAGAAAAAGGCATCATAAAAACACCATTAGACCCAGACATTACCTTTAGCGATGATCCATTGCGCATGCTGCGTGCCATTCGGTTTGCAACACAATTAAATTTTAAAATAGAGAAGGCCTCTTTTGAAGCCATAGAGCGCAACAAAGACCGAATTAAAATTATTACCAAGGAGCGCATCGTTGTAGAACTGAATAAAATTCTTGAAACGTCGAAACCTTCCACAGGGTTTAAGCTCTTGGAAAAAACAGGACTTTTAGAATATATCCTCCCGGAACTTACAGCCTTAAAAGGTATTGAAGAAATTGAAGGCCAACGGCATAAAGACAATTTTTACCACACGCTGGAGGTCGTAGATAATATTTGCAAAACGACAGATAATCTATGGCTTAGATGGGCGGCATTATTACATGATATAGGCAAAGCACCAACAAAAAAATTTACTAAAAAGAATGGCTGGACCTTCCATGCGCATGAATTTGTAGGGTCTAAAATGGTGTACAAATTATTCAAACGGCTTAAAATGCCCTTGAATGATAAAATGAAGTTTGTTCAAAAAATGGTATTGATGAGCTCGAGACCTATAGCCTTGGCTTCTGAGGTTACGGACTCTGCCGTGAGACGCCTTATTTTTGATGCAGGTGAGCACGTTGAGGATTTAATGACACTTTGCGAGGCAGATATTACAACCAAAAACCCAAAACGATTCAGAAAATACCACAACAATTTTAAATTGGTTCGTGAGAAAATATCTGAAGTTGAAGAACGTGATCGCATAAGAAATTTTCAACCACCTGTGACTGGTGAAGAAATTATGAGAACCTTTAATCTTGGTCCCTCACGTGAAATAGGAATGATCAAGGAAACCATAAAAGAAGCCATTTTAGATGGGAAGATTCCCAACGAACATGAAGCGGCATATGAGTTAATGCTAGAAAAAGGAAAGAAATTAGGCTTAACAATAAGCAATGAAAAAGAGATTTAGAAAAACGGCAAAGGTAGCCCTTGTATTAATCTATTTGGTTATTGCGGCAGGTGCCATTGTAAGGATGACAGGCTCTGGAATGGGCTGCCCAGATTGGCCAAAGTGCTTTGGGTATTACATCCCTCCTACAGATATTGCGGATTTACAATTCAAACCTAATCACGATTACAAGAAAGGCGTGGTTATCATTGTAGATGAAGCCTTGCAGGTAGCCAAAACAGATTTTGTCTCTGATGACGAACTTAACCTCAACAATTGGGAACCCTACACCGCTCATGATTATGCTATTTTTAATCCCGTGCATACGTGGGTGGAATATATAAATCGCTTACTCGGCGCACTTTCTGGTTTACCTATTTTGCTATTTACCATTATGGCTATTTGGTTGTGGAAAGACAAAAAGCGATTTCTTATGCTTTCACTACTTACTGTATTTGGGATGGGATTTCAGGCGTGGTTGGGTAAGACCGTTGTAGATTCTAATCTGGCGCCTTACAAGATTACCACGCATATGGTTATGGCCTTGGTCATTGTGGCCCTTATCCTATATCTTATCTATACGGCAAAAACAACCTTTAAAAATCAGATTTATGATGCGCGATTTCGTATCATACTTATTGTAGCGACAGTAATTAGTCTCATTCAAATTATACTTGGCACGCAGGTGCGCCAATTTGTTGATGTTCAAAATAAATTGAATGGTTATCTCAATTGGGATTTTACAGCCATTGCGCCAAATGATTTTTATATCCATAGAACCTTATCCATACTCATTTTGGTGCTCAATCTTACACTGTTCCTTAGAAATAGAACGCTTAATTTGGGCTACTCTAAAATCAATTTAGTACTGGTGTGCATTGGACTTGAAATTGCTACTGGTATTGCTATGTACTATTTTAATTTTCCATTTTCAACACAGCCAATACATTTACTTATTGCCGCAATTATGATTGGCATTCAGTTTTATATTATTTTAGAAAGCAGCAATAAGAAGGTTTTGAAACCAGTTGCAAGTGCTAGTTAAATTGTATATTTAGTATAGATTTACACTTATGATTTACCGCTTTAGAGTCATTTTAGACAACGATACAGAAGATGATGTGTTTCGTGATTTAGAAATCAGGGAAACCGACACCATGGAAGACCTCCATAATATCATCACGCAATCCTTTGGTTTTGATGGTATGGAAATGGCTTCGTTTTACATTAGTGATGACGATTGGAATCAAGGCGAAGAAATTGCTATGTTTGATATGAGCGAGGGCTCCAATAAAGTTAAGGTGATGGCAACAACCACAATTAAGGACGTGGTACATGAAGCCTCACCAAAATTAATTTACGTCTACGATTTCCTTAGCATGTGGACGTTTTATGTGGAATTAGCAGAGATTGTTGAGGAAGCTCAAGGTACCGATTATCCCAACCTTATGTTTGTCCATGGCCAAATTCCAGACAACGCACCAGAGAAATCATTTGAAGCCGAAAGTTTTGACGATTTTAATGAGTTTGATGATGATTTGGATATGGACGATTATGAAAGTTTGGATTTTGATGAAAATTGGAATTAACCAATTTCAGTTTTATTACAACTCTAAATCTTCTTCCGCTTTGTTATCTTGAGGTGCAGTGGCCAATAATACACCAGCAAGAGGTACTAAAAACAACCATTTGTTGTAGCCTGCGTCATTGAGTCTTCTAAAGCCTAAAGTAATTAAGGGCAAGCTCAGTAATATCCGTACCCAGAAATTCAATTCCCTGTTAAATTCAAACTGACCTCTAAATGCGACCCAGAGCGGATACAGTACTAACCAAGTAAACAAAAAGAAATACCAAAATTCCTTTAAGCTGGCTTTGCCGTTGATGTCAAAAATCTGTTTAAATGGATTTAGTATATATCTCATTTTATGCACTTTGACCTAAAGATAAAAAAATTCCATCTTAAATTACAAAAGGTTTTGTTACTTGGCTTTAACAACATGTCGCTAACGGCAAAGCATAAAACCTGTAACAAAAAATTACTTCACTCGTCTTATCAATAACTAATCAAAAAAAACCAATCCATTTTGGAGCCAATCCTTACAATTAACAATCTCACCAAAAAATTTGGGTACCTCACTGCTGTTAAAGATTTAAGCTTTACCATTAATAAAGGCAATGTCTACGGCATTTTAGGACCCAATGGAAGTGGTAAATCCACAACACTAGGTATAGTTCTTAATGTGGTTAATAAAACTTCTGGCGATTTTCATTGGTTCGATGGCAATATCTCAACCCATGATGCCCTAAAACAAGTTGGCGCCATCATAGAACGCCCCAACTTTTACCCTTACATGACGGCAGAGCAAAATCTCAAACTGGTCTGTAAAATAAAAGGTGTAGATCACAGTAAAATCGACGAAAAATTGGAAATCGTTGGTCTTTTAGACCGCAAGCATCATAAATTCAGGACCTATTCCTTGGGTATGAAACAACGTTTGGCCATTGCGTCTGCATTGCTAAATGACCCAGAAATCCTTATCCTTGATGAGCCTACAAATGGTTTGGATCCTCAAGGGATTCATCAAATTAGGCAAATCATTAAGGAGATTGCTGCCAACGGAACCACAATTTTATTGGCATCTCACCTCCTGGATGAAGTTGAGAAAGTCTGTACGCATGTTGTGGTATTGCGTAAGGGTGAAAAACTCTATTCTGGGAGAGTTGATGAAATGATTAGCAGTCATGGCTTCTTTGAGCTTAAAGCCGAAAAGCAAGATGAACTTGTAGCGCTTTTAAACAACCATCCCAATTTTGGAAAGGTAAAAGTAGATGGCGACCTCATTACAGGCTTCCTTACAGAACCTATGTCGGCACCAGAATTCAATAAGCTCATGTTCGACAAAGGTATTATTCTCTCGCACCTTGTGAAGCGCAAAGAAAGCCTTGAAGAGCAATTCTTACAATTGACCGACGAGTTAAAATCGAATCAAAAAACTGCATAATCCAAATTTTGGATTAGCCTAATCAATCATAATTATGCTGCGTCTTATACAATTAGAACTACAGAAACTCTGGCTCAATAAGGTTAGTAGAGCCTTGATTTTTGTTTCCTTTATATTACCATTTACCGTTTTGGTATTATCCTCAATAAAAATTAACTTTTTTGGATTTTTCACATTGGAACTTGGTGAGCTCGGGATATTCAATTTTCCCATAATCTGGCACATTACAACCTTCTTTGCCTCCTATTTTAAATTCTTCTTTGCCATTGTTGTGGTGAGCATGATAGGCAATGAATACTCCAACAAAACCTTAAAGCAGAATCTTATAGATGGGTTGAGCAAAAAGGAATTCATTCTTTCTAAATTCTACACCATTGTTTTCTTTTCGCTTTGTGCCACTATTTTAATTGGGTTAGCCACATTTTTTATTGGTATGTATTACTCCAGCTATACGGAAGCATCCATTGTCGTTAGGGAAATAGAGTTTCTTTTGGCGTATTTTGTTAAACTTGTTGGGTTCTTTAGCCTCTGTTTGTTTTTCGGGATGTTGGTAAAACGCTCGGCTTTTGCCCTGGCTTTTCTTGTGGTTTTATACATTGTGGAATGGTTGGTGTTTTGGGGTGCGTATAAAATCTTCGGAAATGGAGATGACGCTTTCAAGGTAAAGAACTTTATGCCTTTGGAATCCATGTATAAACTTATAGACCAACCCATTCAGCGTATCGTGATGACCAAGTTTCCAGAAAAAACCGAAATGGCTTATGACTATGCGGTTCATTGGTACGAAATAGCCATTGTTGTTGGCTGGTCTGCACTTTTTATCTTTTTGTCTTATCGATTGCTAAAAAAGAGAGATTTGTAATATCTTTGAAATCGTTGCTATGAAAATCCTAAATATTCTCTAAACCATCGTTTAAAGAATACTATAGCCAGCGCCATTTTAAAAGATATTATGAAAAGGATTTATTTTCTTCTTACCTTTTGTATGCTAGGCCTGTTGGCTCAGAGCCAAAATGAGGCCTCGTTCTGGTACTTTGGTCAGAATGCAGGCGTCCGTTTTGATGCTGAAGCTGGTACTGTGACAGGTATAACCAATGGTGCCCTTAATACCCTAGAAGGCTGCACAACAATTTCTGATGAAAATGGAAACCTTTTGTTCTATTCCGATGGCAGTACAGTCTGGAATCGCAACCACCAAATCATGCTCAACGGAACCGGTTTACGCGGAGACGACTCAAGTACCTCATCAGGTGTCATCGTTCCCAAACCTCAAGACCCTGATTTCTATTATATTTTCACCGTTGACGAACCACATCACCTGAATTCATCTGCATTTCCAAATGATGCGGCCAATGATGGCGTTAATGACGGCTTAATGTATTCACTAGTCAACATAAATGACGATGGTGGTCTTGGCGCTATAGATAATGTGGAGAAAAACGTCCCACTGGTAACCTATGACCCTAGTGTACCGATTCAAAACGACTTTAAATGTTCTGAAAAAATAACAGCAGTTGGTGCAGATGACTGTACGTCTATTTGGGTGCTTACACATTTTGGTGATAAATTCTATGCCTTCAAAGTTGATGAAAATGGTGTGAATACAACACCTGTGATTTCTACCGTTGGACCTTATATTCCATATGAAGGCTACAGAAGAAATGCTCTCGGTTATCTCAAAGCCTCACCTGATGGTTCTAAATTATTGGTGGCTCACTACGGCGAATCTACTGTATTGGCAAGTGATGCAGGTGGTAGCGTTTGGTTGTTCGATTTTAATAATGATACTGGTGAAGTTACAAATGGCCTTGAATTATACAGTGCCCAGAATAACAACAGTCCTTATGGTGTTGAATTTTCAGCAGAGAACAGAAAAGCCTATGCGACGATTGGGATTGGACCTGATGGCAATGGTGCAAGCCAGGTGTTACAATGGGACCTGGAGAGCTCAGATATTCCAAATTCCCTGGAAGTAATTCATACCTCAAATACACTCAGTGCTGGCGCTTTACAACTAGGAATTGATAGACGAATTTACAGAGCTCAAGTAGAGTTTAGTAATTTCAATAATACAGGTAGGTTTTTAGGTGTAATAAATAACCCGGAAGCCAATGGTCTGGCAGCAAACTATCAAGAGCAAGGCGTTTTACTGGACATCAACGGTAACTCTCAAAACCTGAGTAGAATAGGTTTGCCACCTTTTATTCAATCCCTCTTTAACTCTCAAATAGACATTATTAGAAATGGTGAAAGCACGACGGAACTAAAATTGTGTGCAGGTGAAACCTATACCTTAAGAGCCGATGATTTGCCAGGTGCGGACTATGTTTGGTCCTTTAATGGTAATCCCTTACCCGAAACAGGATTCGAGCTTTTTGTGGATACACCTGGGTTTTACGAAGTCTTTATAGAACCTAATAATGGCGATTGTCCAATTGAAGGCAGTGCTGTAGTTGGCATCTTTGATATTCCTGTGGCTAATCCATTAAGCGATGTTGTTTTTTGTGATGATTTAGGTAACGATGGTCAGGCCACTTTTGATTTTACGACAAAAAATTCAGAGGTGCTGCTTGCTCAAGACCCAAATCAGTTTAATGTAAGCTATTATGAAAGGCTTGCCGATGCCAACAACAAAGAAAATCCCATCACCTTTCCTTTTGTTAACACGTCAAATCCTCAAACCATTTATGTGCGTGTAGACAATGTAGATAATGCCACATGTTTTGATGTCAGTTCCTTTCAGCTTGAAGTTTTTGATACGCCAGAAGTAGCCCAAAATGATCCTGTAGAATTCTGTGACAACCTTGGTGATATTACAGATGGTATAGCTCAAATTGATTTTAATGAGATTATTCCACTTGTTAGAGGCTCCCAGAATGAAACTGAAACTGCAGTAAGTTTTCATGCAAACCAAGCAGATGCAGATGCCAATGCTAACCCTCTTGCATTCCTATACACAAATACAGGTGCTGCAAATGAAACCATTTTTGTGCGCATTGAAAATACATTGAATCCCGACTGCTACACCACGGATAGTTTTGATCTCATCGTAAACAGTGCTCCAATTGCTAATAATGCAAGCTTGTTTCAATGTGACGAAGACGGAATCCCTGAAGGATTTACCAGCTTTAACTTAAACGAAATCGTTGATGATATTATTGCTGGTGCCACGAATGTCTCTGTCAATTTCTATTTATCTGAAATGGATGCAGACACCAACACAAATCCTGTAAATGCAGATAATTTTGAGAATTTTGAGAATCCACAATTGCTATTTGCCAAAGTTACCGATAACCTCACGGGTTGTACCAACACCAGCGAAGTGCTTCTCGAGGTAAGTGCAACTCAAACCAATAATGCAAGTCTTAGCGCGTGTGATAATGACGGTAATGAAGACGGATTTACAACTTTTAACCTTGCAGATGCCAACGACACTATTTTAGCTGGTGCGCCTGGAGGTTTGGAAATCGCCTACTATGAAACCTACTCAGATGCTTTATTAGAAAATAACCCCTTAAATTCAACCTTTACCAATACAGAGGCTTACAACCAAACCGTTTATGCCAGAGTAGAAAATGCAAATGCCTGCTATGGCATAAGTGAAATCGAATTAACGGTTTTTGAACTACCAAATATTGAAACAGAACTAGAAACGTTATACTGCCTAAACTTTTTTCCTGAAACCATTGTCCTAGATGGCGGCGTTATTGATGATATTCCCAACAATTATTTGTACGATTGGTCCACCGGAGAAAATACCATAGAAATAGAAATTAATGAGCCAGGTACTTACACCGTAACCGTTACCAATACCAACGGTTGTTCTAAAAACAGAACCATAACTGTAGTACCATCTAACATTGCTACGGTCACAGATGTTGAAATTAAAGATGCCTCAGATAACAATGTGGTAACTGTATTTGTCACTGGTGAAGGGGATTATGAGTATGCCATTCAGGGAATAAGCGGCCCTTATCAAGACAGTAATACGTTTGAAAATTTAAGCCCTGGTATCTACACGGTTTACATTAGGGACAAGAATAACTGCGGTATTGTAGAAGAAGACGTGTCTGTGATTGGCTTTCCAAAATTTTTCACTCCGAACAATGACAACTATAATGATTTTTGGCAAATCAAAGGTGTTTCTGAGCAATTTCAACCCAACTCCAAAGTTTTTATCTTCGATAGATATGGAAAGTTATTAAAAGAACTGAATCCTCTTGGTCCAGGTTGGGACGGCACTTACAACGGTGAAAAAATGCCAACCAGTGATTATTGGTTTAGTGTGACTTTGGAAGATGGACGTACCTTTACCAGCCACTTCACACTAAAGCGATAGGTAATTTTTATGTATTTTTAAGACTAACCAATGCCTTAGACTTTGAAGAAGATACTTCATTCACTCTATTATCTTTTTCTTGCTTTTAGCTTCCCTCTTTTTGCGCAGGATATTACTTTATTTGAACAATTCAATGGCAGGTATGATTATTTGGCCATAGGAAATACACTCAATCCCATAGAAAATAATGGCAATACCTTCTGTACCATTTTAGAGAGTTCTGAGGCTGATTTAAATTTAGATGAAAACCAAAATATCGTAAAGGCTTACTTATACTGGGCAGGCTCTGGACCAGGTGACCCTAATGTGACGTTAAATGGAACCGAAGTTATAGCTGACAATACATATAACGTTGGTTATACAACAGTAGACAATAATGAATTGATTTATTTCTCTTCCTATGCTGATATTACAGATTTTGTCCTTGAAAATGGTAACGGCAGCTATAATCTGTCTGATTTGGATATTAACACCATTTTATTGTCAGAGCCAGGCTATTGTGATAACCGCACTAATTTTGGAGGTTGGGCCATTTACGTCATCTACGAAGATTTATCGCTTCCTTTAAATCAAGTGAGCCTATTTCAGGGTTTACAAATCATTAATCGAAATGTAGGTGAGCTCGAAATTAGCCTCAACAATATCAATGTTTTTGATAACCAAGGTGCTAAAATTGGTTTTTTGGCTTGGGAAGGTGATGATGCTCTTAATTTTGGTGAATCACTCGCCATAAATGGAAACATTATTTCAAATCCGCCTTTGAACTTAGCTGATAATGCCTTTAACGGTACCAATACATTTACAAATTCAACCCAATTTTATAATGGCGATTTAGATGTGTATAGCATAGAAAACAATATTTCAATAGGTGATACCTCAGCCTCAATAACAATGACTACAGGCGCTTTCGATGATGTTGGCATCTTTAGAGCCGATCTAATTATACTCAATAATATTATTACGGTATTAAATAGCAGGTTACCTGACGCAACAATCAATTTAGATAACGCCTTAGTAGAATGCAATGACAATTCTGTGACTCTTGAATATACAGTATTCAACTTAAATAGTACCGAAGTTCTTCCTGCCAATACGCCAATAGCATTTTATGCTGATGACAATCTCATAGGACAAACTGAAACAAATATTGCTATTCCCATCGGTGGAAGTGAAAGCGGAACAATAACCGTTGAGCTAGCCTCAACCGAAAATCCAGAAATTACCATTTTGGCTAGGGTTGATGACATTGGGAATATGACAGGTATCGTTGATGAAACTAATGAAACCAATAATTCCAATGAAATGGTAATAGAATTATTGCGCAGTCCGGAAATCGAAGTTTTGCCGCCACTTGATGCTTGTAATGAAGGATTTGAAACAGCAACGTTTGATTTATCAAACATACTTAATGATAATCCTAACCCTTCAGCAGAGTTTTATGAATCCTTAGACGATTTAATAACTGATCAAAATGTTATTTTGGATGTTACGAACTACACAAATCTTAGTGCGCCGCAAACGATTTATGTAAAAATTCCAGAAACACCCTGTTATAGAATCCTTCAATTCGATTTGCTCATAGAGAATTGTCCTCCACGAATTCCACAAGGATTTTCACCAAATAATGACGACACTAACGATTGGTTCAATATCCAAGGCCTTTATGATGTCTTCACAGACCACGAACTAAAAATATTCAACAGACATGGTGTATTAATTTTTGAAGGAGATAATGCGAAACCATGGACAGGAGAAATAAATAGAGGCATTAATGGTATTGGCAATTTGGTTCCTGTTGGGACCTATTATTACGTGCTTTATCTCAATGATCCGGACTTTCGACCAATGGCAGGCTGGGTGTACGTAAATTATTAATTTTGTTAAGGTTTTATGCATTTCGTCTTATTAATTTGACATTAAATTGTTAAAGCAGTAATTTCAGATTATTGAGTTTAGGTTAAGAGATACTTAGTATTTTAATACTATATCTTAGCAATTCAATTTGGGAAAAAAGGCCTCTGAATGAGGCCTTTTTGTTGTTTTAACTTCAGATTGAGTTATAAATGTTAACATTTTAAGTATTTGGTCGTATTTTTTTGTATTTCGTCTAATTAAAATCTATTTTTCCGCGCAGAAAAGAGTATCAAAGTCTGCATAGTCCCAAATTCAGCTTTGAACTTATCCTAAACTTAACCAAACTAATGAATAGACAAAGTTTTGCTTATGTTCTTTTAGCCTGGCTATTTTTTTGTGCTGGCCATGCGCAACAAGTGTCTATCAACTCTTCAATTTCAGTCGAAGATTTAGTACAAAACAACCTCATTCAAGGTTGCGTTGAAGTTTCGGATATTTCCTCTCCTGTTAACGGTTCTGCTTCAGGACTGAACAGCTTTGGTTATTTCGAGCGCAGTAATTCCAACTTCCCGTTTGAGAACGGAATTGTTTTAAGTACAGGTAACGCAGATTCTGCAGGTAATGGTGAAATCCCTTCCATCTTAAATGATGGCGACGATAGCTGGGGCACCGACACTGATTTAGAAACTGCCTTAGGCATTTCTGGAACGTTGAACGCTACATCAATCGAGTTTAATTTTACGTCCATTTCAAACCAAATTCAATTTAATTATATATTGGCTTCTGAGGAGTACTTCGCTAATTTTCCTTGTGAGTATTCCGATGGTTTTGCCTTTTTAATTAGAGAAGCCAATAGCGGTAATCCCTACACAAATATTGCATTGGTACCAGGAACTAGTATTCCTGTTAACACCACTACCGTTCATGATGAAATCGTAGGCTTCTGTGAAGCGTCCAATGAACAATATTTTGAAGGATATAATTTAGGAGACACCAATTATAACGGTAGAACAACGGTACTCTCTGCTACAGCAACTATTCAGCCCAATGTGGCCTACCAAATCAAACTCATTATTGCAGACCAAACGGATGAAAATTACGACTCGGCAGTGTTTATCCAAGGTAATAGTTTTGATGCTACTGTTGATCTGGGTGAAGATTTCTCAACCTGTGCAGCCGAGGTGACATTAGATGCCGATATTAACAATCCTAACGCTAGTTATGCGTGGTATCTCGATGGCAGTTTGATCAATGGTGCAACTGCTCCTAACCTTACGGCAATTGTGTCCGGTAATTACAGGGTAGAGATAGAAATCCCATTGGCTGGGAGCACGTGTATCATTGAAGATGACGTCAATATTGTGCTGAGTTCAACCCAAACTTCTGATCCGATTTCCGATTTTGAATTATGTGATGATGCTAGCAACGACGGCGTGGAATTTTTCGACCTTACAACAAAAGACGCAGAAGTCTTGGCCTCAGTACCTCCTTCGAGCTACACTATTTCATACCACCTAAGTCAAGATGAGGCTAACAATGGGTCCAACGCTATCCCAGGTTCCATACAAAATTCAATTAATCCTCAACCGATTTATGTGAGGATTGAAGACAATTCTAACGGTTGTTTAGCCTTTTCTAATTTTAATCTTATTGTCAATTCACTTCCTTCAATCGTTGACCCAGCACCTCTCGTGGTATGTGATGACCAAAACACCGATGGTGTAACTACTATAGACCTAACGGTGAAAGATGATGAAATCACCAATGGACAAAGCGATTTAGTTGTAAATTACCATCTCACCTTGAGCGATGCACAATCGGGAATTAATGCTCTGCCCATGCCGTACGTCAACACAAACCCTAACGAGCAACTGTTTGTCTCTATTGTTGATCCGTTGACAGGATGTAGGTCTACCACAACCTTGGATATTTCAGTTTTAGACTTACCAATTATTAACCGAGATGAGCATTATATAGATGCTTGTGACACCGATCATGACGGCTTTGCTCAATTCGATTTAACAAGCATAATTCCAGATGTTTTAGAGGGTTTAACTGGTGTAAACGTCACCTTTCACGAAAGCTTTGATGATGCTGAAAATGGTATTAATGCGATAGCCAATGATACAAACTACGCCAATACCGTTATAAATGAGCAAGTTTTGTTTATCCGGGTTGAAGACAACGTTACAGGTTGTGCAGCAGTAACACCTATAGAGATTCACACGAATTTACTATTAACGGCTACTAACCTCAACGATATATTACGCTGTGATGCAGATAATGACGGCACAGAAGACTTCGACTTACAAGCAATTGCCGGTGCAATCATGAATGAAATACCAGATATTTCTATAGATTTCTATGAAACAGAGGAAGATAGGGATAATCAGGTTAATCCCATGGACCAAACAGTGCCATTAGTGGTTACAAATAATCCCTACACCTTATACTTAACACTTGCTAGTCCAACTTGTTTTGAGGTTTCAAGTATTGAAATTATTCTAAATCCAATCACGGAATTTGACTCTATTGGAGCAACAACCGTTTGTGATGAAGACCAAGATGGTCTAACTCAAATAGACTTATCGAGTTTTGACGATTTGGTTACCCAAGGTCAAAGTGGATTTACGGTAACTTATTTCTTATCGCAAAGCGATGCAGAAGCTAATATTAATGCGTTACCAAATTTATATACCAATGCCAACAACCCGTTTACCCTATTTCCGAGGATAAGTTCAGTGGATACAGGTTGTGCGGATATTAATTCCTTTGATGTCGAAGTTCTACTTGCACCAGAAAGCAATACACCAAACGATATTGTAATCTGCGATGCCGACAGAGATGGCATTTCCACCATTGATTTAACAGCTAGCATTCCTGAAATTGTTACTTCTACCGTAGACCGTTCCATAACTTTTCACAACACCTTTCAAGACGCGAGCCTTGACCAGAGCAGCATCACTAACACAACCAGTTATCTGGCCCACACGGAAGCGGTTTTTGTACGTGTTGAAAATACGGTGACCGGATGTTTTTCGGTTGAGGAACTAGAAATTATTGTAAATACTTTGCCCTACGTGGGCAATCTTAATAATGAGCTAAGCCCATACAATATTTGTGAAAATGAAAGCGATGGTATAGGAAATTTTCTGTTTGAAACAAAAGATGTTGAAGCGCTTAATGGACAAACCGGCAAAACGGTCTCCTACTTTTTAAGCCTAAGCGATGCTGAGAACAAGTTAAACCCGATTGACAAGAACGCTCCTTACCAAAATATTAGTAATCCTCAGACGATTTTTTGCAGGGTGGAAAACTTAACCGATGAATCCTGCTCTGCAATAACTTCTTTCACTATTGCTGTTGGAACAAATCCAGAATTTAATGAACCTGAGGATTTATTTGTATGCGATGACAGCTCCAATGACGGAATCGAAACCATTAACCTAACTAACGTTGCGGCTGCCGTAACAAATGGTATCAGTGGTATTGAAAATGTTAGCTTTTATCTGTCGGAACAAGACGCCATAAACAGTGCCAATCCATTACCTCTTAATTTTACCAACACAGCGAATCCGCAAGAAATTTTTGTACAAATTGATAATGGTACTATTTGTAATTCCATAACATCCTTTATCGTTAACATCATCCAAGTACCTGAAGCTAATCCAGCTCCTCCAATCGTTGTTTGTGATAACGATAATGATGGTATTGTCACGATTGATCTAACGGAGGCCGTTTTGGATATTTTGGACGTTAGGCAAGACGATATAGAAATTGCCTACTATGAGAGTATCTCTGATGCTGAGTCGAATTCAAATCCTATTGCCGATCCAGAACATTTTACTAACAGTTCTAATCCTGAAACGGTTTACATTAAAATCACCAATACGGTTTCCAATTGTTACAGTTTAGTGCCCTTGGATATTATAGTAAACCTCCCGCCTGTTATTAACGATTTTCAGGTCTATGAGATATGTGCCAACGTAACTAATCAAGTAGACCTCAATTCAATTAATTCCTTGGCTATAGATGACACCTCAGGTATAGCCATCACCTATCATTTAAATGAAGCAGATGCACTTAGCAATATTAATGCCTTAGATAGCACATATACGTACTCCACAAATTTTGATACCTTATATCTTCGAGCGACAAATACAGAAACCAATTGTTACAGTGTTTACGAATTCAATATTAACGTAAACCCACTCCCTGAGGCTAACCAACCGAACAATCTCGAAGCATGTGATGACGACTTTGATGGCATTTTGGAGTTTGATTTGAGCTCACAGACCAATACTATTCTAGGTACTCAAAGTGCAACCGAGTACAGTGTTACGTATTACAATGATAATTTCAATGCCCAAAACGGTGTTGCCATGCTTGACACCTATTATTTTGCCTATGATGGTGAAACCATTTGGGCTCGGGTAGAAAATAATACAACAGGTTGTTTTAGCCTTACTCAATTCAACACCATTATACATCCACGACCAGTTTTAGATATTGGCGACCAAGTTATCTGTTTAGATAATCTACCATTACTTGTGTCAGCAAACACCAATAATCCTAACGATCAATATTTATGGTCTACTGGAGCTACAACACCAGAGATAGAAATAACAGACATTGGTGAGTATTGGGTTGAAGTCATTACAGAATTTGGCTGTGAAAGCATGGAAATATTCAATGTTACCGAATCTGAAGCAGCAACAATTGAAACAACTGAAACAATCGACTTCTCTGACCCAAATAATATCACAATAACCGTTAGTGGCATTGGTAACTATCTATACCAACTAGATGGTGGTTTACCACAAGAATCCAATGTTTTCGAAAACGTACAACTTGGTGCCCATACGATAACCATTATAGATTTAAATGGCTGTGCACAAGTGACTCGAGACGTTATAGTGGTTGACTTTCCAAAACACATGACACCCAATGGCGATGGCCAGTTTGATACTTGGCATCTTATTGGCGTAGAAACCTTACCAGGAACGGTGATACAAATATTCAATCGTTATGGTAAACTCCTTAAAGTACTAACCTCCGAGACATCGGGTTGGGATGGCACTTATCAAGGCTCTAAAATGCCTTCAAGTGATTATTGGTTCGTCGCCAATATTAAGAGAGGCAATGAATCGTTCCAGTTAAAAGGACATTTTGCCTTAAAACGTTAAGAGTTTATTGTATAAAATTATACTGAATTTATGAATTTCATCACTTTCAAAAGTTGATAAGCGCACATCTTTATCTTAACTTTGTAAGATGCGTTTTAAAATAAAATCAGACTTTAAACCTACCGGAGACCAACCAGAAGCCATAGCACAATTAGCGAATGGTATAAAATCCAATGAACGTTACCAAACCCTCTTGGGCGTCACAGGTTCCGGTAAAACTTTTACGGTTGCCAATGTTATTGAAGAAGTACAAAGACCAACATTGGTTTTAGCTCATAACAAAACGCTTGCCGCACAATTATATTCAGAGTTTAAACAGTTTTTTCCCAATAATGCAGTAGAATATTTTGTATCGTATTATGATTACTATCAACCCGAGGCTTACATTCCGGTTTCTGGAGTGTATATAGAGAAAGACCTCTCCATTAATGAGGAGATTGAAAAAATGCGCTTAAGCACCACTTCGTCATTGCTCTCTGGTCGTCGGGATGTTCTAGTGGTTGCTTCGGTATCGTGCTTATATGGTATAGGAAATCCTGTGGAATTTCAAAAGAATGTTATTAGTATTGAATGTGATCAGGTTATATCAAGGACCAAGTTCCTCCATCAACTTGTTCAAAGCCTATACTCCAGAACCGAAGCCGATTTTAAAAACGGTAATTTTAGAATTAAAGGCGATACGGTCGATGTTTTTCCGGGATATGCCAACAATGCCTACAGAATCCACTTTTTTGGTGACGAAATTGAAGAGATAGAAGCCTTTGATGTTCATACCAATGAGGTTTTGGAACGCTATGAGCGCCTTAATATCTATCCTGCCAACATGTTTGTAACCTCTCCAGAAGTTTTGCAAAATGCCATAAAATCCATTCAGGATGATTTGGTCAAACAATACGATTATTTCAAGGACATAGGCAAACATCTCGAAGCCAAGAGACTTAAAGAACGGACCGAGTTCGATTTAGAGATGATAAGAGAACTTGGCTACTGTTCTGGAATTGAAAATTACTCAAGGTATTTGGATGGTAGGGCACCAGGAACAAGACCTTTTTGTCTTTTAGACTATTTTCCTGATGACTATTTAATGGTCGTGGATGAGAGTCATGTGACAATTTCGCAAGTCCACGCTATGTACGGCGGCGATCGAAGCCGAAAGGAAAACTTGGTGGAATACGGATTTAGGTTACCTGCAGCTATGGATAACAGACCACTTAAATTTGAGGAGTTTGAGGCCCTTCAAAATCAGGTCATTTACGTCAGTGCTACGCCTGCAGACTACGAGATGGAAAAATCTGGTGGTGTTTATGTAGAACAGGTTATTAGGCCCACGGGCTTACTGGATCCTATTATTGAGGTTAGACCAAGCCTTAACCAAATTGATGATTTAATAGAAGAAATACAGCAGCGTGTAGAGAAAGATGAGCGTACTTTGGTAACGACCTTAACCAAACGCATGGCTGAGGAATTGGTAAAGTATTTAACGAGAATTTCCATTAGATGTCGGTACATTCATAGCGATGTTGACACCTTGGAACGTGTAGAAATTATGCAAGATCTTCGCAAAGGCTTATTTGATGTACTCGTTGGTGTTAACCTTTTACGAGAAGGATTAGACTTGCCAGAAGTTTCCCTTGTGGCTATTTTGGACGCGGATAAAGAAGGCTTTCTGAGATCTAACCGTTCTTTGACGCAAACCGTTGGTAGGGCCGCACGTAATCTTAACGGTATGGCCATCATGTATGCAGACACCATTACCAGTAGCATGCAACGCACCATTGATGAAACCAACTACAGACGCGAAAAACAAATCGCCTATAATACAGAAAATAACATCACGCCAAAAGCACTTAAGAAAAACTTAGACAGTGCTTTGGCCAAAAATTCGGTAAGCACTTATAAGACAGAACTTGAGGCTAAAATTGCCGCTGAACCGGAAAGCAAATACCTAACCAAGGGTGAGCTTGAAAAGAAAATAAGGGAAAAACGAAAACAAATGGAGCAGGCAGCTAAAGCTTTAGATTTTATGGAAGCTGCAAAATTTAGAGATGAAATTACGGCCTACCAAGAACGCCTTGAGAAACTCAAGGTTAAATAGACGATACACTTCCTAAAAAGGAATTTATTTTAAGCCTAATTATACTGAATTTTAAAGATGTCTATTAAAAAGTCTGGTGGTACAATTTTGTTGGGAAAACTATCCATTAAATCTAAAACTCTATTTATAGATTCATGACTTAGACCCATTCTTAAACCAAAATTATGAATTTTAACGAGTTGCTTAGGTGATACTTTATGGTCTAAATTCATGAGAAGAACCAACCTATGAAACTGTACGATGCGTTCACTATGTGATTTTAAATGTACATAGGTCACAGGATGCTTAAACAAGTATTCAAAATCCTCTCTGGATACATCTAATTGCTTCGCTATACTTAATAGGAAATTATATTCAATGGATTTTATATGGTCATCAGTTTGAGCGAACGCAATCATCTCGGAAAGCAAGCTCAATTTTTCGGCGCGGTTAATCATTTAATGAGGGATTTAGTTATGACGTAAAGTTAAGACGATGTAAAATTTTATTGTCGTTATAATAATGTAACTTGTCGAAAAATAATCTGTAATTGGTCGGAATTTTTAAACATTCATCTTCGGAAAAGCCCAGTGTCACAAGGCTTTTAAAGCCTTTTTTAATCTGTTTAACCGTAGTTATATTCGCAAAAACAGAAGCTCAAAGTACTGCATCTAAACAGGTTACAAAATTTAGCATTGAAGCCACAGAACTTGCCACGACAAAGCAAATTTGGGTGTATTTACCAAAATCATATGCATCTTCTAGAAAACGCTATCCAGTGCTGTATATGCACGACGCCCAGAACCTATTCGATGCCTCGACTTCTTATGCTGGTGAATGGGAAATAGATGAATATTTAGATCGCATAGAGTCACCCGAATCCATAATTGTTGGAATAGAGCACGGCAATGAAAAACGCATAGACGAACTCACTCCTTTTAGACATAAAGAATATGGCGGTGGCAATGGAGATAATTATTTAAAGTTTATAAAAAACACATTAAAACCTTACATAGACAAAACATATAGAACCAAGCCGAGAGTAGAGTGGACAGGTATTTTTGGCTCCTCTTTGGGAGGTTTAATATCTTTTTATGCTATGCTTAAGTATCCTGAGACCTTTGGACGAGCCGGTGTATTCTCACCAGCCTTTTGGATAAATCCTGAAATCTATCAAATAGCAACAAATGCGACGTTACCAAAGTCTTCAAAATTTTATTTCCTAGCCGGAAGAACAGAAAGTGAAACTATGGTAACTAACATAGAGCGCATGGTAGACCTGCTTAAGCAAAAAGGAGTGCCTACTACGAATACTGTGGTTGACATTGTTGAAAATGGACAGCATAACGAACAGTTTTGGGGTTCTCAATTCGGGAAAGCCTATCAATGGCTCAACAAAAAATAAACTAAAAAAAAGCGCCAAATCATAGCGCTTAATCTTTACATTTAATCTAGTTCTGAAAACTTGATCAAAACTTTAAAATGACTCTTTGTCTTTACCAAATCTTCGTTCACTTTTTCATGGTTTAAACGAAACGTGATAAACCGTTTTAGAAAATAGTCGTCCGTTTCTACAGACAATACCTCAATTTGATTTTTAGCGTTGACCTTAAAGGCAACAGTTACGAATTGATCAGAAGATAAATCAAGATTAGGGTAACTTAACATTTCGGCTACGGCTTCACCGATGGATTCCGGTTTGTCTTTTTCTGCAGGATTTGCACCTGCGAAGGCCAAGCTGCATATGAAAAATGCAATGGCAAAAGCCTTGGTTTTTAATTGTTGCATAACTTTTCGATTTAATGATTGATACTTTTAAGACGACTCTATCCAAAAGTTGTTACACCAAAAGCTCCTCAGGCTAGACCTAACATTGATATCATGAAATAAAAAAGCCCTCTTAACTAGAGGGCCTTTTTCAATAAATTATTAATTTTTTAACTCAACACTTCCTGTACCTTATCAGCGGCTTCCTTGAACTCGGTAGCGCTGAGCACATCCAACCCTGAGTTGTCTATCAAATCTTTTGCGATATCTGCATTGGTTCCTTGTAAACGCACGATGATAGGCACATTGATGTTACCAATATTTTTATAGGCATCGATGACACCCTGTGCTACACGATCGCAACGAACAATACCACCAAAAATATTTATCAAAATAGCTTTCACATTTGGGTCTTTGAGGATAATGTTAAACGCAGCCTCTACTCTAGCGGCATCCGCAGTACCACCAACATCAAGGAAGTTAGCAGGTTCTCCTCCAGCTTGCTTAATAAGGTCCATAGTAGCCATGGCCAAACCAGCTCCATTAACCATACAGCCAACGTTACCGTCCAAGTCTACATAATTTAAACCTAATTCACCAGCTTCAACCTCGATTGGGTTTTCTTCGCGCTTATCACGTAATGCTGCCAAGTCCTTATGTCTAAACAGTGCATTGTCATCTAGAGTTACTTTTGAATCAACCGCTAAAATTTTATCATCACTAGTTTTTAAAACCGGGTTGATTTCAAACAAAGACGAGTCTGATTTAATGTATGCAGTATATAAGGCAGTTACAAATTTTGTCATTTCCTTAAAAGCTGTTCCAGATAAGCCTAAGTTAAAGGCAACTCGGCGCGCTTGAAAAGGTAAAAGTCCCAAAGCTGGATCAATTTCCTCCGTAAAAATCAAATGAGGTGTTTCTTCTGCGACCTGCTCGATATCCATTCCACCTTCAGTAGAATACATGATCATATTTTTCCCGGTTCCTCTATTCAACAGCACAGACATGTAATATTCTTCTGGTTCATTATCTCCAGGATAATAAACATCTTCTGCTATTAAAACTTGATGCACCTTTTTACCTTCGGCTGAGGTTTGAGGTGTTACCAGATTCATACCGATTATCTCATCTGCGATGGTCTTAACCTCATCTAGATTTTTGGCGAGTTTAACGCCTCCTCCTTTTCCACGGCCTCCGGCATGAACTTGGGCCTTTATAACATGCCAACCTGTACCGGTTTCTTCGGTTAATTGTTTAGCTGCGGTAACCGCTTCATCTGCTGTAGACGCAACAATACCACGCTGAATTCTAACGCCAAAACTATTGAGTAATTCTTTTCCTTGATATTCGTGTAAATTCATTTGTTATAGGTGCTAATTTAAGGTGCAAAAATAAGCATACTAATAGAGTCTCTCAAAATAAATTTAACTGAAGTTATTTAAAACAGATACATCAGGTTTAAAATGTTATATATTTAACATTATGTAAAAAAGTGATAAAACCTTTAAGAATTTATAGCTAACAAAAACATGTCATCTAATTTTACAAATAAAAAATCTTGGAAAACCAGCTTCTTAAAATTGTTAATGATTACGGCAGCCCTGTTTATGTTTATGACGCAGATGTTATTACCAGTCAATATAAACGACTTAAAAAGGCATTCAGTGGCGTTGAGAATTTAAAAATTCACTATGCCGTAAAGGCACTTTCAAATATCTCGGTTTTAAAACTTTTTCATAAACTAGGAGCTGGTTTGGACACCGTTTCCATACAAGAAGCACAGTTAGGCCTCAAAGCAGGCTTTGACCCTTCTTCCATTATTTACACACCAAATGGTGTAGCCCTGCAAGAAATCCAAGAAGCAGCTGAACTTGGTATCCAAATCAACATTGATAACCTTTCCATTTTAGAACAGTTTGGAAGCTTACATCCAGAAGTACCTGTCTGTATACGAATTAACCCTCATGTCATGGCTGGAGGCAATACCAATATTTCTGTTGGTCATATAGATAGCAAGTTTGGCATTTCCATCCATCAAATACCGCATTTGCTGCGTATTGTAAAAAATACGGGTATGCGTATCAATGGTATACACATGCACACAGGCAGTGATATCTTAGACATCGACGTATTTCTCTATGCGAGCGAAATTCTATTTGATACGGCGAAACACTTTCCAGATTTGGAGTTTATGGATTTTGGATCAGGCTTTAAAGTGCCATACAAGGATGGAGACATAGAAACCAATATAGAAGAGCTCGGCAAAAAGCTAACGCACCGATTTAACGACTTTTGTAAAGAGTACGGTAAAGAACTAACTCTTGCTTTTGAACCTGGAAAATTTCTCGTCAGTCAAGCAGGTGTTTTTCTTACAAAAGTAAACGCTGTAAAACAGACGACATCTACGGTATTTGCACAGGTAGATTCTGGATTCAATCACCTTATTAGGCCTATGCTCTATGGGTCGCAACACGAAATTATTAATATTTCCAACCCAGACGGAAGAGAACGCTTTTATTCGGTGGTGGGCTATATTTGCGAAACAGACACCTTTGCCAATAATAGACGTATTTCAGAAATTAGGGAAGGTGATATACTGTGTTTTAAAAATGCCGGAGCCTATTGTTTTACTATGGCTAGCAACTATAACTCAAGGTATAGACCAGCTGAAGTTCTGGTGCACAATGGTGAGGCACATCTCATTAGAAAACGCGAAACGTTTCAAGACCTGCTACACAATCAGGTTGAGATAGCGCTTTAAATCTTACCCAAAAGTGCCCACTGCCTTTTTATTATTTTCATTTAAAAGGGTCTTCTTTAGTTTAATTTGTGTATATTAGAGTAAATAACCATCTTATTATCAACTAGTTGTAGTAAGAAACCCTTTACAATAACACTGCCCTAACAGTGAATTTAATCTTACTCTAATCCTAGAACATTTTCTCGGCTTTATATGTTTTGGTGCTATTAACTAACCAATTAAACCTTTACATTATGAAAAAGCTAAGTTTCTTAGTTGCCCTTGTTCCATTTTTCTTACTGGGACAAATCCCCGAACACATTATCAACCTAACACACATCGAAGTAAAGATGGGCCATGAGGCGCAATTTGCAGAAGGTGTTAAAATGTACAAAAAATGCTATACCGAAGCTGGAGGTGAAGATCAGTGGAACTTCTGGATGCGAGTCCAAGGGAGTAACTCCGTGTACGCCGTTACTACCAATATGGAAAATTGGGCCGAGATGGACCAAGAGGGTGATGAAGCAAGCAAAACATGCCGATCAATGTTTCCCACATTTATACTCCCACACATGAAAAGTACCCACAACATGATAACGGAGTTTATGCCAGAAATCAGTAAGGATGTTTCCCTGAAATTCGAAAAAGGATGGGTCACCTACTTTAGGGTAAACAGATCCATGGACTTTATGACCATGGTAAAAGAACTTTCAGGAGAAATTAAAAAAGCTGAGGGCGATGAACGCGGCTACTGGTATAGCGTAGCAGGTGGGTCTTCCAAAGACGCAGATTATATGGTAGTCTGGCCATTTGACAAATATGCCGACCTAGATAAGTCCCAAGACGGTGTATGGAAGGTCTACGAAAAAGCGCACGGCAAAAAGAAAGCTGATGAAATGCGAAAGCAATGGAACATGACAGTTGCTGATTCTTGGTCCTATATCTATGACCGTAGTGAAAGTATGTCATATTCTGAATAGGTTTCAACCAGCATGCTACCTTATCAAAGGTAGGGTAGCATGTTCATTTTTTTCACACAACTATTAACTAAACAATCAGAATAAAATCAATATAAACATGAAAAAACTAATCGTACTTATTTGCGCATTAACTGTAGCAACAGCATGCCAACAAAAAGAAACCCGTTACACACAGCAATCGCCAGAAATAGATGCTGTAAAAAAGCTCATTGCAGATTATAATGCCATGGACTATTCCATGGAAATAATGGCAGATACAGCTAAAACGTATTTTAATTCAAAAGAACCCATCTCAAATGAAGATCTTATGGCTTATCATAAACAAAACGATGCCAATTACTCTAAGAGGGCATTCTTAGATGAAGATCAAGAATATGAAATGGTGGTAACCGATGATGGTGAAACCTGGGTAAACTGCTGGCTTGATTGGGAATGCACTATCGCCAAAACAGGGAAAGTAGTTAAAATGCCAGTTCATTTGACCTATCGCTTTGTAGATGGAATGATTGTGCGCCAATTAGGTTATTGGGATCCCACAGAAATTGTTTTGGAATTACAAGCCATTGAACAAAAGGAAAGTGAAGCTGCAGCAGAAGAGGCAATGGACGACGCTGAATCCTAATTCTGAGAAATTTTCTTCTAGACATTAAGATAAAACTAACCAACCAATTTTTATTAAAAGGTGTTGCTTTTGAAGCAATGCCTTTTTTTATGTCCTTATGAATAAATCCAAAACCTTTTTTAGTTATTGTCCAATCCTAGAGTTGAGAGCTGACCGCACCTAAAAGTTCACAGCAATTATTCCAAGACCAATGGATTATTATCCACTAGATATTTGTAAATTGAAGCTTTGATTAATCCTATGATATAATTATGAATCTTACCACTCTTTTATCACTAAAAAATTCAATTTTTTTCTTAGCTTTTAGTTTACTTACCATTTCTTCCTTTTCTCAGGGTACACGTCTGTTGCGACAACCGGATATCAGCGACACCCATATCGTATTTACATATGGAAGCGATATTTGGATTGCCGATAGAAATGGCTCGAATGTAAAACGTATCACAAGCACTTCAGCTGTTGAATCGCACCCTTATTTTTCTCCTGATGGAAATTGGCTTGCATTCACATCAAATAGATCTGGAAGAGAACAAGTTTATATTGTTCCTAAAGAAGGTGGAACACCCAAGCAGCTTACCTGGCATCCCTCAGGCGCTACCGTAAGAGGATGGAGTCCTGATGGCGAATCAGTATTAATGGCTAGCTCTAGAGACACAGCGCCTAGACCTTATAACCGTCTATACACCGTAAATGTAGCAGGTGGTGCGCCTAATCTTTTAACTAAGCAATGGAGTCATGATGGTGCATTTTCTCCCAATGGAAAAAAGCTCATCGTGGATAAGATGGACCGCTGGGATGTAGAATGGCGCGCCTACAGAGGTGGCCAAAACACTCCTTTAATTATTTTAGACCTTGCAACACAAGAGGAAGAGCTTTTGCCAAACGACAAGACGACAGATATCAAACCTTTATGGCTAGACACTACTGTTTATTTTCTGTCTGATCGTGATTTGGTTGCTAACATTTGGGCTTACAACACCGAGACCAAAGCGCTGGAGCAGGTAACCAACTACGAAGGCTCTGATGTGAAGTGGTTATCCGCCCATGATACAACCCTAATTTACGAACGTGAAGGCTATTTGCACACGTTGGATTTAAACTCTGGCAATAAAAATCAACTTAATATTACTGTTACAGGCGACTTCCCTTGGGCAGAACCTCAGTGGGAAGACGTGAGCGATGCAGCACGATATGCCTCGCTTTCACCTAACGGCAAAAGGGCTATAATGCAAGCAAGAGGAGATATTTTTACGGTTCCCGTGGAATTTGGCAATTCGCGCAATATTACAGAAAGTTCAGAGACCGCAGACCGAAGACCACTATGGTCGCCAAAAGGTGATAAAATTGCATGGTTCTCCGATGCTGACAAAAAGGGTTATGCTCTTATGATTTCCTCGCAAGATGGACTTACTCAACCAGAAGCCATATCCATCGGCGAGTCTAAATTAGCTTGGAATCCTTCTTGGTCACCAGATGGCAAGTACATTGCTTTTGTTGATGACGATGTTAGATTGCGACTTGTCAATCTTGACACTAAAAAAATCTCAACCTTTGATGTTGGTACTACCAATCTAGACCGTGGCAGAATAGAACTACGCTGGTCGCCAGATTCAAAATGGATTGCCTATGAAAAGTCAAGCACCAATAATTTTAGACAAATTCTTATCTATTCCATAGAGACTAAAACATCTAAACCAATAACAGATAAATTCGCGGATTCATTTTCTCCAGCTTGGGATTTAAACAAAAAACAACTGTATTTCCTAGCCAGTACCAACGTGGCATTGGGCTCCGGCTGGGCTAACACGAGCGCCATTACATCCGACCCTTCTTATGCGGCTTATGTCATTAATTTGGATGCTAATGACCCATCGCCTTTCAAACCAAAAAGCGATGAAGAAGAAGTAGAACAAGATTCAGCAAATGAAGACGAAAAGGATGCTAAAAAGGAAAAAGAAACCGAGAACGACCAGGACGTAATTATTGATTTTGAAGCCATTGGTCGCAGAACCATAGCCCTACCAATTCCGACGCGCAATTATGGTAGTATTTTGGCCGGTCCTAAGGGCTCCGTGTTTATAGCTGAGTATGTACCCAACAGCCGTGGCGCTACATTGCATAAATTCACCCTTAAAGACCAAGAATTAAAAGAGTTTGCAACTAATGTTAGGTCGGTTTATGTAACACCTAATGGCGAACATCTATTAGCTAGGTTTGGTAGTACTTGGAAGGTAGCTAAAACATCCGGAAGTAATGCAAAAGGCGCCAAACAGTTAAAGGTTAATTTACAGATGAACTTGGACCGATCTGCAGAATGGGTACAGATTTTTGAAGAGACCATTCGTTATGAAAAAGATTACTTCTACGACCCTAATTTGCACGGAAGAGACTGGTCTACGGTTTACAAGCGCTATAAACCACTGATCCCCTTTGTAAAACATCGAGCAGACCTTACGTATATCCTAGACCAAATAAACGGTGAGCTCTCGGTAGGCCATAGTTTTGTTGGTGGTGGCGATTATCCAGAGACAGAACGTAATCGAGTTGGTTTATTGGGAGCAGACCTTAGTGTTGATAATGGACGATGGAAAATAAATAGAATTTATACCACCGAAAGTTGGAATCCAGGCCTTAACGGCCCACTAGACAGTCCAGGCTTAAATATAAAAGAAGGCTACTATATTGTTGGTGTAAATGGTAAAGAATTGAAGGGTACGGATAATATTTACCAATTCCTCGATGGCACCGTAAATAAACAAACCGTTATCCATATTAATGATAAACCTCGTTTCAAGGACCATTGGACAGAAATTGTTAAACCTATCTCTAGCGAAAACTCTTTGAGACAGCGAACTTGGGTAGAAGATAATAGACGTCTTGTTGATAAACTTTCCAATGGAAGGTTAGGTTATGTATGGGTGCCAAATACGGGAGGTCCTGGCTTTGTCTCGTTTAATCGTTATTTCTTTGCTCAGCAGGACAGAGAAGGTGCCGTCATTGATGAACGATTTAATGGTGGTGGACTTTTAGACGACTACATGGTAGATCTTATGACACGGAGTTTAAGAGCCGCCCTCACAAATGAAGTACCTAACGGCAAACCCATGACCTTACCCGCAGGGATTTTAGGCCCTAAGGTGCTTTTAATAAACGAACTGGCTGGGTCAGGTGGTGATTTTTTTCCGTGGGTATTTAGGCAACAAAAAGCCGGAAAACTAATTGGTATGACTACCTGGGGCGGACTTGTTAAATCTTCAACACACTATCCGCTCATAGATGGTGGACGTGTTACGTCTCCTGATAATGCTGTTTTTGACCCGATAAATAATGAGTGGATTGGAGAAAACAAAGGTATTGCTCCAGATATCGAAGTGCGGCAAGATGCTAAAGCGTTACAGAACGGAAACGACCCACAACTAGAACGCGCCGTTTCTGAACTTATGAAGCAACTCGGACCAAAACGCAGCATTACACCTCCGAATTTTTCAGAACCAGCTAAAGGCAATTAAATTAAACTTCAACTAAAGCATGATCACTAAATTAAATTCATTATTAACCATTGTATTGGTAGTTGTTAACACTACGATTTTTGCTCAAGACAAAACAGACCCTTCACGATGGGAACCAGAGCATATAATAAATAGGGAAGCCATGTCTTCAGTATCTTTTTCACCCGATAATTCAATGGTGGTTTGGACGAAAAGGAAAAGCGTTAAAAAAGAAGATAAGTTTGTTTCCAATATCTATTTAACACGCCTAAACATTAAAGATGAAGACGGTAACTACAAGACGATTCCTTTAACTAATGGTGATGAAAATGACTCCAACCCTATTTTTTCCAAAGATGGAGAATATGTTTATTTCCTATCCTCTAGAGACAAGGGTAAAAAACTTTGGAAACTTAGCATCTATGGTGGAGAAGCGATTGAGGTGAACGAATTTAAAAATGGAATTTCAGGTATTGCCTGGAAAGATGAGCACACTTTAATTTACAGCTCCAATGACGGAAAATCCCTGTTTGAACAAGAAGCTGAAGAACGAAAAGACAATGTCATCGTAGTAGAAGATTCCCTTCATTGGAAGCCTAATCACGTTTACAGCTATTCGCTCGAGAACAAAACGGTTACGCGCCTTACCGAAAACAAAAAACCACTTACGGGTTATGCCATTTCTAAAGATGGTAAATGGCTTATTTATGGCGTACAACGTAGTCGTAGTTATGCTTCAGATGCCCAAAAAAAACCATTCCAATATCTTAAAAACTTAGAGACTGGAAAAACTGCTCAAATCCTAACAGAATTTGAATACCCAACCTATGGCTTTCAATTTACCGAAGACCATAAAGGATTTTATTTTTCTTCAGAATATGGCAACAATCCAAAATACAATGGACCTGGCATCAATAAACTCTATTATTTCGATATCGCGTCCATGACCTCCACTGAAATCGATTTAGACTGGGATTTAGGACATGCTGGTGGTTATAGGGTTGTAGGCAATGATGTCATAGTTTCCCTTGCCAATAGGGCAACACGACGATTAGCCTACTACAAGAAAAAAGACAATTCCTGGAAAAAGAAGGCGATAGACCTGGATGAAAAAAATGACCACGTTAGAGTCTTGGACATTTCAGAGGATGGCGAACATATCATCTATGAATATTCTACAGCATCGAGCTTGCCAACATATCATCTGGCTGATTTGAACGAACATAAAGTTTCAAACGAAAGTGTATTAATTGAATTGAATACTGCTTTAGGTAAAAAACCGATAACCAAAAGCGAAGTAATGGTATGGAAAGGGTATAATGATGAGGAAGTAACTGGGATTCTGTACTATCCGGAGAACTATGAAGAAGGCAAACGCTATCCTCTAATGTTATCTATTCATGGTGGACCTTCTGGTGTAGACTTAGATTCATGGTCTGAGCGCTGGAGCACTTATCCCAATATTTTGGCTCAACGTGGCATGTTCGTCTTAAAACCAAACTACCATGGATCGAGCAATCACGGTTTGGAATTTGTAGAAAGTATACGCGAAAATTATTACGAGCCTGAAATGGAGGATATCATAAAGGCCATTGATATCTTGCATGAGGAAGGCAAAATTGATAAGGACAAACTCGGAACCATGGGCTGGTCTAATGGCGCAATACTTACCACTATGCTTACCGTAAAATATCCAGACTTATTTAAGGTAGCAGCAGCTGGAGCAGGCGATGTAAACTGGACTTCAGATTATGGTACCTGTAGGTTTGGCGTAAGTTTTGACCAACATTATTTCGGAGGCGCACCATGGGATGACCGCAACGGCAAACCTTACAATGAGAATTATATTTTAAAATCGCCCTTATTTGAAATTGAAAAAATAAAAACGCCGACCATTATTTTCCACGGAAGTGAAGACCGTGCTGTCCCAAGGGACCAAGGCTGGGAATACTATAGAGGACTGCAGCAAGTTGGACAAGCGCCCGTAAAATTCCTTTGGTTTCCCGGACAACCACACGGATTGGGAAAAATCACCCATCAACTTCGAAAGATGAAAGAAGAATTGGCCTGGATAGACACCTATTTGTTAGGCAAACCCTCAACTGTTAATGAAGCCTTTAAAAAAGATAGTCCATTGGCCCATTTAATGGCTCTGGACAGTGTTGATCAGACAAGTGGTCTTTATGGAAAACTACATAACTATTATCTGATTCCTGAAACGGTTTACATTGAATCGGACAGCATGACGATAGGACGCTTTGAAGTTACCAATGCTCAATTCAAAAGTTTTGATAAGACATTTTCCTATACGCAAGGTCATGATAATTTTCCTGCCATCGTAGAAAAATCAAAAGCGAAGGCTTACTCGAAATGGCTATCTGAAATAACTGGCGAACCATACAGACTGCCCAACGAAAAAGAGGCTAAGGCTTTGCACCGTTATGCGCACAAAGCTGCCAAAAATGAGAATATATTAAATGCATGGGCTGGTTATGACATTGTTCCTCGTGACGCAAAGAAGCTTATGGAAAAAGTCAAAACTATTAATTCAACACTCTTAAAACCTGTGGGAAGTTCTAAAGGGTATAAAATTAAGTCCACCATGATCTATGATTTAGGAGGTAATGCTGCCGAACATTATAGCAACGGTGTTTATGGATACAGTGCTTACGACTATTACGATAAGAACGACCAAAGTATGATTGCTTCTACTACTGTTGGTTTTAGAATTGTAAAGGAATAATTTCAAAAGGAGCCAACATAAATTAATGGAGTCAAATGGATAATATGTCTGGTTTTGATGTCGTATTGATAATTGCGATTATCCTTTTTGCCCGTCTAGGTGTGAGGTTAGTTACAAGGTTCATTAAAATGAAAAAGAACGATGCCCAAGACAATCAAAAAAACAACTAAAAATGCTTAATTTTTTAAGGAAGATTCGGAAATCGTATTTACTCAATAATAAAGCAAAATCGTATCTCCTTTATGCGCTTGGAGAAATAATTCTTGTCATGGCCGGTATTTTATTGGCCCTTTATGTGAACAATCTCAACGAAGCCAGTAAGCAAAACCGCCAACTTAGAAATATTTTTGAAACTGTGCGTGCCGATTTGGTAACGGACACTTTGGGTGCCACAGAAATTGTTTCATTCTACGACTCCATCAATAAATATAGCCGAAAAGTAATTAATAAGGAATATAATGCTAGCACTATTGATAACTGCGTTTGGTGCAGAAGTTTACTTACAGTCTACAAACCTTACACAATCCAGGACAAAGGATATAACATGCTTAAAAATTTTGGGAAAATAGATGCCGAGGAACAAGATAGTTTACAAATCACCATATTACAATTTTACAAGTCTATGACAGACATCATTGACCAGAGCAATGAATTTGTAAAATCTGAAACCCTCAGTAACTTAGAGTATTTTGCGAATCAACCATGGTTTATAGATTGGATGCAAGGGCGTTTTACCAATGAGATGAAAACCTATTTTGGTAATTCCGAAGCGTTTAAAAATAGGGTGGCAAAAAACTATATTTTAGCTACCCAAAATCATGCAAACTTTATAAACACCCATAAAAGAGGTGCTCGAGAAATTATTAAAAGTATTGATAGCAGGTTAAAGTTTAATGACTAGAATGATTTTTACCTAAGCGATGAAAAAACACATCTTAATCTTATTTATTCTATGTGCAACGCTTCAACACATTTGGGCCCAAACCATAGAACGTCATACGACATTTAAAAATGATAGCATCTACATCGATCTCATCAATCCGTTTTTGGCTCCCATCGAACTGAATTTATCGGCTCTGGATTCTACCAAGAGCTTTATCAAAGTCAATTCATATGGTGTATTGCATCATCAAGACACACTTAAAAATGCTTTGACTATACCCATACAAAGCGTAAAAGATACTGCTGCTATTCAGATAAGTAAATTTGTGAGTTTTAAAGGGACGTATGGAGACCCAAAAAGTCAAATAGACTATAAGTATAGATATTCCTTGCCTTATCCCAGAGGTAAAAGCTACAAAATAATTCAATCTTTCGGTGGTAAGTTTTCCCATAACAAAACGCACTCAAGGTACGCTATCGATATTGGCACTCAAATAGGAGATACTATTACAGCTGCTAGACCAGGCACCGTGGTTTTTGTAAAACAAGACTCTAAAGAACATTGTAGAACTAGCAAATGTGCAGATAAAGGAAACAAAATTATCATTTTACATGATGATGGTAGTCTTGCCCATTACGTCCATTTAGATTTTGAAGGGTCTTTGGTAGAGGTGGGAGACCAGGTCAATGATAGTCAGCCAATAGCGATATCAGGTATGACCGGTTTTACTACAACACCTCATTTGCACTTTGTACTCTTCAAAGCAGGTAGCGTTTCCATCCCATTCAAATTTAAAGGACAGAAACGAAAACGATTAAAAAAGGGGCGACACTACAAACGTGTTCACTAAAAAGCACTTTTCACGTTGACGAACACCTGAACGAAATTTCAAAACTTTCTTAATAAGAAATTAACGGTTTTTGTCAGGATGTTTGGTTATCTTTTAAAGAAAAAAAAAAATGAAATCCAAAAAACAACAACATCCCATGCCACATAGAACACCAGCCGATATGCACTGTGATGGCGTATACTTTAGTGAACAACTATTGGCTCAAATAGAGCATAGAAAACACCAATTGAAGCAACTCGAGGATATAAAGGAAAATTAGTCCTTAATTTCAGTGTTTGTAGAAATGGTATCCGTACCATATTTATCAATCAGATACACGAGTGCTGTCATCGTAGCTGCACCAAGTTCCAATTCGCGCTTATTAACGTGCTCAAAAGTATCGTTAGCCGCATGATGATGGTCAAAGTACCGCTGCGAATCTGGTCTAAGACCTGCTAAAACAACATTACCATCTTTTAACGGACTTATGTCTGCACCACTTCCACCCTTTTCAAAATAATGAATCAAATACGGTTTAAAAAGGGGTTGCCATTCTAAAATTTTACTGAACATAACATCGCTGCAATCAAAACTGAATCCTCGTGGTGTAAAGCCTCCAGCATCGCTTTCTAGGGCAAAAATGTGCTTTTCGTTATTAGCTTTGGCCTCTTCGGCATACTTTCTACCTCCGCGAAGTCCATTTTCCTCATTCATAAAAAGTACAACGCGTATGGTGCGTTTGGTTTTAATACCGCTTTCCTTTAATAATCTCAATACATCCATGGACTGAACTACGCCAGCACCATCATCATGAGCACCATCGCCGAGGTCCCAGGAATCAAGATGTCCCCCTACAATAATATATTCATCTGGAAACTCACTCCCTCGCATTTCGCCAATGACATTATACGAAAGTACATCATCATATTTTTGACAATTCTGCTCAAAGTAAAAGTCTAAATCTGGGTCTTTTTTTAGGGCATCGCTTAGAACAACGGCATCATTGGTACTAATTGCTGCTGAGGGAATTCTTTCGTCAACAGGTAAATCTCCATAACTCATACTTCCGGTATGTGGATAGTCATCTTGCCTTGAACTAAGGGAGCGCACAATAGTACCTACTGCACCATATTTTGCCGCTTCCGCAGCGCCTCGATAACGTTCGGATGAGCATCCGCCATAAGCTTCAAACGTGTTGATGAGCTCTGGCTGCAGTGCTCTGTTTATAAATACAATTTTACCTTTGATTTTAGCTTCACCCAAATCGGCCAATTCTTTGTAACTGCCCACCTCGATGACCTTAGCTTTTAGTCCGCCGTTAGGTGTCGCGACAGAGCCTCCAAGGGCACAAATATTTACCTTCTTCAATTGGCCTTTAGTTGTAAAATAGGCCATTTCCTTATTTCCCCTAACCCATTTAGGTACCATCACAGGTTGTAGCCATACCTTATCCAAACCCAATTTTTCGAGTTCGGATTTTGTATATTCTACGGCGAGTTCGGCATTCTTAGAACCCGACAAGCGGCCGCCAATAGTATTAGACAGATAGTCTAACCAATTATAGCTCATGCCGTTAGTTAAGGAGGTATCGTAAAAAGATTTTATGGCTTCCTCATCAGACTGTGCACTCAGGCTTTTAAAAGAAAGCATTGGAGCGATTAGCAGACTTAATAGTACAATTTTGAAATTCGGTAGGACTTTATTCATTATTCAGTTGTTCTTTATAATAATTGATTTTGGCTTTTTCCTCTGGTGGCAATTCAGGATTTTGAATATCCTCATACGTTTTTAAGGTATCATACAAAATCTTAGCAACCAAGTATCTTGCCGTGGGTTTGTCGTCTGCTGGAATATTAAACCAAGGCGCATAAGGCTTGGAACTTCTGTTCAAAACATCTTCATAGCATCTATGGTAATCATCCCATAATTTCCGTTCGTCCAAGTCATCACCAGAGAACTTCCAGTGTTTGTTTGGTTTATTCAGGCGACGCAGCAATCTGTATTTTTGTTCCTCCTTGGAAAGATTAAGGAAAAACTTAAATATGATTGTACCATTAGCGGCAATGTGCTTCTCAAAATTATTGATTTCATCAAAGCGCCTATCCCAAAAGGATTCATCTACATCATCAACGCTAAGAACATCTGGCATGTTCTCGTAAAGAAGATACTCTGGATGAACTCTTGTTACCAGGACATTCTCATAATGTGTTCTATTGAAAATCCCAAACTTACCTCGAGCAGGCAATCGTTTGTAATGGCGCCATAGATAATCGTGCTTAAGTTCTAGTGGCGAAGGTTTTTTAAAACTATGGGCAACTATTCCTCGTACATTAAATTCCTTAAACACTTCACGGATGAGACTGTCCTTTCCTGCTGTATCCATGCCTTGTATGCACATTAAAACGGCATACTTGCCATGAGCGTACATGGTGTTTTGAATTTCAGCAAGCTTCTTACTTACCTTTCTTAACTTCTTTTCAATTTTGTCTTCATCAGCTTTTAAATCATAACGTGTGGGCAATTCTGAAATATTAACTGGAGCCGTGATACGAAAATCGTCTATATTTATTTTTTTCATTGTATTTCTATTTTGAAGCAAAGGCTTTAACGTCGCTCTCGGTAACTTCGTTTCCACCTAAAATAATTAAACGTTCTACCACATTGCGCAACTCTCTTATGTTTCCTGTCCAATCATAATTTTGCAGCAATTTAATGGCCTTATCGGAAAATAACTTTTTTGGATTACCATGTTCGGTACAAATTTTATCTGAAAAGTGGTTGACCAAAAGGGGAATGTCTTCGCGCCTATTGTTTAAGGCAGGCACCTCAATTAAAATGACCGCTAGCCGATGATACAGGTCTTCCCTAAATTTACCTTTTTCAATTTCTTCTTTAAGATTTTTATTTGTGGCGGCAATTACCCTCACATCAACTTTAATATCCTTATCGCTCCCAACGCGCTGAATACGACTTTCTTGCAATGCTCTGAGCACTTTAGCTTGTGCCGAAAGGCTCATATCTCCTACTTCATCTAAAAAAATAGTTCCGCCATTTGCTGCTTCAAATTTACCGGCTCTGTCCTTATTAGCCGATGTAAAAGCTCCTTTTACATGACCAAACAACTCGCTCTCTATAAGCTCTGAAGGAATCGCGGCACAATTGACCTCTATCATGGGTCCTTTGCTGCGATCACTTTTTTGATGAAGCCAATGGGCTACCAGTTCCTTACCTGTTCCATTTGGACCTGTAATAAGAACCCTGGCATCAGTAGGCGCAACTTTATCAATCATGGTTTTTATTTGCTCAATAGCCTTGCTCTCCCCTATCATTTCGTAATTTTTGCTTACTTTTTTCTTGAGCATTTTGTTCTCCACAACGAGCTTATTTCGGTCTAGAGCAATCCTTACGGTGTTAAGTAAACGATTTAAATCTGGTGGTTTAGAGATATAATCAAACGCTCCAAGCCTCATGGTATTGACGGCAGTATCTAAATCGCCATGGCCAGATATCATCACTATTGGAATTTCTGGTTTTAATTTTTTAACGGCTTCTAGGACCTCCACACCATCCATTTTTGGCATTTTAATGTCGCACAATATGAGGTCGTAATCTTCCTTTTTAATTTTTTCTACACCTACCAAGCCGTCCTCAGCTTCATCAACATTATAAGTATCATTTTCTTCTGATAGAATTTTAACTAGGACGCGGCGTATAGCAGCTTCATCTTCAATGATTAAAATCTTTGGCATTTTAAATTTTAAATTTTATTCCTGTTCTTAAATAAAACGCGTTGAGATTATCCAACCTAAATATTTCATCTCTATTGTTATTTCTCAACACATTGTCTAACCGAAACGTAAACCCAGAGTAAGTATAAGCCACAAGATGTTTAGTGAGCAAATATTCAAATCCCAAGCCAGCGACGGCAACGGATAACGAGATATTCTCGGCAGTTTTCCCATTTACCGTAATCGGTTGTTGCAAGTTAGCAAAATAACCGTCTAACAGAGCAAATCCTTGCAGAATAGCTTTGTCGCTAAAAAAATATTTCAAATTAGATTTGGGAATACCTGCAGAATAAGACCACTTGTCGTTTATCTTTCTGTAGTAGCTAATAAAGGGTAATGGAAAAGGCACTCCTACTGTAGTGTTATATGTTAATCCAAGTATTAACCGATTTGGTTTTGAGCCATCGGCTGACTTGGTTCTATCTTTTATGGCATAAATACCTCCATTGAAGAAAATATCGTTTGCTGTAATACCTCGAGTTAAGGTGGACGCAATCCTTGGATTGAATTGAAATCCTAAGCGCCAGTCGCCTCTGGTCTCAAAGGTATAGCCCAAATTAAGGTCAATGACGTGGAGCCTGTCAAGGACACCAGTATCAAATGGGTAAGGTTCTTCTAAATTTAGGATAATCCTATTGTATTCGGCCCCAACAATAACATAGTTTTCATTCTTGATTTTAATTGGATAATTGAGTATAGCTCGCAGCCTGGTGTATTGATCTTCTGAGCGACTACTGGGAATAAATGAGTATTCCAACCTTGCCAAATCAGTCAATTGGGCATAGATTTGACAGCCGCCCAATACAAATACCACAATGGCGAATAACAGTTTTAATCTAAAACAAAGTCTCATTATGTCGCTTCCTATTTTGGTTGTATAAGATGCACATCGCGCTGCGGAAATGGAATGGTAATATTATTGTCGCGAAAGAGTTTATCAATTTTAAAGCGTATATCACTTTTTGGAAATGGTGCTTTAAAGCTATCATCTAATGTAAAGATGACTTTAAAATTTAACGAACTATCACCAAAATCCGTAAATAGAACGGTTGGCTCCGGTACTTTTATTACAGCTGGATGTTCGTCTGCCGCTTGCAGCAACAGTTTTTTTACAAGCTCAACATCACTGCCGTATGCCACACCAACCTCAACAGATTCTCGTGTTTCCGTCCCATTTTGTGTCCAGTTGAAAAGTGAGTTTGTTAAATAAAGATGGTTGGGTAAAATAAGCACCTTATTATCAATGGTTACAGCCCTTGTGGTCCGGAGTTTTATTTCTTCAACACGTCCAATTTTTCCATCAATTTCAATAATATCTCCGACATGTACGGTTTGGTCGAGTAGAATAAAAATACCTGAAATTATATCCTGAAAGAAGGTCTGAAGTGCCAAACCTATACCTATCAATAGAGCAGCTGAAGCCGCTAAAACGCTATTCACATTAACGCCAATAGTATTCAAGGTTATCAGGAAAATAATGAGGTAAATCACCCATTTGCCATACGAAAATAAGGTTACAAATTTTGCTTTATCTTCTCTGGGAAGGTTTCTTGTAATCAACCGTCTCAAACCCTTTACAACAAAAGAGGTAATAAGTATGACAAATAGAACAAATAAAATGCCCTTGACACTTATGGAGATATCTTCTGAAAAATGAAATGTGTAATTGAGTATATCCTTTACTTCTTGCATTCTTAAAATTAATCAATTTTTAATGAGTGATGAATTAACACTGTGTTTATCAATATTTCATCCACTTAAAGAGTTCTTTATAAGAGGGTTTTTTGCCATACATTAAAATACCAACTCTATAAATTTTGGCACCAATCCAAACCGTAAACATAAAGGTTGCTATGAGCAATAGTAAAGACAATCCTTGTTGCCATAACGGCACTCCAAAAGGAATGCGCATCAGCATCACGACAGGCGATGTAAATGGAATAAAGGAGAATACAGTTGACACTGTGCCGTGAGGATCTTCAATTACTGTAAAAAATCCAACATAAACAGCCAAAATCAAGGGCATTATAATGGGTAGCATAAACTGCTGGGTATCTGTTTCATTATCAACGGCGGCTCCAATGGCAGCGTACAACGAACTGTAAAGCAAATAGCCTCCAAGAAAGAAAAACACAAAGGCCACTATTAGGTTGGCTATAGGTAGGTTGCCAATGGCAATGAGAAGATTTTCTGCGATCATCTGAGCGTCTTGACTCTGGATACTTTGACGAACCATGTCTTGTTGTGGTGTTTGCAATTGAGAGACATCAATGCCAAAAATAGCAGTGACTACTATAATTAAAACACCTCCTAAGAGAATCCATATTACAAATTGGGTTACACCAGCAAGGGATGTCCCTATAATTTTCCCTAGCATTAACTGTACAGGTTTAACCGAAGAGATAATTATTTCAATGATTCGGCTAGTTTTTTCTTCAATGACACTTCGCATTATCATATTACCGTAAATAATGATGAACATAAACAACAAGTATCCAGCCATACCGCCAAATGCAAGCTTTACGATATTGTCTATTTTAGAACTTTTTTCTCCTTCAAAACTTTCCTGACCAATATTTACTTGGGTTTTGGAACTTTGAATTTGCTCTAAAGACACACCATCCGCTTGGAGTTTCATTTCGCGCAATCGCCTTTCAATTTTAGATTCTAAGCTTGAAATAACTGTTATGGAAGGGGAGTCTTTGGAATAAAATTTAAAATGAACTGGTGTATTATCTGATGACAAAGCATCACCAATATGAAGAAGCCCATAGTCCTCTCTTTCCTTAACTAGAGCAATGGCTGTTTCTAAATCGATATCAGCCAAATAATTATAAGTCGTTGTCTCTGTATTTTGAAATAAATCCGTTAAATAGCCCGATTCATCAAGAACAGAGATGCTACGCTGTTTATCGTTATTAAGCTGCGACAAATAAGCGACTACAGCAATAAGCCCAATCATGATCAATGGACTTAAAAAGGTCATTACCACAAAGGACTTATTTCTAACCTTGGTAAGGTACTCACGCTTAATTATTAAAGGTAAGTGGTTCATTCTTAGTTGTTTTTAACGGTTTCTATGAAAATATCATTAGCGGTTGGCAACACCTCCACAAAGTGATGTATCTCTGCCTTTGACATTAAATAGGAAAGCAAATCATTAGGAGAGGTTTTTGCATCAATCTTTATATTGATTTTAATGTCATCATGTAGATTTTTAAATGTAGCGGGCAAAACCTCAAAATTTTCCTTTAGTTGAGCCATTATTCTTTCGGCATTGTCCGCCTGCATGCCAACTTCAAAGGTATTTGTTTTAAACTGGCGTTTGATATCATTTAACTTGCCATCCAATACTTTATTGGATTTATGAATAAGCGCAATATGATCACAGAGTTCCTCAACAGACTCCATCCGATGCGTAGAAAAAATAACGGTAGCTCCTTGATCTCTCAATTGCAGGATTTCATCCTTTATTAAATTGGCATTTATGGGATCAAAGCCTGAGAAGGGTTCATCGAAAATAAGCAATTTCGGCTGGTGCAGCACAGTAACAACAAATTGGATTTTTTGAGCCTGGCCCTTACTCAGCTCTTGTATTTTTTTGTTCCACCAATCTCCAATTTCAAGCTTCTCGAACCAATATTTCAATCGTTTTTTGGCCTCAGTTTTAGAAAGTCCTTTTAATTGTGCGAGATACAGTGCTTGTTCGCCAACCTTCATAGATTTATAAAGTCCGCGTTCTTCCGGAAGATAGCCAATATCCTTAATATGTTCAGGCCTTAGAGGTTCATTGTCTAAGGTAACACTACCTTCATCAGGCATAGTGATTTGATTAATAATTCTAATTAAGGTTGTTTTTCCCGCTCCGTTAGGCCCAAGGAGACCAAAAATACTTCCCTGAGGCACGGCAATTGACACCTTATTTAGCGCTGTAAAGTTTCCATAGCGTTTTGTTACGGAATTAGCAACCAATAAGTCCTTCATGTATTTAGAAATTTGCGTTGGTTAATCTGTAAAGATATTAAAGTTATAAGGTTTCTTGTAAAAATCCTCCCTAAATATCACCTTGGAAAATGGACTGTAGAGCACGCCAGAAATAAGACTACTTAAACAGACTGCCCTTGGTTGTAAATAAGGTTTTTTAAAAAAACAAAACCCACCCTTATACAAAGATAAGGATGGGAAAAAATTGCTATGAAAAAGAAAAATTACCGCTAATTAGCATTAGCGATAAGTCAAAGATACTATTTTTTATTAAACAGAAGCTTTTTAAGAGAACATATCTTTAACCTTTTCAAAAAATGATTTATCTGAACTTTCTGGTTTTGGCTCAAAATGTTCGTCATTTCTCATGTTCTCAAAAAAGTCCTTTTGTTTTTTGCTTAAAGTCTTTGGCGTCCAAACATTTACATGTACGAGTAAATCTCCTTTACCGTAGCCATTTATACTTGGAATACCTTTACCTCTTAATCTCAGGATTTTTCCTGATTGTACACCTGCTTCAATTTTAATTCTAACCTTTCCAGAAACCGTGTCGATTTCCTTTGATGTTCCCAACACAGCATCGGGCAGGCTCACATACATATCGTAATGCAGATTATCGCCCTCTCGTTTTAAGGTTGGATGCTCCTGTTCTTGTATAGCAACTAAAAGGTCTCCAGCAATACCATTTCCAGGTGCATCATTCCCTTTTCCAGTTACTTTGAGTTGCATACCATCTACAACGCCTGCAGGTATTTTAACCGATACGGTTTCTTCTGAAACGATAAGGCCATTGGCATCAGCTCCGTCGGGTCGTTTATCTATAGTCTGCCCTGCTCCACCACATGTTTGGCATGGAGAAGCCGTTTGCATTCGTCCTAAAATGGTATTGGTGATTCTGGTAACTTGACCTGTACCATTACACGTACCACAAGTTTTGTAGGTGGTCCCAGGTGCTTGGACCTTACGCTTTACTTTTATTTTTTTCTCAACGCCATTGGCAACTTCCTCTATCGTGAGTTTAACACGGATCCTAAGGTTACTTCCTTTTGGTACGCGCTGTCTGCCGCCGCCAAAACCACTGAAGCCTCCACCACCGAAAGCACCTCCAAAAATATCACCAAATTGACTGAATATGTCTTCCATATTCATACCGCCACCGCCAAAGCCTCCTGCGCCATCAAAGGCTTGATGGCCAAATCTGTCGTAACGCGCTTTCTTGTCTGGATTGCTCAATACCTCGTAAGCTTCGGCCGCCTTCTTAAATTTGTCCTCAGCTTCTTTATCTCCAGGGTTTTTATCGGGATGGTACTTAAGGGCCATCTTCCGATACGCCTTTTTTATTTCTGATTCGGAGGCATTTTTGCTAATACCCAATACGTCGTAATAATCTTCTTTCATAATAAATCCGCGTGACTAGCGTTCGTTTGTTTTTATTGTCCTATAACTACCTTTGGAAAACGAATGACCTTATCTCCCAACTTATAACCACCTTCAACAATATCAATTATTTTTCCTTTTAGGTCGTCGCTTGGTGCAGGAATTTGTGTAACGGCCTCGTGGTCATCTGCGTTAAAGTTGTCCCCTTTCTGAACTTCAATTTTTGATAGCCCTTTTTGCTCTAGGGTTTTCATTAATTTATTGTAAATCAGGTGGACTCCTTTTCCCAAGTCCTCAGCAGCCTTATCCTCATCAATATGCTTTATGGCCCTTTCAAAATCATCGAGAATGGGTAGCATGGCCACCATGACCTCTTCATTTGCAGTCTTAAAAAGGTCCATACGCTCTTTGGACGTACGCTTCTTGTAATTTTCAAATTCAGCAAATAAGCGCATGAACTTATCTTTCTCATCTGCCAGTTGTTCCTCTAGTTTTTCTTCGGCACTTTTAGTGGTGCCAGAAGACTGAGTTTCTTCGTCTGCAGTAGCAGTTGCAGTATCTTCTACTTGTGGCTCTTCAACCTTATTATCTTTATCTTTTTTACTCATTTTTGAGTTCTTTTTATTTATCACGATTTACAAGTGGCAAAAGTACTGCCATTATTATAAAAATGTCAAAATGTCATTAACATTTTTTTATAAGTGCTATGCCTTACTAATAGTTACCTTTGTGACTCAAACCAAAACAAAAACATTGATATGAAAACATCACTCTTAAAAACAATGGCCTTAGTTGCCGTTATTTCTTTATCCAGCTGCAAGGACAAGGCTAAGGAAGCTGAAACGAAGGCAGCTGAAGAAGCAGCAGTTGCAGAAGCTACGGCTATCTCCTATACCGCATTAACCGACCAGTCCATGATAGAATGGAAAGGCTTTAAACCAACCGGAACCCATAACGGTACCATTAGTGTAGCGCAAGGAGAGGTTAGTGTCTCTGATGGTGCTATTGAAAGTGGAACTTTTGTTATTGATATGGGAAGTATAGAAGTACTGGATATTCCTAAGGATAATGAAAAAAATGCCGATTTAAGAGGTCATTTAATCAGTGCCGATTTTTTTGATGTTGAAACTTATCCCAACGCAACTTTTGAGGTGACAGGTCTTTCTACCGTTGATGGCAAAACAATGCTTTCTGGTAATTTAACCATGAAGGATGCTACAAATAACATTAGTTTCCCTGTAACAACCTCCATGGATGGTGATATGATGACACTTACAAGTGAAACATTTACTATAGATAGATCCAAGTGGAATGTACGCTATGGTTCTAAATCATTTTTTGATGACTTAGGAGATAAATTTATCAATGATGATATTGAACTTAAAGTAACCTTAGTTGCTAAAAAGGCCTAAGGCTAATATTTTATTCAAGAAGCAAAAGCACTGGTAACCAACCAGTGCTTTTTTTGTGGATATCCACTGAGGGTCTAAATACTCTAACGCTATGCATTTACAATTTCTTAAAATTTATAAGTAATACATCTCACGATTTTTAATAATTTTATAGAATGAGATGAGACGGATTTTAATTTAAATTCAAAGTACCTCTCAACTAGTGTTTCTCCCTAACATGCACCACATAAAATGGCCTTTAGCATTAAACAAAAAAAATATTGGATAATAGGAACCGTTTTAATCCTCCTACTCATTACCCTGTTATTATTGCCGACTCTCATTAAAAATTATACCACAAAAAACAGTAAAGAACTTTTTGGCAGGCAAATAAATGTAGAAAAACTTAACTATAATTACTTTACAAGTACGGCCAAAATTATAGACTTCAAGATGTTGGAGTCCAATGATAGCGACACCTTTATTAGTTTTGACACTTTGATTGTCAATTTAGAGCCGTTCCGTTTACTTTTTGGCGAAAAAAATGTTGAGCAATTTTACATTAAGGGTCTCGATGTGAATATTAAGATGAAAGATTCAAGCTTTAATTTTGATGATTTAATCGCATTTTATTCAAAATCTGCTGACACTGTAAACGAAACGGAAGAAGACGCTTTTAAATACGACTTATCCAAACTAGAGTTAAAAGAGGCCAATTTCTATTTTGATGACCAAAATGTGGGTAAAGAAACCCATATTGAAAACTTTTCATTCTTCATACCACAAATTGTCTGGAATCAAGGCGAAAAAAGCAAAGCCGATTTAGCATTTAATTTTAAAAACGGAGGCTATTTTAAGAGCGATTTAAACATAAATCCGGTCAATGGCGATTTTGACGCCACCATTGAAGTGAATAGATTAAACCTTAATTCTTTTTATGAGTACGTTGCTCAATATGCCGAAATCAATGACTTTAATGGGAGCGTAAATTCTATCATAAGAATTGTTGGAAATACCCAAGCGCCGGAAAAATCCCTGCTGTCTGGTGAAGTAGAGGTCAGTGAATTCAACATGACGGACAAAAATGATAAGGCGTTCTTAAAAACAGACCTAGCCAAAATAGGATTAAATGAAATTGACAGCTATAACAGTGCTTATAAAATTGGTACTATAGAGCTGCAAAGGCCCTATATTTATTTTGAAATGGATTCCATTACCAATAATTTCTTCAAAATCTTTAAGATTGAAGACGATAGCATAGAATCCCAAACCAATGAGTCAAATAACGCTACAGCATCAATCTATTACGAAATTGAAAAGCTCAAGGTTAATTCTGGTCTTATGGACTACAGCGATAACCTAACAGGACAACGTTTTGACTACCATCTTAATGATATTGCCATTGATACCGATAAGATTGTAAGCACAGCGGAATGGATAACCATTTATTCAGATATGTTGCTGAACAACCGAGGAACCCTCAAATCTAAATTAGGGATTAATCCAAAAGCCTACGATAATTTAAATCTGGATATAGTCATTGAGAACTTTTTGCTTTCCGATATTAATATTTATGCCAACTATTATACAGGCCACAATGTTCTCAAAGGCGATTTTTATTACTATTCAAAATCCAAGCTAACCAATGGTGCTATCAATAGCGAGAATCAATTGTTGGTTAAGAATGTTTCCGTAGAAAACCAAAAAGGAGGTCTCTATACGTTGCCTCTTAAATTCGCATTGTTTTTATTAAAGGATAAAAATGGTGATGTAAATCTAACGGTTCCCGTAAGGGGAGACCTTAACGACCCTGAGATTAATGTTGGTAAACTAGTTTGGACAACCATTAAGAATAAAATTACTGGAGCAGCATCTGACCCAATTGGTGCCTTAGCAGGTCTTGTAAACGTAAAACCTGAGGATTACAAAGCGCTAGAATTTAGTTATACCGATACCATTCCTAACGAAGAGCAGTATACGAAATTGGATAAGCTCCTTGAAATGGAAACGGCCAAAGAAGGTCTAAAAATAAAGCTAGAGCATTTTATAGATACGGAACTTCAGTCTAAAGCATTGGCTGTGGAAGCCTTAGGGCAAAAATTTTATACCGATAAACAAAAAGATTATAGAAAAGATGAAAAGGCCTTTAAAAGGTACATCAGAAGAGCAACTAAAAATGATACGATTAGCATAGAAGATGCCGCCCTAATGCTTGTTCCCGAAGCCGAACTGAATGCATTGGCATTGAAATATCAAGCTGTGTTGCGACGAAATACAAGTGCGTATCTCAAAAGCAAAAAGCCAAATACCAATATAGAAGTGGTTGCAGCACCTGCCGCTGAGCCTGAACAAACGGGATCACAAAATAAATTAAAGATAACATTTGATATGCTCAGTGTTTTGGCCGATGACCCTGAAACGGCAGCTACAGCTGAGAACCCTAGATCAAGCGATTAGTTTATTCAATAATTTGGCCTAGAGGTAATTCTTTTTTATTGAAATAAAAAACACCAAACAAAAAGCACCCAAATAATATTGGGTGCTTTCCTTTTTCATAGCAATTTAAAAATAAATTGCTACTGCTATTAATCAATAACCATCAACCACAATTTGATTAATAGCGCTGCAGTAATACGCATAAAACTATCAATACACTAAAACTTATTTAGGCATTACTACAGTATCAATTACATGAATCACTCCATTACTTCCTTTTACATCAGTCGCTGTGATTTCACTGTAATTGCCGTTTTGATCTTTTAACCAAATCTTGTTGTCTTTTTGCATTACCGTTAATACTTGTCCGTTTAATGCTTTAACCTCTACGGTACCATTACCTTTCTTTAAAGCAGCAACAACATCGCTAGCCATTAATTTAGATGGCACAACGTGGTAGGTTAAAACATTTGCCAATGCTTTTTTATTTTCTGGTTGAAGTAAACTATTTAGGGCATTTTTATCAACCTTTGCAAAAGCTTCATTGGTTGGAGCGAATACCGTAAAAGGTCCTTCTCCTTGTAGTGCGCCTACTAGGTCAGCTGCTTTTAAAGCTGTTACCAGAGTAGAAAAATTATCATTGCTTACAGCAACATCTACAATTGTCTTTTGTGCATTTACTTTTTGTCCGAATGTAAGCGCTGCAAACGTGGCTAAAACTAGAATAAATTTTTTCATGATTTTTTTAATTTATGGTTAAACTATGAGCACTTATTTTTTTTTGAAGTGCTTTCATTTATATTTACACATGCTCACCACCTTTGGATGAGTGTTTAACCTTTTTTGGGAAATCTTTAACACTAATGCAAGACGATTCAACGCTTATATCTCGATTACAACAACGCGATGAGCAGGCCTTGTCAGCACTTTACGATAAATACTCTGGTGCTATATACGGTGTAATTCTAAAAATGACCAAAGATGAAACCAGGGCAAAAGACCTTCTACAAGAGACCTTTATTACGGTTTGGGAAAAGTCTTATCAATACGACCCTAAAAAAGGAAGGTTCTACACATGGGTCTACAGAATTGCCAAAAACAAGGTGTTAAATTTTCTGAGAAAACCTGTAAAACTCATCCAAACAGATGATTTTAGTGTATATAAACAAAAAGAAGCACCTATTTCATTTGAAGCTGAACATTTAGAATTAAAAGGAGCTTTGACAACATTAAAGGAACACCATAAGACAGCCATAGAAATGGTTTACTTTAAAGGATTAACCCATAGAGAGGCGCATGAAGAAATGGGAGTGCCTTTGGGAACATTTAAGTCTTATGTGAGACAGGCATTAAAAGAACTAAGAGCCTCTTATGGAAAAATGATGCTATTAATAATGTTCCTTATCATATACGGTATATGAAAATGATGGACAAGAAAAAAATAATAGAAGATGGCATCTTGGAGCAATATATCCTTGGGGAATTGCATCCAAGCGATGAGCGCTATATTGAACAATTATTGGCTTCTGACCCTGAACTAAAACAGCATTTCGATACACTTGAAGCAGATTTTGAAACCTTAGGATTAGAAAATGCCGTAGTTCCGCCTCCAATGGTAAAAAATGAATTACTGTCCAGGGCCACAGCTTTAAAATCAGAGGGCGTAAAGCAACCAACAGCATCGAAAGCTAGTCGATTTAAATTTTATTTTGCCGTAGCGGCCAGTTTTTCGGCCTTGTTCTTGGCCACATCCATTTGGTTGTATTCCCAATTAAATAAGCTGGAAAGCGACGTTAAAATGGTTGAAACTGAAAAACAAGACCTTAAAAAAGAACTCAACCAGCTTAGCGAAAGCTATGACACAACGGCCAAACTTTATGCGACACTTTCACATCCAGATACCAAACAATATGTTTTAGAGGGCAATACTTTAATGCCTCAAGGAAAGGTCATTAGTTTTGTAAACCATGATTTAAAATCGGTTGTGATAAACACTGAAAGACTTCCCGAATTGGACGAGGCGCATAATTACCAAATGTGGGCAGATGTAGAAGGTGAAATGATTGATATGGGTGTCATTGACACTTCGCAATCCCTTGTGGCCATGAATTACATTGATGCGTCCGAATCGCTAAACATCACCATAGAACCTCGTGGCGGAAGCGAACATCCAACTGTAGAACGATTAGTTACCAATGTCTATCTTTAAGGTTGTGGTTTATTCCTCCCAATTACTCCAATAACAAATCTTCAAGGGCTGGTTTTAAATTTGCAAACTTGAATTGAAACCCTTCGTCTTCGATTTTTTTAGAGCAAACGCGCTGACTTTCAAATAAAAGTATATGCATTTCACCCAAAAAGAGTTTCATGGCAAACTTTGGAATATTGGGTAATATTAAAGGTTTTTCAAGTACTTCAGCTACTGATTTTGTAAGGTCCTTATTGGTCACAGGGTTTGGTGCCACACCGTTAAAAATTCCTTCAAGATTATTTTCCAGCGTGTACAAAAACAGACTTGCCAAATCCCTGAGATGAATCCAACTTTGCCATTGATCTCCGCTACCAAAAGCAGCTCCTGCACCAAGTTTTACAGGCTTAACAATTTCTGGAAGTGCACCTCCATCATTAGCCAAAACTAGACCTATCCTAATTTTAGTAAGCTTACAACCTAAGTCTTTAAAACCATCAACGGCAGACTCCCAAGCCACCACAACATCGCCCAAGAAAGATTTTGAAATTTCCTGGGATTCCTCATCGTAATATTTGGTAAGATTAGAAGGATAAATACCTATAGCACTGGCCGACACAACATGTTCAATGTTGTAATCGTTAAAACGTATGGTATGTTGCAGCAGTTCGGCAGATTTGGTACGACTTTCCAAGATTTCCTTTTTGTAACTCGCTGTCCACCGTTTGGAAATGGACGCACCTACAAGGTTGATAATAGCATCGACACCTTCAAGACAGGTTTTATCAATTTCGCCTTTGGTTGGGTTCCAATAAAACCCTTTATAATTATTATCCTGGGATAGTTTGGATTTTGAAGTCGTGAGGTAATTTACATCTATGCCAAGGTTGTGGCATTGCCTAACAATCTCTTGTCCTATTAAACCAGTGGCTCCTGTTATTAAAACCCTATTATATTTCATAAGGCAAAGATACTGAAGGCAAGAGGCTGGTTTGGAGACTTTAAATTGGATTTAACGTTTGCTGAAAGGAAAACAACTAAAGCCTTAAAATAATTAACAGTAATCTCAATGCGATTAATGAGATTACTCAGGATGGAACAGGACTAATTGCTTGTAGATAATTTGCGCGCTCGTAACATTTCTCGTTTTCCAGGAGGTCCAGGTAAACGCTCTACCTTAAAACCAACAGCTTCCATAGCGCGTCTTACACTTCCTTTTGCCGAATAGGTAACCAACATGCCGCTTTCCTGAAGTGCCTCGTACATTTTAGAAAAAATACGTTCTGTCCATAATTCTGGTTGTACGCGCGCTCCAAAAGCGTCGAAATATATGATATGGAATTGATTGGAAATGGCAATATCCTGAAACTTCATTTGACGTTTTGTCAATGTAAAATCAGAACTTAGATGCTGTTGGCCTTCCCATTCACAAGCGTGTAAGGTTTTAAACACATCGGCATGCGCAGAGGATATTAATTCAGGATAATTCAATTGGTTTATTTCGTCCCATTGCACAGGAAAAGCCTCAATACCAGTGTAGACGATTGGAATTTGAAGACTTTCGGCTTTTACGAACGTCAAAAAGGCATTTAATCCGGTGCCAAAACCAATTTCAAGAATATTAATTGCAGATTCTGAAGTAGTCCGTCTAATCTCTGAATCAAAAAAAAGCAAACCGTGTTTTATAAAAACATGATTTGCTTCTTGTATGGCACCATGGACGGAATGGTATTGCTCGTTCCATTCTTCAATTTGAATGGTTTTAGAACCGTCTTTGGTTGTGATAATCTTTCGTTTCAAAAAAACTTATTGAATCAGAAGTTTTTTAATACGCGGTATTGGGCCTGTACATTCAGTCTTATGACAGGACAGACAATTATTGATTGCCGCATTGTAACGCAATTTTAAATCTTCACTCGAGAGGGAGTCTGTGACTTGCTTCTGGGATTCGATGAAAACATCAACAACTTTTTGCCAAGCCTCACTCCTATGCTTGCCCTTTGTCATTTCTGCCGTATGCATAGTCATTAAGTCCAAAGGCATTTGGGTTGGGATTTCGCCATTTTCAATCTGCGATTTTATGCCTTCGTTGTAGGCATATAACGCATTCATGAAATTAGCCATCTCAGAAGGTTGGTACATAATGTATTCCTTTGGTTCTGAAACAACCTCTTCGTGTTCTGTCTTGTTGTCTTTACAAGCTGAGGTCAAAAAGACAACCACAAGAAGAATCCTGGCGAATTTATTGTTTAAGAAGAACGCCATCGGCTTCAAATCTGTATTCTAATTTAGGCTCAGTAATGGCAGCTATCTCTTCTTCAGATTTTCCAGCATCTTCGGCATAATGTCTTAATTCATCAACAGACGTTTCTGTGACGAAAGCTTTTCCGTTAATAACTACTTCACCTTCAGCATTTAAAGGCATAAAGAATCCATAATCTTTAAACTTCACCATGACTTGATGCTCTTCGTCTAAATCAAGGGTCATCCAGCATCCTTTCATCGAACAAACTTCCTTAATCTGACCACGCATTTTTGTCATTATGGTATCGCCTTCTTTAAGGTTGTTGTATTTTTCAAGCATACCTTTTGCGTCCAAGGCATCGGCATCATTTATTTCGTCACCAAATGAGGCATAAGCGATGTCTTGTTTTACCTCTGTCTTTGTTTCTTCTGTCTCTTTGTTATTGTCTTTACAAGCAAAAGTCAGTGTTATCACAAATAGAATTAGAACTAATTTCTTCATTTTTATAGTGTTTAATATCGATTTAATTGTGGATGCAAACTTACGGAATATTAAGATAATATTACCTTTTTTTAACGCTAATGATTTCTTACTTTTGCACGGCATTTAAATCGTAAATTGATGAGTCAACCTAGCCTTAACGAAATCGTTGTAGTAAAATCAGAAACGTCTAAAATAAATGATGTAGATTTTGATAATCTCATCTTTGGCCGCGTATTTACAGACCATATGTTTGTATGCGATTTTGAGAACGGCAAGTGGCAAACGCCACAGATTATGCCTTATCAGCCTATGACTATTGAGCCCTCGGCTAGGGTATTTCACTATGGGCAGGCTGTTTTTGAAGGTATGAAAGCCTACAAAGATGACGATGGTAAAATCTTTTTGTTTAGGCCTGACCAAAACTTTAAACGTATTAATAGATCGGCAGCGCGCTTGGCGATTCCAGAATTTCCAGAAGGTTATTTCTTCAAAGGTTTGGAAACCTTATTGAAATTAGATAGCGATTGGATAAAACCTGGCGTGGGCAATTCCATGTACATTAGACCCTTTGTTATTGCCACGGAACCTGCGATTTCGGCATCTCCAGCGAACGCTTATCGCTTTATGATAATTCTTTCTCCTGCTAAAGCTTACTACAATGAGCCTGTACGTGTTCTATTTGCTGAAAAGTACAGTAGATCGGCAGATGGTGGTGTAGGATTCGCCAAAGCAGCAGGAAACTACGCGGCTCAATTTTACCCAACAAGTTTGGCACAGAAGAAAGGATTTCAACAGATTATATGGACGGATGCCAATACGCACGAATATCTCGAGGAAGCCGGTACCATGAATATATTCTTTAGGGTTAATGACAAGTTGATTACCGCGCCTAATAACGATAGGATTTTAGATGGTGTTACTCGAAAAAGTGTCATTACATTGGCCAAAGATTTAGGCATTGAATGCGAAGTGAGACGCGTTAGCGTTAAGGAGATAAAGCAAGCTGCAAAAGATGGCAGCCTCAAAGAAATTTTTGGAGCAGGTACTGCGGCAGTTATTAGTCCGGTTTCTGCCTTTGAGCATGCCGATGAGGTTTTTGAGCTCGAACAACTGGATAATTCTTACGCCTCTCTATTCAAGGAGAAATTGATGAACATACAGCATAACATTGCTGATGATCCTTATGGGTGGCGCTACGAAATAAAATAAAATTGAAAATCCGCTTAAAGCGGATTTTTTTATGATTTAAGTATGGCCTCAATATTGGGTTTAAAGTAATTAGGCCCTTTCAAGACTTTTCCGTCTTCACGATAAATGGGTTCTCCATCTTCTCCAAGTTTACTCATATTGCTACGCTGAATCTCTTCGAACACCTCTTCTATTTTATGTTGTAGGCCGTGTTCAATAATGGTTCCGCAAAGTATATAAAGCATATCTCCTAGGGCATCGGCAACTTCGACCAGATCACCATCGTTGGCAGCCTCAAGGTATTCTTCATTTTCCTCACGCATTAACTTATAGCGCAGCATATTTTTTTCCAGGCCCAGATTGGCCTTGGGTGTTTCTCGATGCCCTATCTTAAAAGCAGTATGAAAGGCCTTAACCGCATTGATTTTATCTTGCATTGTTGGGATTGTTTTAACAAGGATTATACGTAAATTTGCATAAAAATACAGCAATGTTTACAACTGGTCAATTGATTTTTGCGTTATTATTCTTTATCTCCTTTGTGGTTGTATTGGCCATTCAATATCGCAAAGACCGTAAACTGCATCGCCGTTACTATAAAGGCACCGTTTGGATATTAATTGCTTTTATCGGTTTTATTGCCATGCTGGCTACCGTGAAGTTTTTGTTTATGTAAAACAAAAAATAGACTTAATCGTAATTCCAGTGTTTTTATCGAAAATCTCGTAAAATTTTATGCAATGGCCATTACCTTGTTTTTGTATTAAGCTATTTGTTATGAGACATAATTTATTTTATTTAGTTTTTATATTCACTTCTTTATATGGATATTCGCAAAGCTACATCGGTCATACGGTAGATAATTATGCTGGTGTCCACGGTGTCATTTACAATCCAGCCAATATTGTTGAATCCAATTTAAGAGCTGATATCAATTTAATATCGGGAAGTGTTTTTATAGACAATGACTACATTGGAATAGGCTTTAATGAGCTTTTTAATTCTGATGGGGATTTAGATGCTAGCCTAGAACGTTTTCCTAGCTCAGCAAATAATTTTGACATTAATATTGATGTACTAGGGCCATCCTTCATGTTCAATCTAAATAAGAAAAGTAGCATAGGACTATCCACTCGTGTTAGGGTGATGACTAACCTAAACGAAATAGATGGAACTCTCTTTGAAACCATAGAAGATGGTTTTGATGACAATAGTGACTTTAATTTTAACCAACAGAATTTTACAGGAACAGCACACGCTTGGGCAGAAATTGGCCTAACCTATGGGCGCATTTTACTTGGCAAACAAAACCACTTGCTCACTGGTGCGGTAACCCTTAAGTATCTTCAAGGTGCTGGAAGTGCCTTTACAAGTGCTAGAAACCTAGAAGGCACTTATGTTGATGCTACTGAAACATTAACCACAGATGGTGAGTTGGTCTATGGTACCTCAAATGATTTTGATAATGATAATATTGAATTTAGTGACTTAACCGGAGGCTTTGGTTTTGATATCGGTTTTGTTTATGAATGGCATCCAAACCGAGAGAGTGAAGATATTAGATATTTCCAAGACCCCTACAAATTAAAAATTGGGATTTCGGTTACAGATATAGGTTCGTTAAAATATGACGAAGCCGATGTTACTTTATATGATATGACGGCCACCGTAAATACAGCAACATTTGAGGATGATGTCCAGGAGTTCTTGGATAACAACTACAACGCAACGGCTCAAAATCAAAATGTAACAATGCAATTACCAACAGCTTTACATCTGTTAGTAGACTATAGAGTAGCTAAAAAATGGCTCATTAGTGCACAGGCTGATTTGTCAATGGTAGCTGTTAATGAGCAATTTAACAATACCATTTCCAATATGGTTACGTTAATGCCTAGGTTTGAAAGTAAATGGTTAAGTGTCTTTGCTCCACTTAGCCTAAGGCAGTATGGTGGTTTTACAGCTGGAGCTGGATTACGGTTTGGCCCTTTAAGTGTAGGATCTGGTTCTATATTAAGTAAACTCTTATCGGATTCTACCCAATCGGCTGATGTGTTTTTTGGGCTTAAAATTCCACTTTATAGAAAATAGGTTTTGTCAAAAATTCATGGTCTAACCAGATAAAAAAATAAAAAAAGCAACCAAACCGGTTGCTTTTTTTATCTCTCTATTCTAGATATTTAGTTTACGTCTGGTAAATTGTTGTATTTACTACTGTATTCTAACATTTGTTCTGGGAATCCTACGGGCTGTGTCACCTTTATTGCGGTAATTTCTCCGTTATCATCTAGTTCTGGTACTAAAACAGGATTTACAAACCCGCTGTAAGGTGCAGAAGTGAATTGTTTGTTACGTTCCAAAACTTCGGCATGGAGTTCTTGATCTACTTTGACACCATAGCCTTCAACCAAGGCCTCCACCGCCTCGTAATCGCCTTCAGATTTAATACGTTGTGTTTCTCTTAATAATTGACCAAACAAGTCATGCAATTTATCGTAATCGTTGATATTGAAATAGGTCTTACCGTCTCGGGTCACCTTTTCGATAACGTTGTCTTCCTTGCCTTTCTCAAATACCCAAGCGCTCACCCATTGCCTATTTCGCATGTGGGCTTCTTCTACATCATCGCCTAAATTCAATCGAATCAATTGGGTCATAAGACCATTTCGTATGTAGCCATCATAAGCAGCCATCCCAACTTTCTTCCAGTCGTCAACCAATCCTAATTCCTGAAGTTTAGAATCGTATAAATAGTACAAACCTACCAAGTCGGCACGACCTTCCTCTAATGTAGACGCATAATTCTTTAAGGTTTCTTTGGTTTCACCTACTCCAGGGTTAAGTTGACCAGAAGCGTGACCAATAACTTCATGAAGTGCCGTGTGCAACTTATCTGCCAATTGGCCGTATTCTTTTTCTAGTTGGTACTCTTCATCATCATGAACAAATTCCTTTAAGCGTCCAGAACTGCCTGCATTATTATAGGCGTTGATGATATTACCTAAAGAAACCGACTTACTACCAACTTCTTTTCGGATCCAGTTAGAGTTTGGCAAATTTACTCCTATTGGTGTACTTGGTGAGGCATCACCAGCCTCTCCTGCTACGGTGACTACTTTGTAAGTCACTCCGACAACGTTCTCCTTTTTATGCTCGTCCATTAAAGGTGAATTATCTTCAAACCATTGTGCGTTATCTGACAATACCTTCATTTTTTGGGACATATCAAAATCATTGATTTGAACGATATTCTCATAAGAACCTCTGTAACCTAAGGGATCGTTATAAACTTCAATAAAACTATTGATATAATCAACATTACCTTCTGTTGCCTTGGTCCATGCCACATTATAATCATCCCAAGTTTGAAGGTCTCCAGTCTTGTAATAATCGATCAAAAGTCCTATTGCGTCTCCTTGCGCTTGGTTTTCTGCGACACCTTGTGCCTTTTCTAACCAAGTGACTATCTTGTCTATGGCTGCACCATATAATCCGCCAGACTTATAAACACGTTCTTTTAAAACTCCATTTTCCTTGACGAGTTGGGAGTTTAAACCAAAAGCCAATGGCCTATCGGCATCTGGAGATGTTTTATTCTTGTAAAAATTGATAACATCATCATTCGTAACATTGGGTCCATAAAAATTAACGGCTGAGAGCGCGACATTATCCACCCCTTTAGCTTGGTTGACCTTCTTGCTGTCCTTATCGTTAAAAATAACATCGAAAGCTTCTTGTTCCAACTCTGTATTGGTGGCCTCAAAAAGTTCTGTAAGATAAGCCTCGGAAAAATCTGGCTTGAGCTTGTCGTTGGAGTAATGGTGGTGAATACCATTGCTAAACCAAACACGCTTTAAATACACCTCGAAAGCTTTCCAGTCTTCTGTGTTTTTGTCTCCGGAAAAGTTCACATAAACATTTTCTAAGGCACGTCTTATTTTAAGATTATGTCTGTAGTTTTGGTCCCACATAATATCGCGTCCCTCGAGACCTGCTTCAACAAGATAATAGACCAGTTTTTGTTCCTTGAGGCTAAGGTTGTCCCAACCTGGGATTTGATACCTAAGTATCTTTACATCCGCAAACTGCTCGACATTATAATCAAATTCAGTTTCGGTCATTGATGGCTCTTGCACATCAACTTCAGCCTTCTTGTTGTCTTGGCATGCCGAAAAAAGCAAGACAAAAATCAAGAAGTACATAAGGCTTTTTAATTTCATTCGTATTGTTGATTTTATGTTATACACAAATGTAATACTAATATCACATTTCATAAAATTGCTATCTTTGATTAAAGACTAAATCAATTCACTTCATGAAATTCCTTAAATATTTTCTATTGCTCCTATTGGTTGCCATTATTGGGTTCTCAATCTATGTCGCAGTGCAGCCCAATGAATACAGCTTTAGCCGCAGCCGAATCATTGAAGCACCCAAAAGCTTGCTCTACGACAAGGTCAATGATTACAAGAATTGGCCAGAGTTTTCCCCTTGGTTGGAACAAGAACCGAACGCCTCCATAACCTATGGTTCTAAAACCATTGGAGAAGGCGGAACTTACTCATGGGAAGGTGAAATTCTTGGAAAAGGTAGCATGACAACCCTTGAAACTGTTGAAAATAAAAGCATATCACAGAACATAGAATTTATTGAACCTTTTGAAGCGTCATCTCTTATTGGTTGGGATTTTGAAACGGCTGAAAATGGAACAAAAGTGACTTGGTCCATGCAAGGCAAACAAGATTTTATAACTAAGCTTTTTACGGTATTTATGGGCTCTATAGAAGAGCAAACAGGTCCTGATTATGAACGTGGCCTTTTTAAATTAGACAGCGTTGTTAATGCTGATATGAAAGTGTATTCCATCACTGTTAATGGAGTAACCCAGCACAGTGGCGGATTTTACCTCTATAAAACCGCGTCAGGAAAGCTTTCGGAGTTTCAGCCTAAAATGAATACCATGTTAGGTGAAGTTGGCAGCTATGCACTAACCCATAATATCAGTAGAGCTGGTGCACCTTTTATACTTTACCATAAATGGGATGAAGCTAATGATGCGGTCATATTTTCAACATGTTATCCAACAAACTCTAGAATAGTAACCGATAATCCTGATATTCTTACGGGACAACTAGAATCCTTTAAATCGGTTAAAACCACTTTAAAAGGAGACTACACAAACCTTAAAGAAGCATGGAACGAGACTATGAGCTACATTGAAACTGCAGGATTAACCGTGAAACCAGACGGTCCTATGCTGGAAACCTATATCACAGACCCTATGCTAATACCGAATCCTGCAGATTGGATTACGGAAATTTATGTGGCCGTAGAATAAATGAAACAAGTCCTTTTAGTTTTTATTGGTGGTGGTATAGGAAGCGTACTTCGTTTTCTAGTCGGAAAATGGCTAAATAGCTCAACGGACGGCATCCCTTATGGTACGTTTGCAGCAAATATTGCTGGAAGTTTATTAATTGGTATCATCTTCGGTTTGGCCGCTAAAAGCGAAAGTCTTTCCCCTTCCCAAACCTTGTTTTTAGCCACAGGATTTTGCGGCGGATTTACAACCTTTTCTACGTTTGCCTATGAAAACCACGTGTTTTTAAAAGCTGGAGATTTCACAAGTTTTGCTATTTACACCATAGCAAGCTTTATCATAGGGTTTCTTGCGGTATTTCTAGGTATGTATCTTGTAAAGTAACTGAAGTTTATCGCACAACCAAATCCCTCTAAAAAGTTATTTTTCAAACATTTTAAGACCAGCTTCCACTTTGAGGTTGATGTAATTGTCCCTAGGAACTATTGGGCAGGAGTACTTATCGTTGTAAACACAATATGGGTTATAGGCTCTATTGAAGTCTATTTCCATACTATCGCCTTTAGGTATTCTTAAATCAATATAGCGTCCGCCACCATAAGTCGTTTCGCCATTGGTTTCATCTAAAAAAGGTAGAAATAAATAATCCTCAAGGCCTTCGGTATTCATATTCTCCTCGCCTTGATAAACCTTTAATTTGAAGGGTTTGCCTTTAAGCTGAAACGACAAAATACCATAGACGCGCTCTTTAGATAATCTGTCTGTTGTGGTCTTCATTTTAAACCATTCGGACTCAGGAGTGCGTTCTAATTTGGCTTTAACTACAAAATCTTCATCAAATGGAAAGAAATCCAGACCCTTGAATGTTTTTAAATCCTTGGGTTTTAATGGCGATTTGGATGCGTCTTTAAAATCGGCATTCATTTTTACCTGAAAGGGCGTTTCACCTCTTGCAGCAGGTTGCTTTCCTGAGCAACTAAATAGTAATGTGCATATGAGAATAATCGCGTATCGCATGGTTTCATTTCGTAATACCAAAAATACAATTTCTAAATCGTTCAGAAAATAACCCGTTCAACACCTAATTGCTGAGATGAAAATAACTTGTTACAATACCTCTATGTGGTGAAATAATGTTAATTAGGCCGTAAACAATAAAGCACTTAGTATTTTTGACCTAATCATTGGAAAAAGAACTGTAAAGCGATGGCACATTTAGCTTCAAAAGAAACCGATATTCTAGAATATGATGTCGTAATCATAGGTGCAGGACCAATTGGTATTGCTTGTGCTTTGGAGTGTAAAAAACACGATTGGAATTATGTGGTATTGGAAAAGGGAACACTTACCAACTCCCTATATCATTATCCCTTAAACATGACATTTTTTTCGACCTCAGAGAAGTTGGAAATAGATGACATTCCTTTTATAAGCAACAATCCCAAACCAACCAGAAACGAAGCTTTAGAATATTACAGGCGCGTTGTCACTTCCAATGAACTTAGCATTAAGTTGTATGAAGAAGTGAAATCCTTGAAAACCGTAGACCAACACTTTATCATACATAGCACTAAACAAAATTACAAAGCTCATAAAGTTATTATTGCTACAGGATTTTATGATATACCCAACTATTTGAACATTCCTGGCGAAGACTTACCCAAAGTGTTTCATTACTACAAAGAAGCACACCCTTTTGTTTTGCAAGATGTTGTAGTTGTAGGTGCCAGTAATTCTGCAGTTGATGCAGCTCTCGATATTTACAGGAAAGGTGGACGTGTGACCATGGTGGTAAGGGATGCTCACGTAGGCGAACGTGTGAAATATTGGGTTAGGCCAGATATCATTAATCGGATTGAAGAAGGAAGTATAAAGGCTTTTTTTAATTCTGAACTCACAGAAATAACTGAAACTAGTGTAAACATTACAACACCTGAGGGTGATGTAACGCTGAAAAATGACTTCGTGATTGCCTTAACGGGATATAAACCTAATTTCAGGTTTTTGGAAGATGTGGGTATCGAATTTAGTCATGACGAGAAGCATATTCCTCATTACAATCCAGATACCATGGAGTCCAATGTTAAGGGTCTTTACCTTGCTGGTGTTATCTGTGGCGGCATGGAAACCCATAAATGGTTTATCGAAAATTCTAGGATACATGCAAAGCAAATTGCCAGGCATATTTCAAGACAGGAGAACTAGAAAAACTCTTCACTTGTTTTGCAAATACCTTCGCACATTAATCTACAATCTACTTTATAGGTTTTATGGCGCTGTTTTTTACCACATGCGATAGTACAATCTGGGTTTTGGTTTCACCATAGGTAATCAACCTATCTATAAAAGACTCAAGATGTTTTTGGTTCTTGAGCACAACTTCCATTACGATATTTTCATTTCCAGTAATCCGATAACAATTTACAACCTCATCAAAGGACTTGACTTTTTCCAAAAATGGCTTGAGCATTCCCATAAATGCCCTTAAAGTAATGATAGCCTTTAGTTGATAACCCGCTTCCAAAGGAGAAACCAACGTTGCATAACCTTGAATGATTTCTGTGTCTTCCATTTTTTTTATGCGTTCTGCCACGGCTGGAGAACTCACACCAACGCGCCTACCGATTTCGGCATTGCTCATCCTGGCGTTGGCTTGTAAACAGTTGAGAATTTGCCAATTTAAAGCGTCAATTTTCATCTTAAATTAAATTGTTTTAATTAACATATAAATTAAAGTAAAAATACACATTTACCTTAATTATTAAATTAATTACTGCTTTTTCATGCGTAATTTCGTATTCCTTGCTATTAAAAGAATGAATTATAACCTACCATCCCATTTGTCGGAATTGCCTATCTATAAAAAGGCCTTGGACATTATTATGCTCAGCCGAAGCATCTCTACCTACATCAATCATGACTTGTCTTACCTTAAGCCTGATGGGTCGGAAGATAATGATATATACTTCTCGGGAGATATCGTACAGCAATCGGTAAATCTTGCGCCTGAAATTATAAGTGCAGAGCGCGAATCTACTCCTGAAAAGAGAAGAAAGCACGTAGAGCGCTTAGACCGACTTGTAAATTTACTTCACAGAACTTGCAAGCGCCTAGAAAAAGCGAACAGTAATGGGCGGGATTACCTCCCACTTTTAAAAGGCGAACTAAAAACCTTTAGGAAACTGCAGCGCACTTGGATGATGACGCTTTAAGTTTGATTCAATATATCTTGTTCTATATAGAAATCTAGGACTTATAAGGATTGGTAATTAGCACTTGTTAACACTTTTTAAATCTTGTTAACCTCAATTAAGATTAAAAAATACAATCTTGCCAACCAAAACATAAGTCTTGTGCATTATGAAAAGGTTAATCACTCTTTTGGCACTTTTAGCCTTTAAAAGTCATTTTGGTCAGAAGCCAAATCACTATACCTTAAATTTTGAGATTTCGCCTTATAATCTGATGTTTACAGAGGTTATAATTCAAGACAAAACTTATAAGGCACTAATAGACTTTGGTGATTTTGCCCAGGTCCAGCTGTCCAGCGCTCTCATCAAAGAATTGAAGTTGCCAACACAGCCATCGGACATAATGATGGCAGATGTTAATGGGAATGCCTATTATTTACAAACAGGTAAGCTCAATGAAATAACTGTTGGTGACACGACTCATAAAGACATCACCTTTTATTCCGCAGACAACGAAATTGACACGGTGAGCCAGCAAGTAGGAACAGAATTTCAAGTGGTACTGGGTTTTGGGTTTTTTAAATCGGAAAACTTTATATTAGATTTCACAGCAAACAAAATCGAAGTTGGCATTACGCCTAAAAAGCTTCTTGCCCATAGTGTACCCGTAACTACAGCATATGGTTATCTAATTGGGCAGTTTGAGAGTGCAAATGCTTCAAACTTAGCTCTGCTTTTTGATACGGGAACTCCCATCTCCCAAATTGATACCTCTGCTGTTGACCCAGCATTTAAAGACGCAACGGTAAGCTTTCAAGGACATCAATTTCCGAGCAAACAGGTACCTATCTCTACTGGTAAAACCGATATAGTCTTAAACATGGAAGTGACAGACCTCTCCCAACTCAAACCCCTAGCTGTATCAGGAATTTATGGGTTAAACGATATGAAAGGGAAATGCTTTTTTTATAACGCTCTAGCTAATACCTTAAATATCGTACAAGTGGATTAAAAGCAATTGTTGGCATAACCTAAGATGACACTTAGCCTATCTCAGAAATGGTTCATGAACCAAAAGAATTTCTTAGCCCAAATACAACAGGTCCAGTACTTCTCAATTTACATATTGCGACGGTACTGCCCACCAACTTCAAACAAGGCCTTTGTAATCTGACCAAGTGAGCATACTTTACACACTTCCATTAAAGCTTCAAAAATGTTCTGATTGTTAATGGCCTTGTGCTGAAGGTCTTTTAAAAGTTCATCTGTGTCATTGGCCTTATGAAGATTTTCCAACGTTTTAATCTGAAACTCCTTTTCCTCCGTCGTTGCTCGAATAACCTCGGCAGGCTGGACAGTTGGAGACCCTTTGCTGCTTAAAAAGGTATTTACACCAATAATTGGGAATTCTCCGTTATGCTTCAACGTTTCGTAATATAAACTCTCCTCCTGAATTTTAGATCGTTGGTACATGGTTTCCATTGCACCAAGGACACCGCCACGCTCGGTAATTCTATCAAACTCCAGTAAAACAGCTTCCTCAACTAAATCGGTTAATTCTTCAATAATAAAAGACCCTTGGATTGGATTTTCATTTTTAGCCAAGCCTAGCTCTTTATTAATGATCAGTTGTATAGCCATGGCACGTCTTACAGATTCCTCAGTAGGTGTGGTAATGGCTTCATCATAAGCATTGGTATGCAATGAATTGCAATTATCATAGATAGCATAAAGCGCCTGAAGCGTTGTTCTTATATCATTAAAGTCTATTTCCTGCGCATGCAAACTGCGACCAGACGTTTGAATATGATATTTAAGCATCTGTGCCCTCGGATTAGCACCATATTTGTGCTTTAAAGCCTTTGCCCAGATACGACGCGCCACTCTACCAATCACCGCATACTCTGGGTCTATACCATTGGAGAAAAAGAAGGACAGGTTAGGACCAAATTTATTAATGTCCATTCCTCGACTTAAATAATATTCTACATAAGTAAAGCCATTGGATAACGTCAGTGCGAGTTGCGTAATAGGGTTGGCTCCCGCTTCGGCAATGTGATAACCTGATATAGATACCGAATAGAAATTGCGAACGTTATGCTCTATAAAATACTCTTGCACATCACCCATTAAGCGCAGGGCAAATTCAGTTGAAAAAATACAGGTGTTTTGGGCTTGGTCCTCTTTTAAAATATCTGCCTGAACGGTTCCCCTAACCTGTGCAATGGTCTTTGCCTTAATCTCCTGATAGACCGCTTTTGGCAATACCTTGTCTCCAGTAACACCCAATAGCATTAATCCAAGTCCATCGTTACCTTCCGGTAGTTCACCTCGATAGATAGGACGCTCAACACCTTTGTCCTTATAGATTTTTGCTATCTTGGCCTCGACCTCTTTTTCCAGACCATTTTCCTTAATGTACAACTCACATTGCTGGTCTATGGCAGCATTCATAAAAAAGCCAAGCAGCATTGGAGCAGGACCATTTATAGTCATACTTACGGAAGTCATTGGGTCTGCCAAATTAAAACCTGAGTATAATTTCTTGGCATCATCCAAGCAGCAGATGGATACACCTGCGTTTCCTATTTTACCATAAATATCTGGCCTGTAATCCGGGTCATTCCCGTAAAGCGTTACACTATCAAACGCTGTAGATAAACGCTTTGCTGGCATACCAAGGCTTACATAATGAAACCTTCGATTGGTACGTTCTGGCCCTCCTTCTCCAGCAAACATACGGGTTGGATCTTCACCTGTTCGTTTAAACGGATAAAGCCCTGAGGTATACGGAAATTCTCCTGGTACATTCTCTTGTAAACTCCACCTTAGGATATCGCCCCAAGCCTTGTATTTTGGCAGTGCCACTTTTGGTATTTGGGTATGGCTTAAGGATTCCGTGTGTGTCTCTATCTTAATTTCCTTGTCCCTAACTTTAAAGGAATAAATCGGTGCCTTATAACGATTAACTTTCTCGTCCCAGCCCAAAATAACTTCCCAATTGTAAGGGTCAAGGTCCATTTTAACGCGGTCGAATTCTGCAATTAGCAGTTTTATAAAATCTTTTTTGTCATTTTGAACTTGTTTCAGAATCTCATCTTGATCTAAGCCCTGTTTTCCTAATAACGATTGTTCGACGTCCTCAGAGGAAACTTCTCCCACGGAACATATGGTCTTAAAAATCCCATATAACTTTTGGGCCACGTCAACTTGCTCCTCAGCCTTTTTGTCGTAAGTTCTGTTATTCTCGGAAATTTCCGATAAGTAACGCGTACGATTAGGCGGAATCACATAAATCTTTTCGCTCATTTCTTTCGAAATTTCGAAAGTGGATTTAAGATCGGTATCCGTTTTTTCAACCAGCTTATCCATTATGGCCTTGTAAAGCGTGTTCATTCCTGGATCATTGAACTGCGATGCAATCGTTCCGAATACCGGAAGTTCATCTTGAGGGATATCCCAAAGATTGTTGTTGCGCATATACTGTTTCTTAACATCGCGCAAGGCATCTAAGGCACCTCGCTTATCAAATTTGTTTATAGCTACTAAATCGGCAAAGTCGAGCATATCGATTTTTTCCAATTGCGTTGCTGCTCCAAACTCAGGTGTCATCACATAAAGCGCCACATCACTGTGCTCCATGATTTCCGTATCGGACTGACCGATACCTGAAGTCTCCAATATGATTAAATCGAACTCAGCCGCTTTGAGTACCTCGATGGCTTCGCTAACATATTTAGATAACGCCAAATTAGATTGTCTTGTAGCTAAACTGCGCATGTACACACGCGGATTATTAATCGCATTCATTCGAATACGATCGCCTAACAACGCGCCACCTGTTTTACGTTTTGAGGGATCAACCGATATGAGCCCTATGGTTCTTTCTGGAAAGTCGATTAAAAACCGACGAACGAGCTCGTCTACTAATGAGGATTTACCAGCACCACCAGTCCCAGTAATACCGAGAACAGGAGTTTTTGATGTCTCATTTTTCTTGCTAATTTCTTTTAGTGCATCCTTAGCTACCTCTGGAAAATTCTCTGCTGACGAAATAACCCTTGCGATATCTTTTGGATTTTTTTTATTAAGCGCTTTAGCTTCACCATTGAGAACATCTCCAATGGCAAAATCGGATTTTTGAACCAAATCGTTAATCATTCCCTGAAGACCCATCTCACGACCATCGTCCGGAGAATAGATTCTCGTGATGCCATAATCCATGAGCTCCTTAATCTCTTCTGGAAGGATGACACCGCCTCCTCCACCAAAAATCTTGATGTGTCCTGCACCCTTTTCCTTCAACAAATCATACATATACTTGAAATACTCATTATGCCCACCTTGGTAGGAGGTCATAGCTATGGCGTTAGCATCTTCTTGAATAGCTGTATTTACAACTTCTTCAACACTTCTGTCATGTCCTAAGTGTATAACTTCTACACCTGTAGATTGAATGATACGACGCATAATGTTGATAGCGGCATCATGGCCATCAAATAATGAGGCGGCAGTAACAATACGTACTTTATGTTTGGGTTTATAAGGTGCAACTTGTTCCATTCGTAAATAACTTGCGATTTAGTGGTGCAAATTTATAGATTATTGAAAATTATATGCTATATATTAAGAATTATATAAGGATCAGAACTTAAAATAGTGCAAAAATTGGGCAAGCCGTGCCTAGGTTCTGTTGCACTTAAATAATTATGACCATCTTGTTTATGAACAATTTAAATTTTATTAGGTCTTGTATCCGAAAAATCATTACCTTGATAACAAGTTATCCGAAAAGTGAACTACACAGAGAAATTATTGACAAAAAAGCGTAAGCTTAAATCACAATACGCCAGCCTTGTAGAATACGCCTACAATCTGCGTGAAAGTGATGATGCCTTGAGTGATTTTGCTGCATTTAGGGCCATGCTCTTGCTCAACAAAATCAACAAATTAAAATTTGTGGTTGAGGATAATACCACCCTACCTTAGCTTATAGCTTTTAAACAAGACTTAATTAATTGCTAATGTTAGCATAACATTCATACTGAATAAAATAAGCATCTTTGTACTGCAAAAGAATAGTTAGATAAGTCTTTAAAGAGATTACAGAAGTTAGTTAGATTGGTAAAGTCGGTACGAAGTATCGACTTTTCTATTTTTAAACATGTAACGACTTAAAGTATTCAAAGGCATATTGCATTCGGCTGCCGTACCACGAGAATGGTTCGCCGTCAACAATTTTAACCGCTTTGGATGGAAATTGCTGTTTTATAAATTCAACATCTTCTGTTTTGAACGGAAAAGGTTCGGTGGAGAGAAAAATGTAGTCTGCATTTTTAAGCAGGTCATCCTCAAGCTGAATTTCGGGATAGCGGTCGTATGCAGCAAAAACATTTTCAAATCCAGCTTCATAAAGCATGCTATTGATAAATGTTTTTGATCCTACTACCATATAAGGATTTTTCCATATGAAGTAAGCCACTTTTTTGGTTGTCCCTTCCTTTCTAAGCCAGTTCTTAAACTTATCATCTTCATTTAAGATATTATCCAATAAAATCTTAGCCTCATATTCAACGGAAAAAATATCAGCATATAACGCTATTAATTCCAAGGCATCCATCATGGTATAAATATCACTGACGTGTACGGGAGCAATTTTTTCCAATTGATGAATCATGTCCTTGGTGTTTTCTTCCTTATTACAGAGAATAATATCTGGTTTTAAGTCTTGGATACGTTTCATTTTAACGGACTTTGTACCGCCAACAACTGTTTTTCTATGCCTGAGATCTGAGGGATGCACACAGAATTTTGTAATACCAACTAAACTATCTTCCAGCCCTAGGTCTACAATTAATTCTGTGATTGACGGCACTAAGGAGACTATGCGCTTTGGAACGCCTTTAAGTTCAACCTTACGTTGCATTTGGTCTTTAACAATCATTAGACTGGAATTTAAAATACATTTTTAAGACTTCGCTAAAGCAGGTACGCTAGCTCTAGTTTGACAAAATGGCCTGCATTTGCTGTTGAAGGGCTTCCGCCTTTTGGGCGGCTGCTTGAGCAAAATCCTCCCTTTGTGACGCATAAATAATTCCTCTGGATGAATTTATAAGTAAGCCTACATCTTTAGTGATGCCATATTTACAGACGTCCTGCAAATTGCCACCTTGTGCTCCAACTCCAGGAACAAGCAAAAAGCTATCTGGAATAATTTGCCGAATTTCCTTGAGATACTCGGCCTTGGTTGCGCCAATAACGTACATTAAATTTTGAGAATTTTTCCAGGTCTTTGACGTGGCAAGCACATGCTTATACAGTTCCGTTTTGTCAATCTGTTTGGTTTGAAAGTCGAAGGCACCTTCATTTGAAGTCAATGCCAAGAGAATGGTATGTTTATTTTCAAACTCCAAAAAAGGTTCTACGGAATCCTTGCCCATGTAAGGTGCCACCGTAACACTATCGAAGCCTAAATCCTCAAAAAAGGCCTTGGCATACATAGCGCTTGTATTTCCTATATCGCCGCGCTTGGCGTCTGCAATGGTATACTGCTCTGGATAATGCTCATTGAGATAGTCAATGGTCTTTTTTAAAGCTTCCCAACCCTCAATACCATAAGCCTCATAAAAGGCTGTATTGGGCTTGTAGGCCACACAAAGATGCTGGGTAGCATCAATGATAGCTTTATTAAAAGCGAAAATAGGGTCGTCTTCCTTCAACAGGTGTTTTGGGATTTTATTCAAATCCACATCTAGGCCTATACAGAGGAAGGACTGTTTTTTTTGTATTTGATTTATTAATTGGTCTTGGGTCATTGGTTTTGGATCTTAGTAGTTGGTCTTAGAATATTTTATCAGTGCATTGATTCGCTTTTGTAATTTGTGAATATCTGCCAGTAAATCGGTATCCAATTCAAAAAAGGATAAATCCGAACTAATGATTAAATGAGTTTCCAATTCAAATGCTGAGCCCAAACTTATTTGAAGAAATCTTACAAAGTCTTTTTGCGAGTCTCTAGAACAACCTTCGGCAATATTTGCTGGAATCGAAATAGCACATCTTGACATTTGAGGCTTTAAACCAAATTTTTCAGACTCTGGAAGTTGCTCAATTAGGGCATATACTGCCTTGACTAATTCTATTGCATCCTGCCATATCTCTAATTCCCTAAAATTTCGCATCAATCTTTCAGCTAAAACCTAACATCCAATACCTAAAACCCAACACCCAACACCCAACACCTAAATTATATCATCACTAGCTTTTAAAAGCTCGGTGTTCTCCGCTAACATCAATTCGTCAATAATTTTTTGAATGTCACCGTTAATAATATTTGACAAATCGTAAAGTGTGAGTCCAATTCTATGATCGGTAACACGCCCTTGTGGGTAGTTATAGGTTCTGATCTTAGCGCTTCTATCACCAGAACTTACCATGCTTTTTCGTTTTTCGGAATCTGCTTGGCGTTGTTTTTCCAATTCAAGGTCGTACAACCTAGAGCGTAAGACTTTAATGGCTTTCTCCAAATTTTTATGCGATGATTTTTGGTCTTGGCAACTCACAATCATTCCGGTAGGCTCATGGTGCAATTTGATGGCCGAATAGGTGGTATTTACAGATTGTCCTCCTGGACCCGTGGAGGTCGTGCGTTCTATGCGTACCTCGTTCATATCGAGTTCAAAATCTATTTCCTCTGCTTCGGGCAGTACCATAACGGTTGCGGCACTGGTGTGCACACGTCCTTGGGTTTCGGTTTGAGGCACACGTTGCACACGATGCACACCAGCTTCAAACTTCATGGTGCCATAGACATCCTCGCCAGAAACTTCAAAAATGATTTCCTTAAATCCTCCAGACGTTCCTTCACTGCTGCTTACTACCTCAACATTCCAGCCTTTGTCACTACAGAATTTAGAATACATCCTGAACAAATCTCCAGCAAAAATACTCGCCTCGTCACCACCAGTTCCAGCTCTCACTTCGACAACCACATTCTTAGCATCATCTGGGTCTTTAGGAATAAGAAGGTATCGGATTTCCTCTTCAATTTTTGGTAAGGCTTCCTTGGCTTCTTCGAGTTGCATCTTGGCCATTTCTACCATCTCCTCATCAGAACCATCGGCAATGATGTCTTCTGCTTCCCTAATATTGGCCATCAACTCCTTATAAATAGTGCCCTTATCTACAATTTGCTTTAGGTCCTTATACTCTTTGTTTAGTTTTATGTACCGCTTTTGGTCCGCAATAATATCGGGTTGGATGATAAGGTCATTGACCTCATCAAAACGCTGCTCAACTATCTTTAGTTTCTCTTCCATCTCTCATCTAAAATAGACCTCAAAAATACGATATTTTATGAATTGGAATAACCTGAAGACACAACTATAAAATGTCTTAGAAATAAAAACGTGACACCTTGATTTAATAAAAGTTACACCTGTAGCATCTTATTTCCCATCTAAAGGAAAGGCTTCTACACCTATCCAAAAAACACCTCATCTATTTAAGGCATGTGTTCCTACAAACCTTTTTAAAGCACATAGAAAAAACTTACAATTAGACAAGCATGAAACGTAGGATTTAAAATAGGAACAACAATTTAATTTGAAAATTTCCCTACTGCCTAAATCTAAATATTACCGCTTTGTTAACATTAAATACAGATTTTAAAAAATTTAGAATTTCATAATTTAAAGGCCTTTCTATTAGATTTTTACAAAATAATCAATCCTTTTTTTAATAGGATACTAAATTCAACGATAAAATGAGCCCACGGAATGATTTTGGCTAAAATATGTGCCGTTTACCGAAAAGCGATTGTATAACAGTATATTAAGTCGTATATTTAAGTCAGTTTTATAGGACAATTTTATGTCCGCCCTCCTTTTGATTAATAGCACAATTTTAGACCCAAATCTAGTCATATACCTAATCGATTATGGTATGCTATTAACATATGTATTAATCTAAAACTATTAATTAATTCTAAATTTTTTTTAACATGAAAAGAATGTATTTATGTGCTGCGGCACTAATTTTTAGCGGATTTATGTTTGCTCAAACAAATAACAAGAGTGACGTAAACCAAAATGGAAATTCAAACGATGCTAGTGTAACTCAGCAGAAACTCAACAATGACTCTAAAATTGACCAGGATGGTAATTCCAACCGAGGAGTGGCAAGAATGTTTAGCAGTGACAACAGAACCCGCACCATCCAAGATGGTAATAACAACAATGCTGTAACAGAGATAACAGCTCTTCCAGGTTCTGGCGGCGCAGGGGACAATAGGGCTTTTGTGACCCAAGAAGGAAACGAAAACAAAGGTATTGTTGATATTGCCGGTTCAATGAACCAAGTTGATTGGTTACAAGACGGTAACAGAAACAACATTCCTTCTACTTTCGCAGACGGGCCAAAAGTAGATATTGAAGGTGTTGGAAACAGAGCTGTAGTTGAGCAAATAGGAAACGACAACGAGATGAATATGGGTCTCTACGGTGATGATAACCAAGCAAGATCGTTTAGCACAGGAAATGAGAACAGAAGTATTACTAGAGTTTTTGGAGATAACAACTTTACTCGCATTGATCAAGATGGTCATAGAAATAACACTGTCGTTGAAGTGGCAGGATTAGGATCATCGGATTATAACGATGCGCGTGTCACTCAAGATGGTAATGATAACAGTGCGTTAGGAGATATCGCTGGAGATCATAATGATGTTGATATAGAACAGTTAGGAAATCGCAATAATGCCTTGGACGACTTTTTGCCTGGTGATGGTGCTACAATTGTAGGTGATTGGAACAGAATCGATATATTCCAAGACGGAAATGATAACGAAGGCTATTCGTTTGCCGCAGGAAATGACAACAGATCATTTACTGACCAGCTTGGTAATGATAACTATTCCTTTGTAACTCAGGGAAAAAGAGATATGAGTGGGGTAGTTACTGATCATAGTTTTAACTCAAGAAGTTTCGTAACGCAACATGGAAACTCCAACACGAATAATGTATTACAAGTTGGCAGTAATCAATTGAGTACTGTTGTACAAATGGGCAACGGTAATACATCAGCTGTTAGTCAGACGTCTAACAACTAAGAGTAATAATGTTTTTGTCTAAGGTTTTATGACTTAAAACTTTTATAAAAATTATCATGATAAAATGCCGTTCTTTTCAGGACGGCATTTTTCTTTTCCTTTTTATTAGAATAAATTACGCCCTAAGATAAATAGCGCTTAGACTGATAACAGACAGTTGCCCCATTCTATGAGTAGTATCAAATTCTTTTAAGATAAGCTTACTAAAGACAAGTAATTTGTAAATCCATTGTTTTAATATTACCTCCTTTTTTTAAATTCATTTATTTTTTTCTTCTTGCTCATTAGAATACCTGTGAGCTTATAATAATTATCGAAGCACTAAGCACGTAAAGTTTAGCCTTTAGGGAACCCTTTTAAATATAGTATAGTAACTAGCTGCGAATTAGGATCAAAGTAAATATATATACTAGGATGTGCATCTAATCATGTTGTTTGATTAAATACTCACGGCGTTGCCATTAAGACAATTACTTTCCTTAATTAATTAGCATGGAACCAAAAGAAGGCTGTCCTTTAAGAGTAATAAAAAAAAGCATCCAACTACCATTGGATGCTTGTAACCTTTTATAAATCTATGTGTTATTCGTAATCCGGCATTTTACCATTCTCTATAAATACTTCTCGTTGAGAAGCACCATCAATTTCGCCAGGGCTTGTGTCTGCAATGACAATATTCTTTTGAGATACGCCATCGTTAGAGGTATTGGTAAATATAATATCGGCCTCGTTAGGGGTAAACCTACAATCAAAGTCGTTGGTGCCGTTTGGTTTGTCGTCAGATAGGTCAAGAACCGTTGACGTAGTGCGATTATACAGAAATATTCTGGAATTTAACTGACGGTAAGTACTACTACTTTCAAAACCAGAAACATCATACCAATATAGGATGAATTGGTTATTAACGGAAATATCCAATCCTCCGGCAGCTCCTGAGACTCCAGATAAAATAGTGTCAATTTCGTTGCCTGTATTTGGATTTATAGTAAAGATATTGACATTATAGCCATTAACGTCATTCGTTTTTAGCACAATAATACTTTCATCTTGACTTACAGCTACCTCACTGATAAGACTACCATCCGGTGTTTCATAAATTTGCTGTAACCCTTCGCCATTTAAATTTATACTGTATAGGCGATTAAAATTTGAATATATGAGTTGCTCACCATTCTGGGTCCAAGCAAAATCCATTTCCTCGAGCTTAAAGCCATTAACAGGAACATCCTGTGTTACCTGCGTAATGTTAGAACCGTCCTCATCCATTATAAAAATATGGGTTTCGGACCCTGAGTTGGACAAAAAGGCAATTTTATCGACAACATTATTTTGACGTGGCCTAAAACTATTGGACGAAGGTGATGTTAACATTAATTCATTTCCTTCTTCATCTGCAGAAAAAATAACATTATTGCCTTCTATTTCACGCACGAAAACATATCTATTATCTGGAAATGGAATGGTATTAAAGGCACTCACTTCACTCTGGATAACATCGTTGTTAATATCATCTGCGGCGCCTACTTGCCAAAAATATTTTAATCCGAAACGCAGGCCAGACACTTCAACCACGGTATCATTGACCGTAGAAAAGGATAAAACCTCTTCATCGACATCGTTACGCAATTCTATGGTATAGGTGATATCATCGCCATCAGGGTCGCTTCCAGACCACACCAGAGTTGTAGTCAATGGTATATCAACAGCATTATCTGTTGGAGTTACCAATGTTGGTGTTACTGGAGGTCTGTTATTAGCTGTTTCTTCATTAAGCTCAAAAATTACATTTATGGAAGACCCAGGCGTAATTTCTGCACCCTCAAAAGCGGTTAAGAAGCCTTCCAATTCTGCCTGCACCGAGTAGTCTTCAACTGGAATGTCTTCAATAATAAATTGCCCTTCTTCATCTGTAAACACGGTACTCGTATTAGGGTTTGTAGAAATCTTTACATTCTCTAGAGGCAAATTGGTACCACTTTCTACAACTGTTCCTGTAAGCGTTCCTGTATCAAAATTCTCTAAGGTCTCTTCATTACAACCCAAGAGGACGAAGGCAAAACAGATAATTACTACTAGTTTATTTATAGTCTGATTCATTTCATTAGATTTAATCCCACAATCGCACTTAATATTATTCTTTTTCTTTGATCATCCCTGATCCCAAAGAATTAACTTCTTCTTGGGAAATCTGCCGGGACTTTGATTTAAACTTCGGAGAATTGAGATAAAAATTTAAACCGATACCAAAATTATAATAGAAGTCATCTCGTGTACCATTTATAACGCCATCCAACTCATCGCTAAAGGTAAAGTTGGGTTCTGCAAAGGCCGTTATTCCTAAACTATTGGACACCATATATTCTAATCCAATACCAAGTTGCACCTTAGTAAGTGATTCTGCCTCGTCTTGTCGGAGATGAAAACCAACACCAGAATAAATGTAGGGTGTGAAATCATCGAAAGGCAATACCGTAAATTCTGCATTAAGGTTAATGGACAAAAAGGAATTTTCAAATAAGTCCTTATTTCTAAGTCTGAACTGATTTACGAAAAGGTTTAAGTTTAAATGTGGGCTGAGATATTGCTTATACCCAAAGCGGCCTAAAATATCTGGAGTGGAATTAGGCAAATCACCGTCAATGACACCTATGCCTCCAGACATTGTAAAAACACTGCTTCCTCTTCGCCTCTTATAATATCTATCGTATAGCTTGGTATCTGCCGCAACATCCTTTTCACTGTAATATTTATCTATTAATTCTTGAGCTTTGGTTTCATCTTCCTGAATCGGACTCCATAGATTGTCCTCGATTCCCTCTAGCACCAAGCTATGCACAGCCTTTTCAACAGCTTCAGATACAGCCAACTGTATAGGTTCATTTCTGGTAAACCCAGTTTCTGCCTCTAAAAGTCTTTGAAAACTGACAAATCTGAAGTAATTAGCATCCAGCGCTTGGGATAAAATGGTTTTAGACACATAAACGGTCTTAAGAATCTCGCCCGTAGAGGTTGAAACCGCTCTTAAATAAATTGTTATTCTGTCTTGCCTGTATTTTGCAGAGCCACCGATGCCAAAATATCTCGCGCCAATACCTCCAGTTACAATATTGGTATCATAAGACACTATGCCTCCTTCTAACAAAATACCAGCAAATAACAATGGTCGTAATCGCTCAGGTGTTGTCCCATTGGCTTTGGCAAATTCTTGACGTGTTGAAATGATAATCTGACGTTCGTTGAGTAGGTTATTCAAATTCTCACGTTCTGTAGGTATAAACCACTTGGAGTCTTCAAGGGCTTTGATCAAAATCGCAGTAGACCCTTGAGTTACGGCCGTACTAAAGGTACTACCATTTTCCGTTGGTTTAAATTGACCTGTTTGGTCCTTGAAATTATAAACTCCTACTACTACTTTTTGTTGCGGTTCAGGAAGTTCAGCTAGCACCTTACTAACGTTAGTTGATTCTCCCATACGAGCACTGCCTTGTGAAATAGGCTGGTTAAAGTATGTCCCGCAGTTCGTAAAAAGTAGAAACACAACAATGAATAATAATACGGTTAAATGTCTCATAGCTTGGGGTTAGAAAGTATTTTTTGTTTAGTTATTATTTGGAAGAATAATTTGTGTTCGGTCACCATTACTCGTGTCTAAAATATCTACTACCAAGCCTTCGGTAGATTCAAAAATTTCCAATGACAGTGACCCAAATGAAAATGTTCCAGGTCTTAATTCTCCTGAAACTCCAAACTGTGCAGTAAACAAATTCCTTGAAAGCTGACTTAACAATTGTCTGTTTAAACTTTCTGCAAATCGCTCAATTTCGCTTTGATCATTAAAACGATCAAAATCATTGGCAGCAGTAAAGGAGTTTTGAGCTTGAGCGCTTTGAAGTAAGAATTGATAATTGAACGTATCGCCTCCAAACATTGGATTTACAGGTCTATAAACCAATTGTTGTGAAAACAAGTCGGCAGACCCTATAAAGAACACTAAACAAAAACACAAGAAAGCCTTTTTCATAATGTATAAATTAGTATTGTCTAATCAAGTTTTTTTGATTTTCTAACGCCATTAGTTGACGTGCAACAGCAATAATAGCTTGTTGGGATTGTTTTTTAATATAATCAGAGGTAGGTTGCACGAAAAATCGATAAACGACCTTACCACCCACACTGACCTCCATAATGGTATTAACCCCAAAACTAAACTGCTCGGTTATCTTAACCACTTCCTTTCCGTTTATTCCTCGTAGCCTGTAGTTAGAGTAAAAATCGATATAAAAATCTCTGCCTGGTTTCGTTTTAGTTTCCTCCATTACAATGCCACGCAGTCCAATATATTCTCGTTCTTGCTCCGCTAACTGTTTTACTTCAGGTTTTTCCTTTTCTTCATCATCATTCAATATCACAGAGCGTGCTTTAGCCACCAATTTATCATCTAGATCATAAATCATAAGAAGTACAGTAACTTTGTCCTTTATGGTTTTATTTATCGTAGTTTTTGAAAGCTCTTTACTCGCATTAGGGTCCAACACAACCCTACCGCTTTGTTCATTTTTACTAACATTGGACGTTTCCAAATTCTCTCTATAGACATACATCACATAACGAAGACTTTCTATAATCTCGGTTTTGCTTTTAACAACACCTGTAACCGTGATTAAATCCAAAACTTCCTCTGTTTTTATTTCCGCTACGATTTCTTGATTGGTGATTTGTGCTGATAAGATATTGCACAGTAAGGCACAAAAAATTATTTGTATGTTCTTTTTGGATATCAAATATCTAAAATTGATTTAGGGAGAATATGCTAGTTGCTTCGCACGATTACCGTCCGCTCTTGACCTGACATGCGCACCGTCATGTCCCTAGTTTGACTATTAGAGCCAACTTTCTGGAAATTTAAGTTGTTTCCTGTTTGAATGATATTTAGTCCGGAGGAGGTAATATTACCAAATGAATCGTGAATATATTCGTTGTTAATACCTAATTGAATCACCTGTTCTGAAAAATTATTGATGGTATTAATACTTTCAATATTATTATTAATGCCTACTTGAAGGTGTCTTATGTCACTTGTTTCAGAATTCGACTCAATAGTGGCAGTATTTCCAACACCAACCTGCCTGATAATTGCAACATTTTGTGCGTCTTGCGGAATATTTAAATTGCCAAATCCTTCTATTTGTGCAATCTGTAGAAAACTGGTAACATCTTGACTATATCTATAAATATCTGAAACTGCTGTAGTTTTAGAATTATCTATGTCGCGCTTCTCTTGAGCAGAACCTGCAACTGTAACCAACAAGAAAAACATTAATACAAAAATAGATTCTTTTTTCATTTTTTGTGATAATTATATTATACCTAAGGTATTAACGTGGGGGAATAAGCTATAAAAAACTTATGCTAATATACATATTTTGAGGCACATAATGAAGCAAATTGTCGAGTATTTGTATGGTTCATCGAAAAAACTTGATAGCTCCATCCCAACAAGAAAGGTTTGCTCTTTTTAATTGAAAAAAAGTTCACAAATCCTTAGTATGTGTTGTTTTATCTTTTTCAAATTAACGGTAGAGAAAGGACCAGCCGTTTAGATTATTTTCTAGATTTATTTTTCTCCAAAATTTAGAAAATGTTCACATAGCCGAAAGCGCATTTTGCAACCATCCATACAACAACCTAAGACCCAAAACGTTTAAGTATTATGCAGCGCCTCCTAGCAATACTTGTTTTTTACAGATCTTTTGTGGTTTGGTCTTTTTTTGTCAATGCCATTGTAGCGTTTTTTAACCCGCAATTGCTCCCTGCAATTGTTACTAAGTTATTTTTAACCGTATTTGCATGGTATTATGTCCATGAAACCAACCAAAGGCGAAAATTGACCTTTTATAAAAACATAGGGATTTCGCCTATCCTACTCTTTTCAACAATGTTTTTGCTCGATTGTGTCTTAACAATCGCTTTCCTTGTTATCTTTAAGGAGTTTACTTAACAAGCAAATGATTTTTGAAATAGACAATGTTGAACTTTCATTTAAAACCAAACGCATTTTAAATGGCATTTACTTAAAGGCCGAGACAGGTCAAATAACGGCTATTCTCGGACGCAATGGCTCAGGAAAATCCTGTTTAATGGATATTATTTTTGGGGATTTAAAACCCAAATACAAACTTATACGCATTAATGGGCAACCAATACTAAAAGACCTCTATATAACAGGCTTCGTAAAATATTTGCCGCAAGGAGATTTTGTTTTAAATGCTTTAAAATTAACGTCAGCCTTGAAATTATTTGGTTTGGATTGGTCTCGTTTTGTAAAACATTACCCTGAATTTAAAACCCACAAAAAAGGAAGGTTTGGCAACCTGTCAAGCGGTGAGAAACGCATTTTTCAAATTTACCTTGTTCTTTACTCGAAATCTAAAATTGTATTATTGGATGAGCCTTTTAATGGGCTTTCCCCACTCATGATTGAACGGGTTAAAGCAGCCATTCTTAAAGCGAAAACCAAGAAGTTAGTGATTTTAACTGACCATAGATATGATGAGGTCCTGGATATTTCAGATCGTATTTACTTGCTAGCAAACGGTGCAACAAAATACATTACAAAACTCACGGATTTGGAAGACTATCGCTATTTAAATGAAGGGACTTTGTCTACTTAGTTAACTCTTCGTCATCTAAAAATTCTGCTAGATCTACCACCACACCAATACCCAATATTTGTTTCCACTGCAGCTTAGGACCAGTAACAACTCTGTCTATATTAGTGATTTCTTCCCTAATGACCTCTGTCTTAATATCATTATCGTAACGTAAATGGGAACCAAACATGGCACTAACATATTTATTGACCTTAAAATCAAAATTCACCTCCCATTCAATATCAATATTACCAAAGCTATTAATGTAGTCGGTGTATAAACTTAAGAGGCTATTTACCTTAACATTATCCATTATCGTGGCTTGGTACTGGTTTGTGATTAAAATCCCAAATTCGGCACGTACCCGATCACCTGAGCTCAATAAATTTCCGTTTACATCATAAATAGCTGGGTTCACACCAAAAGCGCCTTGGTTTGCTAAATCTTCGTCCAATACAAATGTAGCTTTCAGCGTTAAAGGCGACGCATATACCGAAAATTGTTCTATATGCCTTCCATATTCAACTCCCGCACCCAAAAACAGGTATCCAGGTGCCATAAAGCGTGAAATTGGCGGGTCGTCCGGATTATTGAATCCATTGGCAAACTGCGTATTAAAACTAAATCTTGCCGAATAAAACCAGTTGCTGTTTTTATTGAATTCATAACCGAAATTTGAAATCAACGAAATAACGTCTTCCGTCTTCCGTATAGGTTCCCCATCCTGTTTGTTTATACCATAGCGAAGTAGTAATGAAGAGTTCCAAAACAACCTAGCATTTTTATAATTGGCCTCTGCCTTGCCATTGAAACTCGCTGATATGGAATTAACCCCTCCTGCGTTCCAGTTGGTAAATGAGGTCTGGTTAAAATAGGCACCGACCTCCTTCACTGTGGTCCATCCATAATCTTTGGTCTCATCAGGAATTAGGAACAAAGAACTGGGCTGAGCGTAACTGTTTAAAAATGCAAGCAACAGCAGCACAAGAACTGCTCTCCTTTTAAGCATATTCATAGTTTAGTATTCAAAGGTACCGTAGTCGCTAGTGATTGTTAGTTTTCTTGAAGGTTGTGAGGAAGTATCTACATCAAGGTTTTCAACACGACCGATTATCTGCGCATCCACATTATAAGATTTTGAAATTTTAATAATGTCATCTGCCACTTTTGGCGCGACGTAAAGCTCCATTCTATGGCCGCAGTTAAAGACTTGATACATTTCTCTCCAATCGGTTTTAGATTGTTCCTGTATAAGTTTAAATAACGGTGGTATTTCAAATAAATTATCTTTAATAATATGAAGGTTATCTACAAAGTGTAACACTTTAGTTTGGGCGCCTCCACTACAATGTACCATACCGTGAAGAACATCACTCTTGTGATTTTTCAATATATCCTTAATAATTGGAGCATAGGTTCGAGTAGGTGATAAAACAAGCTTTCCGGCATCAATAGGCGAACCTTCTACCGAAGACGTTAATGAGGTATTACCTGAATAAATAAGAGCGTCTGGCACTTTAGGATCAAAGCTTTCTGGATACTTTTCTGCGAGATACTTACTAAAAACATCGTGTCTTGCAGAAGTAAGACCATTACTTCCCATGCCGCCATTGTATTCATTCTCATAGGTTGCTTGGCCATAAGACGCCAAACCAACGATGACATCACCCGCTTCAATATTTGCATTATCAATGACATCCGAACGTTTCATTCTGGCTGTTACCGTCGAATCAACGATTATAGTTCTAACTAAATCGCCAACATCAGCGGTTTCCCCACCTGTTGAATGGATTGTAACGCCATGTTTCTTTAAATCATCAATCAGCTCTTCGGTTCCGTTGATTATAGCAGAGATTACTTCACCTGGAATTAAGTTTTTGTTTCGGCCAATAGTAGAGGACAACATAATATTATCCGTTGCGCCTACACATAGCAGATCATCAACATTCATTATGAGCGCATCTTGTGCAATTCCTTTCCATACCGACAAGTCTCCCGTTTCCTTCCAGTACATGTAGGCCAAGGATGATTTTGTACCTGCACCATCCGCGTGCATAATTAGACAGTAGTCATCATCATTTGTAAGGTAGTCTGGCACTATTTTACAAAAGGCTTTAGGAAACAAGCCTTTATCTATGTGCTTTATGGCGTTATGCACATCTTCCTTTGAGGCAGAAACTCCTCTTTGGGCGTATCGTTTACTTGCAGAACCACTCATTTAGATTTCTTTTGTTGGTTCTGCAAAAGTAAGCATTGGGATTAATTATCTAAAAGGTTAGAATTAATTATTGTTTCCATTTCTTGGACGCGCTTTTCTCGTTCCTTTGTGCCTCCAAAGTAAAAATTAAGGCCAAGACCAAATCTTAGGAATTTGTCATTTCGGTCATCCACAATAAGAGGTTGCAATTCGTCCTCGAAACTATAGTTGTATTCGTAGTAAAGCTTAATACCTACTTGTTCTACAACCATATATTCCACGCCTATACCTATTTGTGTCTTAACAGCATTGGCATCGACATCACTTGACGTGTTAATACCGAAGCCACCATATACAATTGGTGAGAAGCGATCATAAGGCAACAACAACAGTTCCATACTAAAATCAAAGGACATTAGATTAAAATCAGTGTCCTCGGCACCAATAGTATAGCCATTTGCCGTTAGGCCCACAAAAATGTTAGGAGTTATAAAACGTTTATAGCCTACCCTGTAGTAAAACCCAAAGCTCTTATCTTCATAATCACCAAATATTGTACTACCTCCCAGACCTATATCGGCAACATTGGTACCTCTTAAATCGAAAAATTTGAATGAATTATCAACTCTTAAAGAATCTTGCTCACGTTGGGCTTGTACGAAAGCTACACACAATGTTAGGGCAAACCAAAAGAATTTTGCGCTTTTTGGTATCGTCATAATTTATAAACATATAGTTTTAAGGTTATAACGATTTGAGGCGCTGCAATATAGAAAAATATTGCACAAATTCTAATAAAAGAGCCCAATTAGTGCAAAGAAAAGGTACACCCACAATGTGGATATACCTTAAATTTTAGAAAGACGTTAAGTCTTTTGGGTTTATTTAAATTTTGAATCTGCCTGCAGCTTAGTCTGCATTGTAACAACCTCTTGCTTAGAAACTTTCTCTAAATTGTCTGAGTTGTCTTGAGTAAGAATTAAGGTCGCCCCTACGAGAATAGCTACACTTAATAGTAACTTTTTCATCTTTAACGAATATTGATTAATAGCATGTCAAAAATACGAAATTATGAGGCTCGATAAAGTGCTATCTTTAGGTTTTTCGGCGTTTTTAAGACTATTTTCGACAACTCGCAACTTGTTATCGACAAACGACATAAAATCGCACCGTACCCATAAAAAATATACGTAAGGTTACTATTTATTTAACTTTAGATTTACATTAAACCCTTCATTATGTTTAAGATTCCGGATTTATTTCGTAAACAAAAGCTCCCTATATTTGGTCAAAGGCCATAGCTCATCATCAATCATTAATTCCAACTTATCGCAATGGTATCTTATCTCATCAAAAAGTGGTTTAACAACCTCGCAATACCCTTTTGCCTTTTTATCAATTTTAGGTTCTTTATTATACTTCTTTCTAAATTCCGTCATATTGGTAACGAGAGAATTGATGGCCTCAATATGTCCTGAAATGGCTTCAATAAGCATCAATTGCTCCTTTGCCAAGGCCTTAAACTCATCACCATATATGGTTTTTAGTCCAGTAACGTTCTCAATTAATATGTTTTGGTATCGCACTGCTGTTGGCACAACATGATTACGAGCGATGTCTCCTATAACACGGCTTTCTATTTGAATATGCATCACATACTCCTCCATCTCTACTTCATAGCGCGCTTCAGATTCAATTTTATTCATGACGCCCAACTCTTGAAACAAAGCGATGGCTTTATTTGAAAGCTTTACCTTTAAGGCATCTGGTGTGGTTTCGTTATTGCTAAGCCCTCTCTTTTTCGCTTCTTTTTTCCAATCGTCACTATAGCCATTACCTTCAAATAAGATAGACTTGGATGTTTTTATGTATTCCCTTAAGACATTAAAAATGGCATCATCCTTTTTCATGCCCTTTTTGTCAATTAAGGCATCTACCTCAATTTTAAAATCACGAAGTTGTTTGGCCACAATAGAATTAAGTACCATCATAGGATTAGCACAATTGGCTTTGGAGCCAACTGCCCTGAACTCAAATTTATTTCCTGTAAAGGCAAAGGGCGATGTTCTATTCCTATCGGTATTATCAAGTAAAATCTCAGGGATTTTGCCCACCACATTAAGTTTTAAATCTGTTTTTTCCTTTGGAGAGAGCTTGCCTTTGGTAACTGTCTCCAATTCCGTGAGAACTTTTGTCAGTTGCTTCCCTATAAAAACCGAAATTATTGCTGGTGGTGCTTCATTGGCACCTAACCTATGGTCGTTACTAGCTGAGGCAATAGATCCCCTTAAAAGTTCTTCATAAGCCTCAACAGCTTTAATCGTATTTATAAAGAAGGTTAAAAACTGTAAATTACTCATTGGAGTTTTACCAGGAGACAAAAGGTTGACACCTGTGTCTGTTCTTAAGCTCCAGTTATTGTGCTTACCCGAGCCATTGACGCCTGCAAAAGGCTTCTCGTGAAGTAATACCTTGAAATCATGTCTCTTGGCAACTTTTTGCATCACATCCATAAGTAGGGAATTATGATCAACCGCTAAATTGGCTTCCTCAAAAATTGGAGCCAACTCAAACTGATTTGGCGCTACCTCATTATGCCTGGTTTTCACTGGTATTCCCAAAAGCATACATTCATTTTCCAAATCGCGCATATACGACATCACCCTGGCTGGAATACTCCCAAAATAATGGTCGTCTAGTTGCTGGCCTTTGGCAGGTGAATGGCCCAAAAGGGTTCTTCCGGTTAAAACAATATCTGGTCTTGATGTAGCAAGAGCATGGTCTATTAGAAAGTATTCTTGTTCCCAGCCCAAAGATGCACTTACCTTCCTCACGTTTTTATCGAAATACTTACAAACGGCCACAGCTGCATTATCTATGGCATGAAGAGCTCTAAGCAAAGGGGTTTTGTAATCTAAGGCCTCACCAGTATACGACACAAAAACAGTTGGTATACACAATGTAGACCCATACACAAAAGCCGGTGAACTAGGGTCCCAAGCCGTATATCCCCTAGCTTCAAAAGTGTTTCTGATACCTCCACTAGGAAAGCTTGAAGCATCAGGTTCTTGTTGCACAAGCTGGCTGCCATCAAATTTTTCAATCGCAGATTCCTCATCCATGGTTTCAAAAAAAGCATCGTGCTTTTCTGCTGTTGAACCTGTTAGAGGTTGGAACCAATGGGTGTAATGGGTGGCACCCTTAGATATTGCCCATTCCTTCATCCCGGTTGCAACGTGTTCAGCGGTCATCCTATCTATTTTACTCCCTTTTTCTATAGCTTCTGTGATGGCATCTAAGGCATTTTTTGTAAGATATTGCCTCATCGCCAGTTTATTAAAGACATTTTTACCAAAAATATCTGAACGCCTAGCTGGTTCTGTTACACGAACAGCCTCTCTGTTCAATGAGGCCTTAACTGCATGGAATCTCAATGTTGACATAGGTATTATTATTTTGGGGCAAAAATAAGACAAATACGCATTTTTATTTCACCACCCTTAAAAAAATAGGGTTATTAACAGTTATTAATAACATTTCATCTAAATACCCCTATTTTTTTTGAGTAATCTAAAAAAATAATAATCTTTGCACCGTCTATTTCTAAACATTAATAAACGATGAGCAAATCGAAATTAGAGTACATATGGCTAGATGGCTATAAGCCTACTCAAAACATGAGAAGTAAAACAAAAATTGAAGAAAATTTCAGTGGTAAATTGGAAGATTGTCCAATTTGGTCTTTTGACGGAAGTTCAACAAGGCAAGCTACTGGAAATAATTCGGACTGTTTGTTAAAACCTGTTGCTATTTACCCAGACCCAGCTAGAAAGGACGGTTATTTAGTAATGACAGAAGTTCTTAATCCTGATGGGACACCACACGAATCAAATGGTAGAGCGACTATTGACGATGACGATAATGATTTCTGGTTTGGGTTTGAGCAAGAATACTTTATTATGAACAGAAAAACCCAACTGCCTCTTGGATTCCCAGTTGGTGGTTACCCAGCTCCTCAAGGGCTGTATTATTGCTCTGTGGGTGGAAGAAACACACATGGCAGGGATATTGTAGAAGAACATGCCGACCAATGCATTAAAGCTGGTCTTAACTTTGAAGGAATCAACCAAGAAGTGGCTTGCGGTCAATGGGAATTTCAATTATTTGCCAAGGGTGCAAAAAAGGCAGGAGACGAAATCTGGGTTGCACGCTACCTTTTAGACCGACTAACTGAAAAATATGGATATTACATAGAATACCATCCTAAACCATTAGGCAAAGAAATGGACTGGAATGGTTCTGGCATGCATGCCAACTTCTCCAATTCGGTATTGAGAACTTGTGGAAGCAAGGAAATTTACGAGAAAATCTGTGAAGCGTTTAGACCAGTGGTGAAAGAGCATATCGATGTATATGGCGAGTTTAACGAACAACGTTTAACAGGTGAGCATGAAACCCAATCTATCGACGAATTCAGCTATGGTATCTCGGATAGAGGTGCTTCCATTAGAATTCCTATCATTACAGTTGAAAAAGGCTGGAAAGGTTGGTTAGAGGACAGACGACCTGCTTCTAATGCAGACCCTTATAAGGTTGCAGGACGTATTGTTAAGACGGTAAAAAGTGCAAACGTACAAGCTTAATTAACGTACAGATAAAATCCTTGAAAAGCCTACCTATTTGGTGGGCTTTTTTTATGTGAACGCCTGAACAATAAAAATTATGTAGGCCACAAATAGAATAACGCCATTGCCTCGAGTAATTTGAAAACGTTTTGGCCACAACATAAGTGGAATTAGTATGGCCGCAAAACCAATCATCCAAAAAATATTGGTCGATAAAATTTCAGGAGTATCAGGATTCACTGGAATTGGTGTTATAATCGCTGTTAAACCAAGAACAGAAGCAATATTAAAAATGTTTGAACCAATTAAATTACCCAAGGAAATAGCCTTTTCCTGTTTTAAAGCTGCAATAACCGATGCTGCCAATTCAGGTACGCTGGTACCAATGGCTATGACCGTAACAGAAATAGCATAATCACTTATACCAACAGAGCTCGCTAGATTCTTCGCGCCTTTGACCAGCCACTCCGAACCAAAATAGAGCCCAAGGCCTCCGATTAGTAGCCAAATCAAAATTCTAAATGTAGATACAACGGCGAGGGTTTCATCCACTTCTTCACCTGCATTAACAGCAGTAAGGGAATTCCTGGAATTTCTTATGAGAACAACCAAAAATACACATAGCGCCACAAAAAATACCACACCCTCAAACCGACTTAACACCAAATCGTTTTTAAGGAAAATATAGAGCCCAATGGACAGTAACATCATCATAGGCCAATTGAGCCTGTAGAAATCTCGGTCTACAACAAGTGGCGATATAATGGCTGTAATACCTAAAACCAAGCCGATATTAGCAATATTTGACCCAATAACATTTCCTAAGGAAATATCGGACACACCATCGAGGGCCGCCTGTAAACTCACTAAAAGTTCCGGAGCGGAAGTCGCAAAGGACACCACTGTCATACCAATGACCAACTTAGACAGCTTAAGCTTAAAGGACAAGGCTACCGACGATCGCACTAGAAACTCCCCTCCTATTACCAATAGCACCAATCCACCAAGAACCAATAGCAAACTTATTATCATAAAAATAATGGACTCATATTCAAAATGCGAAGATAAGACATCAAGATAAGAGATGTGTATAACTATATTTTTCGTTATTTAACTATTTTTATAGTTATAAAACTAAAAAAGTCGTTATATTTGAAACCATATTTAATAAATCAGTAAATAAAAATGCAAAAACTAACCAATAAGGAAGAGGAGGTCATGCACATTTTGTGGCATCTAGAGAAAGGTTTTGTTAAAGATGTCCTTGCCGAAATAAAGCAAGACAAACCGCACTATAATACCTTGTCCACGATTATACGCAATTTAGAAGATAAAGGTTATGTCAGTCACATAGCCTATGGCAAGACGCATCAGTACTACCCTATCGTTTCTAAAGAGGATTATAAAAAACGATTTATGAACTCGGCCATTGAAAATTATTTCAATAACTCTTACAAAAATGTGGTGTCTTTTTTCGCTAAAGAGGAAAAAATCAGTGTAGACGAATTGAAAGAAATCATTGCTTTAATAGAGAAAAAACAGTAACCATGGCGTATCTTTTAAAGGCTAGTATCGTTATTGCCGTATTCTTCTGTATTTATGCTGTATTTCTTAAACGGGAAACCTTTTTTCAGCAAAACAGATGGTTTTTACTATTGGGACTGCTGGTTGGGACAACGCTACCGCTTGTGGTAATCCCAATTGAAGTGCCAGTAGAACCCGTAAATTTTAATGAAAGTTTTACGGTGGTTGAAACACCAACTGTCATTGACCAGACCGAACCCGCCGAACAACCCATAAACTGGCTATCCCTTTTATCTCTGTTATATGGTTTAGGCTTACTTTTCTTTATTGGTCAATTCCTTCTTCAATTTGGTTCTTTAGTGCTATTGCTACTTAAAAATCCAAAACTGAAAGATGGCATCTACACTTATGTGATTGTAAAAAACAACATTTCGCCCTTTTCATTCTTTAAATGGATTGTTTACAACCCAGAACAAATGGATAATGAGGAGGTTCAACTTATGTTAACCCATGAAAAGGTTCATGTAAATCAACTACATTCTATAGATATTATCTTGTCGCAACTTGCTTGCACCCTATTTTGGTTTAATCCTTTAATGTGGTTGTACCGTAATTACATTCGGCAAAATTTAGAGTATATAGCCGATTATGAAACACAATTCGCCACCACGGATTCAAAAACCTACCAAAAACTTTTACTTAAAACCAGTATTGCAAATCAACACGAATTTCTCACTACAAATTTTTATAATTCATTAATCAAAGAACGAATAGTTATGTTACAAAAATCAAGATCACAAACTAAAAAGCAATGGCGCTATTTTCTTATTCTACCACTCTTAGGTGTCGTACTCCTGAGTATGAACACCAAAGAAGTCTATGTAGAAAAGGAGCCTATTGAAAAAGTTGAAACCTCAACAACCTATCAAAATCCTGAGATTGAAATCATCTTCACAAAATCTACCACAGATACTCAGCTCGATGAGATTGAAGACGAACTCAAAGCCAATGACATTTCGATGAAGATCAAAACACTTGAGCGAAATGACAAGGGCCTAATAACCTCCATAGATGTCGATTTTAAAACGCCAAACGGTTCAGCTAATTATGTCATTATGAATGAGGATGGCATTTCGGACTTTTATTTTAGAACGTCTAAAGACGGTAGTTTTGGTGTTGGCGCAGTCAATACTAAAGAAAAAATTATCATTACATCTATTGACTCAGGCTATAGAGATTCAAATGAAAAAGAATCATCGGACACAATCCAGCCCAAATCATCCAATGCTATTATTTTTAAAGAAGAAGGTGAAAAGATGCATAAAATTATCATGAAGGAGGGCTTTAATGGTAATGTGGAAATAGTCAAGGGTAAAGTCCTTTTCAGTGGTGATGACGATACAAACGTTATTATAAAAACAGATACCTTTTTCGTTGAAACGGATAAAAATGCAACTAAGCAATTGCAAAACAAATTCAAATTTCAATTAGATGACGCCCAAAAAGGAGAAGATTATGATATTAAATTTATTGAACGTAATTCTGGCAAACGCCCATTATTCATAATCAATGGTAAGGAAAAAGACGAAAGCACTTTCAAAAGCCTAGGTTCAAAAAATATTAAAAGTATGACCGTGCTTAAAGATGAATCGGCAATGACATTATACGGTGAAAAGGGTAAGAATGGTGTCATTATAATAGAAACCATAGAACCTATAGATGACAAACAAAAATCTAAATGGATCGTAAGAACAGAAGTAAATAGTATTTCATTTACGGATGATGAAGATGATAGTAAAAATGCAACCTTAGCTTACATCTCAAAGTATACCTCAGATGATATCCTAAAGAAAAACAGAGCGCTTCTCGAAGAGGTTGGACTAAACGTAAAATACTCTAAAATAAGACGAAACATAAAAGGTGAAATCACCAGAATAAAAATTAGTATTGAAGATGGTAAAGGGGCAGAAAGTTCGGCCACATGGAAAAACAATGATGGTATTCCCGGTCTTGAGTATGGAAAATCCGAAGGTGTTTTAATTGCCAGAACAAGCAAACAGAGTTTTAGTCAAAATTAATACTAAAGGTGACCTTGTAATGAGGTCACCTTTTTTCTATTCAATAATCAACTTTCTTATCACGAACGAATTACCATCTTTGATTTTTAAAAGATAGAGACCTTTGGTCAGTGATAACGGTAAAGGTTGAGGAATACTATCGTAACGAGCCACTTGTCTTCCATCCGTAGACATGATGTACAATTCAGCATTATCACTTAAATTAGAGATGAAGACATTATCTTTTGCCGGATTAGGGTAAAGACTGATCTTAGACTCCATATTTTCTGGAATACTTAGTGATTGCAACCAGGTTTCCCCAACATTATCGCCCCAAATATATTCCACTAGCAAAGGCTGGTCTATAAACGGATTCCTATTTCGTTGCCATTCATAAACGATATTATTTCTATTCATCTCAAAATCGTCTGGTGGATCATTACGATGCCAGTCCAAAATAGTAGCCAAATCTCCAAGCTGCCCAACCGTATCGGGAAACCCATTGACCACTTCCAGACCATTGTAGCGTATTTCCATGTAAAGCACACTTCTTGCAACATCGCCTCTAAAGCTTCCTAAGGTTCCGGTTGGCCCGACATATTCTCCATAATGTTGGTTTCCCCTAGAACTATTTTCTGCGGCATCGGCTGCTCTAAGCGCATGTGCATCAGAATTACCGTGACGTAACGAATCGGCTTCAGTGGTCCAAAAAATATCGATACCATCTGCTATTTCGTCTTCTTCAATATCATCAAAACCTCCTCTAGACCTTGGGAAGGTGTGCTCCCTATTCCATTTTCCTGCACTATTGCTTCCGGTTTGCAAATCGAGCTTAGGACGACCTTCTTCTGTATAAACCAACCAAACCTGATTGCTGTTTTCAGGGTTTTGGTCGGCCTCTAGTAAAATATCAATAACATCTGCATAAGTCTGCGCTCTTACCTCATTAGGATCGGCGATAATATCTTGAAGAGCCTGCCTCAAAGCCACATCCGAAAGCCCATCTAGACTATCGTAATAACCGTTGGGCTGCGTGCTTTGCACTTGTCCAAAGGTCGGGTTTATTGGCGTACCCCAAGGTGCAACGGTAAAATCGTCATCTATTACCCTAATTTGAACATTATTGTTCCCAGGCACTACAGGTTCAACCAGATTCACAAATCTAATCTCAAGCACCTCATCCCCTTCATCATTGGTATCATTAATCAAAGTTATGGTCGTGGTAGCCGAATTTTGGCCACTTGGAATAATCAGTGTTGTATTTCCACTGAAATCTGAAGTATTAAATCCGCCATTGTTTAAGCTAATTTCAACATTTAAATCTGACGGTACATTAGACGCCGCAGTTACGGTAATATCAAAGGTATCACCCTCGTTATAGGCGATATTATCCACAGAAATGGTTAGCGGATTAATGGGAATTCCCGAACCGTCATTTTCTTCTCTTGGTGTTGGAGGTCCAGATGCGTAGGATTCGTTATTACTCCCATCTAAGAACCGCTGTATAGATCTTGGATTGGCGTTAGTACCATCATCATTATATTGCACCGTTTCACCCATTAAGGCTAAAAGCTGTGTGTCGTCACTGTCATTCGTGCCATAGACCAAAGCATCAACTAAATTTGTGGTTGTCGCCAGAGTTCCTTCAGGAAAGTCTTCAACCTGAGCTTGATAAATACCAACAGCATCTGCGCCGTTTTGTATGATGTTATCTGCAAGTAAGACTTGAGGAAACGGAAAAACCTCCGACCCGCCAAGCACGAGCAGCCCGTTGTTATCTGTGTTGTAGCCATCTAAATCTATAACTAAATAGCTAGAATCACCTCCACTGCTCGATCCATTGAAAAAAACCAGAATATAGCCATCTGTTGAGAAATTAGGAATGGCCGATTTTAATTCTATAAATTCTGCCGTATCTGTACTCGGTGTATCGGGATCGAGTTCGTTTATGACCAACTGTTGCGACCAGGCTGCTGAGCCTATTACAAACAATAGTATGAGGTAAAGTGATTTCATAGGATAAATTTTAAACAAATATAACCGTTATACAGTGGCTTAAGGTTAAGCTATGTTAATTTTATCAACTTCAGCATTTCTAAAAAGATCCGGTCTTGACACTATTCACAAAAGATGAAATTCTCAAAATCAAGGGTTTTGAGCAAAAAAATCCTCTAGGATTTAAAAAAGCCCTTAAAAAACACCCTTCATTTATGACTTTTTAAAATAATAAAAGTCTATAATAGTTACATATATTAACTTTTTTGAAGATTAAATGTAATTTTTTGATATATATTTCATTTTTTTAGTTATAAATATGAATTTAATTTCACAGATTTTTTTGAAATCGTTTGGAGGTGACTTGAGCCCTATGATATATTGAAAACTCAATCAAACAAAAACTCAAATTATTAACCTTTAAACCAAAAAAATTATGATGACTCTAGCGAGACTTATTATCGACTTTGTTCTGTCGTTTTAAACCAACAATAATGTTGCCTTAACCACCAATACCAAGTAAAACTTAGTTCTAGAATAAGTTTTACTACTTTTGCTCAAGATTCTTAAAATCATTTTTTGATGAAACGCCGCGTGTTTAGAATGTTAGCAAAGATAAATAAGGCCATTCTTCCATCGTATTCCAAAAAAAATTTAGACTTAAGTAAAGCGTCAAAATTGCAGCTCGCCATCATTGGATGGAGGGCTTATGTGACCAAAAACGCTCTGGGCTAAGAGAGAGACTAAAGATTTAGCGATATCATCTAAGTCATAGTAAAACTGTATTTAACGACTATATTATTGAAACCTGACGATTGTCATTGAAATTTCCTTGATATAATAATAACTTCAAGGTCAAATTGATTAGGATGATCACAACTCTAAACAAACAACAGTGCTCAGATGTATTAGAGCGCAATTATATTGGGTACTTGTCGTACATAAGCAACAATAGTCCGTATACAGTTCCAATCACTTACTTCTATAATCCCAAGGAAAATTACATTATCTGTTATTCTGGTATGGGCCATAAAATAAAAGCCATGCGCAAGAGTATTGACGTATCTCTCGCTGTGGCGGATATTTATAGGGCAAATAAATGGGAGTCTGTATTAGTTCATGGCAAATACGATGAAATTGGAGGCACAACGGCAAAGCATTATCTCCATGAATTTTCAATTGGAATCAAGGACATTGTATTGGCAAGGGAGAATAAGGATTTAGATTACATCAGTGAGTTTTCCAGTAAAATATACGCCGATGATATTCCCATTGTTTTCTTAATAAGGGTTGAAGCCCTAACCGGTAAAATGAGGTCATAGAACCTACACTATTCAGCCTATTCTTTAATTAGACTACGCGCAAAATCAATATAAAAAAAGAGCAAGTTAATTTACTAACTTGCTCTTTTACTATTTTAGTGACCTCGACAGGATTCAAACCTGTAACCTTCTGAGCCGTAATCAGATGCGCTATTCAGTTGCGCCACGAGGCCGTTTTTTAGTGGGTGCAAATATAATATAAAACTTAAAATATCCCCAAACTATTTATTCCAAATCTGGAATTCATTATTTTTGATCTATGGTTTCAACAGAGCACTTACAAACTTTCAGCTACCTCTTTGACGAGGACATCCTCAAGGCCATAGAAAAGGTCGCCAAGGTTAAGACGTTCAAAAAAAATGACATTATCATAGACATAGGTCAAGAACTACAATACATTCCTCTTCTTATAAAAGGAAATATAAAAGTGTTAAGGGAGGATGAAAATGGGCACGAACTATTACTATATGTCTTGGAAGCTGGTGATACTTGCGCCATGTCCTTAACATGCTGTATGGGCAAATCTGCGAGTAAGATCAGGGCCATTGCAGATGAAGCAGTCGAAGTTATCATGATTCCTATCAACGAAATGCAAAAATGGTTTCACTCTAACGATAGTTGGCGCAATTTTATATTGCAAAGCTATCAGATAAGGTTTGATGAGATGCTAGAAACCATAGATACACTCGCTTTTATGAAAATGGACGAAAGGCTCTACAAATATCTCATAGACCATGTAAAATTATCTGGTTCCACGACACTAGAAATGACCCACCAACATATAGCAGAGGATTTAAATACCTCAAGAGTAGTTGTCTCAAGACTCCTAAAACAACTCGAAAAAGAGAAGAAAATAGAACTTGGGCGTAACAAAATAATTATTCTTGACTTTTAGCAAATTTGCTATCAAAAAAATATCATATCAATTAATTTTGAAAAAAACTGACTATGGATTTTATATTACAGCCATGGCCATGGTACATTAGTGGCCCATGTATTGCTATCGTGATGTTTCTTCTACTTTACTTTGGAAGAACATTCGGCATGTCTTCCAATCTTAGAACAATGTGCGCCATGGGTGGTGCAGGAAAACGCGTTAAATTCTTTGACTTTGATTGGCGACAGTACCAATGGAATCTTATCGTTATCTGCGGTGCTTTTGTTGGTGGGTATATCGCCCATAACTTTTTGTCCAACCCAATAGATATTGACCTCAGCGAAGCCACACGAGCCGACTTAAACGCTCTTGGCTTTGAACACGTAGGCAAAAGCCTTTTACCTCCTGAGCTGTTTAGTTGGGATGCATTTTTTAGCTTAAAGGGATTTCTAATTTTGATTATTGGTGGTTTTCTTGTGGGCTTTGGGACCCGCTACGCTGGTGGATGCACGTCTGGACACGCCATTACAGGCCTTAGCAGTCTCCAACTGCCATCGTTTATTGCAGTAATAGGCTTTTTTATTGGCGGTTTAATAATGATTCATCTTATTTATCCAATTCTATTTTAGTTATGGGAAAGTATCTTAAGTTCTTCTTAGTCGGTATATTTTTTGGTATCGTTCTGGTAAAATCCGAAGCCGTATCATGGTACCGTATTTACGAAATGTTCAAGTTCCAGTCATTTCATATGTACGGCATCATAGGAAGTGCCGTTACAACGGGAATAATCTTACTCTTGGTGTCCAAGCAGCTTAAGTTAAAAACTACGGAAGGCACGTATTTAAGGGTACCGTTAAAAGATAGAGGATTGGTGCGCTATATTTTGGGCGGCAGTATATTTGGCCTAGGTTGGGCCCTTTGCGGTGCATGTCCTGGGCCTATGTATATTTTGGTGGGAACTGGAGTAATAACCATGCTTGTAGTTATTGCAGCTGCAATTGTTGGCACCTATGCCTATGGCGTCTTGCGCTCCAAATTACCACATTAGTCGCTACGCGCCATCGACGATTAGAACGCCTCGGATAAGATTATTTTAAAACACCCTTTTGAAAGGATGTCTTTCTGTAACCGACTACTAAAAAACAAGATGATTCGGTTGTAAATAGAATTTTAAGTGTCACAATTGTAACACAATGAAAATCGAACTTTATTAATTTTGTGCAACTAAAAAAATTGAATGACTTATGAAAATAGAACAATTATACACAGGATGCTTGGCTCAAGGCGCCTATTATATAGAATCCGATGGTGAGGTTGCCATCATAGATCCACTGCGCGAAACACAACAATATATTGATAAGGCCAAGGCCAACAATGCAAAAATTAAGTACATACTTGAAACTCATTTTCATGCAGATTTTGTTTCAGGACATATAGATTTAGCAAGGAAAACAGGTGCTACCATTGTTTTTGGATCTGCTGCACAAACGGATTATGATATTCATAAGGCAGAAGATGGCGAGATATTAAGGTTAGGAAAAGTTAGTATAAAAGTGCTGCACACGCCTGGACACACTTTAGAATCCGTCACCTATCTACTTCGCGACGAGAATGGTAAGGACCACGCTATTTTCTCTGGAGACACCCTGTTTTTAGGTGATGTTGGAAGACCAGACTTGGCTATTAAATCCGATCTTACAAAGGAAGATTTAGCGGGAATGTTATACGACTCACTCAGAACCAAAATTATGCCCTTAGCAGATGACGTCATCGTTTACCCAGCCCACGGAGCGGGCTCTGCTTGCGGAAAAAATCTAAGTAAAGAAACTGTAGGTGTACTAGGAGAACAGAAAAAAACGAACTACGCTTTACGTGAGGATATGACTAAAGCCGAATTTGTAAAAGAAGTATTGGAGGGCATTGCGCCACCACCTCAGTATTTTGCAAAAAATGCCTTGATGAATAAAATGGGTTACGAAGCTTTTGATAGCATATTAAAAACAGGCGACAATCCTCTAGACCCAGAAACATTCGAAGCGATTGCCAACCATGAGTCGGCCTTAGTTTTAGATGTAAGACCACAGTCAGATTACGTCAAAGAGCACATCCCTAATTCTATATTTATTGGGTTAAATGGTCAGTTTGCACCATGGGTCGGTGCTTTGATTACAGATATTAAACAACCCATTTTATTGGTGGTACCTGAAGGTAAATCTGCCGAAGCGGTGACGCGTTTATCTCGAGTAGGTTATGATAACACCTTAGGATATCTTGAAGGAGGTATCGACGCCTGGAAGAAAGCAGGTAAAGAGATTGACAGTTTAGAATCTATTTCAGCAGAGGAATTTGCAGAGAGGGCAAAGGCCAACAACATTAATATCCTAGATGTGAGAAAGGATGGGGAATATAAGTCAATGCACCTAGAAAATGCACAGCATTTTGCTTTAGATTATATCAATGAGCAGATGAATACGATAGATAAGGATAAAAAGTATTATATTCATTGTGCTGGAGGATATAGGTCTGTAATTGCCGCGTCTATTCTAAAAGCTAGAGGATTTAACAATCTTGTTGATATTGCAGGAGGTTTCGGCGCTATTAAAAAGACTGATCTACCTACTACGGAATTTGTATGTCCATCAACACTTTAAAATTTAATATTATGACTAAAAACATGAGCAACACGGATAAGGGAATACGTGTGGTTGCAGCTGGAGCAGTAGCCCTATTGTATTACTTTGATATTATCGATGGTACATTGGCCTATATATTAATGGCTGTAGCTATTATTTTTCTACTTACTAGCCTAATTAGCTTTTGTCCGTTGTACACGGTTTTTGGCATCAGTACATGTAAAATAAAAGAACAAAAGAAATGAGAACAGCCACGATAGAAGTTCAAAATTTAAAATGTCACGGTTGTGCGAATACCATAAGGACAAATCTTGAAAAGTTAGAGGGCATCGAAGAGATTTCAGTAGATAATGAGAAGCATCACGTTAGCTTCACCTATTCTAATGACAAATTATTTAACGTTGTTAAGGAAAAATTATCTGCTCTTGGCTATCCTTCTGTGGACGACCATAATCCTATAACCAAGAAAGCCAAATCGTTCGTAAGCTGTGCTGTTGGTAGAATGAACAGTTAGTCATTTATGAACTAAAAAATAAAAGCCTGCAAATGCAGGCTTTTTTTATACTATTTCGGCACTTAAGCCGGCTTGCAGCAACTTTGAACACCTTGGTTTTAAATCCTCATAAGGCCCTGTTTTAACTGTGCATTTTCCTTTATAGTGTACAATTATAGAGCATTGCTCTGCTTGCTCTGGAGTGTGGTCACAAGCATAGATCAAGGTATCTATAACATGGTCAAACGTATTAACATCGTCATTAAATAAGACAATCTCGTTCTGTTTAACCGTTTCTTCTTCAATTAATAATTCTTCTAGCTGTTTTTCCTTAGTACTCATAGCAAATTTTTTATTCATGTATCTATATAGGATACAACAATTTACATTAAAAATTCTATACTAATTTATAAATTTTAATGAAACCCATTCCCCTCTTTTCAGAGTTTCGTCCAATTTTAACATACATTTTTCACAATTCTCATTAATGGCCTTTATGTCCTGCTCGTAAAAGCCACTGAGAAACAAAGCTCCGTTTTCATTTAGCGCCTTGGCATAAATTGGTATGTCCTTTAGTAAAATATTCCGATTGATATTAGCCATGATAATATCATAAGATTTACCCTTAATTAACTGGCTATCTCCTTCATAGGCCTTAATATAACTACAGTTATTGCGTTCTATGTTTTCTTTGCTGTTGAGATAACACCAATTGTCAATATCTATAGCGTCAATAGCTTTCGCGCCAGCTTTTTCAGCCATGATCGATAAAACACCCGTACCCGAACCCATATCCAAAACTGATTTATCTTTAAAATCATTCTTTAAAATATGTTGAATCATCATGTGCGTGGTTTCGTGATGGCCTGTACCAAAACTCATCTTTGGCTCTATAATAATATCAAATTGCGTATTTGGCTTTTCATGAAAAGGAGCCCTTACCGTAACCCGTTCATCTACTGTAATTGGATTAAAGCTTCGCTCCCATTCTTCATTCCAGTTGGTTTGCTCTATTTCCTTAAACTCATACGTTATTTTGAACTCGAAAGATTTTAAAATTTCAATTCCGTTTAAAATGAAGGCATTCCAATTTGCTTTCGGAATATAAGCCATAACGCCGTCATCCGTTTCAACAAAACTTTCAAAACCAGCGAACCCAAGCTCAGCAATCAATATTTCTGAACCCGGCTGAAGCGGTTCTACCTTAAAGTCATAACCTATGTAAATATTTTGGGCCACTAAAATGAATTTACGATGGCGAAAAAATCTTCTGCCTTAAGAGAGGCGCCTCCAATTAAGCCGCCATCAACGTCGGGTTTTGAAAAGATTTCTCTGGCATTATTGGGCTTAACACTACCTCCATAAAGTATAGACACTGATTCTGCAGTCTCGTTTCCATATTTTTGAGCCAACGTTTTTCTAATAAAAGCATGCATCTCTTGTGCCTGCTCTGGTGTTGCAGTTTCACCTGTTCCTATTGCCCAAACAGGCTCGTAAGCTAAAATAATATCCTTGTAAGCAGCATCATTGAGATGGAAAAGGGCGTTTTTGATTTGGCTTTCAACCACAGCTTGTTCATTACCAGCTTTACGATCAGATAATTCTTCGCCAAAACAGAAAATAACACGCATGTCGTGCGCTAATGCGGCATCAACTTTCTTGGCTAAGGCTTCATCCGTCTCATTAAAATAGGCTCTGCGTTCACTATGGCCAAGAATAACGGTTTGTATTCCAATACTTTTTAACATACCTGCGCTGATTTCACCCGTGTAGGCTCCATTCTCTGCATAATGCATGTTTTGGGCAATAACTTCAATTTCTGTTTGTTTGGTCGATTGAAAGGCATGCCACAAGTTGGTATATGTAGGCGCTATCATAACTTCTGCATTTGAGACTTTTGTCTGCCGTTTTAAGTCTGCTATTAAAGATTCTGTTTGAATAAGTCCGTTATTCATTTTCCAGTTACCTGCAACAATCTGCTTTCTCATAATTATGTAGTTATTGGGTTGAATTAAAATTTGTTTACAAAAATAAGGTAATAAAAACCAATTGAAATTGATAAAAGTCAGGTGCGTTTAAACAAGTTTTACCCTTGGGTCTAGCCAGGCATAAACAAAATCAACTAAAATATTAATGGTTATAAATATTATGGCTACAACCAACACGGCACCCATGATTACCGGTAAGTCTAAGGTGTTTAATGCATTAACGATTTCTTTGCCCAAGCCGTTCCAACCAAATATGTACTCCACAAAAACGGCACCTGCCAGCATGGAGGCAAACCAACCAGAAATAGCTGTTACAACTGGGTTTAACGCATTTTTTATAGCATGCCGCCACAATATATTAAATTCACTTAGGCCTTTGGCTCGTGCTGTCCTTATGTAATCCTCGCTCAAAACATCCAATAACGAATTGCGCATTAATTGAATGATAACAGCCAACGGTCGTATTCCTAATACAACGGCAGGAAGGATAAGGTTCTTCCATTGTAGCGTCATCTGCTCTCCAAAATCATCCAATTCATATAAACTACCTGTCATTTCAAGATTTGTAAATTCGTGAAGTACAAAGCCAAACAGCCATGCAAATAAAATGGCACTAAAAAAGGATGGCACGCTCATGCCAAAAGTACTGAAGACTTGTATGGTCTTATCCACCCAAGAGTCTTTTTGTAGTGCCGAAATAATTCCGAATAAAACACCTAATATTACCGCTATGACAATGGCCGCTATCGCCAATACAAATGTATTAGGTAGTGTTTCTCCAATGACCTCGGTTACCTTTTTACCTTGCTTTGTAAACGATTCCCTGAGGTATGGTGCTTTTATTACGACTTCGGTCGCTCCTATGGAAAATAACCGACGAGCTGTATATTTATTTGAGCCTAAGGACGTGTAGTGCCCATCAACGTCTAGATGAACTGAAAGTGGTGATAAATCGTTGAGATAATAAAAATATTGGGTAATTACGGGTTTATCAAATCCATATTTTTTCTTCACGGCCTCAACTTGGGCCGCTGTTTGGTTTTGCCCTAACATCATTTTAGCAGGATCGCCGGGCAATACATTGAATAAAAAGAAAATAACGGTTACCACTCCAAATAGAGTGAGCAAGGCGTAAAATAATTTATGTAATAAATATCCTAAAATAACACGTTGACTATTTGGATTCGCTGATTGAGCATGGCGCTATAATTTGATTTCATCAATATCGTTCCAGTGTTTCTTTTGCATTACAGTACCCTCCTGAAGCAGAACAATACCAGGATTAGATCTAACTATGGTCTTTATAACTTTTTCATCACAGAGGTAAAAATCAAAATTAAGGTCATAGTCCAATTTCAATTGACGCTTATCTTGTTCGCCAGAGGAGGTTAAACCAATTACGGTGTAGCCATTTTCTCGGGCCTCATCTGTGAATGCCTTGAGCTTAGCCACTCCATCTAACTCTGCATCTGGAATACTATAAATAGCCACTATAATCAATCGAGGCTCGTTTAAAAATGTTGATGTTAGATCTTCATCATTCGCTTCAATTGAAAAATCTTGAATTGGAGGTACGTAACCTTCGTCAATCAATTTTGTTTCTACACCTACATAGTCGCCATCGACATTTGGATAGCTTCCGTTGGTTACGAAGGTTTGTTCTTCTCCGTTCACCATGAATGTCCACGTGTATTCTGTCACAGGTTTGGGAGCATCTTCTGGAATTTCCATTTGCTCTTGGATATTTTTTCCTATAGCGTATGCCCTAAAATCTATGGCCGGAAGATGCATCAATACGTGGTAGGCAAACCACAGCGACAGCACAAAACTTACTAGCGCAATAAGCGTGTTAGGAAGTTTAGAGAAAATAGGTTTAATATACGATATGCCTCTAACGAGAATGAGTATAAAGAAGAGGAGCACGACATCCTTGGTAAAACTTTCCCAAGGTGTTAGTTTAAGTGCATCTCCAAAACAGCCGCAGTCCTTAACCTTATCAAAGTAAGCCGAGTAAAAGGTTAAAAATGTAAAAAACACTATCATGGCCAAAAGGCTATAGACCGTAAACTTGACCTGATAACCAAGGAGCAAAAACACACCTAAAACCACCTCAAACACCACCACAAATACTGAAATGGCCAACGCATACGGAATTAGAAACTCTAAGTTTAGAACATCGGCCCCGAAATACTCCTGTAGCTTATAGGAAAACCCTAACGGATCGTTGAGTTTAATAAAACCAGATATAATAAATAATACACCAACAAAAATTCTACTGAGCTGTACGAATAGGTTCATTATATTGAATTAGAGTTTTGAATTAGTCTTCATTAAGATGTATTAGGGCAAAAACCGCATAATTTATGATGTCCTGGTAATTAGCGTCTATACCTTCACTAACCATGGTCTTCCCGGCGTTATCCTCAATCTGTTTTACTCTCAACAATTTTTGAAGAATCAAATCCGTTAAGGAGCTTACTCGCATATCTCGCCAAGCTTCACCATAATCGTGATTTTTATCCAACATAAGCTTCTTGGTCAAGGCAATCTTTTCATCATATAATGCTGTTGCTTCCTTTGCCTCTAAATCTGGCTGCTCTACCACACCTTTATCAATTTGAATGAGTCCCATGACACAGTAATTGATTATGCCTATAAATTCACTCCTTTCGTCTTCGTCCACTTTTCTAACCTCATTTTCCTGTAGACTCCTTATGCGTTGTGCCTTTATAAAAATTTGGTCGGTCAGAGATGGTAACCTTAAAATACGCCAAGCACAGCCATAATCGCTCATTTTTTTGATAAAAAGTTTGCGGCACCGATCTATCACGGCATCATATTGAGCAGAAGTATTTTGCATCTAATCCATTAAAATTTGCGTAAATTTCGCATAAATAAATTAGAAGTTCAAAGTTTAAGGTTTAAAGTTTATGACCTTAAATCCCTAAATAGATTATGACTATAAACTGCAACGGTCAACTTATAGATTTATCCCAACCCAAGGTTATGGGTATTCTTAATGTAACGCCAGATTCATTTTATGATGGAGGCTCCTATAAAAACGAATCGGATATTTTAGCCCAAGTGGAGAACATGCTTAATGAAGGTGCTACATTTATAGATATTGGAGGATACAGCTCTAGGCCTGGTGCAGACTTTGTATCGGAAGATGAAGAATTACAACGCGTCATTCCCATTACAGAGCTTATCCTTAAGCATTTTCCGCATGCCATAATTTCAATAGACACGTTTAGGAGCAAGGTGGCTGAGGCTTCTATTGCTGCTGGTGCGGCACTAATTAACGATATATCTGGAGGACATTTAGATAAAGAAATGCTTACTACCGTTGGGCAATTGAGCGTCCCTTATATTATGATGCATATGAGGGGAACCCCTAAGACCATGCAAAAATTAACGGTTTATGAGGATTTGACTAAAGAGGTTTTATCTTATTTTGGAGAGCGTATCGCTCAAGCGCATAATGCCCAAATTAAGGATATCATTATTGATCCTGGATTTGGTTTTGCAAAGACACTTGAGCAGAATTACGAACTTTTGAATAAGCTAGAGTTGCTGCAAATTACAGAAAAACCCATTCTAAGTGGTGTTTCTAGAAAATCGATGATTTATAAACCTTTAAAAACAAATGCTCAGAATGCACTTAATGGTACAACTGCAATTCATATGGTCTGCCTGCAAAAAGGGTCTTCCATTTTAAGGGTACATGATGTTAAAGAAGCCATGGAGTGTGTTACATTATTTAACCAAATCAATCCCCAGAACCCATGAAACCCTACTTCTGCCTAATTTTGTGTTTCATTCTTTTCACTTGTAACAATGAGCGCAGCGTGCTTCTACCCGAAATCCAAAGTGCTACCACCGCTGAAGTTCTCGATGTGTCTGCAGCCTATATTTTTTATGATGAAACACAAGAAGATTCTACGCTCTTAAATCGCAAAAACTTAATTAGCACTACCAATTGGTTAGTAAATGTTGATAAGCGACTAAGTCTAAGACAAGTTATTCCGCACCTTAAGTTCCTCCTCAACAAAAAAAGAAATGCAAAAATGCATAAAAATGAAAATGCCAAGAACTATTTTACATGCAACAATTTAGAGACGAATACCCTTGGATTTATTGAATTTACCAAGGTGAATTACAAAAAGGAAAATCCTGATTTCATAGAGTCAAGTAAAAATAATCTAGACCAATACCTCATCTTAAAAATTAAGGAGGACAAAACAATAATCTTAATCAAGGTTGTGCAGGACATCAAAACTGAAATTGCCGAAGGTCCATTTCTTAACAACCTCACCGAATTTAAATCAGAACTATTAGCTGCAGAGGAGGATGAGATAATTCTATTTTTTGATGAAGACCTAAGCTTCCAAGATTATATAGATGTAAAACACTTTTTCAGTCTTCCGGCCAATAATCAATTTAAGGTTTCTGAAAACGAATACCTATTTCCTTAATAGGCCTATACCCATTTATTTTTTTAAATTAGCAAAAAGCCTAGACCTTGGACAACTTACAACTTTGGGATTTTAGATTCATCGATTTTGTTGATGTCTTTCTGGTGGCCATTCTTCTCTATTACATCTACCGATTGGTACGAGGTACAGTTGCCGTTAATATTTTTATTGGTATTCTCATTATCTACTTTGCCTGGAGACTCACCGATTACCTTAACATGTACATGCTCTATAGCATTTTTGATGGTTTTATGAAGGTTGGTATCATTGCGTTGATTGTTGTCTTTCAGCCAGAAATACGGAAATTCCTTCTCTTGGTTGGGTCGACGAATATTGCCTCCAAAAAGGGACTTTTTAAAAACTTTAAGTTCTTAAAAAACGAAGACCAGACCTCAACAGATGTAGAAGCTATTGTGAAAGCTTGCACTAAAATGGCTGCCTCGAATACAGGAGCATTAATTGTCATTGAGCGGAACAATAACCTCGATTTCTTGACCAATACAGGAGATGAAATGAATATTCTTGTTTCCCAGCCCATAATAGAAAGTATCTTTTTTAAAAATAGCCCACTACATGACGGCGCCATTATTGTTGATAACAACATCGTTAAGGCCACTCGAGTAATTCTTCCTGTTAACAATGAAAAGAATATCCCAGCCCGTTTTGGATTGCGCCACCGAGCCGCTGTTGGCATCACTGAAAAAACGGATGCCTTGGCTTTGGTTGTAAGTGAAGAATCTGGTCAAATTTCTTACTTAAAAAATGGCGAATTTGTGATTTTTAAAGATACGGATGAGCTGATAGAAAAAATTAAAGAGGACTTAGCCTAAATGCCATGCACTGCAAAAATTGCCAAAACCAGCTCAGTGACAAACAGCATTATTGCGATGAATGCGGTGCTAAGGTCATTGTAAATAGGCTGACAATGAAAGCAATAGCTCTTCAGGTTAATGAGGAGTTTTTTTCATTAGACAATAAATTATTAAAAACATTCTTAACCCTTTTTACCAATCCAGAGGATGTTATTTTAGGCTATATTCAAGGAATTAGAAAAAAATATATCCATGTAATCCAATACTTCGCTTTCTCGCTAACACTGGCAGGTTTACAAGTATTTATAATGTCTGTTTTTTTCAAAGATCTCATGGAGCTTAATATGTACGAAGGGATAGAAACCCTTCCAGGTCAAGAGAATAACCCTTTTAAGGATGTGAATTTTGAGTTCTTTAATAATTATCAGGGTTTGATTTATATTTTAGGTGTTCCTATCTCGGCGTTTTCGACCTGGTTTGTGTATTATTTTCTTAGGGACCGTAGACTAAATTTTACCGAACACCTCGTACTCAATCTTTACTACTCTGCACAGGTTATAATTATTACCGCAATTCTGAGTATTACTTTCTTGGTATTAGGTCTTAATTACTTCATCGTTTCCTCGATAATAATTTTACCCATTTTCTGGTACCTTTATTTTGTTCTAAGACGTGTTTTCAAGGATTCGTTCTGGGAAACAGCAGCTAAGTTTTTATTGGTTTGCATAATCTATGGGTTCTTATATATCCTGTTAATGTTTATCTTAGCTATTGTTCTTGTGTTATATATGTACCTTACTAAACCATAAAAGTTGAACTGTAAAAATTGCCATGCCCAATTACTTGAAGAAGATGACTACTGCAATAAGTGCGGGGCAAAAGTCATTAGAAAGCGTTTGACCTTAAGAAATTTGTTTGAGCACCTTAGTGAGACCTTTTTTAATTATGACAACAAACTTCTTAGAACTATAATAGATTTATGTGTTAGGCCAGAAGAGGTCATAGCACCTTATATCAATGGTGTTAGGAAGCGCCACGTTAATCCCATTAGCTTTTTTGGGTTGTCCTTGACGCTTTCAGGGCTATCGGTATTTTTAATCCAAAAGTTTTATATAGAGTACTTTGATATCGTGGCTTGGTTTTCCAATCTAGAAATTTTTAATAATCCAGGCTCAAAACAAGCTCTAGCAAATTACTCCACTAATGATTCCTTAGAATACAGTTCGCTAATTTATTCTGCTATAGTACCGGTTTTTGCGTTGATATCCTGGATTATTTTCTGGGACAAAAAGTACAATTTTACAGAGCATATTGTTATCTATTTGTACAGTATGTCCCTGGTTTCCATTTTCTCTGTTCTAGTTGGGCAGGTTGTTCTGTTCATTAGCCCAACCTCCTACATACCTTTTGTTTTCTTAACTTATCCTGTAATACTAGTTTACCACTGCTATTTATTAAAGCGTATTTTTAATCTTAGCCCTTTGGAATTGCTGGCGAGAACCCTCTTGTTTTTAATCGTGTTCTTCATCTTATACATCATAATAGGCATTTTGTCCTTTATTCTCGGACTACTTTTGGGCCAATATAATGTAGGGGATTTTAAGCCTAAATAATTCTTTAAACCGCCTCAGCCTTTAGAAACTGAACTTCATAAAGATTTTTGTAGTAACCGTCTTTCTTTTTCAGAAGCGATTTGTGCGTACCCATTTCAACGATTTGGCCACTGTCCATAACTATGATTTTATCGGCTTGTTGAACGGTAGCTAAACGATGCGCAATTACAATGGACGTTCTACCTTTGGTTATGGTATCTGTAGCATCTTGAATCAGTTGCTCGGAGTAAGAATCTACAGATGATGTGGCTTCATCTAGAATGAGAATACTTGGATTGGTAACATAAGCCCTTAAAAACGAAATAAGCTGACGCTGCCCTGAAGATAACATCACACCCCTTTCTTTTACGTTATAGTGATAGCCTCCTGGCAAACTAGATATAAAATCATGGATGCCAATAGCTTTGGCAGCGGTTATGACGTCTTCTTCGGTTATATATTCATTATTCAAGGTAATGTTGTTTAAAATGGTATCCGCAAATAAGAATACATCCTGTAAAACAACAGCAATTTGGTGCCTTAATGAACTTAATGTCATGGACCTGATATCAACACCATCAATTTTTATAGCTCCAGAATTTATATCGTAAAAACGATTAAGCAAGTTAATTATGGTTGATTTTCCGGCACCAGTAGCACCAACGATAGCAACGGTCTGTCCCGCTTCAACATTAAAGGACACACCTTTTAAAACTTCTTCATCCTTTACGTAAGAAAACCTTACGTTTTCAAAAGCCAACTGGCCTTTAAAATGATTGGCTTCAATAGTTCCTGAATCATCTATGTTAGATTGAGTATCCAATACCTTAAAGACCCTATCTGCAGCAACCATACCCATCTGCAGGGTATTAAACTTGTTGGCTATTTGATTCAACGGTCTAAATAGCATGGGAATGAACATAGTAAAGGCAATTAAGTCTCCTAAACTAGCCGTCTGGCCAATAACGGTGTTAATTCCGCCTATCCAAATTACGGCACCCATGGTCAACGAAGAAACGAATTCCGCTATAGGAAAGAAAATAGAGTTATACCAAACGGTCTTTAACCAGCCCTTTTTATGTCTTTCATTAATGGCTTTGAACTTTTTGAACTCAATGGCTTCTCGCGTAAAAAGTTGTAATATTTTCATGCCAGTAACACGCTCCTGCACGAACGAATTGAGATTGGACACCTCTGTTCTAACATCCTCAAAAGCGCGTTTCATGTACTTCTGAAATATCTTGGTAGCAAAAATGATTATTGGCAGTGTTACAAATACAATAAGGCTCAGTTTCCAGTTCATATACAGCATAAAACCTGCTACTACCACCATTTTTAGAATATCACTAAAAATCATGAAGAGGCCCTGACCAAAAATATCGGCAATACGCTCCATATCGGTTACAGCTCGTGTAATCAAAATACCTACAGAGGACTTATCAAAATAGGTCATTTTAAATTTAAGCATATGCCTAAACAACCTCACTCTGATATCCTTAACCACAGATTGGCCCAACCAACTCGCATAATATATAAAGAGCAATTGCGCTATGACCTCTAATAAAAGAAGCGCTAACATAAATACGATGTAAATAATAAAACCATCGTACTTTTTTTGAGCAATTTGAGTATCTATAGCCTGCTGAAGCACATAAGGACGTAAAGCACCAAAAACAGACAAGCCAATAACACAAACCAAAGAGAGCACAAAAATAGACTGGTAAGGTTCTATGTACTTTAAGAGCCTTTTGAATAAAGAAACGTCAAATATTTTTTTTTGCTTATCTGCCATATAAATTTTTCAGTCTAAAAGAATTGCTTAATCCTTTAAAAAAATATCATCGGGATATTTAACTTCTGTAAGATATAGACCATGCGCCGGAACTGAAAACCCTGCCTCACTCCTATCCTTCGATTTAATAATGCGGTGCAATTCTTCCACTTCCATTTTACCCAATCCAATATTTATTAAAGTACCAACAATAGCCCTAACCATATTCCTAAGAAAACGATCGGCCGTAATTGTAAAAATTATTTCGTCATCTTCCTTTCTCAATTGAGCCGCCTTTATATTACAATAATACGTCTTTACATCGGTATGTGTTTTTGAAAAGCATTGAAAATCATTATACATTAATAATATGTTGCAAGCCTTATTCATAGCCTCTAAATCCAGAGGCAAAAAAACACTGTAGGCAAATTTATAATTAAAGGCATTTTTAGAGGTAGAGATTCTGTAGTTATAAGTTCTGCTCGTAGCATCAAACCGAGCATGGGCATCATGCTTTACCTTGATTATGTCATAAATGACAATATCTTTAGGAAGAAACGAATTTAGCTTGTAGACCAAGTCGTTTCTTGCAATGTCACCTTCAAAATCAAAATGTGCAAACATTTGTTTGGCATGCACTCCGGTATCTGTTCGACCAGCACCAACTATAGACACTGGTGACTTTAAAATAGTACTTAGGGCTTTTTCTAATACTTCCTGCACTGAAATGGCATTAGGTTGTACCTGCCAGCCATGATAAGCACTCCCATTATATGAAAGCTCTACAAAATATCTCAACAGTTTCCTTTAAATTTGCTTCAATAGCTACAAATATACTTAGAATAGCTAGGTAAAATCACAATATTATCTTAATGCAAAACATCCTGCTCCTTTCTGACACCCATAGTTATATTGATAGTGACATACTCAAATATGTGAGACAAGCCGATGAAGTTTGGCATGCAGGAGATATTGGCGATTTAAGCGTTACTGACCAGATTAAAGCTCTTAAACCTTTAAAGGCTGTTTATGGCAATATTGATGATGCCAAAGCTCGATTGGAATTCCCTTTGCACCAAAGATTTTATTGCGAAGATGTAGATGTTTGGATGACCCACATTGGTGGCTATCCACCGAAGTATAATCCAAAAGTAAGAGAGGAATTAAAGGTCAACCCTCCTGATCTTTTTATCTGTGGACATTCCCATATACTCAAAGTGATGCCTGACAAAAAGCTGAATCTGCTTCATATGAATCCTGGTGCTGCAGGCAAACATGGCTTTCATAAAGTGAGGACGATGCTCAGATTTACAATTGATAAGAAGGAAATTAAGAACTTAGAAGTCATAGAATTCAATAAAAGGTATTAAAAAAACCCAGACGGCAGTGTCTGGGTTTTTTCTCACTAATACTACTAAGATTTTAGGCTCATCGTAATCGGTCTACAGATTTTACAAGATCTTCATCCTTTTTAATCGCCTTGTTAGCCAAGACTAAACACACAATAGAAAAAATAGGAAGAAGCATCCCAATACCTTTCTCAGAAACATTGGTTTCTCCAGATAAATTTAGAGACTGATACACAAAGACTCCTAGTAAAATAAAGTTTAATATTATATTAAGGCGTCCCAACACAAATTGGAACTTTCTATTTTTATAGCTAAAAATTGCAATCAACGACAACAATACAGAACCCAAAAAAAGACCCAGATAAAGATAATTATCCAAAGCGTATATTTTGGCACCATCAGTATCAATCCACAAATAAAATAGGAAACTCAATCCTCCCATTATAATTACGGACAAAAACAAATAAAGTGTCTGAATGCGTTGTATCATAACTTTTTTTCAAAAGCACTGCAAAATTAGGAGTTTATTTTTTAAAAAGATAGAATTTATTTTAAAATAAAGTTGTATTATTGCAATAGAATTGTACAAAGCAAAACGCTTTATAAATTCAATCTTCCAAATTAATTTCACTTGTTTTCTTTTTATTTCATTTAGAAAATCTTGAATTAATTACATCAAAGTTATTATACAATATATTACATACTAATGTTCGAAATTTCTCAGTTAAAGGCTAAAAAGCTTCCTGAATTGCAGGATATTGCCAAACAACTAAAAGTCCCAAAGTACCGAAGTTTAAAAAAATTAGATTTAGTCTATCAAATTTTAGATTATCAAGCAGCTAACCCAGAAGCGGTTAAAGCTACTGTAGGCTCGGATACCAATAAACAGACCGATCAAAAGCCAAAGCAACAACAGCGCTCTAGAAGTCAAAAAACACAAACCGACTCCAACGCATCAAAATCTCAAGAGAGCAAAGGACCGCAAGATAAGACCAAAAAGAGCCAGAACGACTCTCAGAAAAACCAAGGTCAGAACTCAAAGGACAACAAGTCCAACAACCGCAATAGCGGCAGCAAACGTTCTAACCAAAGTAATGACAATAGACAGCAAAATAAATCCAAGGATAACTCTAACAAGAGTAAATCCAACAATAACGGCAACCGAGATAACCGAAACAGATACAAGGAGCCCGATTTTGAATTCGATGCTATTATTGAAAGTGAAGGTGTTTTAGATATTATGCAAGACGGTTACGGATTTTTACGATCGTCTGACTATAATTATCTCACCTCACCAGATGATATTTATGTCTCGCAATCTCAAATTCGCTTGTTCGGCTTAAAAACAGGTGACACGGTGCTTGGACATGTACGCCCTCCTAAAGAAGGCGAAAAATATTTTCCTCTCATTAAGGTAAGCAAGATTAATGGCCAAAGCCCTCAAGTTGTCCGCGATAGAGTAGCTTTTGAGCATTTAACACCTTTGTTCCCAAGGGAAAAATTCAATATTGCCGAAAGACAGTCCACGATATCAACACGTATAATGGACTTGTTCGCTCCTATTGGTAAAGGCCAGCGTGGAATGATAGTTTCCCAACCTAAAACAGGGAAAACAATGCTATTAAAGGATGTAGCCAATGCCATTGCGGCTAACCATCCAGAGGTGTACCAAATGATACTTCTTATTGATGAACGTCCAGAAGAGGTAACGGATATGCAACGTAATGTAAATGGTGAAGTGATTGCTTCTACATTTGATAAGGAAGCACACGAGCATGTAAAAATTGCTAACATCGTTTTAGAAAAGGCCAAGCGCTTAGTCGAATGTGGCCATGACGTTGTTATTCTCCTAGACTCAATAACGCGATTAGCCAGAGCTTACAATACGGTACAACCAGCTTCAGGTAAAATTTTGTCTGGTGGTGTTGATGCCAATGCACTCCACAAGCCTAAACGATTTTTTGGGGCTGCACGTAATATAGAAAATGGTGGCTCACTTACCATTATAGCAACTGCATTGACAGAGACAGGGTCTAAAATGGATGAGGTTATTTTTGAAGAATTCAAGGGTACAGGAAACATGGAACTTCAATTAGACCGTAAAATCTCTAACAGACGTATATTCCCAGCAATAGACTTAATGTCTTCGAGTACGAGACGAGACGATCTACTTTTGGATGATAATACCGTTCAACGCATGTGGGTGATGAGAAAATATCTAGCCGATATGAATCCGGTTGAAGCTATGGAATTCATCATAGATAAATTTAAACAAACTCGTAACAACGAGGAGTTCTTAATATCAATGAACGGCTAACAAGACAAACCGTTAACACTAAATCAAGACCTTAAGCTTTAATAGTTAAGGTCTTTTTTTTGGGGAATAAAAAAACCTCCCGAAAATCGAGAGGTTTTTTTATAAGTTTTAGCAAACTAGCCTACATTACAATGCTGCAACGTGCTTTGTTAATTTAGATTTTAAGTTAGATGCTTTATTCGTATGAATAATATTCTTTTTTGCTAACTTATCAATCATACTAATAACAGAAGGTAACATTTGTTGTGCTTCTTTAGCATCAGTAATTTCACGTAACTTTTTTATAGCGTTACGCGTTGTTTTGTGCTGATATCTATTAAGAACACGTCTTTTTTCGTTTCTTCTTATTCTCTTTAAAGCAGACTTATGATTTGCCATTTTTAGTTTCTTAAATATTGTAGCCCGTAGGGGAATCGAACCCCTCTTACCAGGATGAAAACCTGGCGTCCTAGCCGATAGACGAACGGGCCATTTAGTTTATTTCATTATTCAATGAACTACAATGTTTCCATTGCGGATGCAAAAATACAACTATTTTTAAATGTTGCAACACCTATGAAATATTTTTTAAAATTTTTAATAGGCCTTCGCAAATAATACGCGCTGGTTAGAAGGTTTACCAGAATAAACACATTTCCCCTTTTCTGAACTATTATTCTCAGGTATGCATCTAATCGTAGCTTTAGTTTCTTCTTTAATCTTTTGCTCTGTTTCTGCTGAGCCATCCCAATGTGCACTTATAAATCCACCTTTACTCTCTAAAACAGACTTAAAGTCTTCAAAAGTATCCACTTCTGTAGTGTGCTCTTCTCTAAAGGTTAAGGCTTTTGAGAACAAAGCAGTTTGCATGTCTTTTAGCGTGTCTCTTACTTCTATAATCAAACGATCCAATAAGACCGTTCTTTTAGACAAGGTATCTCTTCGGGCAAGTTCTATGGTTTCGTCCTTGAGATCTTTTGGCCCAATGGCTAGACGTATAGGCACACCCTGTAATTCATGCTGGGCAAATTTAGCACCTGGACGCAGTGTGTCCCTATCATCAAATTTCACGGAAATATTCATCTCTCTTAAGTCTTCCATAATAGTATGCGCTAATTTTGAGATTTCTTCGAGTTGCTCTTGTCCCTTATAAATAGGCACAATTACAACCTGATACGGCGCTAGATTAGGAGGAAGCACTAGACCTTGATCATCGCTGTGGGTCATGATTAAGGCGCCCATTAATCGCGTTGATACACCCCAAGACGTAGCCCAAACATAATCCAATTGCCCTTCTTTATTAGCAAATCTAACATCAAAGGCTTTAGCAAAATTTTGTCCTAAAAAATGAGAAGTCCCTGCTTGTAAAGCTTTTCCGTCCTGCATTAAAGCCTCAATACAGTAGGTTTCTACAGCACCTGCAAAACGTTCGCTTTCCGTCTTAACACCTTTAATAACGGGAATTGCCATAAACTCTTCAGCAAACTTTGCATAAATTGTGTTCATCAACTCCGCTTCTTGTATGGCCTCTTCTTTTGTGGCGTGAGCTGTATGTCCCTCCTGCCAAAGAAATTCAGCCGTTCTTAAGAATAAACGCGTACGCATTTCCCAGCGAACGACATTCGCCCATTGATTAACTAAAATTGGTAAATCTCTGTAGCTTTGAATCCAGTTTTTATAGGTGTTCCAGATTATAGCCTCACTTGTTGGTCTAACAACCAACTCCTCCTCCAACCTTGCTTCTGGGTCCACTCTTAATTTTCCCTCATTGTCAGGATCGTTCTGAAGTCTATAATGAGTAACTACGGCACACTCTTTAGCAAAGCCCTCAGCATTCTTCTCTTCGGCTTCAAACAAACTTTTTGGGACAAATAAAGGAAAATACGCATTTTGGTGACCCGTTTCCTTAAACATTCTGTCCAACTCGGCCTGCATCTTTTCCCAAATAGCATAACCATATGGTTTTATGACCATGCAACCTCTAACCGCAGAGTTTTCTGCTAAATCGGCTTTAACCACCAATTCGTTGTACCATTTAGAATAATCTTGGGCCCTACTTGTAAGATTTTTACTCATTATCGACTGTTTGGCACAAATGTTGTGCTTATGTTAAATAAAAAAATAGTAGGGCAAAACTAACTATTTTTGTTATGTTCAACAATTAAATAAAAGAGTTATGCAATTTAAGTTTAAATCAAATAGAAAATTGCCATTCTTTGTTGTAATGGGCCTAGCTCTGATGATAACCTCTTGTGGTTCTTATCAGTATGTTGGCTATGATGATGATGGCATTTATTCAAGCGGAAGTGAAAGAGGTAATGAAGAAGTAATTGTTGAACAACAGCCTGTAACAACTACTACAGACAACAATTATTTTGAAAATTATTTCCAAGAAAACAAAGCGCAATTGGATGCTATTACAGCGTCTCAGGAAGACGTATTCACAGATGTAGATAGCTACCAATCCGAAAATCAAGCGGTTCAACAAGATACCCTTGTGGATAGAGCTCCCTATGGTGGTTGGGGCCAAACAAACGAAAACATCACAATTAACTACATCGACAACGGTTGGAACTGGGGTTGGTGGAATGACCCATGGATGTGGGGCATTAACTCTGGCTGGGGCTGGGGAACATGGAATGCCCGCTTCGGTTGGGGTTGGGCTAGACCTTGGAACTGGGGCTGGGGCTGGAACGCTGGCTGGGGCTGGAATGCTGGCTGGGGCTGGGGTGGCTTCGGACCTGGATGGGGTTGGGGCTGGAATGCTGGCTGGGGCTGGGGCTATCCCGGATATGGCTGGGGCTGGGGTCCTGCTTATGGTAATGACCTAGCCTTTGTTAGAGGAAGACGCGGATCACTTCTTTATAATAATAACCTGAGTAGAATAGGTCGCAGTAATGCCGCTATCTCAAGAAGAGGAAACTCGGTAACTAGACGTTCTTACAATTCAAATTATACGAATAGAAGATATTCAGGTCAAACCATTAGATCAAATACAACACGTCGCAATTCTAGCCGAGTCACTAGACCTAATCGATCTATTAGAAATTCTAGTTCTACACGCTCAAGACCTAACACTAGAGTTACGAGACCATCTAGAAGATCTAGTTCTTCTGGAAGTGTGCGCCGTTCTTCTGGCGGTAGTGTGAGATCTTCAGGAGGTTCAAGATCATCATCTAGAGGAGGTTCTTCCGGTGGTGGCAGACGTGGTAGAGGATAATAAAGAGTAGTACATCTTATTTAAAAAACTTATGAAAAAAGTAATTCTAATCTTCATAGGCTTAATAGTAACGTCTACTATTAAAGCTCAGGACATTGCAGATGCCTTACGGTATTCAACGGACGATATTCAAGGAACAGCAAGGTTTAGGGCCATGAGCGGAGCTTTTGGAGCGCTCGGAGGCGATATGTCTGCCGTTAATATAAATCCTGCAGGTTCTGCCATATTTAGTACGAGCTACGCATCTTTGTCTCTAGGAGTTTTTGACACCAACAGAGATGTATCCTATTTTGGAACTACCAATTCGTCTTCAAATACTAATTTTGATTTAAACCAACTCGGAGCCGTGTTTGTTCTGAAAAATATGAACAGTAGTTCCGATTGGAAAGGCTTTACATTTGGTATTGCTTACGATAGAATGGCAGATTTCGATGAAGACTGGCTGGCAACAGGTGTCAATCCTAATAACAGTATTGGCGATTATTTTCTAGAGTATGCACAGGGCAGACGCTTAGATGAAATTTCTGCTTTACAGGGAGAATCATTATCAGAGGCATACAATGTCATTGGTTCTCTTTATGGGTTTGGCAATCAACAGGCTTTTCTTGGTTTTGAAGGGTTTATCATAGATCCCGTCGCAAACACAGATGACAACACTTCCTATACCAGTAATATTAATGGAAACAATTTTTCACAACAATATGCTTATTCCAGTCGAGGATATAATGGTAAACTTGCATTTAATTTTGCTACCAACTATAACGACAAAATTTATTTTGGTATAAATCTGAATGCTCATTTTATAAATTATGAACGTTCTACATTTTTAAATGAATCAAACGCAAATCCTGGCTCTACAGTGACCAGAGTCAATTTTGGTAATGATTTATTTGTTACAGGCAGTGGATTTTCCCTCCAATTAGGAACCATCGCCAAACTTACTGAGGAGTTAAGGGTAGGAATTTCCTACAATACGCCTACATGGTTCAGAATTTCAGAAGAAACCGCTCAATTTTTATCATCCACTCGGATAGAGGATGGATCTAATGTTAATCAGATCGTTAGTCCTAATGTCATCAATTTTTTTCCTGAATACCGTTTACAATCACCCAGTAGACTCACAGGAAGTATAGCATATGTATTTGGCCAAAAAGGTCTTATAAGTTTTGATTATTCTATCAGAGACTATAGCAATGCTCAGTTCAGACCGACTTCTGATGCTTTTTTCTCTGTTTTAAACAATCAAATTTCCAACACGCTAGGAAATTCTTCAACCTATAGAATCGGTGGTGAATATAGAATTAATAGGTTTAGCCTAAGAGGTGGCTATCGTTTTGAGGAAAGTCCCTATCAAAATGATACTTTTTTCGGAGATTTAACCGGATACTCTGCTGGTCTTGGATATAGATTTGGAAACATGAATATCGATTTAGCTTTTAGTCAGTCACAAAGAGATATTGGGTACCAACTTTATAATGTTGGACTTACTGACAGTGCTAATTTAGATTCTACATTTACTGACGTTATTTTAACCTTCTCCCTAGCTCTGTAAATATAAATCTCAAAATATAAATCATTAAAAAGGCCCGATTTCAATCAGGCCTTTCTTTTTCTTTATAATTTTCTAATTATCGTTTCAAGGTAAAATGGGCCCTGAACTCCCTGGGCTCTCCGGTCAGGGGCTCTTGATAGGCCAGGGTGAACCAGTAGTCGCTCGTGGGCATCCTGTTGCCGTTGAACGTACCGTCCCAGCCCGCTCCGTTCGGGGCGAGCTGCTTGA